>Ga0081539_10000674_pt1 | contig 68446 bp, 66 predicted proteins | sample TabmetS4T2R2_FD_71023 | JGI IMG/M metagenome (GOLD analysis project Ga0081539, IMG submission 71023) | Tabebuia heterophylla rhizosphere microbial communities from the University of Puerto Rico - S4T2R2 | ecosystem: Host-associated > Plants > Roots > Rhizosphere ...
TCGGGGAAGCCGCCGACGGCGCTGAGGACCAGCGGCTTGGCGAAGGCGAGGCCGGTGTAGAGGACGCCGGAGTGCTCGGCGTCGAGATAGGGCAGGGCGACGAGGTCGGCGCGGCGGAAGATCGCCGGGATCTCGGCCTCCTCGACGAAGCGGGTGACGAAACGGACGCGGCCCGGTGCCTGGGCGGCGAGCGCTTCCAGCGGCGCGACGTCCATCCGCGGGTTGCCGACGATCCAGAGCTCGGCGGTCTCGAGCTGGCGGAAGGCGTCGAGCAGGACCTCGGTCCCCTTGTAAGGACGGAGCAGGCCGAAGCAGAGGATCACCGGGCCCTCGGCGCCCTCCAGCTCCGGCGGCAGCGGCTTCTCCTCCGGCAGGCGGGTCAGGTAGTCGAAGGCGCCATGGGGGATGACGCGGATCTTCTCGGGGTCGAGCCGGACCTGGTCGCGCAGGCGGGCGGCGGAGTGCTCGGAGTGGGCGAGGACCGCGTCCATCCGGCCGAAGGCGAAGTTGGCGGCGGCGACGCGGCTGCCGGAGGCCTCGGGCGGAACGATGTAGTGGGCGGTCATCACCCGCGGGCGCTTGCGCGGGAGCAGCAGGGCATCGAGGGCCGGCAGGGTCAGCCACTGGTAGTGGACGACATCGGCGTCGAGGGCGCGGCGCAGGCGCAGCATGTCCGGGACGTGCTCGGCGCCCTTGACCGGGAGCCGCAGCCGGGAGCCGAGGCCGCGCTTGGCGGCGCGGCGGTAGAAGCGCTCTTGGACAGCGTAGCCCTCGGCGGGGGGGACGTCGCCGTGGAGGAAGCGGGAGGTGAGCAGCTCGACCTCGGCGCCGCCGCGGACGAGCGCCGCGGCGAGGGCGCGGTCGTAGGGCGGCGTGAACGCCGAGGGGTCGACGATTTGGACTCTCATTGGCAAAGCGAGGGCCGCACACTGACGGGTGACGGAAAACGGCCGCTAAAGGCGATTATCGTGGGCGGCCGTGGCGCCCACGCTCTCCTACTGCGTCGTGAACACGAACGGCCGCGAGTACCTGCTGGCCTGCCTGGCGGCGATCGAGGCGACCAACCCGGAAGGGATGGAGAGCGAGGTGCTGGTCCTCGACAACGCCTCCGGGGACGGCTCGGCCGCGGCGGTGCGGGAGCGCTACCCGTACGTGAAGCTGATCGAGCGCGAGCGCCGCGCCGGCAAGGGCGAGAACGACTCGCTCCTGCTGCGCGAGGCGAAGGCGCCCTACTGCCTGCTGCTGAACGAGGATTCCGAGCTGAAGTCCGGCGCGGCGGCGGCCTTGGTCGCGGCCCTCGACGAGGACCAGCGGGCGGCCGCGGCGACCCCGCGCCTGCTCGACTCAGACGAAAACCCGGTGCCCTGCGCCTGGCGCTTTCCCGGGGTCGGCACGGCGCTCGCCGGCGCCCTCTTCCTGCACCGGCTGTTCACCGTGCAGAGCACCGGCTGGGAGACCCGCAAGGTCGAGTGGGCGCAGTCGAGCGCCCTGCTGGTCCGCCGCGAGGCGGCGGCCCGGGTCGGCTACTTCGACCCCGCCTTCTTCGTCTACTACGACGAGTGCGACTTCGCCAAGCGCCTCGCCGACGCCGGCTGGCACTCGCTGTTCGTCCCCGAGGCGCTGGCGATCCACCACGACCAGCTCTCGACCGACCTCGCCGCCGGGCTGCCGCGAATCGTCGAATTCCACCGCAACCGCGACCTCTATATGCGCAAGCACCACGGCCCCGGTGCCGCCCGCGCGGTGCGCTGGCTGACCGCCTGGTCCTACGGCCTGCGCGCGCTGGCGGCGACCTTCATCCCCGGCCAGCCCGCCGACGTCTACCGCGCGCACGCGCGGCAGGCCCTACACCCGCAGCGCGGCACCAGCATTCGGGACCGTGCTTCTGACGAGGTCCAGAGGTCAGACAAGGACGCAGGAAGGCCGAAATAGCAGCGCTATTCGGCCGACCGAGGACGCCGTATGGCGGCCTCTGGGACCGTCAGAACCTTGAGTCCTCGTCCATGCGCTCCACCTCGTAGGTCTCCGGTAAGCGGCCATCGACCGCGGCGGGGGCTTCGCGCATGCGTTTGAACTCGGCGGCGATCTCGCGTGGGTGGCGTAGCTTGGCGAGCCAGCGGCGCTCCTCGGGGGTGAAGAAGCCGGTCACCAGGAGGCCGAGTGGATAGAGGGCGAGGAGGATGGCGCGGCCGAGCAGGCCGGCGAAGCCGTCGGTGGGCATCAGCAGCTCGCCGAGCCCGACCAGGACGGCGGCGGTGAGCACGACCCGGGCGAGGCGGCCCCACTGGTAGGGGACCGGGAAGAGGCGCTGGGTGAAGACGTACATCAGCACCACGACGACGCCGTAGGAGGCGACCAGGGCGATCCCGGCGCCGACGATCTCCAGCGAGGGCACGAGCAGGAGGTTGAGGGCGACGTTGGCGACGAGAGCGGCGATCGCCGCCGGGAAGTTGAACTCGGTGCGCCCGGTGCGGCCGAGGATCACGACCATGACCATGTAGATCGCGTAGAGGGTGACGGCGGTGGAGATCAGCCCGACCGCTTCCCAGGAGGCGAAGAATTCGGTGTCGGCGAGCAGGCGGGCGATCCAGCGGCTGAACAGCCACATCCCGGTGACCACGAGGGCGCAGGCGGCGACGAACAGGGTCATCACCGTGGCGTAGGCGCGGCGCGCCTCGTCGTCGTCCTTGATCGAGTAGGCGAGGGGCGGCCAGGCGAGCTGGAAGCCGCGGACGAGGACGTTGACCGCCTGGGCGAACTTGACCGCCAGCGAGTAGAGGCCGGCCTCGAAGAGACCGACGGTGCGGACGATGATGATCCGGTCGACGAAGTTGAGCAGGTAGAGCGAGACCTCGGCGGGCATCGTCGGCAGGCCGAAGCGCAGCAGCCGCCGCAGCAGCGAGGTGTCGAAGACCAGCGAGAGCTGGCGCCAGTGCAGGGCGATCAGCCCGAGAACGAAGGCCGCCCCGGTCGCGTAGCTGCCGAGCAGGAGGCCGCGGGCGCCCTCGTCGGCGCCGACCACGAGCACGATCGTCAGCGCGATCGTCGCCAGCACGTTGAGGATCGTGGTCACGAAGTAAGCCCGGGCGCGCTCCTCGAGCCGGAACAGGGTGAGCATGAACTCGAACATCGTCAGCACCCAGAGGCCGGCGATCGCGATCCGCGCCAGTTCCGGGGCGGCGGCGATTTCCGCTGGCTTCTCCGGGTCGAGCAGCCATTCGCCGATCGGCTCCGCGAACGGCATCGTCACCGCCACCGCCAGGGTCGAGAACCAGAAGAGGCCGGCGAAGGTGCTGGCGACGACCCGCTGCGGATCCTCGCCGTCCTTGTAGTAGAAGCGCAGCAGGGCCTCGATCAGGCCGAAGCGGACGACGATGCTGATCGAGACGACCGAGGCGAAAAGGACCTCGGCCGCGCCGTAGTCCTCGGGGCTGAGGTACCGCGTGTAGAGCGGCAGCAGCGCAACCGCGATCAGTTTCGAGAAGATGCTCGCCGCCGTGTAGGCGGCGCCGGTGGTCGCGAGGCGGCGCAGGTATCCCGACATCAGGCGGTCCTCGCCGCCTCCCGCGCGGCGGCGGCCGCGAGCGAAGCGCCGGCCGCGAGCAGCACCCAGGTGATCGGGTCCTCGTAGAACCCCGCGTAGGCCATCGTGTGCACGAGCAGGGCGACGAAGGCGGCGAGCACGGCGCCGCGGCCCGCGAAGGGCGGGGCGCGCTCAGCGGCGCGGCTCCACATCCCCGAACCCATCGTCCACAGCGCCACGACCAGCAGCGCGAGGTAGAGCGCGAACCCGATCAGCCCCTGCTCGGCGAGCACCGTGACTGGCTCGGTGTGGGAGACCGAGACCGGCTTGTCCTTGTTCGCACGGTGCTCGCGGTAGGCGTCCTGGAAGCCACCCGAGCCGTAGCCCCAGAGCGGCCGTTCGGTCCACAGCTCGAGCCCGCCTTCGACCAGGTCGGCGCGGCCGCTGGTCAGCACGTTGAGGTTGATCGTGCTCTTGCCGCCGGCGAAGAGGACGACGAGGACGGCGCCGACGACCCCGACCGCGGTCGCGACCAGGGTCCAGCGCCAGCTCCAGCGCAGCGCCGCCAGCACCGCGAGGCCGGCGAGCAGGGCGAGGTAGCTCGACTCCGAGTAGGTCTCGATCAGCCCCAGCCAGAGGATCGCGACCAGCGCGGTCAGCAGGGCGAAGCCGCGGCGGTCGCGGAGCCAGAGCAGCGGCGCGGTGGCGAGGACGATGACCAGCGCCAGGTAACGACCGTAGATGTTCGGGTCCCAGAAGATCGAGTTGACCCGGAAATAGGTGTGGAACTCGTTCGAGCGGATCACCGCCTCGTTCCAGAACAGATCGCGCCTGAGGTACTCGACGCTGCCGACGAGGACGAAGGCGGCCGCCTCGACGCCGACCACGATCAGCACCAGCTTCAGCATCCGCCGATCCCAGCTGACGTCGCTGATCAACGCGTAGACGATGCTGAACGGGACGAGGAAGAAGCAGACGTTCTGCAGCCCCTTCGAGAAGTCCTCCGAGTACCAGGTCTGCAGCGCGTAGAGGACGACCACCGCGGCCAGGATCGGCGCGAGATACCGGCCGCCGCGGGTCGGCGGGTCGGCCTCGCGGGCGGCGCCGTTCCAGTCACGCACCAGGGTCGCCAGCACCGCACCGGCGAGCACCAGGTAGAGCGGGACCAGGAGGTTGGCGGTGTCGCCGCCGGCGTGCAGGGGGATGCGAAAGGGCAGCGCCGCGACGATCGCCAGCGGCAAGAGGACCGGCCAGCGGTAGAAGACGGAGGCGAGCGCCGCGACGATCGCCCCGCCGCCGATCAGCATGCCGGCCATCCTGGCGTCGTTGTGGCGCAGCGCCTCGATCTGGGTCGTGTGCCACTGGTCGCCGAGGATCAGGATCGGGAACAGGACCAGCGCCGCCAGCATTGCGAGCGAGCGTGGGCGGCCGGCCGGGAGCAGGATCGCGGCGGCCGCGGCGAGGGCGGCGAGCAGGAGGCCGCCGCCGGCGAGGAGCTCGCTCAAGGGGTGCCCGCCGCGTCGGGAGACGAGGAGACGCCGCCGGGGCCGCCCTCGCAGGCGCTGCCCTTCGCGGTCGTCGCGCGGTGCAGCTTGATCGCTTCCGGCAGGACCAGGGTCCGATCCTCGCCGAGCAGCTTCACGCGCAGCTTGTAGCGCCCCGGGTTGGCGATGCCGCCGCCGCGCTGGCGACCGTCCCAGTAGTAGGTGTGGAACGTGTAGCGCTTGAGGAATTCGTCGCGGGCGAGGGTGATGACGGTGCCGCCGCCGGGCTTCACCACCTGCACGGTCCCCTGGTCGGAGATCGTCGTGCGGAAGCGGATCCTGATGTTGTCCTGGCGACAATCGCCGTTCGGGGTGAAGGCGTTTTCGCGGTCGATCCCGATCGTCACCTTGTCGATCACCAACGGCTCGCGCTTCTGGCGCTGTGAGTAAGCGAAGGCGGCGACCGTTGCGAGTACGAGGAGCGCGAAGACGACGGCCGCCGCGGTGCGGCTAACCGGCTTCCGCGGCATCGTCCTCGCCGATGATCACCGCGACGTTGGCTTCGCCGGAGTCCGTTTTGATGTCCGTGGTCATCATCTGGACCTCGCCGATCTGCAGCTGTTTGGCGACCTTTTTGGCCTCCGGCTTGTGCCCGCGGGTGAACATCACGACGCTGGTTTCGGCCGGTTCGTCGGAGTTGGTGACGGCGCCGAGCTGGTACCCCCTGCTCTCGACTTTGTCGCCGAAGGTGGCCGCCAGGCCGGGCGTCGAGGTGCCGTTGAGGACGGCGACTTCGACTTCGCTCGGCTTCACCTGCTTGGCCGCGACCTGTTTGCCGCCTTTGCCTTTCGCGTCTTCGTCGGAGCCGCTCAACAGGGCGTAGGCGACGCCGCCGACGATCAGCACCAGGACGATGAAGATCGCGACCAGCCAGCGCGGTTCGGAGAGGTGCTCGCCGAGGCGTGAGAAGAAGGCGCGAATGCGCTCGCCCCGGGTCAGTTCCGGCAGGCCTTCCTCGCGGCGCTGGCGGCGCTGCTCGCGCTCGGTCACGGCTTCGTGCTCGGCGGTGCGCGCTTCTTCCAGCGCCTTCAGCTCTTCCGCCCGCTGCGCGGCGACCGCCGAGGTCGCCTCCTTGCGCTCGGCGTCGCGCTCGGGCGCCGAGCCCGCCCACTCGCGCAGGCGGCGGATGTCGCGCGCCTGCGTGAAGCAGAGCAGGGCGAGCACGCCCAGGCCCAGAAAGGCCGCTAGCCCGGCGTAGGAGCCGATTTGTTCGATCGCGTGGGCCAAAGTGGCTGCGAGAGGCTACTCGTCGTATGCGACCCTCGCGGAGTCGCCACCCCGGGCGGAGATCAGCTCCACCACTCGCTCGGCCAGATTAGCCTCGTCTCCGGCCAGCACCATGCCTTCCAACGCGTTCAGCGTCGACTCGACCCACTCGGAGTCAAGCGGTGTGGACCGTACCGCACGGTTGATCCGCCGTGCGGCGGTGGGTTGCGGCTCCTCGGAGCTGTCGAACAGCTCCTCGTGCAGCTTCTCGCCGGGACGCGGCCCGGTGAACTCGATCGCGATGTCAGTTTCGGGCTCGTAGCCGGCGAGCCGGATCATGTTGTGGGCGAGCTCGACGATCTTCACCGGCTCGCCCATGTCGAGGACGAAGACCTCGCCCTTGCCGGCGCCGATGTCGCCGGCCCGGATCACCATCTGCACCGCCTCCGGGATCGTCATGAAGAAGCGGGTCATCTCCGGGTGGGTGACCGTGACCGGGCCGCCGCGGGCGATCTGACCGCGGAAGATCGGCACCACGCTGCCCGAGGAGGCGAGCACGTTGCCGAACCGGACCGAGGCGAAGCGGGTGCCAGGGTGGTCCTCGCCGGCCCGCTCGACGATCCACTCGGCCATCGCCTTCGAGGCGCCCATCACCGTCTGCGGGTTGACCGCCTTGTCGGTCGAGATCAGGACGAAGCGCTCGACCTTCGAGGCGGCGGCGGTTTCGGCGACCACCCGGGTCGCGATCGCGTTGTTGCGGATCGCCTCCAGCGGGTTGGACTCCATCAGCGGCACGTGCTTGTAGGCGGCGGCGTGGAAGACGACCTCCGGCTTGAAGCGCTGCATCACCTCGAGCATCCGGTGCGGCTCCTTGCAGTCGGCCAGCACCGCCTCGACGTTGGTGAAGTGGCGGACCTCGATCATCTCGCGCTCGATCTCGAAGAGGTTGTCCTCGGCGTGGTCGAGCAGGACCAGCAGCTTCGGCTTCACCTGGGCGATCTGGCGGCAAAGCTCGGAGCCGATCGAGCCGCCGGCGCCGGTGACGAGGACGATGCGGTCGCGCAGGTAGGCGCCGACCCGGTCGAGCTCACGCACGATCGGCTCGCGGCCGAGCACGTCCTCGACCTGGACCTCGCGCAGCTGGCGGTTCAGCTGGACGCCCCCGCGCAGCAGCTCGAACACGGTCGGCAGGGTGCGGACCCGGATCTCACGCTCGCGGCAGGCGGCGACGACCCGGGCGCGCAGCGTCCCCGGGGCCGAGGGGATCGCGATCACGACCTCGTCGGGCGCGGTCTCGTCGAGGATCGCGGCGATCTCGTCGGTCGAGCCCAGCACCTTGAGGCCGCCGGTCATCCGCATCCCGCGCTTGCGCGGGTCGTCGTCGACGAAGCCGATCGCGGTTGAGCCGAGGTTCGGATTGAGCTGCAGCTCGCGGACCACCATCTGGCCGCCGGAGCCGGCGCCGACCACCAGCACCTCGCGCTTGGGCACCCGGTCGGCCCGCGAGGGGCGCTCGACGATCAGCCGCACGGCGAGCCGGGCGCCGGCGATCAGGATCAGGGTGAGGACGAAGTCGGTGACCTCGACCGAGCGCGGCAGGGTCGGCGAGAACGGCTTCGCGACCGTGAAGACGATGACCAGCAGGGCGCTGGCGACGGCGACGGCGCGGAGGATCAGCATGAAGTCGCGCCCGCTCACGTAGCGCCACCACTTCTGGTACATCCCGAAGAGCGCGAAGACGACCAGCTTGCCGGCGACGACGAAGCCGACCGTCTCCGCGAACAGCTCCTGGTAGCGCAGCGGCCAGCCGCCCTCGTCGAGGAAGCGGAGCTGGAACGCGAGGTAGTAGGCGAGGGCGACGAGCGCCGCGTCCGCCAGCACCTGCAGAACCCGGTTGCGATAGACAGGGTGGTTCAACCGGCCCATGAACCGGCCAGTTTAGTTGCTGTAAAGCGCGATCCTTACAATCCCCGCTTCATTTGATGCCGATCATCCTCGCCAGCGTCACCGACTTCTTCCTCGACCCGATCGTCAACGCGGGGACCGACTTCATCAGCACCACGGGCCTGCCCGCGGTTTTCGTCCTGATGACGCTCGAGTCCGCCTGCCTGCCGGTCCCCAGCGAGGCGATCATGCTGTTCGCCGGCTCCAGCGTCGCCGCCGGCGAACTGAGCCTGTTCGGGGTGGTCGCGGCCGGCGTCCTCGGCAACCTGGTCGGCTCCTGGATCGCCTACGCGGTCGGCTACTACGGGCGGATCGACCTGCTCGAGAAGAACAAGCTGATCCACATCAACCCCAAGCACCTGAAATGGGCCGACGACCTCTTCGCCCGCTACGGCGACGCGATCGTCTTCTTCAGCCGCATGCTGCCGATCATCCGCACCTTCATCTCGCTCCCGGCCGGGGTGGCGAAAATGCCGTTCTGGCGGTTCACCGTGCTGACCCTGCTCGGCTGCATCCCCTGGGTGCTGATGCTGGCCCTGGTCGGCGAAGCGGTCGGGGACAACTGGGAGGAGTGGCGCGGGCACCTGCACTACCTCGACTACGCGGTCGTGCTCGCGGCCGTGATCGGGATCGGCTACCTGATCGTGAAGCGCCGCCGCGGCGGGGGCGGCGGCAAGGGCGAGGGCGCCGCGACCCCGGAGCCCGCCGGCTCCAGCGGCAGTTGAGCGCGGCGCCGGGCGACGGCGCGCTCCCGGCCCCGCGCGCGGTCGCGCTGGGCCTCGTCCAGGGCCCGGCCGAGCTGCTGCCGGTCTCCAGCTCCGCCCACATCGTCCTGCTGCCCTGGCTGGCCGGGTGGGAGTGGGAGGAGATCGACCCGGAGCTGCGCAAGAGCTTCGAGGTGGCGCTGCACGCCGGCGCAGCGGCGGCCCTGCTGATCGGCCAGCGGCGGCTGATCGCCGAGGAGCTGCGCCAGTTCGACGGCCGCCGGGCGTTGCTGCTCGCGCTCTCCTTCGTGCCGGCGGCGGTGATCGGCTACGCCTTCGAGCGCCCGATCGAGCGGCGGCTGGGCGGCCCGCGCACGACCGCCTACGGCCTGCTCGCCGGGGCCGCGGCGATGGTCCTCGCCGACCGCCGGCCGCAGCGGCGCGGCCGCGGCGAGGCGAGCCCTCTCGACGGCCTCGCCCTCGGCGTCGCCCAGGCGGCGGCGCTGGCGCCCGGCGTCTCCCGCAACGGCGTCACCCTCGCCGCCGCCCGCTGGCGCGGCTTCAGCCGCGACCAGGCGAACCTGCTCTCGCGCACGATCGCGCTGCCGATCATCGTCGGCGCGACCGGCCTCAAGGGCGCCCGCCTCGCCCGCCGCGGCGTGCCGCCGCGCCTGCGGCGCTCGCTGGCGATCGGCGTCGCCGCCTCCTTCGCCTCGACCCTCGCCTCCCAGCGCCTGATCAAGCTGGTCGAGCGCGACCGCGCTCTTTGGCCCTACGCCGCCTACCGAGCGGCACTCGCGGCGGCGGTTCTCATCAAACTCCAAAAGTAGTCCAAATCCAAATTGAATTTGGACTTGGCTATAATTCCAAATCCTGGATTGACTTGGAATTAGCTTGGAGTTCGTGTGTACCTCGAGAAAGCGCCATCGCAGGGCGATCTGCTCGCGAAGCTGGGCGGCGACGCCATGGTCAAAGCCGTCAAGGCAGTTGGCGTCGGTCGCGGAGGCGATCGCTACCTGCACTGGGACAAGCTGAGGCACCTTGCCCCGCCCGAGGGCTTGACCACCGAGGAGTGGTGGCTGGCTATCACCACCGTACGACTGAGCGAAAAGCGCTTCTATCCGCTCACCGATCCGGACGGGACCCCGTTTAGCTACGGCTTGCCGGATCTGGTCCTCAAGCACCTCCACCACATCGATCAGCGCTGCAGTGGTGAGGTCGCGATGGACGAGGTCGTGACCTCCGAGCGACAGGCTGGAAAACGCTTCCTGGTCAACTCGCTGATGGAGGAGGCGATTCGGTCCAGTCAACTGGAGGGAGCGACCACCTCGCGGCGTGTGGCCAAGGAGATGCTGCGCTCAGGCCGGGAGCCCCGCAACAGAAGCGAGCGGATGATCTCGAACAACTACCGAGCCCTCCAATTCATGCGCGAGGAAATGGGGGATCTGCTGACCCCAGAGGTTGTGCTCGAACTGCACCGGATTGTCACTGAGGGCACCTTGAGCGACCCGAGCGCCGCCGGTCGCTTGCAGCGTCCCGACGAGGAGCGGGTTGCGGTCTTTGACCGTGATGACGGCGAGCCAATCCACAGGCCGCCCCCGGCCGAGCAGCTCCCGGAACGTCTGCAGAAGCTCTGCGACTTCGCCAACGAGAACAACGACGGCGACAACTTCGTGCACCCGGTGATCCGCGCGGTACTGGTCCACTTCTGGCTCGCTTACGACCACCCATTCGAAGACGGCAACGGGCGGACGGCGCGAATCCTCTTCTTCTGGCTGATGCGCGTGCGCGGCTACTGGCTGACGGAGTACCTGCCGATCTCAGGGATCCTGCGCGGAGCGCCGGCCAAATACGCGCGTTCGTTCCTGGAAACCGAGCGGGATCACGGCGACACGACTTACTTCATCCTCTATCAACTGCAGGTGATCGAGCGGGCGATCGCCGAGCTGCACGCCTATCTCCAGCGCAAGATCTCCGAGGTCCAGGACATCGAGCGGTTTCTGCGCGACGCCGATGGGTTCAACCATCGCCAGCTGGCCCTGCTGACCGATGCCGTCCGCCACCCTGAGAGCGTCTACACCTTCCAGAGCCACGCAGCGAGCCACCGCGTGACTCACGAGACCGCCCGAACCGACCTTTCCGAGCTGGCTCAGCGCGGATTACTCGCTCAGCGCAAGCGGGGTCGACGCTACGTCTTCGAGCCCGACGCGAACCTGCCGGAACTACTGAAAGAATCGGCCGCATGAGCGACGCGTACGCGAAAGCGGGGGTCGACCAGGGGGCAGCCGACTCGGCGGTCGCCGGGCTGGTGCGGGCGCTGGGGGCGATCCAGCTCGGGCGGCCCTCGGCGCAGGTGCCGCTGCCGGGCCACTACGCGAGCGTGATCAAGATCGACGAGCGGACCGGGATCGCGCTCTCGACCGACGGGGTCGGGACGAAGCTGGTGATCGCCGAGGAGATGGGCCGCTTCGACACGGTCGGGATCGACTGCGTGGCGATGAACGTCAACGACGTGATCTGCGTCGGCGCCGAGCCGCTGGCGATGCTCGACTACATCGCGATCGAGACCGCGGAGCCGGCGATCTGCGAGGAAATCGGCGTCGGCCTGGCGCGCGGCGCCGAGCTGGCCGGGATCGAGATCCCCGGCGGCGAGCTCGCCCAGCTCGGCGAGATGGTCAACGGGGTCGACATCTCCGGCGCCTGCTTCGGCACCGTCGCGCTCGAGGAGATCGTCGACGGCGCCGCGGTCGCCCCCGGCGACGCCGTCATCGGCCTGCCCTCCTCCGGCCTGCACTCCAACGGCTACACGCTGGCCCGCAGCGCCCTCTCCGGCCTCGCGCTCGACGACGACCGGCTCGGCCGGCCGCTGGGCGAGGTCCTGCTGGAGCCGACCGAGATCTACGTCAAGCCGGTGGTCGAGCTGTTGCGCTCGGAGGTCGAGGTCCACGGCCTCGCCCACATCACCTCCGGCGGCACCGGCAACCTGCTGCGCCTGGCGGCCGAGGTCGGCTACGAGATCGACGCGCCGCTGCCGGCGCCGCCGATCTTCGCGCTGATCCAGGAGCGCGGCGGCGTCTCCGCGGCGGAGATGAGCGAGGTCTTCAACATGGGCTGCGGCTTCTGCGTCGTCGTCCCCGAGGCCGCGCAAGCGGCCGCCCTGGAGCTGCTGCGCGGGCACTACCCGGCGGCGGCGCGGATCGGCTCCGTGGTCGACGGGCCGCGCCGAATCCTGGCCTGAGCGGCGCAGTTTTTCCCGCACGGGTGCGCTATTTCTTCACTTCTCCCCCCGCGCCTCATAACGTTGGCGCTGACAGCTGAATGGACCCCGCCTCTTCAAGTTCCCAGATGATCGGCACCGTGCTCTCGGGCCGCTACCGGCTGGAGGCGAAGCTCGGCAGCGGTGGCATGTCGACCGTCTACCTGGCCCGCGACCAGACCCTTGACCGCGACGTCGCGGTCAAGGTGATGCACCGCGAGATGTCCGAGCAGGCCGACCAGCTGGAGCGCTTCCGCCAGGAGGCGCGGGCGGTGGCCAAGCTCAGCCACCCGAACGTGGTCGCGGTGATCGACGCCGGCGAGGACGGCGGCCACCCCTACATCGTCTTCGAGTACGTCGAAGGGGAGACGCTGAAGGCGCGGATCAACCGGGTCGGGGCGCTCGACCCGCAGGAGGCGCTCGCCTACGCGATCGAGATCGCCCGCGGGCTGACCGTCGCCCACGCCCGCAACATGGTCCACCGCGACATCAAGCCGCAGAACGTGCTGATCGATCCGGAGGGGCGGGCGAAGCTGACCGACTTCGGGATCTCGCGCCAGCTCGAACAGGACGGGATGACCGCGACCGGCCGGGTGCTCGGGACCACCGACTACGTCGCTCCCGAGCAGGCGATGGGGATGGCGGTCGACCCGCGCTCGGACGTCTACTCGCTCGGCGTCGTCCTCTACGAGATGCTGATCGGCCAGGTCCCGTTCCACGCCGACAGCCAGGTCGGGGTGGCGATGAAACACGTCAACGAGGACCTGCCCGACGTGCAGCAGCGCCGGCCTGAGGTCTCCGCCGCGGCGGCGCTGGTGGTCGAGCGGGCGACCGACAAGGACCCCGAGCGCCGCTACCAGGAGATCGGCGAGATGATCGACGACCTCTCGACCGCGCTCGAAGTCGAGGCGGCGCGGGCGGGCTCGAGCACCGGCGAGGCGACCAGCGTGCTCGACGCGGTGCCGCCGGCCAAGCGCAAGCTGAACCGGGCGCGCTGGTCCTGGGCGGCGATCCTCCTGATCGTGCTGGTCGGCGCCGGCGCGCTGGCCGCTGTGCAGCTGATCTCCAGCGGCGACAGTCCCGGCGGCGGGGGCGGGGCGCTGAAAGGCAAGAGCGAGACGATCCCGCTCGAATCGGCGACCGACTTCGACCCCCAGGGCGACGGCGAAGAGGACCCGGACGTGATCGACCTCGCGGTCGACGGCAACCTCAAGACCGCCTGGACCAGCGAGCACTACGACGACGAAAGCTTCGCCGGGACCAAGACCGGGCCGAACGAAGGGGTCGGCCTCTACGTGACCGCGGAGTCGGCGGTGACCCCGAGCGAGATGGTGATCGACGCCGCCCCCGGCTACGACGCGGAAATCTTCGCCGCCGCCACGGAAGCTCCCGACGACCTCTCCGGCTGGGGCGAACCGGTCGGCTCGGTCGCCGAAGCCGGCGACGTCGCCGAGATCCCGCTCAACGTCGCCCAGCCCTCGAAGTACTTCCTGATCTGGTTCACCCGGGCCGGCCACTCCAGCGACCAGGAGGACCGCTACCGGCTCGAGATCAGCGACGTGAAGCTGATCGAATAGGCACCTGACGCTAGAACTCGTGAGCGCGGGCGCGGCGGTGGCGCTCGACCGCGAGCTCGACCAGCCGGTCGCATAGCGCCGGGTAGGCGATTCCGCTCGCCTCCAGCAGCTTCGCGTAGACGCTGGTCTCGGTGAAGCCGGGCATCGTGTTGATCTCGTTGACCAGGACCTCGCCGCTGGGCTCGACGAAGAAGTCACAGCGGGCGAGGCCCGAGCAGCCGGCGAGCGCGAAGACCTGCGCCGCCAGCTCGCGCACCCGCTCGAGCTGCTCGTCCTCCAGCGGGGCCGGCACCCGCAGCTCCATCCCGCCCTCGGTGTACTTGGCCTCGAAGTCGTACCAGTCGGCGTTGGCGACGATCTCGCCCGGCAGTGAGGTCTGCGGGTCCTCGTTGCCGAGCACCGAGCACTCGACCTCGCGGCCGCGGGCCGAGGCCTCGACGATCACCCGCGGGTCGTGGCGCAGGGCCAGCTCGACCGCCTCGTCGAGCTCGTCGAGCTGCTCGACCCGGGTGATCCCGACGCTGGAGCCAAGCCGCGAGGGCTTGACCCAGAGCGGCAGGCCGAGGCGCTCGCAGCGACCCCACCAGTCGTTGCCCTCGACCGCGGTGAAGTCCACCTGCGGCACTCCGTGGGCGGCGAACAGCCGCTTTAAGGTCAGCTTGTCCATGCAGATCGCCGAGGAGAGCACGTCGGAGCCGACGTAGGGGAGGTCGAGCCACTCCAGCAGGCCTTGGATCGAGCCGTCCTCGCCGAACGGGCCGTGCAGGACCGGAAAGGCGACGTCGGTGCCGAGCAGGCCGGCGGCGGGGACCAGCTCGACCGGACCGCCGGCCGCTTCCCAGTGGCCGTTGCGGGCGATCGTCAGCTCCAGCACCTCGTGGCCGGCCGCGCGCAGGCCGGCGGCGACAGCGGCCCCCGAGCGCAGCGAGACGTCGTGCTCGGATGAGCGGCCGCCGGAGAGGACCGCCACCCTCATTCTTCGGGTTCTTCTTCGAAGGGAACGAACTTGCCGACGACCAGCGTTACTTCGGTCCCGCCGGGCAGTTCGCGGCCCGGCGGCGGGAACTGGTCGACGACCCGGCCGCCCTGTCCCGGCACTTCGGTTTCTTCTTCTTCGACCACCGGGACGAGGCCGGCGGCGCGAACCGCTTCCACCGCTTCGCGGCGTTCCTGTCCGATCACGTTCGGGACTTTGCTTTCCTCTTCGCCGCTGGAGACGACGATCGAGACGGCCGAGCCCGGGGCGACCCGTTCACCGGCGTCGGGCGATTGCGAGAGCACCTGACCCGACGGCTGCGAGCTTTCTTCTTCGGAGACCGACGGTTCGAGGCCGCGGCCGCGGATCCGTTCGACCGCGACGTCGCGCTGGGCGCCGACCAGGACCGGGACCTTGACCAGCTTCGGCCCGCGGGAGACGTTGATCGTCACGGTCGAGCCGTTGGTCGCCGTGGTGCCGCCGCCCGGTTCGGAGTTGACGACGTCCCCTTCTTCGACGTTGGCCGAGTTGACCCGGTTGACCGCGACTTCGAAGCCGGCTTCTTCCAGCGTTTCGGTCGCTTCTTCCTCGCTGAGGCCGGCGACGCCGGGGACAGTGCTGCTGCCGGGCCCTTTGCTGATCGTCAGGGCCACGGTCGGCTTCGAGCAGAAGAGGCCGAGGAACGAGCAGTCTTCGTCGGTCTCACCGGGGGTCGGGTCCTGCTCGAGCACCGTGTTCGGCGCCGCCGGGCGCTGGACTTCGTCGCCGATTTCAACCTCGAAGCCGTTGAGTTCGAGCCGGGTGGTCGCGGCGCTGCGCGATTCGCCGGTCACGTTCGGCACCGTCGTGGTCGAGTCGCGGGTCAGCAGCAGACCGATCAACAGCCCGATCAGGATCGCGACCACGGCGGCGATGATCCAGTTGCGTTTGCGGTTGCTCTTCTCCTCCTCGTCCTCGGCCTCCTCGACCGGCACGGCGACCACCGGCGGCAGCGCCGCGAAGTTGGCGGTCCCGGCGCCGCCCGGCTCTTTCATCGCGGCGTCGAGCGCGGCGATGAACGCGTCGGCGCTCTGGAAGCGCTCGCCCGGTTCCTTCTCCAGCGCCCGCATCACCACCGCGTCGAGCGCGGGTGAGACCTGGGGGTTGATCGAGCTTGGCCGCTGCGGCACCTGCGAGACCTGTTTCATCGCCACCGCGACGGCGCTCTCGCCCTCGAAGGGGACGCGCCCGGTCAGCGCCTCGTAGAGCAGCACCCCGATCGAGTAGAGGTCGGAGACCGCGGTGACCTCGTAGCCCTGGGCCTGCTCGGGCGAGAGGTACTGCGGAGTGCCCATCACCGAGCCGGTCTGGGTGATCTCCGAGAGCCCGGCGCGGGCGATCCCGAAGTCGGTCACCATCGCCGCCCCGTCGGCGTTGACGATCACGTTCTGGGGCTTCAGGTCGCGGTGGACGATCCCGTTGCGGTGGGCGAAGCGCGCCGCTTCCAGCACCTGGCGGACCAGCGGCACCGCCTGCTCGGGCGTCAGGCCGCGGTCGATCAGCTGCTTCAGGGTCGGCCCCTCGACGTACTGCATCGCGATGTAGTTGACGCCCTCGAACTCGCCGCGGTCATAGACCGCGACCACGTTCGGGTGCTGGAGGCCGGCGGCCGACTCGGCCTCGCGCTGGAAGCGGGCGACGAACTCGCGGTCCTGGGCGAAGTGCCGGTGCAGGACCTTGAGCGCGACCTGGCGCTGCAGGTGCGTGTCTTCGGCCAGCCAGACGTCGGCCATCCCCCCGGCGCCGATCTTGCGCAGCACCCGGTAGCGCCCGTCGATCACGCTCCCCTCGTTCACCTCAGCCACGCGCGAGCTCCTTTCATCGGCCTCAACCTATTCGTCTTCCAAGAGGGATTCCGCCACGTCGCGGAAAATCGGGGCGGCGACGTCGCCGCCGAATTCGGGCGTGCACTCGACGCTGGCGGCGATCGCGATCTGCGGATCGTCGGCCGGGGCGAAGCCGATGAACCAGGCCTGGTTTTCGTCTTCGCCGCCGCCGCAGGCCTTGTTACCGGGCGTCTCCGCGGTGCCGGTCTTGCCGGCCACGGCCACCCCGGAGATCGCCGCGTTGGTCCCGGTGCCTTCGTTGACCACCCCTTCCATCGCCGTGGTCAGGTCTGCGGCGGTCTCGGCGCTGGTCGCCTCGCTGTACTCGGAGGGGTCGAGCGATTCGACCGTGCGCCCGTCGGGGTCGACGACCCGGCTCCAGATCTGCGGCTTCATCAGCTTGCCCTTGTTGGCGATCGCCGCCGCGACCATCGCCATCTGCAACGGGGTGACCGCCAGCCGCTCCTGGCCGATCGCGACGCGGCCGACGTCGATCGGGTCGCCTGGGCTGAGCAGACGATCGGCCTCCGCGTCATAGACGCCGCTCGGCAGCACCTGTTCTTCGGGCAGGTCGATCGGGGGCTTTGAGCCGAAGCCGAACCGGCGCATCTGTTCGAACATCGCGTCGCTGCCGACGTCTTCGCCGACCTGGGCGAACCAGGTGTTGATCGAGTTGGTCAGCGCGTAGTCGAGCGTCACCGGCGGGTAGCTCGTATCGAAGTCGTTGCTCAGCGGCTGGGTTTCGACGATCAGCGGCGAGGGGGCGGCGATCGCCGTTTCCGGCGTGATCTTCCCCTCTTCGAGAGCCGCCGCCGCGGTCACGACCTTGAAGGTCGACCCGGGCGGGTAGCGGCCCTGCGCGGCGCGGTCCAGCAGCGGCGTTTCGATTTCATCCTGGTTCCATTCGTCGATCCGCTCGGGCAGTTCCATCGGGTCATACGGCGCGTTCGAGGCCATCACCCGGACCCGGCCGCTCTTCGGCTCGATCGCGACCACGGCGCCGAACCCCGCCGCTTCGAGCTCGGCCAGCGCGATCGCCTGCGCTTCGGAGTCGATGTTGGTGACGATGTCGTTGCCCTCCTGGGTGGCACCGGTGATTTCGTCGAGGATCGAGGCGAATTCCGATTCTTCGCCGACCAGCGTGTCGTTGTGGAACTGCTCGAACTCGACGTCGCCGTACTTGACGAAGCTGTAGCCGATCGGGTGCCCGTAGAGGGCGCCCTCGGGATAGGTCCGCACGTAGGTGCGTTCGCCCTTCGGCCCCCGCGGGACCGACTTCGCGATCACCACGCCGTCGGCGGTGAGGATGCGCCCGCGCTCGATCTGCTGCTGGCGGATCAGCGGCCGCGCGTTCTCCGTCTTTTCCTTCAGCGCCTTCGCGTCGAACACCGACCAGTAGGCGGTGAACCCGACCAGCACGCCGAAGAGGACGACGATGAAGGCGAACAATTTGACGATCTGTTTGTTCATAGGCGCCCAAAGGCGGTGTCGCGGCCGCCGGGTTCGGCCGCCTCACGCCGGGCCCGGTCGGAGATCAAGAGCAGCAGGGCGAGCAGCACGAAGTTGGCGACGATCGAGCTGCCGCCGTAGCTGACGAACGGCAGGGTGACGCCGGTCAGCGGGATCACCCGGGTGACGCCGCCGATGATCACGAAGGCCTGGATCGAGAAGACCGCGGTCAGCCCGGTCGCCAGCAGCTTCGAGAAGCCGTCGCTCGCGAGCAGCGCGATCTTGAACCCGCGGGCGGCGATCAGCAGGTAGATCGCGACCAGCCCGCAGGCGCCGAAGAGGCCGACCTCGTTGACGATCAGCGAGTAGATCAGGTCGGTCTGGGCGGCCGGCAACAAGGTGCCCCCGTCGTCGGGGATCTGCAGCAGCGCCTGCCCGAAGCCTTTGCCGAAGAGCCCGCCGTCGGCCTGGGCGAAGATCGACTGCAGGATCTGGTATCCGGTGCCGGGCGCGTCGATGTAGGGGTCGAGCCAGATCTCGACCCGGTCGTTCACGTGGGGCACGGTGTTGGTGATGAACCAGGCGCCGGCGGAGAACATCGCCATCCCGATCACCACGAACGAGAAGCGCCCGGTGGCGACGTAGAGCAGCGCCAGGAAGGCGGCGAAGAACATCAGCGAGCTGCCGAGGTCGCGGATGAAGACGAGCATGAACATCGAGGCGCCCCAGACGACCAGCATCGGGCCGAAATGCTTCAGCGGCGGCAGCGTCACCCCGAGGATGCGCCGCGCGCCGACGATCAGCACCTCGCGGTTCTCACGCAGGTAGCTGGCCAGGAAGATGACGATCGCGATCTTCGAGAACTCGGCCGGCTGGAAGGCGATCGGGCCGACGTCGACCCCGAGGTAGGCGCCGTTGACCTGCTGGCCGATCCCCGGCAGCCGCGGCGCCAGCAACAGCAGCAGGCCGACCGCGGCAATCGTGTAGCGGTAGCGCTCCAGGACCTCGTAGTCGCGCAGGAACTGGATCGTCAGCGCGAAGAGGATCAGCCCGAGCACGAACCAGTTCGCCTGGTCGCGGGCGAGCGCGTCGTCGATCCGGTAGATCATCACCAGCCCGAAGGCGGTCAGCAGGGCGACCAGCGGGAACAGGTACGGGTCGGCGTTGGGCAGGCGGATCCGCAGGTAGATGTGGGTGGCGAGGCAGATCGCGAGGAAGTAGGCGCCGTAGATCAGGCTGGTGTTGCCGACCCGCGCTTCCTCCTGGGCGAACACCGCGGCGAAGCCGGCGGTGAGCAGGAGGGCGACGGGAACGAGGGCGACCAGCTCCCGGTTCCGGGCCGAGGTCACTCGACTCCCTGACTTCTTTCGATGTCTTCGATCAGGGAGACGGCGTCGTCGCGGGAGCGCAGGTCGTGGCCGGTGACCGAGTCGCGGCGGCGCTGGGGCAGCGCTTCGGTCTGGATCGGGCTGGCGTAGCGCTCGTCGTAGAGCTTCCACCCGAACGGCAGCTCGTAGGGCAGGCCGCGGTAGAGGGCGACGCGGCCGGCGTCGTCGGTGCCGAGGAACCAGACCTGGCGGTTGCCCCACCAGGCCCCGAAGGCGATCGCGGCGACGACCAGCAGCGCGACGAGAATCTTGGCCGCGCGCTTCAGCCCGCGGTGCTCCTTCTTCGCGGTCTGCTCCTCGCGGCGCTGACGCGCGGCCTCGGCGGCGGCGCGGCGGCGCACCTCGGCGGCGGTCAGCCCCTCCTCCTCGGCGCTGGGGCCGATCAGCGTCGCCCCCTCGGGCGCGCTCGCCGGCGCGGCCGCGTCCTCGAGCCGGAAGGCGACGACGGAGATGTTGTCGCGGCCGCCGGCCCGGTTGGCTTCGTCGACCAGAGCGCGGACCGCTGACTGCATGCTCGAGGCGCGGCCGAGCAGGCGGGCGATGTGCTCGTCGTCGAGCATCGTCGTCAGCCCGTCCGAGCAGATCAGGAAGACGTCGCCGGCCGCTGCGGGGACCGTCTGCAGGTCGACCTCGACCTCCGGTTCGGGGCCGAGCGCGCGGGTGATGATCGAGCGCTGCGGGTGGTCCTCGGCCTGGGCCTCGGTCAGCTGGCCCTTGCGCCGCATTTCCTCGACCAGCGAATGGTCGCGGGTCAGCCGTTCGAGCTTGCCCTCGCGGTAGCGGTAGGCGCGGCTGTCGCCGACGTGGCCGATCGCCACCTCCTCGGCCTCGGCGTCGACGATCGCCGCGGTCGTCGTCGTCCCCATCCCGGCCAGCTCCGGGTCCTTCTGGGCCTGGGCGTGGATCGCCCGGTTGGCGGCCTTGATCGTCTCCTCGAGGATCCGCTCCGGCGGCGCCTGCGGCAGCTCGCGGTCGAACGACTCGGCGGCGGCTTTCGAGGCGACCTCGCCGGCCTGGGCGCCGCCCATCCCGTCGGCGACCACGAAGACCGGGTTGCGGGTGAACAGCGAGTCCTCGTTGGCGCTGCGCTGTTTGCCCACGTCGGTGCGGTAGGCGGCGTCGTCGACTCGCAGGGCCATCGTCACGCACCCCCGGTTCCGCGCATGCTCCGCTCCCGCAGAATCAGATATGCACGTTCGCTCCGCATGCGCTTCACGAAACCTCGAACCGGAAGACGGTGTCGCCGATCTGCACGTTGTCGCCGTCGATCAGCTCCGCCTCGCCTTTCAGCGTGGCCCCGTTCAGCAGCGTGCCGTTGGTCGAATTCATGTCCTCGACGAAGAACCGTCCCTCGCGGGAAAAGACGCGGGCATGGACGCTGGAGGCGTAGCGATCGGAGATCTGCACGTCGGCCTCGCGCGAGCGGCCGATCGAGAGGCCGCCGATCAGGTCGAAGCGTTCGCCCTCCTCGAGCCCACCGCCGCGCTCGACGAGCAGCCAGCCGTCATCGCCGCCGACCACCTCCGAGAAGGCCGGCGCGGCGTGGAACCCGGTCGCGTCGGGGGCCGGGGCGGTGGTCCGCTGCAGGTCCTTGAAGGCGCTGCGCGCGATCACCAGCAAGAACAGGAAGAGGACGGCCAGAAAGCCGAATTTCAGCGCGACTGAGATTGGGTCGTATTCCACGCCAGCACCTTAATGACGGCCGGGGCCGGTTCTACTGCTCGATGTCGAAGCGGAAGGTGGTCGTCCCGACCGTGACCTCGTCGCCGGGGCTGAGCCTGGTCGAGGGGACGCGACGGCCGTTGACCTTGATCCCGTTGGTCGAGCCGAGGTCGACGATCTGCCAGTCGCCGCTCTCGGAGCGGCGCAGCTCGGCGTGGCGGCGGGAGACGTTGGGATCGGGCAGCACGCACTCGACCGACTTCGAGCGCCCGATCGTCGCTCGCGGGCCGTCGAGCACGTAGCGCCGGTCGTCGAGCGAGACGACGGCGCGGGTGGAGACCAGCGCCCCGACCGCCTCCTCGGGACGTTTCGGGCGGCTGCGGTCGCGCTCGCGGACCGCCGAGTAGACCATCGTGTGCCCCTCTTCCCCCTGGCGCGGCTTCTCGCCCTCGTGGACCGGGGGCTTGACCAGGCGGGCCTGGATCCCGAACTCGCCCAGGCGCAGCCGCTCGTCGGTGTCGAACGCCACCTGCGGCCGGGTCAGCAGGTCATAGCCGCGGCGGCGGGCGTGCTCCAGCAGGTAGCCGGAGAGCTCCTGCTCCAGCGAGCGCTCGTAGCCCTCGAGCTTGGCCCGGTCCTGCTTGCCGAGGTAGACCGTGTACTCGTTGGGGACGTAGACGCGCTGGACCGAGGCGGTCTTGTGCGCGTCCATTTCCTTCGCCAGTTTGCGAGCGAGTTCGACCGGCTGCACCTCGGAGCTGAAGGTGCGGCTGAAGACGCCCTCGACGAGGCCTTCTATCCCTGACTCGAGTTTGCGGAAGATGCCGATCGGATCGCTCCTGGCGGGGTCGGTGGATCAGGTCCCCTGCCCGGGGAGCCCCGGGCCGAAACTCTAGGGAAGGCCGCCAATGCCGGCGATCAGGAAGCCGACCGCGGTGGCGGCGACGGCGACCGCGGCGAGCCGGGCGAGGACGTGGGGGTTGCGCTCGGGCGCGTGGTCGGCGAGGTAGTCAAGCGACTCCTCGATCGTCGTCCCCAGCTCCTCCAGCGAGGGCCGCTGGTTCGGACGGCGGGCCAGGCAGGCGTCGATCTCTTCGCAGAGCTCGCGCGGCAGGTCCGGGCGCAGGCGGCGCAGGGCGCGGTGGCGGCTGCCGATCGCCCGCGCGGTGGCGGCGGCGTTGCCGCGCTTGTGCGGGTTCTCGCCGCTCCAGCACTCATACAGGGTGAGGGCCAGCGAGTAAACGTCGGCCTCCGGTCCGGCCGGGCGGCCCTCGGCCTGCTCGGGCGACATGTAGGCGAGGGTGCCGACGACGTCGCCGGTCGCGGTCAGGCCGGCTTCGTCGGCGAGCCGGGCGATCCCGAAGTCCATCAGCTTGGCCCGCGGCTCGGTGTCGGTCACCTGCACGTTCTGGGGCTTGATGTCGCGGTGGACGACGCCGCGCGAGTGGGCGTGGTCGAGCGCCTCGCAGAGGTCGGCGCCGATCTCGCCGATCTCGCGGTCGGAGAGCTCGCCGGCGGCGGCGAGGCGGGCCAGGGTCGAGCCCTCGACCAGCTCGGTGACCAGCAGCGCGTTGCCGTCCTCCTCGCCGAGCTCATACAGGGTGACGATGCCGGGATGGTTGAGGCGGGCCGCGGCCTGGGCCTCGCGCAGGACCCGTTTGCCGGCCTCGCCCTGCTGCTCGATCGCCTTCACCGCGACCGGGCGCTCGAGGCGCCCGTCCCAGGCCTCGTAGACAACGCCGAAGCCGCCGCTGCCGATGCGGCGCTCGATCAGGAAGCGGTTGAGCACCAGTGAGCCGACCAAAGCACCTGAACAGTTCGCCGTCCTGGCCGGCTCTCCTGCGCCTGACGGCGAGGTTCCGAGCTGGGAAAAAGTCACCGTTTGCGGCTGCAAATGGCTCCCCGCGTCCGCCAGCCTTCATACTCTCCGCCCAGCCCACCCAGCTTGGAGAGCGCTCTTTTGGAGGATTCAGCAGCACGGGGACCGCGTCGGCGCGAGCGGCCCAAACGACGACCCGAACGGCAGCAGATCATGCTGCGCCGTGGGCTCGCGCTCGGCGGCGGGCTGATCGTGCTGATCCTGATCGTGCTCGGGATCAAGGGCTGCCTCGACGCGCGCGCCAACCGCGAGCTCTCCGACTACGCCAGCAACGTCACCGAGATCGTCAAAGAGACGAACCAGACGAGCAAAAACTTCTTCAGCAAGCTGGAAGACCCGGGCAGCCTCTCGGTCACCGACTTCGTCCAGCAGGTCGAGGCCGACGCCAGCGCGATGGACAGCTACCAGTCGCGGATCGACGGCCTCAGCGCCCCCGGCGACATGGGCAGCGCCCAGAACACGCTGGAGCTCTCCTACCAGCTGCGGGCCAGCGCGATGAACGAAGTCGCGGCGAAAATCAGCACCGCGCTCGGCGAGGCCGGCTCGGCCAAAGCGACCGCCGGGATCGCCAACCAGATGCAGAAGCTGCTGGCTTCCGACGTGCTCTACGAAACGATCGTGCGCCCGGAAATCGACAGCGTTCTGGCCGACAACGGGATCGACGGCGAGGACGTGCCGAAAAGCTCCTTCCTCCCGGACGACAAATGGCTCGACGAAAGCGAAGTCGCGGCGGCGCTCGGCGTCACCGGCGGCGAAGAAGCGGACGTCGAAGGCGTGCACGGGACCGAACTGACCGGGGTCAGCGTCAACGGCACCGAACTCTCGCCCGAAGCCCCGGTCGCGATCAGCGGCGAAGAATCGATCGAAGTCGAAGCCCAGGTCCAGAACCAGGGCGAATCGGCGGAGAACGGGGTCACCGTCTCGGTCACCTACAACGGGACCACGCTGGAGAACGAGATCCCCAGCATCGAAGCCGGGGAAGTCGCGACCGCGACGGTCTCGCTGACCCCGGCGCCGAAAGGCGAAGTGACGCTGGAAGTGAAAGTCGACGCGGTGCCCGGCGAGCAGGTCACCGAAAACAACGAAGCCAGCTACACGATCGTCGTCGAATAGGCGGGGCTGGGGATGCGGATCGCCTACCTGGGACCGGCGGGCACCTTCACCGAGGACGCGCTCGGCGAGGCGGCCGGGGCCGGCGAGTTCGAGCCGCTGCGGACGAACACGATCCCCGACGCGATCCTCGCGGTCGAGCGCGGCGAGGCCGACCGCGCCCTGGTCCCGATCGAGAACTCGATCGAGGGCTCGGTGCGGCCGACCCTCGACGCGCTCGCCTTCGATACCGAGGCGGTGACGATCGTCGGCGAGCACGACTACAGCGTCCGCATCCACCTGATCGCCCGTGAAGGCGTCGGCGTCGAGGACGTCGAGGCGGTGCTCTCCCACCCCCAGCCGCTCGCCCAGTGCGCCCGGTTCCTGCGGGCGACCCTGCCCGCGGTCGAACAGCGCGCGGTCAGCAGCACCGCGGCGGCGGTGCGGATGGTCAGCGAGTCCTCGCGCCCCTGGGCCTCGCTCGGCGGCAGCGCCGCCGCCACCCTCTACGGCTGCGTGTTGCTGCGCGAAGCGGTCGAGGACGAGGAGGGCAACGTCACCCGCTTCGTCTGGATCGCCCCGGCCGGGACCGAGCCGGCCGGAGTGGGGCCGTGGAAGACCTCGCTGGTCTTCTCCGAGCTCGGCGCCGACCACCCCGGCGCCCTGGTCGAGGCGCTCGCCGTCTTCTCCTCGCGGGAGATCAACCTGACCCGGATCGAGTCGCGGCCGATGCGCCAGGGCCTCGGCCGCTACATGTTCTTCTGCGACCTCGAGGGCGCACTCACCGACCCGGTCGTCTCCGACGCGATCGGCGAGCTGCACCAGAAGGCCGGCACGGTCAGGATCCTCGGCTCCTACCCGGTCACCTAAAGCTCCTCGCCCGTTCGTCCAGCAGGGAGGCCGCAGGCGGCGGCGAACAGTACGGTCGGCTCATTCCGCTCACTGTTCGGTATTGGAGGAGGATCTTTTGCGCAACTCCCGCTCGATTTCGCTCGCCGCGCTCGCGGCGGCCCTGCTGCTGGTCTCGGTCCCGCTCGCCCTCGCGGCTCCCGGGGGAGGAGGGGGTGGCCAGGCGAAGCTGACGATCGACGGCTGGAACGAGGGGGCGATGGGGGAGATCGTCGCCGCGGGCAAGGACTGCTCGGCCGGGCGCCCGGTGTTCCTCTACGAACAGAAGGGATCGAAGCCGGACCCGGAGGCCGACAAGCGGCTCGGCAAGGCCGCGGCGAAACGGACCGGGGCGCCGCGGACCCGCCAGGGCGACCCGCTGCCGCCGCTCTACCTCTGGCTGACGAAGGTGGCGAGCAGCGAGCGGGTCTACGCCGAAGCGGGGCCGCGCCAGGGCTGCGCCGAGCTGCGCAGCCGCACGATCGCGCTGCCGCCGCGCGCGAACGCCTTCATTCCCGAGTGCCCGCGCAGCGCCGATGCGCCGCGCGAAATGGAGGACGGCTTCTGCCACATCCAGCTCCACCACGACGCCGACCTCTGCCCGGGCTTCGCCCGCGAGGTGCCGCTCTATCCCTGCTTCGGGAAAATCAAGGGCAACCCGCCCTGGCAGCAGGTGCTGAGCGACCTCGAGTACGGGACCTACGGCGACTTCCGCTGGCTGCCGGCGGGCCCCGGGCGGCGGGTGATCCTTCAGAACATGACCACGTTCGTGCCCTTTGCCGGCCTCGAAGGCTTCATGAAAGGGCCGCAGTACGCCGAGTTCTACGTCGACCGCGGCTGGTCCACGATCCCGTACGGGATGTTCGTCACCCCGAACACGCCGATCCGCGCCGGCGAGCTCGGCGGCCCGCTCTACCTCGATTTCCAGAACGGGAGGACCGGCGCCGACGTCTACATCCGCGGGTACCTGCTCAAGGTCCGCTAGGCGCGAGGGGGCGGTTCCGCCAGAACGTGGACCCGCCCCCCTACAATCCCGGGCACCATGGCACGGGTCCTGGTTCTCAATGCGACGTATGAGCCGATCAACGTTTGCACGCTGAGACGCGCCGCCGTGCTGCTGCTGAAGGAAAAGGCCGAGCCCGTCGAGCAGCGCGAGGGGGCCGCCCTGCACTCCGAGCACATGACCCTCGAGCGCCCCGACGTGATCCGCCTCGTCAACTACGTGCGGATCCCCCGCGAGGCCCACCGCCGCAAAATCACCCGTCGGGCCGTGCTCGCGCGGGACTCCTGGACCTGCCAGTACTGCGGCTCGACCAAATCCGGCCTCACCGTCGACCACGTGATCCCCCGCTCGCGCGGCGGCAAATCCGTCTGGGAGAACATCGTCGCCGCCTGCGCCGCCTGCAACCGGCGCAAGGGCAACCGCCTGCCCAAGGAGATCCACATGCACCCGAAGAACACCCCGAAGGCGCCCGAACCGACGGTCTTCATCCAGGTCGCCAGCCCGAAGATCCCGGCGAACTGGCAGCAGTACCTACCGCAGGCCGCCTAGCGGCCGACAACCTGTTCAAGGTCCCGAACGCGATCGCCGGGGTGAAGATCGGGCAAAGATCGCCGGGGTCAACATCTCCGGCCGAGGACCACAGTGAAGGAGCCGGCCCGGGGCGGGCCGGCTCCCACGACTCAACCGCTCTTCGTGGTCTGCACGACCGGCAGCACCGGCCCGTTCGATGCCTTGATGGTCATCGCGCATCTCCTTGTGTGGGGGGAATACCAACACGAGGACGACCGGCGGGAACGCTCAGGAAGTTTCGAGTGTTAAGCGGTTCCCGCGCTAATCTGCGCTGCCGTCGGCCGAGGCGCCGTCGACCGCCGCATCATCGGCGGCGGGCGGTTCCTCGCCCTGCGAAGCAGCGGGGGCGGGCTCGTCGCTGTCTGATTCGACCACCAGGGCGACGGCGCTGACCGAGTCGTCGTCCTTGATGTTCATCACCTTGACCCCTTGCGTGGAACGGCCCATCTGGGAGATGCCGCCGACCGAGGTGCGCTGGACCATCCCGTTCTGGGAGATGAACAGCAGCTCCTGATGCCCGCCGACGATCAGGGCGCCGGCCAGGCCGCCCTTTTTCTCGGTCAGTTTCGCGGTCAGCACGCCTTTGGTCCCGCGGCCCTTGATCGGGTATTCGGAGACCGGGGTGCGCTTTCCGTAGCCGTTCTCGGTGACGACGAAGAGCTCGGTGTCGTTGCGGGCGATGTCCATCGCCAGGACCCGGTTGTCCTTGCCGGAGACGTTCATCCCTTTGACGCCGCTGGTGTCGCGGCCCATCGGCCGCACGGCCTGCTCGGAGAAGCGCGCCGCGTGGCCGGAGTGGGAGACCATGAGGATGTCGTCTTCGCCCGAGGTCAGCCGCACCTGGACCAGCTCGTCGCCGTCGCGGACCTTGATCGCGATGATCCCGTCGGCCCGGATCGGCGTGTTGTAGGCGAGAAACTCGGTCTTCTTGATCAGCCCGTCGGCGGTCGCGAAGACCAGGTACTTGTTCTCTTTGAAGTCGCGGGTCGGGATCACCGCCATCACCGTCTCGCCTTCGCGCAGCGGCAGCAGGTTGCGCAGGGAGCTGCCTTTCGAGGTGCGCGAGCCCTCCGGCAGCTCGTAGACCTTGAGCCGGTAGACCTTGCCGCGGTTGGTGAAGAACAGCAGGTAGTCGTGGGTCGAGCTGATGTGCAGGTGGGCGATGTAGTCGTCCTCTTTGAGGTTCATCCCCATCACCCCGACGCCGCCGCGGTTCTGCTGGCGGTAGGTCGCCAGCGGCAGTCGCTTGACGTAGCCGGAGGCCGTGAGGGAGATCACCATCTGCTGGTCGGCGATCATGTCCTCGATCCCGACGTCGCCCTCGAAGTGGGCGAGCTCGGTGCGGCGCTCATCGCCGTAGGAGCCGACGATTTCGGTCAGCTCGTCCTTGACCAGGCCCATCACCTTGGCTTCGTCGCCGAGGATCGCGCGCAGCTCGCCGATCCGCTCCATCAGGTCGGCGTGCTCGGCGCGGACTTTGTCGGCCTCAAGCGCGGTCAGGCGCTGCAGGCGCATGTCGAGGATCGCCTGCGCCTGCTCGCGCGAGAGCTCGAATTTGTCGATCAGGCCGTCGCGGGCTTCGTCGGGGTCTTTAGACCCGCGGATCAGTTTGATCACGGCGTCGAGGTTGTCGAGCGCGACCAGCAGCCCCTCGAGGATGTGGGCGCGGGCCTCGGCGCGGCGCAGTTCGTACTGGGTCCGGCGGGTGACGACCTCACGCTGGTGCTCGACGTAGTGGTGAATCAGCTCGCGCAGGCTGAGCGTGCGCGGGACCCCGTCGACCAGGGCGACCATGTTGGCGCCGAAGGTCGACTGCATCGCGGTTTTTTTGTAGAGGTTGTTGAGAACGACTTTGGCCGGGGGGCCGCCGCGCTTCAGCTCGATCACCAGGCGCATCCCGGAGCGGTCGGACTCGTCGCGCAGGTCGGAGATGCCCTCCAGTTTTTTGTCGCGGACGAGGTCGGCGATCTTCGTGATCAGGCCGCCTTCGCCGCCCTTCTTGACCATGAAGGGAAGCTCGGTGACGACGATCGCCTCCTTGCCGCCTTTCAGCGGCTCGACGTGGGCGCGGGCCCGCACCCGGATGCTGCCGCGGCCGGAGGCGTAGGCGTCGCGGATCCCCTCGCGGCTCATGATCCCGCCGCCGGGGAAGTCCGGGCCTTTGACGTGCTGCATCAGCCCGTCGAGGTCGATCGCCGGGTCGTCGATGTAGGCGATGACCGCGGCCGCCACCTCGCGCAGGTTGTGCGGCGGGATGTTCGTCGCCATCCCGACCGCGATCCCGGAGGTGCCGTTGACCAGCAGGTTCGGGAAGCGAGCGGGCAGGACCAGCGGTTCGCTTGCCTTCTCGTCGTAGTTGGGGCCGAAGTCGACGGTGTCGGCGTCGATGTCGCGCAGCAGCTCGGTCGCGATCCGCGCCAGGCGCGCCTCCGTGTACCTCATCGCCGCCGCCGGGTCGTCGTCGATCGAGCCGAAGTTGCCCTGGCCGTCGACCAGCGGGTAGCGCAGGGAGAAGTCCTGCGCCATCCGCACCAGCGTGTCGTAGATCGCCGAGTCGCCGTGCGGGTGGTAGGTGCCCATGACCTCGCCGACCACGAAGGCGCTCTTGCGGTAGGGCCGGGTCGGCTGCAGGCCGATGTCGTGCATCGCGTAGAGCACGCGGCGGTGCACGGGCTTGAGGCCGTCGCGGACGTCCGGCAGGGCGCGCCCGACGATCACGCTCATCGCGTAATCGAGGTACGACGAGCGCATCTCCTTCTCGAGCTCGCGCTCCTCGATGCGGCCGGTCAGGGCGTCAAGCGCCATCAGCGAACCATCCCTTTCAGAGATTCAGTTTCGGACAAAGCCACGGGCATCGGACCGACCTCACACGTCAAGGAACTTGACGTCTTTGGCGTGCTCCTCGATGAACTCGCGGCGGGGCGCCACCTGGTCGCCCATCAGCATCGAGAAGATCTGGTCGGCGGCGGTCGCGTCTTCCAGCGTCACCCGGGCGAGGGTGCGGCTGGCCGGGTCCATCGTCGTCTCGCGCAGCTGGTCGGCGTTCATCTCGCCGAGTCCCTTGAAGCGCTGCAGGTCGACGCCGCGGCGGGCCAGTTCGAGCACCGCGCCGCGCAGGGCCTCGAAGGAGAGCGCGACGGTTTCACGGTCGCCGAGCTTGACCACGAACGGCGGGCGGCCGACCTGTTTCAGCAGCGCCTCGTGGATCTCGGCGAACTTGCGGTAGTCGTGGTGTGAGAAGAGCTCCGCCGGCAGCCGGTGGGTGCGGGCCAGCCCGGTTTTCCGTTCGATCGCCTTGACCACCAGCAAGTCCTCGCTGGTCGAAACGACCTCGGTGTCAAACAGCTCCGTCGGCGGCGCTTTCTTGCCCATCAGGGTAGCCGCCGCTTTCAGCGTCGCGACCTTCTCGTCGAGCAGGTTCGACTCCTCGAGGAAGCGCACCACTTCGTGGCCGAACTCGGCCTGCAGCGAGGAGCCCCAGCCCTCGTACTCCTTCGAGCGCCGGATGTAGGCCTGCCAGCGGCTCGAGGTCAGCTTCTTCGCCTGGCCGCCCGCGTCGGTCAGCTCGAAGTCCTCGATCTTGTCGCGCAGCAACAGCTCTTCGAGTTCGCTCTCGCGCTCCAGGTAGGTGACCTGGTTGCCCTGTTTCACCCGGTAGAGGGGCGGTTTGGCGATGTAGACGTAGCCGGCGTCGATCAGCTCCGGCATCTGCCGGTAGAGGAAGGTGAGGACCAGCGTGCGGATGTGGGCGCCGTCGACGTCGGCGTCGGTCGCCATGACGATTTTGTGGTACCTCGCGTCTTCGAGTTTGAACTCGTCGTGGACCCCGGTCCCGATCGCCGTGATCAACGCCTGCACCTCGTTGTTGGCGAGGACTTTGTCGATCCGGCTCTTCTCGACGTTGATGATCTTGCCGCGCAGCGGCAGCACCGCCTGGGTGTTGCGGTCACGCGCCTGCTTGGCGGAGCCGCCGGCGGAGTCACCCTCGACCACGAAGATCTCGGCCAGGCTCGGGTCCTTGACCGTGCAGTCGGCGAGCTTGCCCGGCAGCGTCGAGTTCTCCAGCGCCGACTTGCGCCGGGTCAGGTCGCGCGCCTTGCGCGCCGCGTCGCGGGCGCGGGCGGCGTCGACGGCCTTGCTGATGATCCGCCGTGCGTCGGCCGGGTTCTCCTCGAGGTACTCGCCGAGCTTGCGGTTGACCGTCTCCTCGACCAGGCCTTTGATCGGCGGGTTGCCGAGTTTGGTCTTGGTCTGGCCCTCGAACTGCGGGTCGTGCAGCTTCACCGAGATCACCGCGGTCAGGCCCTCGCGCACGTCCTCGCCGGCGAGGTTGTCGTCTTTCTCTTTCAGCAGACCTTTGTTGCGCGCGTAGGCGTTCAGCGTCCGGGTCAGCGCCGCGCGGAAGCCGGAGAGGTGGGTGCCGCCCTCGTGCGTGTTGATGTTGTTCGCGAAGCTGAAGATCGACTCCTGGTAGGAGGCGTTCCACTGCATCGCGAGTTCGACTTCGCCGGACTCCTCGGTGCCCTCGAAGAAGATCACCTTGCGGTGCAGCTCGTCCTTGTTCTCGTTCAGGTGGCGGACGAAGTCCTCGATCCCGCCGTCGTACTGGAAGGTGACGCTGTTGGTCGCGCCGCGCTCGTCGACCAGTTCGATCTTCAGGCCGCGGGTCAGGAACGCGGTCTCGCGCAGGCGCTCGGCCAGCGTCTGGAAGTCGAACTCGATCTCCTCGAAGATTTCGAGGTCGGGCAGGAAGGTGATCGTGGTCCCGTGGCCGTCGCTTTTCGCGCCCGGCTCGAGTTTGGTCTGCGGTTTGCCCCGTTCGTAGTCCTGCGACCAGACGTGGCCGTCGCGTTCGATCTGCAGGTGCAGGCGCTCGGAGAGCGCGTTGACGACCGAGGAGCCGACCCCGTGCAGGCCGCCGGAGACCTTGTAGCCGCCGCCCTCCCCGAACTTGCCGCCGGCGTGGAGCACGGTGAGCACGACTTCGGCCGCCGGGCGGCCCTCTTTCTCCATCGTCTCGACCGGGATCCCGCGGCCGTTGTCATAGACGGTGCAGCTGTTGTCCGGGTGCAGGACGACGCGCACTTCGTCGCAGTGACCGGCCAGGGCCTCGTCGACCGAGTTGTCGACGATCTCGTAGACCAGGTGGTGCAGTCCACGTGGCCCCGTGGAGCCGATGTACATGCCGGGGCGTTTGCGAACCGCTTCCAGTCCCTCGAGGACGGTGATGTCCGCAGCGCCGTAGGAGTCGCTCGATTTCGCTCCTTTGGCTTTTTTCTCAGGCAATGAGTCCCTTCCGATCGACACAGAAAACCCCGACGTCTGGAGACCTGCTCCAGCCCCGCCGGGGCCTTTCGCGAGTTGCCATAAGAATACCAGTTCGGCCCTGTGGATAACTGGGCTACATGTGACTTTTTCCCTGCAAATCGAGGAAAAAGCGTTACGAGAATGTGTCGCGGACAAGGCGGAATTTGAGCGCTTCGGGAGCCGCGTCGCCGAGCGCCTCCCGCAGCCGCTGCAAAAGCGCCTCCTGCATCAGGTCGAGCTCCTGCGCCCAGACGCTGTCGGTGACCTCGATCGTCAGCGTCCCGGCGCGCTCGGAGACGGGGGAGGCGACGGCCGCCAGCTGGGGTCCAACCGCCTTTGCCCACGCACCCTGCACGGCAGCGAGACCGGTCTGCGGCGCGGCCAGTTCGCGGACGGCGCGGAAGGCCGCCGAGGCCTCGCGCGGAGCGCGCCTACGGCTCATCACAACCCTTCGCGCTTCGCTCGCGGCGCGAGGAAGCAGATATGGACGCTTGCTCGCTCCGCGCTCATGCGGCCGCGCTCGCGATCTCCGGTGGCGGCATCCGCACGACCGCGGTCAGCGCGGCCGGGGGCAACGACTCTTCGTCGGCGGCGGTGATCAGGGCCTGGCCGCCGACCGCGAGGCGGGCCACGAGGCGCTCGCGGCGCCCCGGGTCAAGCTCGCTCATCACGTCGTCGAGCAGCAGCAGCGGCGTCACCTGGCGGGCGGCGAGCAGGACCTCGCGCTCGGCGAAGAGCAGGGCGAGCAGGGCGGCGCGCTGCTGTCCCTGGGATCCGTATTTGCGCAGCGAGCGGGCGCTCAGCTCGAGCTTCAGCTCGTCGAGGTGCGGACCCCAGTTGCTGCGGCCGAGGCGCACCTCCTGCTCCCGCCGCTGCTCGAGGCCGAGGCGGATCTCCTCGACCGAGCCCTCGGCGCGGGGCGCGTAGACCAGCTCCGCGCCTCCCTCGAGCCCAAGTTCGTCCGCGGCCGCGGCGAAGGGCCCAGCGAGCTCCGCCGCCGCCTCCGCGCGGGCCTCGATCAAGGGCGCGGCGGCGGCGGCGAGGCCGGCGTCCCAAACACCGAGGTCCGACGGGGACGCATGTCCGGCGGCGACCCGGGCGATCAGCGCGTTGCGCTGGGCGAGCGCCTGGCCGAAGCGCTTGCGCAGATCGCCGCGAACCGGCCAGCGGGCGGCGAGGAAACCGTCGAGGTGGGCGCGGCGCTCGGCCGGCGGTCCCTTGACGAGGCTGAGCCGGTCGGGGGCGAAGACGGCGACCGGTGGACGATTGCGGGCCAGGGTTGCCGGGTCGGCCGGGCTGCCATCGAGCAGGTGACGGCGGCCTTCGCTGCGGCTGACCGACGCCAGCAGGCGGCGCTCGAGCCCGTCCTCGTCGCGGATCGTCGCCTCCGCCCGGGCCAGCGAGCCGCCGAAGGGGATCAGGTCGCGGCGGTCCGAAGTCCGAAAGGAGCGGCCGGTGAGGGCGAAGTAGAGCGCCTCGACGAGGTTCGTCTTGCCGACCCCGTTGGGCCCGACGACGCTGACGATCCCAGCGCCGAGCTCGACCCGCGCCCGCTCGAGGCTGCGTAGGGGCCGCGCTTCGATCGCGGTGACGAGCACCGGCGCATCACCTAGATGATCGATTCCACGGCGAGGTGCGTCTGGGGGCGCGCTAAGCCGAGCAGATCAAGGACGCAGGTCGCCGCCTTTGCCGGTTGGCAAAGGCAAGGCCGAGGACGCTGAGGTGCGAAGTGTGCCTTGCGCGCCATCCAGGTGTGGCTGGCCGTGGAATCGATCATCTCTAGACGTTGAGCCGGATCGGCATCACCAGGTAGCGGAAGTCCTCGCCCTCGACCGGCTGCAGCAGCCCCGGCCGCAGTGGCGAGATCAGGCGCAACAGCACCTCCTCGCCCTCGACGCTCTCGATCCCCTCTTTGAGGAACTCCGGGTTGAAGCCGATCTCCAGCTCCTCGCCGTCGAAGGCGGCCGGCATCGTCTCGGTCGCGTCGCCGACGTCGGGCGTCTCCGCCGCCACCGTCAGCTCCCCCTGTTTGAAGGAGAGCCGCAGCGGCGCGTTGCGCTGGGCGAGCTGGCTGACCCGGCGGGCGACGTCGAGGAAGTCCGAGCGCGGCAGCCGCACGTCGTGCTCGTAGGACTCGGGGAGGAGCTGGCGGAAGTTCGGGAACTGGCCGTCGATCAGGCGCGTCGTCAGGGTGATCGTGCCGGCGGCGAAGATCGCCTGGTTGGGGAGCAGCCAGATCGTCGCCTCCTCGGCCTCCTCGGCCGCGAGGATGCGGCTGAGCTCGCGCAGCGCCTTGGCCGGGATGTTGGCCTCGATCTCGCCCCCGAGCTCCGCCTCGAGCTCGGTCCGCTTCACCGCCAGGCGGTAAGAGTCGGTGGCGACCATCGTCATCTCCTTGCCCGCGGCGCTGACGAAGACGCCGGTCAGGACCGGCCGCATGTCATCCCGCGAAGCCGCGCGGGCGACGAGCTCGATGCTCGCTTGCAGCGCCGGGGCCGGGATCTTCAGGCCGCCCTCCTCGCCGGGCGCGGGCAGCTCCGGGAAGTCGGCGGCCGGGAGGACGCGCAGGTGGAAGCTGGAGCTGCCGCTGCGGATCTCGACGTCCTGCTGGGCCTCGCGCGACTCGATCTCTACCTTCGCGTCGGCGAGCGAGCGCGTGACTTCGGCCAGCAGGCGGCCCGGCAGCAGAACCGACCCCTCGCCCTCGATCTCGGCCTCGAGGTCGGTGCGCAGACCGAGGTCGAGATCGGTGGCGGCGAGGGTGAGCTTGCCCTCCGCGGCGCTGAGCAGAACCCCGGAAAGCGCCTGGGTGGCGGCGCGGGTCGAGACAGCGCGGGAGACGATCGAAAGCTTGGAAACGAGTTCTTCTCGGTTGGTCGTGAGCTTCAAGTTGCTGAAACCTTCTTGCCTTCTTGAGTTGGATTAGGACCTGTGGAAACGGCGGGTCGTGCGAGCGATTTGGCCTGGCGCCGCGGTTTCCGGCCTGTGGGTGCGGCTGTGGAGAAGGGCTGATTCTTGCACTGGCGCCGGCCGTCAGGAGGGCTCGCTGGTTGGGTTGTGGATTGCGGCGCGAAGCTCGTCGATCCGCCCGGCGAGCTCCGCGTCCTCACCGATCCCCGCTTCCACCCGGCGCAGGGAGTTGAGCACGGTCGAGTGGTCGCGGCCGCCGTAGAGGCGACCGATCTGGGGCAGCGAGAGGTCGGTCAGCTCGCGGGTCAGGTAGATCGCGACCTGGCGGGCGCGCAGCGGGGTGGCGGCGCGGCTGGAGCCGACCAGCTCGGCCCGGGAGATCCCGAAGCGCTCGGCGACCCGCTGCTGGATCTCCTCGGCGGAGGTCGCCGCGGCCGACCGCGTTTTCGGGATCACCTCGGCGATCAGCTCCGAGCTCAGCGGCCGGGCCATCAGCGAGGCGTGGGCGAGCACCCGGGTGAGGGCGCCGTGCAGCTGGCGGACGTTGGCGTCGATCCGGTGCGCGAGCTCGGAGAGGGCGCCCGTGTCGGCGATCTCGACCCCGGCCTCCTCGACCAGGCGCCGCAGCACGGTCAGCCGGGTGGGCAGGTTCGGCGGCTCCATCGGCACGGTCAGGCCCCACTCGAAGCGGTCGCGCAGGCGGCTGGCCAGGGTCGAGAGTTCGCTCGGGATCCGGTCGGCGGAGAGGACCAGCTGGCTGCCCGACTCATAGAGGGCGTTGAAGGTATGGAAGAACTCCTCCTCGGTCGCCGGCTTGCCCTCGAGGAACTGGACGTCGTCGATCAGCAAGACGTCGAGGTCGCGGTAGCGCGCCTTGAAGGCCTCCGAGCCGGCCGATTTGAGCGCGATCACGAACTCGTTGGTGAACGACTCGGCGGTCGTGTAGCGGACGCTGAGGGCCGGCGCGTTGGCGTTCAGGTAGTTGGCGATCGCCGCCAGCAGGTGCGTCTTGCCGAGCCCGGGCGGGCCGTGCAGGAAGAGCGGGTTGTAGGCCTCCGAGGGGGCCTCGGCGACCGCGAGGGCGGCGCCGTGCGCGAGCCGGTTGCCAGGGCCGATCACGAAGCGGTCGAAGGTGTAGTTGGGGTTGAGGAGAACCCCGCTCGGCCCGCTTGCCTGGTCGCTCTCCTCGCGCGGCGGCGCGAAGCTGACCCGGCTGATCGCCTCCCCCGACTCGGCCAGCGCTTCGTTGATCAGAGCGGCGTAGCGGCGCTCGGCCCAGGCCCGGACCCGCTCCTCGGTGGCGGTCAGGTAGAGGGTGTCGCCAGCGCCGCCGGCAACCCGCAACGGCTCGAACCAGATGCGGTAGGTCGACTCCGGGACGGAAGCCCGTAGTCGCTCTTGGGTCGCCCGCCAAAGGGCGTCGAGATCAAGGTTGAAGGGGTCATCAGGCACTCGGTCGGCGACCATAGCGGCGTGCCTGTCCACGCATTCAGGCCGGGTCGCAAATCCCGGGGAAAAGTTTCGGGGCGGCGTCTCCGCTCGCCGTCCGTATACTTCTCGGCCCGATGAAGCGCACCTACCAGCCGAAGAAGCGCAAGCGCGCCAAAACCCACGGCTTCCGAGTCCGGATGAGCACGCGCGGCGGTCGAGCGATCCTGAAGCGGCGCCGCCGCAAAGGGCGGAAGCGCCTCACTCCTTAGAGATGGCGTCGAAGCGACGGCGCCTGTCGCGCAGCGGTGAGTTCGACCGCGTCTATCGTGACGGCTCATCCCATGCGACCCGCTACCTCGTCCTCTATACCTTCCCCCGTCGCGATGAGGGAGACGAAGACGTGAGGCTCGGTGTCTCGGTCAGCCGCAAGGTCGGCGGTTCGGTCGAGCGCAACAAGGTGAAGCGCGCTCTCCGCGAAGCCTTCTGGGAGCTCGGAGACCGGCTGCCGGCCCGCCACGACTTCGTCCTGGTTGCCCGGGCGGAGATCAAGGAGCTGATCGAGAAGGACGGCACGGCCGGCGTTTCCAAGAGCCTGGAAGAGGCTCTAGCCGCGGCCTCGCCGGGAGGGCGTTCCACGTGAAACGCGTCTTCCTCGCCCCGATCCGGGCCTACCAGCGCTGGATTTCCCCGGCCCGTCCCCGCCGCTGCCGCTACGAGCCGACCTGCTCTGCCTACGCGGTCGAGGCGATCGAGCGCTTCGGCGTCATCCGCGGCCTGATCCTCGGCTCCTACCGGCTCCTGCGCTGCAACCCCTTCAACCACGGCGGCTTCGACCCGGTGCCGGAGCGCTTCACGCTGCGCGGCCTCGGCCACGTGCATCCGGCTGAGTACCACGGCGAGGCGAAGGTCTGATGAGCCTCCCGTTCGGATTCCAGCTCGCGCCGCAGTTCCTGGTTGACATCGCCGACGAAGTCCTCGTCTTCTTCCACGATTCCGTCGGCCTCTCCTGGGCCTTCTCGATCATCGCCCTGACGGTCTCCGTGCGGGCGCTGCTGATCCCGCTGACCTACAAACAGATCAAAGGGATGCGGGCGCTGCAGGCGCTGCAGCCGCAGATCAAAGAACTCCAGGAGAAATACAAAAACGACAAACAGCGCATGCAGCAGGAAATGATGCGCTTCTACAAAGAGAACAACGTCAACCCGTTCGCCTCTTGCATCCCCCTGCTGGCGCAGCTGCCGGTCTTCATCACCCTCTTCTACGTCCTCCAGCACGACCTGCGCTTCGACATCTGCGGCCAGACCGAGGTCAGCTGCGGCGAGTTCGCGGTCCAGCAGGGCCACTCGGCCGGCTTCTTCGGCGAAAGCTTCCTCTTCATCACCGACCTGACCGCGAAGGCGACCGGGGGCGAACTGATCGCCCTGCTCGTCATCTACGTCTCCACCCAGCTGATCTCCGGCCTGGTGATGGCGGTCACGGCGGACAAATCGCAGCGGATCCTGATGTTCATGCTGCCGCTGATCTTCGTCCCCTTCATCCTCAACTTCCCGGCCGGCCTGATCCTCTACTGGATCACGACCAACATCTGGACCATCGGCCAGTCGTTCACGGTGCAGAAACTGATCCCGGCCCCGGTGGCGGCGACGCCGGCTGGAGCTGCGGCGATCAAAGAGACGAAACCGCCGCCCAAATCGCCGCGCAAAAAGAAGAAGCGGCGCTAGGGAGCTGCTAGCCCCTGGGGCGCTTCTTGGCGATGCCGGGGCGGCGCGGTAGGTCGGAAGGGGTGGGGCCGGACTTCTCGATCACGTGCAGGTGGCGGTGCTCGGAGCCGGCGCGGTGGCCGACGTCGAGGATCTGGCCCGGGGACATGGCCAGGGACGCCGCGGCCCGAGCGAGCTGCGCCTCCTCGTCCTCGTCGCGCCTGCCCTTCCAGGCGATCAGGTGGCCGCCTTCGCGGAGCAGCGGGCTGGCCAGCTCGGCCAGGGTCGAGAGCCGAGCCACGGCGCGGGCCGTGACCAGGTCGTAGGCCTCGCGCCCGCGCTCGGCGGCCCACTCCTCCGAGCGCAGGTTGACGACGGCCGCGTTGGAGATCGCCGCGGCCTCGATCGCTCCTCGCATGAACTCGCACTTGCGCCCGACCGACTCGATCAGGTCGACCTGGGCGTCGGGCAGGGCGACGGCGAGGACCAGGCCCGGAAAGCCGGCGCCCGCCCCGACATCGGCGATCCGCCCGGCTTCGCGCAGCTCCGGGACCTCGAGTCCGGTGAGGCTGTCCTCGACGTGCACTTTCCAGGCCCGCTGGTCGACGACCGAGCTGACCGAGGCCCGCTCCTCGGCGAGCAGCGAGAGAACCGTCTCCAGCGCCGCCCTGGCGGCCGGATCGAGCGGCGGGGGGCCGCTCGCGCTCACTCGGAGACGAGCGGGGCGACGACCACGCAGCGGTGGGGCTCATCGCCCTCGCTGTAGGTCTCGACCCCGGAGCGGCCCTTCAGCCGCTCGTGCACGACGCGGCGCTCCTGGGCGCTCATCGGGTCCATCTCGACGATCCGGTTGTTGTTCAGCGCCTGCTCGGCGGCGCGGTCGGCGCGGCTCTCCAGGGTCTCGCGCCGGCGCTCGCGGTAGCCGGCGGCATCGACGACGACGCGCTTGCGCTCCCGCAGGCCGCGGAAGGCCGCCTGGTAGCAGAGCAGCTGCAGGGCGTCGATCGTCTGGCCGCGTTTGCCGATCAGCAGGCCGTAGTCGTCACCGCCCTCGACCGTGACCGAGATCAGGTCGTCGTCCTCCTCGACGACCACGTCGCCGTCGAGGTCGAGCTCGTCGAGGACGCCCTCGACCAGCTCGCGAGCGCGCTCTGCGGGACTGTCGGGCCAGTCGTTGGACTCGGACACGGCCCGCAGGCTATCCGACCTCCCGCCGCGGCGCGCGGATAGCCCGATGACCGCACGCGGGCCGGGGCGGTGGTCATCTAGGCTGCCGCCGATGGGCAAGGTCTACGCGGTGGCGAACCAGAAGGGCGGGGTCGGCAAGACGACCTCCGCCGTCAACCTCGCCTCCTGCGCCGCCGCGGAGGGGCAGCAGACGCTGCTGGTCGACCTCGACCCGCAGTGCAACGCGACCACGGCGCTCGGCGTGGCGGCGGAGTCGCACCCCTCTTCGTATGACTGCCTGATCGGTGAGGTCTCGGTCGCCGAGGCGGCTCGCCCCGCCGGCCCGGACAACCTCTGGATCGTCCCCGCCAGCCGCGACCTCGCCGGCGCCGCGGTCGAGCTGCCGCGGATCGAGGGCTCGGAGACCCGCCTGCGCGACCGGCTCGGCCCGGTCCGCGAGCGCTTCGCCGTCACCCTCCTGGACTGCCCGCCCTCGCTGGGCCCGGTCAGCGTCAACGCCCTGACCGCCGCTGACCGCGTGATCGTGCCGGTGCAGGCGGAGTATTTGGCGCTGGAGGGCCTGGTTCAATTCCTCGAGACGCTGGGGATGATCAGGCAGCAGCTGAACCCTCAGCTTGAGGTTTCGGGTTTGCTGATCACGATGTACGACGAGCGCACGAGGCTGGCTACCGACGTCGAGGCGGAGCTGCGCCGGCACTTCGGCGAGATGGTCTTCGAGACCGTGATCCCGCGCAGCATCCGCGTCGCCGAGTCCCCCAGTTATGGTCTGCCCGTGACCGAGCACGCCCCCGGGACCCGCGGCGCAATCGCCTACGAAGCCCTCTCCAAGGAGCTGGTCAGCCGTGGCTAGCTCGACCAAAAAGCGCGGGATCGGGCGCGGCCTGGCGGCGATCCTGCCGGAAGTCGAGTCCGGCGGCGCCGGCGACCTGCGCGAGCTGCCGGTCGAGCTGGTCAAGCCGAACCCGAACCAGCCGCGCACCCACTTCGATCCTGAGTCCCTCGCCGCCCTCGCCGCCTCGATCGAGGCCAGCGGCGTCGTCCAGCCGATCCTGGTCCGTCCCCTGGCCGACGGCAGCTACGAGCTGGTCGCCGGCGAGCGCCGCTGGCGCGCCGCCCAGCAGGCGGGCCTGGAGCGAATCCCGGCGGTCGTCCGCGATCAGGAGGAAGCCGAGCGCCTGCAGGCGGCGCTGATCGAGAACATGGTCCGCGAGGACCTCAACCCGGTCGAGGAGGCGAAGGCCTGCGCCGCCCTGATCGAGGACCTCGGGCTGACCAAAGAGGAGCTGGCCAAACGGGTCGGCCGCTCCCGCCCCGCCGTCTCCAACCTGATCCGCCTCCTGGAGCTGCCCGACGAGGCGATCGGCCTGCTCGAGACCGGCGAGCTCAGCGAGGGGCACGGCAAGGCCCTGCTCGGCGCCCAGGGCAACGACGTCCGCCGCCGCCTCGCGCGCGACGCCGTGCGCGGGGGATGGTCGGTCCGCGAGACCGAGAACAGGGTTCGGCTGGCTGGCCAGCCAAGACTGAAGAAGCGACCCGACCCGATCGATCCCGACGAGGTCGAGGCGCTCGAAGCCGCCGGCGACGCGCTCGAGACGGCGCTCGGCCACGAGGTCAAGGTCAAACCCCGCGCCGACGGTTTCTCGGTCGAGTTGCGTTTCACCGACGTCGCCGAAGCCCACGCCCTCGCGCGCCAGCTCAATCGCCGCCGCAACAAGTAGCCGCCCAGCGCCGCGCCGCTATCATCGCCGTCCCCGGGCGATTAGCTCAGTTGGTTAGAGCGCGTCTCTGATAAGGACGAGGTCCCTGGTTCGAATCCAGGATCGCCCATTTTCGCCAGCCTATAATCGGCCTCCAACCACGGCCGGGAGCGATTTCCTTGCAGCAGATGCAGATCTACGGGGTCAGCTTTGACATGGTCGGCAAGCAGCCGATCGTGTTGCTGAAGACCGTGGACGGAAACAGGTTCCTGCCGATCTGGATCGGGCACCCGGAGGCGGCGGCGATCCTGATGAAGCTGCAGGGTGCCTCGACCCCGCGGCCGATGACCCACGACCTGCTCTCCGACATGCTCGACAACCTCGACGCGAAATGCGAGCGGGTCGCCGTCACCGAGTTGCGCGATAACACCTTCTACGCCTCGATCACGGTCTCGGTCAACGGCTCCGAGGTCGAGATCGACTCGCGCCCCTCGGACGCCCTCGCCCTCGCGGTCCGCGTCTCGGCTCCGATCTTCGCCGCCGAGGAGGTCATCGAGGAGTCGGCGATCGAGTTCGAGCACGAGGTCGAGGACACCGAGGAAGTCGTCGACAAATTCAAAGACTTCCTCGACGAGGTCTCGCCCGACGACTTCGCCTCCGGCGATCAGTAGGACGCTCTAGGCGGTCGCGGGCTTCGGCGCGAGGTCGACGATCCGCTCGACCAGGCGCTCGAAGCTGAGGCCGGCCGCCTCGGCCGCCTGCGGCAGCAGGCTGGTGTCGGTGAGGCCGGGGATCGCGTTGGCCTCGAGCACCCAGGGGCCGTCCTCGTCGAGGATCAGGTCGACGCGGGCGAAGCCGGTGCAGCCGAGCGCCCGGTAGGTGGCGAGCGCCGCCTCGACCACGGCGCGTTCCTCCGCCTCGCTCAGCTCGGCCGGGCAGACGAAGCGGGTGCGGCCGATCTCGTAGCGGGCCTCGAAGTCGTAGCGGTCGCCCTCGGCCGGCAGCGCCTCGACCACCGGCAGCGCCTCGTCGCCGAGCACGCTGACCGCCAGCTCGCGGCCGTCGACGAAGCGCTCGAGCAGGACCCGGTCGTCGTAGCTGAAGGCGGCGACCAGGGCTTGCGGCACCTCGCTCTCCGCAGCGGCGAACTTGATCCCCAGCGAGGAGCCGCCGCGGCTCGGCTTGACGACCAGGGGGAAGCCGAGGCTGCGCTCCAGCTCGGTCAGCGCGTCGGCGGCGCCGAGTTCGCGGAAGGCGGCCTGGTTGAAGGCGAACCAGTCGGGGGTCGGGACCCCGGCCTCGCGGATCAGGTGCTTGGCCAGCGACTTGTCCATGCAGCGCGCGCAGGCGGCGGCGCCGGGCCCGGTGAAGGGGATCCCGAGGATCTCCAGCAGCTCCTGCGCGGTCCCGTCCTCGCCGCCGACCCCGTGCATCGCGACGAAGGCGACGTCGGGCCGCTCGCCGGTCAGCCGCTTGACCAGGTCGCCACCGACGTCGATCGGTTGCACCTCGTGGCCGAGCCGGTCCAGCGCGTCCTCGACCCGGGCGCCCGAGCGCAGCGAGACGCCGCGCTCCAGCGACCGCCCGCCTTTGAGGACCGCGACCTTCACCCGGCCTCGCTCGCTTTCCGGAAGGGGACGACCGTTTGATCGTCCTTAGCCGACCCCGCCACCCCCGGACGCGGGAGGTCGGGCGCATCCATATCTGATTCCTGCGCCCGAGCGGGAGCAGAGGAGGTGGCGGAACCTGAAGTAAGGGCCTCGTAGAGGCCCACCTGCTCGTCGATCGTCTTGCCGATCCGGCGGATCCCCTCGCGGATCTCGTCCTCGGTGACGCCGGAGAAGTTGAGCCGCATCGAGCTGCCGCCGCGACCGTCGACGAAGGCGCCCTGGCCGGGAACGAAGGCGACGTCGGCGCGCAGCGCCTTGGCCAGCAGGTCGCCGGTGTCGATGTAGGAGGGCAGGGTCGCCCAGATGAAGAGGCCGCCCTCCGGTTCGGTCCAGGTCGCCTCGGCCGGGAAGTGCTCGTGCAGGGCGGCGAGCATCGTGTCGCGGCGGGCGCGGTAGATCTCGACCAGGTCCTCGATGTACTGGCGCCAGCGGCCTTCGGCGAAATACTCGCGGACGAAGAACTGGGTCAGGGTCGAGCTGCAGAGGTCGGAGGCCTGCTTGCCGAGCACGACCTTCTCCATCACCGGCGGCGGCGCCACCATCCAGCCCAGCCGGATCCCCGGCGAGAGGATCTTCGAGAAGGTGCCGAGGTAGATGACGAAGTCGCCACCGTCGAGCTGGTAGAGCGGCGGCAGCGCCTCGCCGCTGTAGCGGAGCAGGCCGTAGGGGCTGTCCTCGACGATCAGCAGCTCGTGCATCCGCGCCAGTTCGACCAGGCGGGCGCGGCGCTCCAGGCTCATCGTCACCCCGGCGGGGTTTTGGAATGTCGGCACCGAGTAGATGAACTTCGGCCGCCGCCCTTCCCGCGCCAGCCGGTCGAGCGCGGCTTCGACCAGCTCAACCTTCATCCCTTCCGAGTCGCACTCGATCTGGATCACGTCGGCCTGGTAGCTGCAGAAGACCGGGACCGCGCCGGGGTACGTCGGCGCCTCGCAGATCACCACGTCGCCGGGATCGACCAGCGTCTTCGCGATCAGGTCGATCGCCTGCTGGCCGCCGGTGGTGACGATCACGTCCTCGGGGTCGGGCAGCATCCCCTCGGCCGCCATCACCTGGAGGATGCAGTCTTTGGTCTCCTCGAAGCCCTCGGTCGGCCCGTACTGGAGCGCTTCGGCCGAGTTGTTCTGGGCGATCCGGGTCATCTGCGCGGCGAAGCTCTGGGGCGGGAAGGTCGAGGTGTCCGGCAGCCCCCCGGCGAGCGAGATCACTTCCGGCCGCGCGGTGATCGCCATCAGGTCGCGCATCGCCGAGGAGCGCATCACCTTGGTCCGCTCCGCGAACAGCGCCGCGTAGCGCTCGAGGTCGCGGGTGCTGGTGTGGGCGCGGCGCCGGTGCGGCGGCTGCGGGACTTCGCTCATGGGGGAAGTGTGGCGGATCGACACGGCGGCGCTCGGCCGGTTAGTTTTCGCACGTGGACTTTCTGACCGAGCTCGGCATCGGCATCGCGATCGGGATGGTCGCCGGCACGACCGGAACCGTCGGCGGCGCCCGTGGGCGGATGACGCTGCTCGCCGCGGTGATCGGCCTCGTCGTCGGCTACCTGCTCGGCGAGGTGCTGGGCGCGGTCCTGGCGCTGGTCGGCGCCGCCGGCGCCTGCCTGATCATCAGCGACCTCGTCGCCGGCGCCGGCCGCCGCGAGGGCAGCGCCGGCGGGCTCGCCTTCATCGTGATGCTGGCGGCGCTGGTCGTGGTCGCGATCTCGCTGCTGGTCCCGGTCCTGGTGATCCTCGTGATCCTCGCCCTGCTCTGGCTCGGCATCTCGCGCCACCGCCGCGCCCAGCGCAAACACGCCGGTCTGCGGGTCCTGCGCTAGCCGCGCGATCGGGACCGAGCCGCCCGGTCGAGCATCATTCGCACCATGTCGGCCACCAAGAAGCTGGTCCTCATCTACGTCGACTCGCTGCGCACCGACATGCTGCTGCGGGCCGTCGAGGAGGAGCGCGCCCCGACCTTCGGCGCCCTGCTCGAGCGTGGGGTGCTGATTCCCGACTGCGTCTCCAGCTTTCCCTCGGTGACTCCGGTCGCCTGCTCGGAGATGGTCACCGGGGTCGGCGCCGACCGGCACTGGATCAGCGGCATGAACTGGTACCACCGGCTGGAGCGGCGCTACGTCGAGTACGGCTCCTCGCTGGAGGCGACCCGCGCCTTCGGCGTCTTCCGCTCGCTCTACGACCTCGTCTACAACATGAACCTGGCCCACCTCAGCCCGGAGATCGAGACCGTCTTCGAGACCCTCGATGACGCCGGCGCCCGCACCGCCTGCACGCCCTTCCTGATCTACCGCGGCCGCCATCGCCACCAGGTCTCGCTCGACGGGCTGCTGCGCCGCGCGGTCGACGTCAGCAAGCTGAAGTTCCAGCACCACACCTGGGGCCCGACCGACCTCTTCTACGGCGACCTCTACGCGAGCCGCGAGGTCCCCTGCAAGTCGACTTCGATCCCGGGCAATCGCGACCCCTACTCGGCTTGCTGCGTCGCCGAGCTGGTCCGCGAGGACCGCAGCGACTTCATCCTGCTCTCCCTGCCCGACAACGACAACTACTCGCACAAGAACGGGCCGGAGGCGAGCGTCGAGTCGATCGCCAGGGCCGACGCCGCCTTCGCCGAGGTGGTCGAGGCGGGTGGCGGCCTCGACGAGTTCCTCGCGTCCCACGCGGTGATCCTGCTCGCCGACCACGCCCAGACCGACGTCCACCGCGGCCTGCCGCTGGCCGAGCTGCTGGGGCGCGAGTGGTCGGTCCTGCAGCCCTCCGACGACCGCCCCGAGCTGGCTCAGCTGGCGGTCAGCCCGAGCGGGCGCGCCGCCCACGTCTACCTGCTCGGCGGCGAGGTGGAGCGGCCCGAGCCGGAAGCGGTGGCGGCGCGGCTGGCCGAGACCGAGGGGGTCGACCTGGTCTGCCGGCTGCGCGGCGCCGACGGCGAGCCGCTGCGCCGCGAGGAGCCGGGGATGCCGGTGGCCGGCGAGGAGTGGGCCGTCGTGGAACGGGGCGGCGAGGAGGTCCGCTTCCGCCCCGCCCGCGGCGGCGAGGGCGTGGCCGACCTGCGCGGCGGCAGCTGGGAGGTCGAGGGGGAGCTCGGCGTGCTGGCGGCACGGGTGCAGGACGGGCGCCTGCGCAGCGACGAGTACCCGGACCCGCTGCAGCGCGTCTTCGCGGCCCTGGCGGCGCCGCACTCGGGGGACTTCATCGTCTCCCTCGCCGCGGGCTTCGAGGCGGTCGACTGGGGTGGGACCAGCCACGCCGGCGGTGGCAGCCACGGCGGCCTCAACGCGGGCGACTCGCTGGGGCCGCTGCTGTTCGTCGGCTGCGGGCCGGACTCCGCCGACGCGAAGGAGCAGTGGACCTTGCGGGACGTCGTCCCGGCCGTCTATGAGCACTTCGGGCTGCGGTGATGGCGCGCTGGCTCGCCGCCGCCCTGCTCCTGCTCGCTCTGGCCCTCCCGTCCCTGGCGAGCGCGGCCGCGCCGGAGCAGAAGATCTCCTCGGCCGAAGCGACCGAGATCGCCGACAAGGATCCGACGATCGAAGCGCAGCGCCAGAAGAACGGGTCGCTGAGCTCGAGCGTGAAGATGAACGACGAGCGCTGGGAGGTCGCCTACTTCAACGACGAAAAGCAGGTGGCGCTGGCGATCCTCGACCCGGAGACCGGCGAGGTCGAGGAGACCTGGACCGGGTACCAGGTGGCCTGGCGCATGGCTCGCGGCTACTCCGGCGCCTTCGGGCACAAGCTGAACGCGCCCTACGTCTTCATCCCGCTGTGTTTGATCTTCCTCGTCGGCCTCTTCGACTGGAAGCGCTGGCGGCGGGTCGCCAACCTCGACCTCCTGGTCCTACTCGGCTTCGGCCTCTCCCACTTCTTCTTCAACCGAGCCGAGATCGGGGTCTCGGTGCCGCTCTACTACCCGGTGCTCGCCTACCTGCTGGGGCGGGCGCTGTGGATCGGCTTCCGCGGCCGCGGCGCGGGCCTGCGGCCGGTCTGGTCGACGGTCGTCCTGCTGGTCGCGGCGCTGTTCCTGATGGGCTTCCGCACCGGGCTCAACATGGCCGACGCCGGGGTCGCCGACATCGGCTACGCGAGCGTCGTCGGCGCCGACCGGATCACCCACGGGGAACCGATCTACGGCAACTTCCCCGACGACGTCTCCCAGGGGGACACCTACGGGCCGGTCACCTACTACGCCTACGTCCCCTTCGAGCTGGTCTTCCCCTGGGGCGGGAGCTGGGACGACCTCCCGGCCGGCCACGCCGCCGCTTTCACTTTCGACCTCCTGGTCTTCGCCTTTTTGATCCTGCTCGGCCGCCGGATCCGCCCCGGACCGGAGGGCAAGCGGCTGGCCGCGATCCTCGCCTTCGGCTGGGCCGCCTACCCCTACACCGCCTACGCGCTGGAGTCGAACACCAACGACCCCCTGGTCGCCCTGTTCCTGGTCGCGATCCTCTTGCTGCTGGCGCGACCGCTCGCCCGCGGCGCCCTCGCCGCCGCGGCGACGATGGCCAAGTTCGCGCCGGCGGTGCTGGCGCCAATGCTGCTCACCTACGAAGCGAAGCGGCGCTCGCTGCTGCTCTTCGCCGGCGGCTTCGCCCTGGTCTCGCTGCTCGCCCTGCTCTGGCCGGCGATCGACCCCGGGCTGAAGACGTTCTACGAGCGCACCTTCGAGTTCCAGGCCGACCGCGACTCGCCGTTCAGCATCTGGGGTCAGGTCGAGGCGCTGGAACCGTTGCGCACGGCGCTGATCGGGCTGACCGGCGTGCTCGCCGTCCTCCTCGCCTTCCGCCCGCGCGAAAAGACGCTGGTCCAGGTCGCCGCCCTCTCCGCCGCCCTGATCATCGCGATCAGCATCACGATGAAGCACTGGTTCTACCTCTACATCGACTGGTTCTACCCGCTGCTGCTGGTCGCCCTGGCGGCGGTGCCGGCGCGGGAGGTCGCCGCGGCTAAGCCGGAGGAGCCGGAACCATCACCTGCTCGAAGGAGTCAGCCAGCCCCCGCTGGTTGATCTCGACCGCGGCGCCCATCACCCAGACGTCCTCCTCGGCGGTGTCGAAGCGAGTCGGCATCTGGGTGATCAGCGCCGCCAGCGCCTGCTCGGGCTTGACCCCGAGGACGCTGGCGCGGGCGCCGGTCATGCCGACGTCGCAAATGAAGGCGGTGCCCTGGGGCAGGACCCGGCCGTCGGCGGTCGGCACGTGGGTGTGGGTGCCGAAGACGGCGGCGACTCGGCCGTCGAGGTGCCAGCCCATCGCGACCTTCTCGCTGGTCACCTCGGCGTGGAAGTCGACGATGACCGCGTCGGCCTCGATCCGTTCGAGGATCGCGTCGACGGCGTCGAAGGGCGAGCGCGCGACCTGGAGGCCGACCGCGCCGCTGAGGTTGATCACTCCGACCCGGGTCCCGGCCGCCTCGACCACGGTGTAGCCGCGGCCCGGGTTGCCGCTCGGGTAGTTGGCCGGGCGCACGACCCGGTGCTCGCGTTCGAGGAACTCGTAGGCCTCGCGATGGCGGTAGACGTGGTTGCCGCTGGTGATCACCCCGGCCCCGGCCGCGAAGAGGTCGGCGGCGGTGCGCTCGGTGATCCCGATCCCGCCGGCCGAGTTCTCGCCGTTGACGATCACCAGGTCCGGCGCGTAGCGCTCGCGCAGCCCGGGCATCGCATCGCGCAGGCCCCGCCGACCGGGCCCGCCCACCACGTCGCCGATGAAGAGGACGCGCATCGCCCAGCGAGCCTATCTGCGAGATTGCGAGCGGTGGCCGAGGAGAACCAGCCGGGCGAGATCTTGAAGCGCGCGGTCGCCTACCCCTACGAGGCGCCGCTGCACTCCTTCCTCCAGGTCGGACCGCAGAGCCACGAGCTCGCCGCCGAGGCCGAGCTCGACCTCAGCGGCCGCGAGCCGCTGCTCGCCTACGGCGCCAACCCGGCGCCGTCGGTGCTGGCCCGCAAGCTCGCCGGGCTGCCCGCCGACCCGCTGCCGGTCCTGCGGGCGCAGCTGGCCGGGTTCGACGTCGTCTACTCGGCCCACATCTCGCCCTACGGGGCGGTGCCCTCGACCCTGCAGCGCAGCGAGGGAACGACCGTGCCGGTCTTCGTCCTCTACCCGAACGCCGAGCAGCTGGAGCGGCTCTCCGCGACCGAGCCCAACTACGAGCTGCGGGACCTCAGCGGGCTGGAGCTGCGCGCCGACCTGGTCGGCCCGGTCCCCGAGCTCGCCGCCTACGTCAGCCGCCACGGCTGCCTCGCGCTCGAGGACTCGGAGGTCGCGCTGGCGGCGGTCGAAGCCGCCGGGCGGCGGTTGCCGGCGATGGGCGAGGTCGAAGTCCTCGAACACGTTCGCCACACCCTGGCCCCGGAGCTCGACCTCGAACGCTTCGTCGAGTCGAGCCTCGACCCGAGCCTGGCCGCGGCCCGGACCACGGTCCTGCGCGGCAACGCGATCCCGCTGCGCGCCTAGGAAGGAACGCGCTAGGAGTGGACGATCAGCACGCTGCGGCCGCTGTGCTGGGCGACCGCCGCGGCGACGCTGCCGATCACTGCCCGTTTGAGCCCGGTCAGCCCGCGCGAGCCGATCACGATCAAGCCGGCGTCAAGCTCCTCGCCGACCTCGACGATCCGCTCCCACGGAGTCGGCCAGGCCTCGACCCGCGCCTCGGCCTCGAAGCCGGCGGCCCGGGCCAGCTCCGCGCCCTCCTCGGCGACCCCGGTCGCCTCCTGCTCGGCGCTCTCCTGCAGGGCGGCGAAGGTGCCGGCGTCGACCGAGGTCCCGAGCGTGCTCATGAACGGCACCTGCTCGAGCGGCTCGCGGATCGTCAGCACGACCGCCCGCCGCCCGCTCCGCAGCTCGCGGCCGGCCTCAGCGATCGCCTCCTTCGCGTAGGAGGAGCCGTCGTAGGCGAAAACCAGGGGGCGTTCGTCGGGCATCACGCGGGACGGTAGCGGGTCGGCGTGCTCGGCTCCCTAGCCGTAACCGCGTGTTCGTGACTCGGGAGAAGTCGAGCGTTAGGTTCGCGCTGACCATGGCGATCCGCGAGCGCGTCCCGATCTTCCGCCTCGACTCCGACGAGAGGTACCGGCCACTAGACGTGAAGAGCGTCGAGCAGGCGCCGGCGACGCTGGTCGGGCTCGACGGGGAGCGGCACGGCAAGGTCAAACTGGCCGAGCTGCCGCGCGCGGGCGGCCGGATGGACTTCCCGCCCGACCCGGAGGAGCAGGAGAAACGGCTGCGGCCGAAACTGGGCGGGGTCGGCTACCGGCGCGAGGTGAAGGGCGGCGGGCTGACCTGGATCCAGTACTGGCTCTGGTACCTCTACAACCCGAAGCAGATCGTTGTCGCCGGGATCCACGAGGGCGACTGGGAGTTCGTCCAGGTCGGCTACCACGGCGAGGACCCGATCTGCGTCACCGTCAGCCGCCACCAGACCGCCGGGGCGCGGATGTGGTGGGACGTCGAGCGCCTCGGCGAGCATCCCAACGAGCGCCCGGTCGTCTACGTCGCCCGTGACTCCCACGCCCACTACTTCACCCGGGTCGAGGAAGCGTTCGAGTGGGAGGACGACGCCGACGGCGCGGGCGAGGAGCTCGCCGAGCTCGAGTGGAAGGAGTTCGGGGAGTGGGCGATCTGGCCCGGCCTCTGGGGCAACTCGACCGGGTTCGGCAAGTCGCCGCAGTCGCCGGGCAGCCAGGGAAACCGGTGGAACGCGCCCCACCGCTACCACTCCTCGGGCGCTCGCTGAGGATCAGACGGCGGCGAAGCGGCGCAGCGCCAGCCGCGCCAGGACCCCGTAGGCGAGGGCCAGCGCCAGCAGGTGCAGCAGCGGCCCGCCGATCGCATCGGAGGAATCGAGCGCGGCGGTGATCGCTTCCAGGGTCGGCTTGAACGGGAAGACCGCGGTCACCACCCCGATCGCGTCGTAGAGCCCGCTCCCGACCGCCCCGGAGGGGATCAGCGAGAGGAAGGCGACGGGCAGGGTGACCATGAAGGCGAGCAGGGCTACCGCACGGACCTCGCGCGCCGCCGCCCCGAGCGCGGCCCCCGCAGCGGCCAGGGCCGCGCCGCCGAGCAGGATCGCGGCCAGCCAGAGGCCGAACCGCTCCCAGGCCAGGGGGACGAAGATCGCCAGGCCGCCGAGCAGCAGCAGGGTGACGACCAGTCCGACGGCGGCGCCGAGCAGCACCTTCTCGGCCAGCAGGCCCTCGCGCGAGACGAGCCCGCGGGTCAGCCTCGGGAAGGCGTTCTCCTCGCGCTCGAGGGCGAGCGAGCCGGCGACCAGCAGCACGGTGACGAAGGCGAGCGTGAAGGTGGCGGCGACGGCGACCGCGAAGGTTTCCAGCGGCGGCGCCTCGCCCCCGATCGCGACCTTCTCGACCGCGATCGGCTGCGCCAGGCGGTCGATCAGCGGCCCGGCCACGTCGAGGTTGTCGCGCGCTTCGTCGGCGAACTCGCGCACCTCCTTCAGCGCCGGCCGCAGCTGCGGTTCCAGCGCCGGTTCCAGCGCTTCGAGGATTTTGGCGCTGGCCTTGAGCCCAAGGATCGGGAAGGTCTGGCCGATCAGCTCAAGCTTGCCGCCGTCGATCACCAGCTCCAGGTAGCGGCTGCCTTCCTTGGCGATCCGCCGCGCGATCGCCAGGTTCGCTTCGGCCAGCAGGGCGTCGATCCGGTCGTCGACCAGGCGCGCCTTGACCGGGTCCTCCTCATTGACCAGGACTTCGACTTCCGGCTTCCCCGGGGCCAGGGTCGAGAGCGAGTTGATCCGGCTGACCAGGTTGGCCGGCAGGACCAGCGCCGCCAGCGCTTCGCCGGAGCTGACCTTGGCCTCGGCCTCCTCGCGGTCCGCGACGTCGACGCACTCGATCCGGCCGCAGATCCGCTGGGTGACGTTGGCGGCCGGCAGCTGCTCGCCGCCGACGCTGATCCGGCTGTCGGCCGGGACTTCGTTGAGGAAGGCGACCTTCGGCTTCTCGGAGTCGCGGGAGATCGCGAACCCGACCAGGACCGCGATCAGGATCGGGTAGGCGACCAGCAGGACCGCCTGCAGCGGCGAGCGGCGGAGGATCTGCACGTCCTTGAGCAGGAGCCAGCGCATCGGTGCCTAGTGCCCCCGGTGGTGCAGGTAGGCGACGAAGGCGGTCTCGAAGTCGCGGTCGGCGGCCTCGGGCGCCTCGCGCCGCACCGCCTCGCGCAGGTCCCCCGGCGAGCCGTCGAACAACGCCTCGCCGTCGGCGAGAACCAGCAGCCGGCCGCCGTAGCGCTCGGCCTCCTGGATGTCGTGGGTGGAGAAGATCACCGTGGTGCCATCGTCGGCGAGGCCGGAGACGAACTCCCAGAGGCGGGCCCGCTGGCGCGGGTCGAGGCCGACGCTGGGCTCGTCGAGCAGCAGCACCCGCGGCCGCGCCAGCAGGCCGATCGCGATGTTGATCCGCTGCTGGTTGCCGCCGGAGAGACGGGCGACGATCTCCCCGCGGCGCTCGCCGAGCCCGATCAGCTCCAGCATCCGCTCGGTCGAGGCGCGGGGGTCCTCGTGCTTCTCCAGCCGCGCGAACAGCAGCAGGTTCTCCTCCACGGTCAGCCGCCGGTAGAGCGCCGCCTGCTGGGGCACCCAGCCGACCGCGCCGCCATCGAGCTCGACCGCGCCGTCGTCCGCGGAAAGGATCCCGGCGAGGATCGAGAGCAGCGTCGTCTTCCCCGCCCCGTTCGGCCCGATCACGGCGACGAGTTCTCCAGCCTCCGCCCGAAAGCTGACACCTCGCAACGCATCCCTGCTGCCGTATCGCTTGACCAGCCCGTGTGCCCGCACCGGCCGGAACGCTACTGCCCTTCCCTTCCCTAAACTCGCTCAAGATGGCTTTCCCCGCCACGCGCATGCGCCGGCTGCGTCGAACCGACACCCTGCGGGGCCTGGTTCGCGAGACGCACCTGGGCCCCGAGCACCTGATCCAGCCGCTCTTCGTCGTCGCCGGCGAGGGGGTGCGCGAGGAGGTGCCCTCGATGCCCGGGATCGAGCGCTTCTCGATCAACAACCTGGTCGAGGAGGCCGGCGAGATCGCCGCCGCCGGGGTCGGCGCGGTGCTGCTGTTCGGGATCCCCGCCGCCAAGGACGAGTTCGGCACCGGCGCCTACGACGACGAGGGCGTCGTGCAGATGGCGGTGCGGGCGCTGAAGGAGGCGCACACCGACCTCACGGTGATCACCGACGTCTGCCTCTGCGAGTACACCTCGCACGGCCACTGCGGGGTCGTCGGCGACGACGGCCAGGTGCAGAACGACATCTCGGTCGAGCTGCTGGCGAAAACCGCGATCTCCCACGCTGAGGCGGGCGCCGACGCGGTCGCGCCGAGCGACATGATGGACGGCCGGATCGGCTCGATCCGCTTCCAGATGGACGAGGAGGGGCACCCCGACGTGCCGATCATCGCCTACAGCGCCAAGTACGCCTCCGCCTTCTACGGGCCGTTCCGCGACGCCGCCGAGTCGACCCCCGAGTTCGGCGACCGCCGCGGGTACCAGATGGACCCGGCCAACGCCGCCGAAGCCGTGCGCGAGGCCGAGCTCGATCTCGAGGAGGGCGCCGACATGCTGATGGTCAAGCCCGCGCTTCCCTACCTCGACGTCGTCCGCCGGGTCAAAGACGCGACCGGGGCGCCGCTCGCCGCCTACCACGTCTCCGGCGAGTACTCGATGCTGAAGGCGGCCGCCGCCAATGGCTGGCTCGACGAGCGCGCCGCGGTCGTGGAGACTCTCACCTCGATCCGCCGGGCCGGCGCCGACGCGATCGTCACCTACTACGCGAAGGAGGCCGCTTTGTGGCTTCAGTGAAAGTCCCCCAGTCGAAGGCGCGCAGCCGCAAGGACGGCGCCGCGATCCCGCTCGACGAGACCGACAAGCGGCTGATGAACCTGCTGCAGTCGAGCTTCCCGCTCGACCCCGAGCCGTTCGCCCTGGTTGCCTCCGAGGCCGACCTCGAGCTCGACGACGTCCTCGCCCGCACCCAGCGGCTGCTCGAGAACCGGATCATCCGCGAGATCACGCCGATCTTCGACACCCGCGCGCTCGGCTACGAGTCGATGCTGGTCGCGGCCAAGGTCGACGCCGAGAACCCGCAGCGGGCGGCGAAGGTGGTCAACGCCCACCCCGGCGTCTCCCACAACTACCTGCGCACGCACGAGTTCAACCTCTGGTTCACGATCGCCACCCCGCCCGACTCGCAGCTGGGGCTGAGCGGGACCCTGGAGGCGCTGATGGACGAGGCCGGGGCCGAGTCGATGCGCGAGCTGCCGACCCTGACCCTGTTCAAGATCAACATGAACCTGGAGATGGAGAAGGGCACCGAGGCGCTCGCCTCGACGGTCGAAGCGGCGCCGCCGCGGGAGCTCGAAATGCAGCCCTACGACGGCGACGACATCGCCACGATCAAGGCCCTGCAGGGGCCGATGGCCGCGGTCGAGCGGCCCTACGACGAGGCCGCCGCCGAGCTCGGCATCTCCACCGAGGAGCTGCTGGAGCGGCTGCGCGGGATGGTCGACCGCAAGATCCTGCGCCGGGTCGCGGCGATCCTCTACCACCGCCGGGCCGGCTTCTCGGCCAACGGGATGGGCGTCTGGAAAGTGCCCGAGGACCAGATCCTCGAGGTCGGCGGGCGGATGGCCGCCTTCCGCGGCATCTCCCACTGCTACCAGCGCCCGACCTACGAGGACTGGCCCTACAGCGTCTTCACGATGGCCCACGGCCGCTCAAAGCAGGAGTGCGACGCGATCCTCGACTCGATCGCCAAGGAGTGCGGGATGGGCCCGGACGATCGCGCCACCCTCTACTCCTCGACCGAGTACAAGAAGATCCGCCTGCACTACTTCACCGACGACTATGCGGAATGGGAGGCGGCTCATTCCTGAGTCGGCACCCGGCGGGCTCTACGAGCGCGCCCAGCGGGTCCTTCCGGGTGGCGTCAACTCGCCGGTCAGGGCGATGCGCCAGATCGGCCGCGACCCGATCTTCATCGAGCACGGCGAAGGCTGCGAGCTGGTCGACGTCGAGGGCAACCGCTACCTCGACTGGGTCGGCTCCTGGGGACCGCTGATCCTCGGCCACGCCGAGCCCGCGGTGATCGCCGCGGTGATCGAAGCCGCCAAGCGCGGGACCAGCTACGGGGCGGCGACCGCGGCCGAGATCGACCTGGCCGAGCAGATCGTCGCCCGGGTGCCCTCGGTGGAGATGGTGCGGATGACCAGCTCCGGGACCGAGGCGGCGATGGGCGTGGTGCGGCTGGCCCGGGCGATCACCGGCCGCGAGGTCGTGGTCAAGTTCGCCGGCGCCTACCACGGGCACTCCGACGGGCTCCTGGCCGACGCCGGCTCCGGCCTGGCGACGCTCGGGGTCCCCGGCAGCCCCGGGGTCACCGCGGCCCAGGCGGCGGGGACGATCGTGGTCCCGTGGAACGACCGCGAGGCGGTCTCCCGGGCCCTGGCCGAGCACGAGGTGGCGGCGCTCCTGGCCGAGCCGGTCGCCGCCAACATGGGCGTCGTCCCCCCCACCGGGGACTTCCTCCGCTTCCTCCGCGAGGCCACCAGCGAGGCCGGCGCGCTGCTCGTCTTCGACGAGGTGATCACCGGCTTCCGGGTCGCCCGCGGCGGCGCCCAGGAGCTCTACGGCGTGGAACCTGACCTGACGGTGATGGGCAAGGTGATCGGCGGCGGCCTGCCAGCGGCGGCCTTCGGCGGCCCGCGCGCGGCGCTGGAACGGATCGCCCCGGCCGGCGACGTCTACCAGGCGGGCACGCTCTCCGGGAACCCGCTCGCGGTCGCCGCCGGCCTCGCCACCCTGAACGCGCTCGACGCCGCCGCCTACGCGCGGCTCGGCGAACTGACCGACCGCCTCGCCGTCGGCCTCGGCGAGCTCGCCGCCGAGCGCCCGCTGCAGGTCGCCGCCGTCCCCGGCCTCCTCACGCTCTTCTTCAGCCCCGAGCCGGTCACCGACTTCGCCGCCGCCTCGGCCTGCGACGTCGCCGCCCACGCGCGCTTCTGCAACGCGATGCTCGACCGCGGCGTCTACCCGCCCCCCTCCCAGTTCGAGGCCTGGTTCGTCTCCCTCGCCCACACCGAGGCGACCGTCGACCGCACGCTCGAAGCCGCCGCCGAGGCCCTCGCCTAATCGCGTGGTTCCTTAGTTACGTATGGCCGGACAAAGGAACCACGCGATGCCCGAGCAGGCGTTGCACGCGCTGGCAGCCCAGCTGCGCGAGGAGCGGACGCCGATCTCCCCGCACGTGGTCGAGCCGGCCGCCGCGGCGAAGCTCGGCGTGCTCGCCGCCGCCGGTCCCCGCGCCGCCGCCGCGCCGGCCACCTACGCGCTCGTGGTCGAGGCCGTGCGGGAGGGCTACCTGCTGCACTATGGCGAGCCGCGCCTGCTCGCCGGCCACGATCCCGACCTGGCCTTGCTGGCGGGGGACTACCTCTACGCGCTCGGCCTCGACCGGCTGGCGGCGCTCGGGGACACCGATTCCGTGGCCGTGCTCTCCGACCTGATCAGCCGCTGCGCCCAACTTCACGCCGAGGGCCGCGCGAATGCCGTGCCCCAGCTCTGGCAAGATGCCGCCCGCGAGGTCGGGGGCCGGTAGCCGCGAGCCTCTCGTGCCGCCAAGGCAATAAACTCCCAAGCCCTACGCGAACCGACTTGTGGCAGACGACGCGAACAAGGTAAACGGGGCCAACGAGCCCCCCCAGCAGCGGGTCAAGCCCGACCCACCCGGCTACTTCGAGGGTGAGTCGATGACCCGCCGCCACGCGTTCACGATCGCGGCGCAGGGCCTCGGCGGGCTCGCCGGCGCGGCGATCATCCTGCCCGCCGTCGGTTTCGCCGTGGCGCCGATCTTCCACCGCGGCAAGGAGCGCTGGGAGGTGGTCGGCCCGACCGGAGACTTCGTCGAGGACACCTACCGCCAGATCGTCTTCACCGAGACCGAGGGGATCGGCGACGCCGGCAAGACCACCGCCTACGTGCGCAAGGGCTCCAAGCTCTACGACGAGGACCCGAACAGCTTCGTCGCGGTCTCCAACCGCTGCGCCCACCTCGGCTGCCCGGTCCGCTTCGTCGAGGCCGCCGGCAACTTCATCTGCCCCTGTCACGGCGGCGTCTACGACTTCGAGGGCAAGCGGATCGGCGGCCCGCCGGTGCGCCCGCTCGACCAGTTCCAGACCCGGGTCAAAAACGGACAGGTCGAGATCGGCCCGCGCTACAGCGTGACCAATCAGATGGACCCGGTCCGCGCCCGCGACCCCGGGGAGTTCACCGGCGGGATCTGGGAGTACCTCTACCCGCCGCGGCCCTCTACCTTCCCACCGCCCTGATGCCGAAACTGCCGACCCTCAAGATTCCGGACGCGGTCGTGCCGCCGCCGCTGCGCAAACCGCCGAAGCCCGGCAGCCAGGGCGTGCCCAAAGGCGATGCTCCGTCCGACCTGAAGACGGGGGCGCCGCCGGCGAAAACTCACGGCGACCGCGTGCTCGACCAGGCCAAAGAGGCCCCGGCCGACGTCCTCGCCTGGGTCGACACCCGGATGGGCGGCAGCGGCTTCCTCACCGGGATGCTCTACCGCAAGGTCCCGAAGGGCACGAACTGGTTCTACACGCTCGGCTCGGCGACCCTCTTCGCCTTCATCGTCCAGGCCGTAACCGGCGTCTTCCTGGCGATGTTCTACACGCCCTCGGCGACCCAGGCCTACGCCTCGATCTCCCACATCAACAACGAGGTGCCGCTCGGCGCCCTCGTCCACGGGATGCACAAATGGGGCGCCAGCGTGATGGTGATCCTGATCTTCCTGCACATGGGGCGCACCTTCTTCTTCGGCGCCTACAAGTACCCGCGCGAGCTCAACTGGGTGATCGGCGTGGTGCTGCTGATCCTGACGATGACGATGGCCTTCACCGGCTACCTGCTGCCGTTCGACCAGCGCTCCTTCTGGGCCTCGATCGTCGGCATCAACATCAACGGGACCGGCCCCGTCGTCGGCCCCTACCTGAGCGACTTCCTGCGCGCCGGTCCGGAGCTCGGGGCGACCACCCTGGCCCGCTTCTACGCGATCCACATGCTGCTCGTTCCCGGGGCGATCATCGCCCTGATCGGCGCCCACATGTACCTGGTCGTGAAGCTCGGCACGACCGCGCCGCCCTGGACCAAAGCCGAACGGCCCAAGGTCGCCGCCCCGGTCGCCCAGCTCGACGCCGGCGTTGAGGGCAACGGCGCCTCGCCGAACGGAGGGTCGCGGGCATGAAGCCGCAGGACAAGCAGGCCTACCTCGAGGAATACGAGCTGCTGAAGAAGAAGGGGAAGCCGTTCTTCCCCTACGCGGTGCTGAAGGACTCGGCGATGGCCTGCATCGTCGTCGGCGTGATCATCGCGATGTCGCTGATCCTCGGCGCCGAGCAGGGGCCGAAGGCGGACCCGACCTCGACCACCTACGTGCCGCGTCCCGAGTGGTACTTCTTCTTCCTCTTCGAGCTCTTGCGCGTGATCAAGCCGCCGGAGCTGGTCCCGATCGCGACGATCGGGATCCCGACGATCTGCATGGTCCTGCTGCTGCTCTTGCCGTTCTATGACCGCGGCCCCGAGCGCCGCCCCGAGCGCCGGCCGATCGCGACCACGGCGGGCATCTTCACGATCCTCGCGATGGGCTACCTGACCTTCCTCGGCGCCACCGCCGGCTCGCCGACCGAGATCGACATGGAGGTCGCGCAGAAATACGAGGCCGGCAAGGAGGTCGTCGCCGGCTCGGGCTGCCTCGCCTGCCACAAAATCGGCGAGAACGGCAACAACGGGCCCGGTCCGGAGCTCACCCACATCGCCTCGCGGATCCCCAAAGCCGCGATCATCCGCTCGGTCGAAATCGGCCCGGGCATCATGCCCTCCTTCCGCGACTTGCCGCCCAAGAAGCTGGAAGAGATGGCGGAATTCTTGTCAACGCTCGACTAGCGAGCGCCAGCGCGCGGGGCCGGCGTGCCACGATGGGTGCCGTTGACGACTCTTAACGACAAACGATCCTCGGCTGACTTCGCCGGTCAGGTCAACCGGATGTTCGACAAAGTCGCCGGGCAGTACGACACGCTGAACTCGGTGATGACCGCCGGGCTGCACCACCGCTGGCGCGAGCGGGCGGCGCAGCGCGCGGGGCTAGGCCCGGGCGACTCGGCGCTCGACATCTGCTGCGGCACCGGCGACCTCGCGCTGGAGCTGGCCGGGCGGGTGACGCCGGGCGGCAACGTCGTCGGCTGCGACTTCTCGGAGCCGATGCTCGACCTGGCCCGCGAGAAGGCGGCCGCGCGCGGCGCCGCCGGGGTCCGCTTCGAGTGGGCCGACGCGCTGGAGCTGCCCTACGGAAGCGAGCGCTTCGACGCGGTCACCGTCGGCTTCGGGGTCCGCAACCTCGCCGACCTCGATCGCGGCCTGCGCGAGATGGCGCGGGTGCTGAAGCCTGGCGGCCGCGCCGTGATCCTCGAGATAACCCAGCCGACCAGGCCGCCGCTCTCGGTCTTCTACTCGCTCTGGTTCGACCGGGTGGTGCCGCTGCTCGGCGCCTTCTCCGACGACGCCGAGGCCTACACCTACCTGCCGGAATCGGTGCGCAGCTTCCCCAGCCCGCACGGCCTGGCCGAGAAGATGGACCGGGCCGGGTTCGAGCGGATCCGCTACACGGTCCTGGCCGGCGGGATCATCGCGATCCACAGCGGCGCCAAGGCGTCCTGAGCCGCCGCCGATGACCAGGCCTTCCTCGGTCCCGCCGCCGGTGACGGCGGTGCTCGACGCCTCCAGCCGCTGGCTGCCGGCGCGGCTGGCCGAGGTCGAGGACGGGCTGCGGGCGGCGATCGGGGAGCACGGCGAGCTGCTCGGCGGCGATGCCAGCGCGACCCTGGCGGCCGGCGGCAAGCGCCTGCGGCCGATGCTGGTCCTGCTCTGCGCGGGCGAGGCCGGCGGTGAGGAGGCGATTCGGGCGGCGACCGCGATCGAGCTGATCCACATGGCGACCCTGGTCCACGACGACGTGCTCGACGAGGCGCCGCTGCGCCGGGGCGTCGCGACCGTGGTCGCCAGCTCGGGCCGCGCGCGGGCCGAAGCGACCGGCGACCTGCTCTTCTCGCGCGCCTTCGCGCTGCTCTCCGCGGCCGGCGACGAGCGCTCGGTGGCGTTGCTCGCCGACGCCGCCGTGGCCCTCGCCCGCGGCGAGCTCGCCCAGCGCCAGGACGCCTTCGACCTCGGGATCGACGAGCAGCGCTACCTCGACCGTTGCCGGCTGAAGACCGCGCGCCTGTTCGAGTGCGCCTGTCTGCTCGGCCGCGACGACGAGCACCTGCGCGCCTTCGGGGCCGACGTCGGCCTCGCCTTCCAGTTGCTCGACGACGTGCTCGACGTCAGCGGCCCGCCCGAGCGGACCGGCAAGGCGCGCGGCACCGATCTGCTCGACGGCACGATCACCCTGCCGCTGATCGAGGCGGCGGCGAGCGACCCCGGGATCCGCGAGGTCGATCTGCACGGCCTCGACGCGCGGAGCGCCGAGGCGCTCTGTGACCGGATCGCCGCCACCGGCGCCCTCGACCGCGTCCGCACCCGCGCCTTGGAGATGGTCGCCGCCGGGAAGCGCGAGCTGGCGACAGCCGGGTTCGAAGCGGAGCAGCGCCAGCTGCTGGAGCTGGTCGCCGACGGCGTCGTCCAGCGCTACAGCTGACTATCTGGGGACTGCTCCGCCGCTCAGGACTTCGCCCAGATCCGCAACTACCAGGGCTGGGTGGTTGCGGATCTGGTCTCCGGTGAAGCGGCGGACGGTGTAGCCCAGGCGGCGCAGTTCCAGGTCGCGTTGGTGATCGTCCTCGAAGGCCTGGGAGCCGCGGTGGTAGTCGAAGAAGTCGGTTTCCACGGCGAGCATCTGCTCCGGCCAAAGGAAGTCGACGGTGAACTTGCCGACCTTGACGTTGACCTGGGGACGCGGGAAGCCGTGCTTTACGAGGAAGCGGAGGAAGTCGCGCTCCAGGCCGCTGCGGGTGCGGTCGCTCGGGAGCTTCAGCCGGTACTTCATGAACTCCGCCTGGCTCTTTGCCTTGCGCACGAGGTAGGGCTTGAGCGTCTGCTCGATGTCGAGGATCGTCCTCCGCGGCGTGGTCACGGGTATCCGCTCGCGCCGGATCGTCTCTCCCTCCCTCAACAGGGAGGGAGATCTGTGAAGCACGATCCCCGCTCGCAGGGCTTTTCCCGAAGTGCTGGGAGAAGTGACGTGCACCGGCCCACCCTCAGGTCTCAGGAACCCCCAGAGATAGGCGGCGCTTTGATGCGAGAGAACTGCTCCGGGTCCACAGGCCAGCACCGCCGCCATGAAGCGCTGCCATTCGCTTGGCGCCGTGTGGCCGACCGCGTAGACGCCGCGGTGCAGGCGGTGCAGGCGCCCGGCTCGCACCCTCCGCGTCACGCCGCTCTTGTCGATGCCGATCGCAGCGAGTTGCGCCGTGGTCACGGCTCCGTGCTGCCGTCCCGCGAGCGCTGCCAAGGCCCTATCGAGTTCCTCTCGCATAGCGAGAGCAAGTCGACAGGGGCGATTTCGCTCCCCCCTTAGCCCTCTTGGCCGGTGGGGCGGACGAGCAGCTCGTTGACGGCGACGCGGGCGGGGCGGGTGACGACGTAAGAGATCGCGTCGGCGATGTCCTCCGCCTGCAGGACTTCGAAGCCTTCGAATCGTTTCGCCAGCATCTCTTGGATCTCGTCGCGGTTGTGGCTCTGCAGCTCGGTGGCGACGGCGCCCGGCTCGACCAGGGCGATCCGCACCCCGCGGCCAGAGACCTCCTGGCGCAGCGACTCGCTGAAGGCGCCGACCCCGAACTTGGTCGCGTTGTAGACGCCCGAGCCCTTGCGGGCGATGCGGCCGGCGACCGAGGAGATGTTGACCATGTCGGCGACCCCGCGCGCGCCGTCATCGGCGGCCTTGAGGAGGTAGGGCAGGGCGGCGTGGGCGGTGTAGAGGAGGCCGAGCATGTTGACCTCGATCATCCGCTCCCATTCCTCGATCGGGGCGCCCTCGATCGGGCCGAGCAGCATCACGCCGGCGTTGTTGACGACGATGTCGAGGCGGCCCAGCTGCTCGGCGGCGCTGGCCACCGCGCGCTCGGCCTGTTCACGGTCGGCGACGTCGGCCGTCAGCGGCAGCGCCGTGCCGCCGGCGTCGGCGATCTCGCCGCCGAGCTTGTCGAGCCGGTCGGCGCGACGGGCGACGAGCGCGACCGCCGCTCCCTCCGCGGCCAGGGCCTTGGCGGTCGCCTCTCCGATCCCGGAGGAGGCGCCGGTGACCAGAGCCACGGTTCCGTCGAGCTTGCCCATGCGACCACGCTACCCAACCGGGTGCGTCGGCAAGCGGCAGCGCCGCTAGGAGAAGTCGTCGGCGCCGATCAGGTCGGCGTGCAGCGCGGCGACGAAGGCGTCGGCCATCGCGCTCATGTTCGCGTGCTCGAGGGCGCGCAGCTCGTCGGCGAGCGCGTGGGCGCCGATGTCGAGCTGCTCGTCGAAGGCGTCGATCTCGTCCTCGCCGTGGACGCCCTGGCAGAACCACTCGCACTCCGGGCAGCGCCGCCAGACCCGCCAGTGCGAGCGGTCGCCGGCCTGCTCCCAACAGGTCGGCTGGACGAGGTCCGAGCCGCACTGCGGGCAGATGTGCAGATCCTTGCCCTTGGTCTTGTTGCGCGCCTGCTCTCTCATTTCCCTAACTCATCGAACACCGAAAACGGAAACTTGATCCCCCTCTTTCGACACAAGACCAACAAAACCCCACTACCGAGTATGTGAAACCCGCTGTAGAGCTGATCCAGTGGGCAAGCCACCCCGTTACCATGAGGGCAATGTTCAGCAACATCGGCCCCCTCGAGATCGGCATCGTCCTGATCATCGCCCTGATCGTCTTCGGCCCCAAACGCCTGCCCGAGCTGGGAAGCAGCCTCGGCAAGGGGATCCGCGAGTTCAAAGAGACGATCACCGGCGATCGCCAGGACGAGGACGAGCCCGACGATGACGTCAAAGCGCTCAGCGCCTCGACGGCCACCGCCGAGGCAGCCGAGCCCGAAGTCGCCACCTCCGACAAACGCAGCTAGGGCGCTGACGGATGCCGCGCCGGGTCCGCGCGATCTCCCACGAGGACCAGCTCAGCCTGGTTGAGCACCTCGACGAGCTGCGCAGCCGGATCATCGTCTGCGCCGTCGTCTTCGGCGTCGCCATGGCGCTCTGCATCTGGCAGAACAACCTGCTGCTGGAAATCGCCGGCGGCCCGCTGCCCGACGACCGCGACCAGCTGATCACCTTCGGGGTGACCGAGCCGTTCACCACGACCCTGACGGTCGCCACCTACGGCGCCCTGGTCCTCGCGATGCCGGTCCTCCTCTGGCAGCTCTACGCCTACATCATGCCCGCGTTCAGCCCGCGCGAGAAACGCGCGGTGGTGCCGATCCTGATCCTCTTCCCAATCCTCTTCCTGGCCGGGCTCGCCTTCGCCTACTGGGTGGTGATGCCGGCCGCGGTCAAGTTCCTGCTCAACTTCAACGACAGCCAGTTCAACATTCAGGTGCGGGCACGCGACTACTACGGGTTCTTCGGGATGGCGATGCTGGCCGGCGGCCTCGTCTTCCAGATGCCGCTGGTGATCCTCGCGATCACCCGGCTGGGCATCGTCAGCGCCCAACAGATCGCCAAGAATCGGCGCTACGCCTACTTAGCGATCGCCGTCCTCGCCGCGGCGCTCCCTGGAGTCGACCCGATCTCGATGCTGCTCGAGATGGTGCCGCTGCTCGTTCTCTTCGAGCTGAGTATCCTCCTCGCAAGAGTATTCGACCGTCGACGAGAAACGGGAGGAGTGGCTGAGCCCTCCACCTAGAGAAGTGGAGCGGGGCAGCTGATGGCCAAAAAGGGGGGCAAGAAGGACCAGCCCAGGAAGGAAGAGCACCGGATGCTCTTCGATCTGCGCGGGCGGCGGCGCAACGTCGTCAAAGTCGTCTACGCGATCCTCGCGGTGCTGATGGGCCTGAGCCTCCTGCTGATCGCCGGCCCCCTGCCCTTCGGCGACATCTTCGGCGGCGAGGACGCGACCGAGCTCGCGCAGGATCGCAGCGAAGAACAGATCGAACGGATCGAAGTCAAACTTGCGAAAGATCCCCAGGACCCGGATCTGCTCCTGAACCTGACCAGGGCCCACGTCCAGGCGGCGGGCAACCTGGTCGAAGAAGTCGGCCCCGAACAGGTGGCGCTGACCCCGGAATCCCGCCAGGAAATGGAAGCGGCGGCGTCGAGCTGGGAGGAATACCTCGAGGCGACCGACAAACCCAATATCGGCACGGCGCAGCTGATGTCGAACACCTTCCTCGAACTGGCCGAAACCGGCACCACCTACAGAGCCGCCGAGCAGAACATGCAGGCCGCCGCGGAAGCGCAGCAGATCGTCGCTGAACGCAGCCCCTCGATCGGCTCACTCGGCACGGCGGCGATCTTCACGAGCTTCACCTTCGACTACGACAAAGCGAAACAGCTGAACGAAGAAGCGCTGAAATACGCCACCTCCAAGTTCGAACGCGAAAACCTGGAGAAAGAATTCGAAGAAACCGAAAAACGGGCGAAAGAATTCGAGAAAGAACTGCGCAAAGAAGAGCAGTTCAACAAAGCCGCCAGCGAAGGCCAGCAGGGCGGTAACGGAGCGCAGGCCGGTGGCGCGCCGGCGGTCAACCCGTTCGGCCTCGGCGGCGCCACCCTCAACGAATAGCGCCCTCCGAGTGGGCCGCGAAGGACTCGAACCTTCAACCTTGAGCTTAAGAGGCTCCTGCTCTAACCAGTTGAGCTAGCGGCCCGGGACGCGCAAGTATAGGAAGCCCGGCGCCTCAGCGGCTTGGCAGCGAGGCGCAGTACTTGTTCACGGCGCCGTCGATCACGGTCCCGTCCTCGAACGTGAAGCGGCCGTGGGTGCGGAGGAGGTTGTCGCTGCAGCGGGCGGAGACGTAGCTGCGGCGCTGGCCCTCGAAGCGGTAGCGCCGGCCGATCTCGACTTCGATCAGGCTCAGCGAGCCGCGCCCGGCGGCGAGCGGCGGCAGGTCGATCGTGACCCGGTAGCGGAACTCGCCGCGACGGCGCTCGATCGGGACCGGAATCGCGAAGGTCTGGGTGCCGGGTTCGGTGAAGTGGGCGTGGAGGACCGCGCTCGGGCGACCTTCGATCGCCGGGCCGTTGAAGATCGTCAGCGGCGAGGAGACCTCGACCTGGCCGCTGGCGAGCGAGACCACGGCCGCGACCTTGCCTTCGCCGACGATCGCGCCGCGGCAGATCCCCCGCGCTTCCTCGACGGTCGCGCTGGCGATCTGGCTGGGCTGGCAGGCGGGCAGGCCGCGGACGCTGAGCCGGCCGTCGTGGTCGAAGTCGACGACCAGCTGCCGCAGGGCCACCGGGCGGCTGCCGTCTTTGCTGGCGACCGCGGCGTGGCCCTCGAAGTCGAGCGGCGCGAAGCTGGCGCGCGGGAGCTTGCGCGGTTCGAAGGCGCCATCGGCGCGGAGGATCAGGTTGTCGACTTCAACCAGCGCGCCGCGGCCACTCGTCACCGTTGCCCCGACCAGAGCGACGAGCGCGACCGCGACCAGCGCGGCCGATTTCAGCCGGACACGTGACACGGCGAGGTCAGGAGAGCGGGAAAGATGTCGCCGTTCTCGAAGTTGAGCGTGCCCTTGACCTGGAGTCGCCCCCCGGAGCAGTAGGCGTTCAGGTAGCCGACCTTCTTGCCAGCACGGGTCCTGGTCTTGCCGAGCCTCGCTTCGGCGAGGGTGAGCGCTCCGTAGCCGTCGGCGATCGGCGGGATCCCCACCTCGAGGCGAAACCCGTAGCGCCCCTTGTTCACCTTCGCGACGGTGACCGGGACCAGCACGGTCTTCGCGACCGGCACGGTCTCGTGGGTATGGCCGAGCAGGCTCGGCTGGCCGCCCACCCGGGGGCCGTTGAAGAAGGAGATCGGCAGGCTGACCTTCCGCTGCGCCTGCCCGGGCAGGTTGACCAGGGCGTCGAACTTGCCATCGCCGACCAGCGAGCCGCCGCAGCGTTTGCGCGCCACGCTCGTCGTCGTCCCTTCGAGCTTCGCGGTCGTGCAGACCGGCAGGCCCTTGGCGTCGACGTAGGCGTGTTTGTCGATCAGGAAGTCGAGGCTGCCGAGCTTCTGGGGCGCCGTGCCGTCCTTCTTGTTGATCCTGGTGATGCTGGTCAGGGTGATCGGCGCCCCGCCCGTCGCCGGCAGCTCCCGGGGCACCATCGTCGCGGTGGAGCTGACTTCGAGGTCACCGATCTGCCCGCGGATCGCGTAGGCGCTGGCGGCGAGGAGCAGCAGCAGGCCGAGGGCGGCGGGGATGGCGATGCGCAGGCGTCGGGTCATCGGCTCTTGCAGGGAGAGAACAACGTTCCTTGCAGAAGGTTGCCGTCCTTGAAGCGGAAGCTGCCTTTTGCCTGCAGGCGGCCGTCGGGGCAGCTGGCATTGGCGTAGCTCAGCCGCCTGCCTTTGTAGTTCCATTCGCGGCCGATCTTGAGGCGGCCGTAGACCGGGACGCCGGAGCCGCCGGCGATCGGGGGGATCTTCGCCACGGTCTTGAAACCGTAGCGTCCCTGGTTGATCCGCTGGATCTCGATCGGGACGACGAAGGTGCTCGGCGCCGGGACGGTCAGGTGGGCGTGCGCGAGCACGGTCGGGTTGCCGTTCTTCGGTGGGCCGTTGAAGATCGTGATCGGCGAAGAGGCCGGAATCGGCCGCGAATCGGGGAAGTAGACGACGGCTTTGCCGTAGCCGGTGCCGACGATCGCGCCCGGGCAGAGCTTGCGGGCGACCGCGGTGGTCGTTGCCGCCAGTTTTCCTTTCGTGCAGACGGGCAGACCGCGGGTCTCGACTTCGCCATGCTTGTCGAACCAGATCGTGATCGTTTCCAGCACCGGGGCGATCGACCCGTCCTTGGTCGAGATCTTCCCGTAGCCGTGCAGCTTGATCGGCGCGAATTTGTGCTTGGGCAGGGTGGTCGGCGTGAAACCGCCGTCGGTGACGACGACGATGTTCCCGACCTCCAAGCGCAGCGCCAAAGCCGTTCCAGCGCCAACCAGCGCGACTGCAACCACCGCCGCGAAGGTCCTTAACAGACTCTTCCGCATTCGAATGCTCCTCCCGTTCCCCTGACCGCCAAACTACCACGCGTGGGTAGCAGGAGGAGCAGGGTACGGCCGGGCGCCTCGAGCTCGGCTTCCCGACCGTCGCCGCTGTTGCGACATCCCCGCACGGTGCTGGCCGTCGCGGCGCTCCTGCTCGTCGCCCTGGGGGTGATCGGAACCGGGGTCGAGAGCCGCCTCGACCCGACCACGGTCGAAGTGCCGGGGACCCCGGCGGCGGAAGCCAACGCGATGCTGCGCGACCACTTCGGCGACTCGGCCCCGTTCGCGATCCTGCTCGAAGGGCCGCCGGCGGCGATCGACCGCCAGGGGCCGCGCCTGGTCCGGGAGCTGCGGCGCGACCCGGAGGTGACGACGCTCTCCCCCTGGGACCGGGGCCGGGTCGACCGGCTGCGGCCGCGGCCCGACCGGGCGCTGATCCTCGCCGACTTCCACGTCAACACGCGGACCGCGGTGAACGAGACCGTTCCCCACCTCGAAGCGGTGCTCGAAAGCGAGATCCAGGCTCCGGTGGAGGCGACCCAGACCGGGTTCGCGACGCTCTCGCGGGCGATCCAGGACGAGTCGATCGAGGCTTCCGAGCGCGGCGAGCTGCTGGCCCTGCCGTTCCTCCTGGTCGTGCTGCTGCTCGTCTTCCGCTCGCCGGTCGCCGCCGCGATCCCGCTCGCCTTCGGGGCGATCACGGTCGTCGCCTCGCGCGGCATCCTCTACTTCTTCACCGGCTGGTTCGACATCGACGCCTTCGCCCTGGCGGTCTGCACGATGATGGGGCTGGCGCTGGGGGTCGACTACGCGCTCCTGATGGTCTCCCGCTTCCGCGAGGAGCTGGCGGCGGGAACGGCGCCGGCCGACGCCGCCCGGGTGACCCGTCGCCACGCCGGCCGCACCGTCGCCTTCGCCGGCAGCACCCTGCTGCTCTCGATGCTGGTCTCGCTGTTCATCCTCCCGGGCTCGCTGCTGGCCTCGCTGGCCGGGACGCTGATGATGGTCGTCCTGCTCAGCGTCGGCGTGGCGACGATCGTCGGGCCGGCCTTGCTGACCCTGATCGGGACCAACGTCGACCGCTGGCGAATCGGCCCGGCGCCGAACGAGAGCAGCTCGCGGCTGATGCGGACCGTGAACGCGGCCCTGAAGCGGCCGGCCGCGGTGGCGGCGCTGATCGGCGCCGTCCTGCTGCTGCTGGCGGCGCCGGCGATCGCGCTGAAGACCGGCCCGCCGAGCCCCGAGCAGCTGGCCAAGGACGCGCCGGCGCGGGTCGACGCCGAACGGATCGACGACGCGATCGGCCCCGGCTGGGACGCGCCGTTCCAGATCGTCGCGGTCAACGAGGAGGGCCCGATCACCGACCGCCGCAGCATCACCGCGCTGAACCAGTTCCAGGAGGAACTGGCGGAGCTGCCGGGGGTGCAGGCGGTGATCGGGCCGAACGAAGCGACGAAACGGGTGGAACCGCTGCAGCGGCTGGGCAACGCGGTGCTGACCAACGACGGCAACATCGGACCGGTCAAAGAACTCGGCCGCCTCGGTCGCAGCCTCCGGGTGGCCGCCGGCGGAGTCGGGGAACTGCGCGAAGGGATCGCCGAAGCCAGCGATGGCGCCGGACTGCTGGCGCTCGGTTCTGACCGGGCCGGCGACGGCGCGCAGCTGATCGCGATCGGGCTGGGGCGGGCGGCGAGCGGCAGCCAGCGGGCGATCGACGCGCTCGAGCGCTTCTCGACGGGATCGCGGAAACTGGAGGAAGCGCTGCGCGAAGCGGCGATCGGCGCCCAGCAGATCCGCGCCACCCTGCTGGTCACCCTGGTGCCGATCCTGCGGCGCAGCGGCCTGGAGCGCAGCCGGGGGATGGAA
>Ga0081539_10000675_pt1 | contig 68421 bp, 61 predicted proteins | sample TabmetS4T2R2_FD_71023 | JGI IMG/M metagenome (GOLD analysis project Ga0081539, IMG submission 71023) | Tabebuia heterophylla rhizosphere microbial communities from the University of Puerto Rico - S4T2R2 | ecosystem: Host-associated > Plants > Roots > Rhizosphere ...
ACCTGGGTCAGAGTCACGGCGGGCAGGGGTCGGGTTTCGGAGGCGAGGACGACAACGGTGTTGCCCGCCACGAGCGGCGGTGCGAGCCGCGAGACCAGGCCGAGCAGCGACGATGTTTCCGCTGCGACGACACCGACGACACCCGTCGGCTCGGGAATCGTGAAGTTGAAGTACGGCGCGGCGACGGGGTTCGAGGAGCCGAGAACCTGCGCGATCTTGTCGGCCCAGCCGGCGTACCAGACCCAGCGGTCGATCGCGCGGTCGACAATCTCGCGAGCCCTCGGATCGCGAAGGCCTTCCGCGACGGCGACCTCTGCAACGAATTGGTCGCGGCGACCCTCCATGAGCTCGGCGACCCGATAGAGGACCTGGCCGCGGTTCATCGCAGTCTTCGTGGCCCAGTCGTCGAACGCCTTGCGTGCGGCTCGAACCGCATCCCGCAGGTCCTTCCTCGAGGCACGGCAGGCATTGGCCAGCGGATTGCCATCCGCGCCGTTGACCACGTACGAACGGCCAGACTCCGATCGCGGGAAGGCGCCGCCGATGTAGAGCTTGTAGGTCTTTCGGACTTCGATCCGCGGAGATGCCGCCGACGTGGCGGGCCCGCGGGTTCGCTGGGCCTGGCGCGCGGCCATCAGCCCAGTCCCCCGACCCGAATCGGCGACTTTTCGATGGGATCGAACAGGTGCCGCCGAGCCGAGTCCTTTCGGTTCCCGACGACGCCCTCACTCGCCGCCTTTGATGCCCACACGTGCATAACGGCCCGGCCGGCGCGGCCCGGCTGGCCGGCTGGTGACCCGAAACCCTCTGGTTTGTTCGATGGGATCGAAAAGTCGACGGTTTGGAGCGGTGCCGGGGCCCCGACACGCCATCTCGTTCGCGGGAACCTCACTCAGCGGTCCTCGAGGCGAACGTAGGCATGCAGCCCGTGCATGCCGCCCTCACGGCCGAAGCCCGACTCCTTGTAGCCACCGAAGGGCGACGTCGGGTCGAAGCGGTTGAATGTGTTCGCCCAGACGACGCCCGCCTTCATGCGGCGGACCATCGCCAGGATCCGGCTGCCCTTCTCCGTCCAGACACCCGCCGACAGCCCATATGGCGTGTTGTTCGCCTTCTCGACCGCCTCGTCGGGTGTCCGGAACGTGAGCACGGACAGCACCGGCCCGAAGATCTCCTCGCGGGCGATCCGATGCGACTGGGCGACATTCGTGAAGAGCGTCGGCCGGAAGAAGTAGCCGCGATCCGGCAGGTCGCAGGCTGGCTGGTACATCTCGGCGCCCTCGGCCTCGCCCGACGCGACGAGTTCGGTGATCTTCTCGAGCTGCGACTTCGAGTTGATCGCGCCGACATCGGTGTTCTTGTCGAGCGGATCGCCCACGCGGATCGTCGACAGTCGATCCTTGAGCTTCTCGACGAGCGGCTCGACGATCGATTCCTGGGCGAGCAGCCGCGAACCCGCGCAGCAGACCTCGCCCTGGTTGAAGTAGATCCCGTTGACGATGCCCTCGACGGCCTGGTCGAGCGGCGCATCGTCAAAAACAATGTTCGCGGCCTTGCCCCCGAGCTCGAGCGTCAGTGCCTTGTTCGTCCCGGCGACACCCTTGGCGATCTTCTTGCCGATCTCGGTCGAGCCGGTGAACGCGACCTTGTCGACGCCGGGATGCGAGATGAGATGCATACCGATCTCGCCCGGTCCGGGCACGATGTTGACGACGCCGGCCGGCAGATCGGCCTGGCGGCAGACATCGGCGAAAAGCAGCGCCGAGAGGGGCGTCGTGGAAGCGGGCTTCAACACGACGGTGTTGCCGGCCGCGAGTGCCGGCGCGATCTTCCAGGCCAGCATGAGCAGCGGGAAGTTCCAGGGGATGACCTGCGCCGCGACGCCGAGTGGTCGCGCGACGCGGCCGGGAAACGCGTACTCGAGCTTGTCGGCCCAGCCCGCGTAGTACCAGAAATGGGCGGCAGCGAGGGGCACGTCGACGTCGCGCGACTCCTTGATCGGCTTCCCGGAGTCCATCGATTCGAGGACGGCGAACTCCCGCGATCGCTCCTGGAGGATCCGTGCGATCCGGAAGAGGTACTTCGCGCGCTCGCGCCCGGAGAGCGCGCCCCAGGAACGCTTCTGGGCTCGGCGGGCGACCGAGACGGCCTTGTCGATGTCGGCCGCGGACGCCTTGGCGACGAGGGCCAACGGTTCCTCAGTCGCCGGATTCACCGAGGTGAAGGTCGCACCGCCGGTGGCGGGCACCTCGCGGCCGCCGATGAACAGCCCGTAACGCTCCTTGAGCTCGACGATCTCCCGTGACTCGGGGGCTGGCGCGTACTCCCAGGGGATCGCTTGCCCGTCACCGAGACCCCAGCTGGCCGCCGGCGGGCTGCTCCGGTCGTCGCGGGTCGTGAGGGCCCGTCGAGCGCGGGCGGATTCGGTCTCGGTCGTCATCGCGGTCATTATGTCATCGGGCCCGTGCACGGCCCGCCGCTGCAGGAGGACGTGATCGACCGCGCAACCGGTGTCCCGGAGCTCCTCGACGGGCCGCTCGACGATCCGGACGTGCTGATGGGCAATCTCCGCGACCTGCGTCGGGTCAATCGCTGGCTCGGTGGCGTGGCCCTGTCCCGGCAGGCGCTCGACGCGCTCGTCGGGCGCCAGGCAGACACGGGCACAGCGATCACGCTCCTCGACGTGGGCACCGGCGGCGCCGACATCCCCATGGCCCTCCTCGCGGATTGGCAACGTCGCGAGCGGCACCTGGAAGTGACCGCCGTCGACTCGCGGCCCGAGGTCCTCTTCGCCGCACGGATGGCGCGACCCGCAATCGATCGGGTACGCCGGCTCACGCTTGCCACCGCTGACGGTCGAACCCTGCCCTACCCCGACGACAGCTTCGACGTCGTCCACGCATCGATGGTCGTCCACCATCTCGACCCCGCCGACGCCGTCGCGCTGCTGCGCGAGATGCGTCGTGTCTGCCGGCGGGGCGTCGTCGTAAACGACCTGCGGCGCGGTCGCCTGTACTGGCTCGGGGCAAAGTTCCTGACCTGGTTGACGACACGCAACCGCTTCACCAGGCACGATGCCCCGCTCTCGGTCCAGCGTGCGTACACGACCGGCGAGATGCGGGCGCTCCTCGCCGTCGCCGGGCTGCTTCCGATCAGCGAGACACGCGACGTCTTCGGGCATCGATGGGCGATCGCCGCGATTCCCGTGTGACCGGCACGTACGAGGTCGCGATCGTCGGCGGCGGGCCGGCCGGATCTGCGCTTGCGATTCGCCTGGCGAGGTCAGGGCACGATGTCGTCGTACTCGAGCGGAGCGCCGAGCCTGCCTGGCGCGCTGGTGGCGTCTTCGCATCGCCGGCGGCGATGGACCGCCTGCGCGCCCTCGGCCTGGCGGAGCCAGTCCTGACCGAGGTTGCGCGCGCGATCCCGGCAATGCGCGTCGAGACTGCCGGCGGCACGAGCTTCCGGTTGCCATATGGCGACGACGGGTCGCTCCGACACCCGGCGGTCGCCTTCGATCGACCGGCTCTCGATCGTAGATTGCTTGAGCTTGCCGCGGAAACCGGCACGGACGTCCGTCGCTCCACGAGCGTGACGGGCGTCGAGCTTGGCCAGCGCCGGTCTCGCCTCCGACTGCGAACGCCCGACGGCGACGAGGAACTCGACGCGCGCGTCGTCGTCGGGGCCGATGGTCTTCGATCGATCGTCGCGCGGGCGGCCGGCGTCACCGCGGAAGCGCGCCTCGGCGAACGTGTCGGGCTGACATTCCATGTCGCCGAACCAGAACCCGACGTTCCCCGCGACGCGCGGATGATCGTCCTCGATGGCGCCTATTGCGGACTCGCGCCGGTGCCCGGAGGGCGGGTCAACGTCGGGATCGTGCTGGCGAGCGTCGCCTGGCGTCGGCTCCTGGCGGTGCGTGGTGCGAGCGAGACCGCCCGCGAGGTCCTCCGGCACATCCCGGCCGCGGCCGACGATCCCGTCCCGTGGCCCGACGCAACGCGTTGCGACGACATCGTCGGGGCGGCGCCGCTCGGGCATCGCGTCACCCGGCGGGCGGGTGATGGATGGCTGCTCATCGGCGACGCTGCCGGCTTCCTCGATCCATTCACCGGCGAGGGGCTGCATCGCGCGCTCGTCTCCGCCGAGCTGGCCGCCGAGGCAATCGAGGGTCGGCTCGCCGACCGGGTGTCGCTCGCCGGCTACGGGCTCGCAATGGACCACCGCTTCCGTGCCAAGGATCTCGCGACGCTGCTCGTCCAGGCGTTCCTCTCGAGGCCACCGGCGTTCGAGTACGCAGCTCGCCGACTCGCGGCCCGGCGTGACGTGCGTGAGACGATTGGCCTGGTGATCGGCGACCTCCTGCCCGCGTCCCGCGCCATCGACCCGCGCTTCCTCGCCGCACTTCTCCGGCCTTGAGCGGCAGCCCGGTGTCGATCGAGATCGCCGCGCCACCGGAGCTCGTCTTCCGCCTCGCCCACGACCCCCTCCGCTGGGCTGACCTGCTGCCCCATTACAGTCGGTCCGAACTCATCCGTCGGGAGCCGGATGGCAGCGTCGTCGCATCGTTCGTTGCCAGGCGGCCGCTGATTCCGCTGCTCGGCCTGGGCATCCCGGTCGCCTGGCGATCGCGCTCGTCGAGCGACCCACAGACCTGCGGCATCCGCTTCCGGCATCTCGGTGGTGCGACGGATGGGTTGACCGCGACCTGGCGGATCGAACCCACCACGGTGGGCTCACGGGTGACCATCGACCACGCCTACCGCCCCGGCTCGGGGGTCCTCGCGATCGTCATCGATCGGCTCTTCGCGCGGCCGATCGCACGGCGGACGCTGGCGACGTTCCGGACGCTTGCCGAGGCGCTCACCGAGTCCGGCCCGGTCTCCGCGACGAATCTACCGTCATGACATCGCACAGTCGCGAAGCCTGGATCACCGGCATCGGTCTCGTGACACCGATCGGGATTGGCGTCGATGCCTTCCGTGACGGCCTCAGAGCCGGCCGCTCCCCGATCAAGCGCGTCGACCGCTTCGATCCGAGCGCCTTCCGCTCTCAGGTCGCCGGTCAGGTCGACGCGTTCGATCCGGCGCCGTTCATGGATGCCCGCGCGATTCGTGGTCTCGACCGCTTCAGCCAGTTCGGCGTGGCCGCCGGTCGGCTGGCTCTCGAGGACGCCGGGCTGTCGCCCGGTGAGGCGGGCCACAGCGAGCCGGGCCGGATCGGGATCTATCTCGGCTCTGCGCTGGGTGGCATCGCCTTCGCCGAGGAGCAGCACGAGCGCTACCTCGAGCGCGGCATCCGATCGGTGTCGCCGACCCTCGCCCTGGCCGTCTTCGGCGGCGCGGCCCCGGCCAACATCGGGATCGCGCTGGGTGTTCGAGGACCGATCCTGTCGACGGCGAATTCCTGCGCATCGGGCGCGGTCGCCCTTGGTGAGGCGCTCGGCGCCATTCGGTCCGGCGAGATCGATGCCGCGATCGCTGGCGGAGTCGAGTGCCCACTCTCGCCGCTGGCGTTCGGTGCCTTCGACATCATCCGCGCGCTCGCCAACGCCCACAACGATCGACCCGAGGTCGCGTGCCGTCCGTTCGACCGCGAGCGGAGCGGCTTCGTCCTCGCGGAAGGCGCGGCGCTGCTCGTGGTGGAGGAAGCAAGGGCGGCGGAGCGTCGTGGTGCGACGCCATATGCGGTGCTGCGCGGTTACGGCTCCACGTCCGACGCGCACCACATGGTCCAGCCCCGACCCGACGGCTCCGAGGCCGCCCGCGCTGTCGAGATCGCGCTCGAGGACGCCGGCGATCGGCCCGAGGCGATCGACTACGTCAACGCCCACGCCAGCTCGACGCCCCTGGGCGATGTGGCCGAGTCGCGGGCCCTGGCGCGAGCCCTGGGTGGTTCCGTGCGAACGCCCGTCTCGGGAACGAAGGCGCTCTACGGCCACCCACTCGGCGCGACAGGCGCGATCGAGGCTGCACTTGCAGCTCTGACGATCCGGGACGGTTGGGCGCCGCCGTCGGTCAATCTCGTCGAGGCGGACGCCGAGATCGATGAGCTCCTGCCGGGGCTCATCCGCAAACCGGCCGGCTGTGCCGGTTCGTTCCGGCGCGTACTCTCGACGTCGTTCGGCTTCGGCGGCCTCAACGGGGCGCTCGTGCTGGGAGCGCCGGGGACCTAGGAACGTCCCCTAATCGATCGTGAAATGATCCGGGCCCTGGTAACGACCCGAGCGCTCCTTCTCGATCTGCATGAGGACGTCGTTCAAGAGGCTCGACGCGCCGAACCGGAACAGGTCGGGCGTCATCCAGCGTGGCCCGAGCGTCTCGTACAGGACGACGAGGTACTGGATCGCTTCCTTGGCCGTTCGGATCCCGCCGGCAGGCTTCATACCGACCTGCCGCCCAGTGGCCCGTTCGAAGTCGCGGATCGCCTCGAGCATGACGAGCGTGACCGGGATTGTCGCCGCGGGTGTCACCTTGCCGGTCGAGGTCTTGATGAAGTCGGCCCCCGCGGCCATCGCGAGGACGCTGGCGCGGCGGACGTTGTCGTACGTCTCGAGCTCGCCGGTCTCGAGGATCACCTTGAGGTGCGCCTCACCCGCGGCCTCGCGCACGTCGACGATCTCGTCGAACACGCTCCGATAGTCGCCCGCCAGGAACGCGCCGCGGTCGATGACCATGTCGATCTCGTCGGCCCCGGCCGCGACCGCGGCCTTCGTTTCGGCCGTCTTGATGTCACGGAACGTCTGGCCCGACGGGAACGCAGTCGCGACGCCGGCGACCTTGACGCTCGAGCCCTTGAGTGCCTCTTTTGCCTCAGGGATGAGGCTCGGGTAGAGGCAGACGGCGGCGACCGACGGGATGGTCGGATCGCCGGGTTGCGGGTGTATCCCTTTCGCGCAGAGGGCGCGAACCTTGCCGGGTGTGTCCTTTCCCTCGAGCGTGGTCAGGTCCATCATCCGGATCGCGAGATCGAGGGCCCACAACTTGGACTCGCGCTTGATCGAACGGCGCTTGAGGGAGTCAACGCGCTCCTCGACGCCGACCTTGTCGACCGGCGTCACCCGGCCGAGCAGGCTGCCAAGCGTGCCGGGCCGTCCGTCCCAGGCCCGGATGAGGTCGTTGGCCCGCTCGCGAGCGATCGTGTCGCGACGTTCGGCGGTCGTCATGGGACGGTGAGGATACAACCGCCGATCCACCCGCACGGCGATCCAACTGCGCCCCTGCCGACGTATCGCGGTACAGGGAAGAAGCGTGGAGGGCGTTCGATGCGCAAGACCGGGTTTGGTGTGCTGCTGTTTGCCGCGATCGCGGCCCTGTTCTGGCTCACGCCCGCGGCGTTTGCGGCCGATGAGGACGTGACGATTTCGGGGTTCGCGTTCTCCCCGGCCAGTATCGAAGTCTCCGTCGGCGATACGGTGACGTGGACGAACAACGACAGCGTCGCTCACACGGCGACTGCAGACGGTGGCTCGTTCGACACCGGCAATCTCGGTAATGGGGCGTCCGACTCGGTCACCTTCGACACGGCCGGCACGTTCGACTACCACTGTTCGATCCACTCGTCGATGACGGGCCGGGTGACGGTCCTGGCAGCGGGCGGTGGCGGTGGCACGCCGACGACGCCTCCGACCGACACGGCTGCGGGGACTCCTCCTACTGGGTCGGTTGCGTTCGGGCTATTCGCCGTGCTGTTCGCGGGCTTGAGCTCGGTGCTCGTGGCTCGGCGGTTCGCGCGCCGCTCCTGACGCGCATCTCGGCTCTGGCGCACGTGCCCCGCTCCCGAGAGGCCGCTCGAGGCTGACTTGGCACGCGTGGCGTGCCAAACAGGGAAGAAGGCACGGCGAGACAGCCCTCGAACTCTAATTGGCACGCCCGGCGTGCCATACGGCGGAGGAAGCGTCGATTTGAGTGGGGCTCCGGTGCTTGTTCCGCGATTGGCACGCGTGGCGTGCCAAACAGGGAAGAAGGCACGGCCGAGACAGCCCTCGAACGCTAATTGGCACGCCCGGCGTGCCATACGGCGGAGGAAGCGTCGATTTGAGCCTGGTGCCTCGGTTTCGTTCGCTGTTTGGCACGTTTGCCGTGCCGAAACAGTCGGCGTGCGGAGCCGTGGGTTCACGCGCCCCGATCCCGTGTTCTTGGTGCGCCCAATGATCCAAGTGGAGAAGGAGCTCTGGCACGGAACCTCGAAACGACCCGTCTTCCGCTGGATGGAGTGCCCTACGCTCCAAACCGAGGAGGAAAGCCGCCCGGGGGCCCGTCGCCCCGCTCTCGTTCGTCGGTTGGATCACCCAGCCATCCAAGAATGCAAGGGGGTGGCGCGCGGGCTACGTGCCGCCGCGCGGGGTACGTGGCGCGCGGGCTACGTGCCGCCGCGCGGGGTACGTGGCGCGCGGGCTACCTGCCGCCGCGCGGGCTACGTGCCGCCGCGCGGGGTACGTGGCGCGCGGGCTACCTGCCGCCGCGCGGGCTACGTGCCGCCGCGCGGGCTACGTGCCGCCGCGCGGGCTACGTGCCGCCGCGCGGGCTACCTGCCGCGGCGGGATGTCAGCGCTGAGCGGCCACCCCTTCGCGACGACGCGCTCGACGTGACCGCCCCGACGGTGGTGGCGGCAAGGTCCGCCGCCCGTCCACAAGGAAGTGCCGGAACCAGTCGCGAACCTGGACCAGGTTCTCGACCCGTCGGAACGGCGTTCCGGATCGGGTCAGCTCGTGGTTCTCGTCCGGGACGCGCATGAATCGGACGGGGCGCTTCAACGAGCGCAGTACCGTGAACAGCGCCTCGGCCTGGCCGACCGTCGTTCGGATGTCGCGCTCGCTGTGCTGGATGAGGAGCGGCGTCCGGATGCGTTCGGCGTAAGTGATCGGCGACTGCTCGCGCAGGATCGTCGCCCCATTCCAGGGCACCGTCCCGAATTCCAGCTCCGCCCACTCGCCCTGGCTGATGTCGCCGGTCAGGAAGAGCATCGGCAGGTCGGTAACGCTGCGACACGTGATCGCGGCTCTAAACCGCTGGTCGTGCGCCACGATCCAGTTCGTCAGATAGCCGCCATACGAGCCACCGGTCACGCCCAGCCGGTCCGGATCCGCGAGGTCGTCCGTGAGGAGCGCGTCGACCCCGGCCAGGACGTCGCGCATCGGGCCATCGCCCCAGTCCCGCAGGTTCGCCTCGTTGAAGTCGCGCCCGTAGCCCTCGGATCCGCGCGGGTTCGAATAGAAGACGCTGATCCCGTTCGCGGCGAGGACCTGGAACTCCCAGAACGGCGACCAGCCGTAGAGCGTGTGCGGCCCGCCGTGGATCTCGGTGACGAGCGGCCGCCGGCCATCGCCTGATGCGATGAGCCAGCCCTGGATGTCGCGGCCGTCCACGGTCACGTGCCGTTCAACCGCTGGGCGCAGCGATACCTCGGAACGAACCTCCGCGTTGAGATCGGTCACGCGCCTGAACGTCGATCGCCCACTTTCGAGCCCGACCAGGTGGACATCCGGCAGGTCGATCGGCGTCGAGCGAATCGCCGCGATCGTCCGCCGGCGCCCCGTCTCGACGACGTCGAACGACGAGACATAGTGCTGACCGGACGTCAGCCGTTCGAGCCGACCATCCTCGACACCGATCCGCCACAGGTCGTAGCCGCCATCGATCGGCGCCGAGAAGAGGATCCAGCGGCCATCGGCCGACGGGAAGAGCCTCGTCCCCTCGCCCACCGTCACGTCGCTATTCATCAGCGAGCCGGGCATGATGTCGTGCCGGCCCGATAGATCGGAGCCGCCACCAACGCGAGCATCGGAACCGTCTGCGGCAAAGACCCAGATGTCGTTGCGGTACGCGTTCGCCGGGATCCGTCCACCGAGGGCGGCGATCCGCTTTCCATCGGGCAGCCAGGCCGGACCGAAGAAGAGGCTGTCGGCACCGGCCGAGATCGGCGTCAAGCCGCCGCTCGCGACGTCGACGACGGTGATGTCGCGGCGGTAGCGGAGGTCGTGATCGCGCCGCCGATTGCGGGCAAAAGCGATCCGCCTCCCGTCGGGCGACCAGGCCGGGTCCTCGTCCGGCACAGGGCCATCGGTCAGCCGCCGCGCATCGCCGCTCACGACATCCACGAGCCACATATGGGTCACCCGGTCATAGGTGAAGCCCGCGCCGTTGAGCATGTAGTTGAGCCGATCGACGTACCGGTAATCGGAATCCGGTGGCGTGTCCGGTTCGCGCTTGAGGACCTTGCCGCGTCGCCGGGCATCCTCCTCGCGCGTCGATCCCACGGACGCCGATCCGACCGCAAGCTGGCTGCCGTCGGGCGACCACTCGAACCAATCGGCACCGCGCGGCAGATCCGTCAGGCGGCGGGCCTCGCCGCCGTCGAGCGGAAGGAGGTAGACCTGTGTCCCGTCCTCGCGGTCTTCGGGCTTGGGCGCCTTCGGGTCTTCCTCGATGGCCAGACGACGATCCGAGAGAAAGGCGAGCGTCCGGCCATCCGGTGAGAAGCGCGGATGGCGATCGTGCTTGCTGCCGATCGTCAGCTGCCGGGCCGGGGACCCGCCGTCAGCGGGCACGAGCCAGATGGCCTGCCGATATCCGTCATGGGTCGGCGCGACCGTCTGGACGGTGAAGGCGACTTGCCGGCCATCCGGCGAGAGTCGCGGCTCGGTAGGGATCCGGAGGCGGTACAGGTCCTCCGGGCGTGGGGCTCGGGGCATCTCTGGCAGACCTCGGTCTGGGGCGCCGGCAGGGCGCATGGTGGTCGGGCGCCGAGTGTAGCCGCTACCATCGATCGGTGGCCGATCAGCTCACGCTTCGCCTTCGGACGGACCTTCCGAAGCTCCCGGACGGTCTCCGACCGATGCTGGCACGGCCCCTGTCAGAGCCATTCGACTCACAGGATCACCTCTTCGAGCCGGCTTGGGGCGGTCTTCGGGCGCTCGCCTTCGTCGGGCCCTCCGAGCGGCCGGGGGGTGGCGACGTCCGCCTCATCGATACCGACGGGCGAGAGGTCGGTCCGCGCCTGATCGAGCTGGCCGGCCTGGCGGTGAGGATCGATGCGCGCTCGGCGGTCCTCGACGGCGAGCTCGTGGTCGTCGATGCGGCCGGTCGGGCCGACGCCCAGGAGCTCGAGGGCCGCATCGCCGGCAATCCGGGCAGGCCCGTCGCGTTCCTCGCGTTCGACCTCCTGCACCTCGACGGTCGATCCCTGCTGTCGCTGCCACTCATTCGGCGGCGTGAGCTCCTGCGCCGCGTGCTCAGACCCGGCGACGAGGTCGTCGCGGTGCCTGCGATCTCCGGCGAGGGCCGGGCGCTCTTCGATGCGGTGGTCGCGCAGGGGATTGCCGGGGTGATGGCCCGCCAGCGGACGAGCCCCTACCTGTCGGGCATTCGCAGTCGACTGTGGCGCTTCATTCCAGCGATCCGCTCGACGAAGAAGGCGCGCCGTGTCGCGGAGGCGGCTCGCGACTCTCTCGAGCCGCCGATCGGTGCCGCGAGCGCGCCGGTCCTGGCCCTCATCAATCGCCTGCCGTTGCCGCTCCTCGAGGACGACGCGTAGGGCGACCGACTATTCGCCCGCCAATCGCTCGATGAGAGGGGCAACATCGCGCCAGTTTGGCTCGTCGAACCAGCCGGCCAGGTAGGAGTTGATGCCCCACCGCTCGCGCGCCTCGCGGAGCTTCTCGACGAGATGCGGGAACGTCCCGATCAACGAGTAAGGCGATGCGAGGACGTCGTCCGGTTCGATCGTCAAGCCCGTCCGGGCACCGAGCTCGTGAGCGACATCGGCCGCGACCGAGCGCGCGTGATCCGTGATCGAGAGCGGCCCGAGGAGCCGGAGAACGCTGATCTCGAGATCGCCGAAGCGGGCGGCGGCACCGTCGCGGACCCAGCCAACCCGCTCGTCCATCCTCTTCGGGAACGCGTCGGGCAGCGACTCACGATCCTGGCGAAGATCCATGCCGACGATGTCGGCCTCGTGGGCGGCGAGGGTCAGCATCCGGCGCCGAGTGCCACCGATCAGGAACGGTGGATGCGGCTGTTGGCGAGGCTTGGGCTGGCCGTCCATGGCTCGAATCAGGTAATAGCCGCCTTCGAAGTCGAAGAAGCCGCGTCCGAACAGTCCGCGAACGACCGCGATTGCCTCCTCGAGTCGGTCGATCCGGACGGACGCCTCATCGAACCGCATGCCCGTGGCGACATACTCCGGCTCGTTCCAGCCGGCGCCGAGACCCACTTCGAGCCGCCCCTCGCTGAGCAGGTCGAGGGTTGCCAGTTCCTGGGCGAGCACTGCCGGATGACGCAGGTCGTTGTTGAACACGAGCGGGCACAGACGGATCCGTTCGGTTACGGCGGCGACGACGGTCAGGAGCGGGATCGGCGCCAGCTGCGGTGTCAGGTGGTCGTGGATACAGACGTGGCTGAAACCGATGGACTCGGCTTCCCTTGCCCGCTCGACCAGCGTGGCTCGGTCGACGATGTCCCGCGCGCCGACCATGATTCGGAAGGGCTGCCTCATAGGCCCGTCGGCACCCTCGTCGACAGATCGGTTTTCGGGACCGTGCCCGACCTCACTGAACGCCGGTACCGGTAACGGCTGTGCCCGCCATGAACGTCTTCCGGAAGAGCAGGAACAGGGCGATGATCGGCAGCGTCGCGAGCGTCGCCCCGGCCAGCAGGAGGTCGTACGAGACCTTGTACTGGCTGATCATGTTCGCGAGGCCGACGGCCATCGGCATGTGGTCGACCTGCCGGAACACAATCAGCGGCCAGAGCAGGTTGTTCCAGTAGTCGAGCGCGAACAGGATGAACAGCGTCGCGAGCGCCGGCCGGATGTTGGGCAGCACGACCGACCAGAAGAGCCGGTACTCGCTCGCCCCGTCCACCCGCGCCGCGGCCAGCAGGTCGTCGCTGAAGTTGAGCATGTACTGGCGCATGAAGAACAACCCGATCGGATGGGCGGCCAGCGGAACGATCGCCGCAAGATAGGACTCCACCAGCCCCAGCCGCACGATCTCGATGAAGAGCGGCACGATGAGCAGCTGGAACGGCAGCATCTGCGACCCGAGGATCGACCAGAAGATCAGCGACCGGCCTCGGAAGCGGTACTTAGCAAGGGCAAAGCCGGCCATCGCGCAGACCGCGACAGTCAGCGTCGCGTAGCCCAGCGACTGGGTGACGGAGTTCACGAACCACTTCGCGAACGGCGTGTCGCGGAAGAGCCGTGTGTAGTTGTCGAACGTCAGCCCCGTCGGCAGGAGATTGATGTTCGCGCCGAAGATCGAGCTCTGCGGGCGCAACGAGCTGAGGGCCATCCAGTAGATCGGGATGACGAACAGCAGCGAGAGGATGATGAAGATGACCGCCAGCCCGGCCTTCGTTCCGGTGATCCCGCGCGGACGCGCGCCCGAGGCCAGGGCGAGCGACGGTCGTCCGATGGTCTGATCGCGGACCTCGTCGGCCGTCGTCGTCATCGCTCGAACCGCCGCCCGCCGAACAGCCGGAACTGGATGATCGAGACGATCAGGATCAGCAGCGCGAGAAGCACGCCGATCGCCGACGCCTGCCCGAAGTTGAAGTTGTTGAACGCTGTCCGGTAGATGAGCAGCGCCACCGACAGGCCGCCGTTGCCCGGTGAGTTGCCGAACGGCCAGAGCAGGTACGGCTCCACGAACAGCTGGAAGCCGCCGATGATCGACAGGACGAGGACGAACAGGACCGTCGGCTGGATCATCGGCAGGGTGATGCTGCGGAACGTCCGCCACGCGCTCGCACCGTCGATGGCCGCGGCCTCATAGAGATCGCGCGGCACGTTCACGAGGCCCGACGAGAAGTAGATGATGTTGACGCCGGTCCAGCGCCAGGCGGCGACGATGATCATCGATGGCACCGCCAGACTCGCCGACTCCAGCCAGGCATTCGACGGCAGACCGGCCTCTGCGAGGCCCACGTTAAGGAGCCCGTCTTTCGACAGGACGATCCGGAAGATCACACTGACGACGACGAGCGATGTCAGCGCCGGCAGGAACAGCGCAACCCGGAAGACGGTCTCCTTGACGACGCGCCCGCTGTCGAGCAGGACCGCGAGCAGCAGCGGGATCGGGATGAGGATCAGCAGCGTCCCGAGCGTGTAGAAGAGGGTGTTGTTGAACGCCTTGCCGAGAGCCGGGTTCGAAAAGACCTTCTGATAGTTCTGGAGCCCGACGAAACCGAGATCGTCGGTGCCCTGGAACTTGTCGAGGCTGATGAGACCGGCGTAGATGGTCGGCACGACCCGGAACGCGATGAAGATGATCAGGAACGGCGCCACGAAGACGTACGGCGCAAGCTTCGAACCGAAGACGAAACTGCGGGCTCGTTGCATGGCTGCCTCTCGAGAGGGGTGCGCCGGGCCGGGAGGAGTACCGGCCCGGCGCGATTCTCACGCCGGCGCGAACCTCGCCGACGTGCGGACAAACAGGCTCACTGCTGGGATTCGATCGTCTGTTGGGCCGTGTCCAACGCCTCCTTCGGGTCGACCTTGTTGACGATCACGTCGTTGATGAGGGTGTTGGCCATGTAGTCCTGGGCCTGCGGATAGGCAGGGCCCGTGTACTCGGGAGCGACGCCGCTGAGCTCGCTCTTGATGATGTCGAACGTGATCTGGTTGCTGAAGCACGGATCGGGCTTCTTGAGCGCCGGGTCGTCGTACACATCGTTGCGATACGGGTCGAAGCCGAGGTCGGTCCAGATCGATGTCTGGCCTTCCTTGGTCAGCTTGGCCCAGGTCACGAAGTCCTTGGCCAGCTGGACCTTGTCGGCCGGCGTCTGGTCGGTGACCGCGGTGCCGGTGCCGCCCTGCATCGTGGTCGTGTTCGAGCTGCCGGCGAACGTCGGCATGGGCTCGATGACCATGTGACCGCAGAGGCTGTCCATGTTGTCCGGGAAGCGGGTCATGTACCACTGCGGCATCCAGACCGAGGCGACCTTGCCGGCCTGCATGGCGGCGAAGAAGTCTGGCTGACCGTTGTTGCCGCCGGGCGCCGGGATCGCGATCTTGTCGTCGTTGACCATCTTCGAGGCGAGCTGAAGCGCCTTGACGTTCGCCTCCGAATTCATGATCAGGTTGCCGCCCTGGTCGTAGACGCCACCGCCGGCCTCGAGCATGAGGCTCCGAATCGGAATGACGCCGTTGATGTCGACGGCGGCGAAGGCGACGTCGGACTTGGCCTCCTGGACCTTCTTGCCGGCCGCGATGTAGTCGTCCCACGTCTTGATGCTCGCCGGATCGACCTTTGCGGCATCGAGGATGTCCTTGTTGTAGTAGGCGAGGACGGCGCCGAGGTGGTAGTCGACGGCGTACTGCTTGCCATCGGCCTGGTACGGCGCGAGGCGCGTGGCCACGAGATCCTTCACGTATGGCTGCACTTCAGCCGTCATGTCGGCCAGGTGGATCGTGCCCTTCGTGAAGTTCGCGAACTTGCCGATCTCGATGTCGACGATATTCGGTGCGCCGCTGCCGGCCGTGAACGCCGCGGCGAGGTTGTCGTGCATCTGCTGGTACGCAATGACCGAGCAGTTCAGGGTGACCTGCTTGTCCGGGTTTGCCGCGTTCCACTCGTCGGCTCGCTTCTGCCACCACGTCGCATGGCGATCGACGAACGTCCAGAACGTGAACGTCGCCTCGGCCGGCGAGGCAGCCTTGCAGAGCTGCGGTGCCGCGGACTCGGAGGCCGCCGCCGACGCGGAAGCCGACGCCTCTGCACTCGCCGGCGCCGACGCGCCGGTCGATGGCGCGGTGCTCGTGGTTGTCCCTCCGCCGCACGCGGCGATCATCATCGCGACGACCGCGATGCTGAGCATTCGCTTCATTGGTCGCTCCTCCGCACGAGATCCAATGGACTCCCCCTTCCTCGTTTCGTGGCGGTCTGTCCCTCGCCTAGGCACTCCTCCCGTGGTGTCCGGTCATACGCCGAAAACGAGCGCGCTCACCGAGCGCGGCGGAAGCGAGTGGTGGAACCGATCCGTGGGCGCGATCGGTCGCGACTCCTCGGTCGCGGTCACGGCGTCTGGGTCGGTGAAGGTGTTCGTCGTGGAGAGGCTTGGGCCGGTGATCGTCGTGATCCGGACGTCGCCTGCGAACCTACCTGCGGTGAGCTCGATGTCGACGTCCTGGGCATCGTTCGGGTCGCGGTTGACGACGTGGACGGCGACCTGCTTGCCATCGGCGTCTATCGAGGCCGAGACATCGAGCGTCCGGACGCCGCTGTAGCCGCCGCCGCTGAACGTCTCGCTTTCCCACCAGGCATCGAGCGCGGTCTGGCCGGTCGTCCGGCGGTACAGCTCGAGCGGATGAAAGATCGTCTGGAGGAGGACGCCGTCTGAGTTCGTGACAATCGGGGCGATGACGTTCACGAGCTGGGCGAGGTTCGCCATTCGGACTGTGGCCGCGTGGCGGATGAAGGCGTTGAGGTGCATCCCGACGACGAGTGCGTCGGCCAGGTCGTAGACCTCCTCGAGGAGGTTCGGTGGGGTGCCTGTGTTCTCGCCCGCGGTCCGGTACCAGACGTTCCACTCGTCGACGGCGATGGGGATGGCCTGGGTCCGGCCGTCGCTGTCGCGCCGGCGGCGGAGGGTCTGGCCGCGAAGAAGGCCCTCGTAGGAGGTCAGGCGGTTCTCGATGACCTCCGACGTCGCCATGTAGGCCTTCGCGTCGCCCGCCTGGTCGCCGACGTACCAGTGGATCGACATGTAGTCGATCAGGTCGGGGGCTTCCTCGACGAGCGCGTTGACTCGTTCGACCACGTCGCCGTCCCAGTACGACGTGCCCGAGGCGATGAGCTTGATCGAGGGGTCCGCCCAGCGCATGACCTTCGCGAACTCGTGGTAGGCGCGGGCGTATTCGGTGGCGGTCTTGGTGCCGATCTGCCACGGCCCGTCGACCTCGTTGCCGACGCCCCAATAGCGGACGTTGTGGGGTTCAGGATGGCCGTGCTCTTTCCGGAGCCTCGTCAGCGCGGTGTCGGCGGTGCCATTGCAGTACTCGACCCAGTCGCGGGCCTCGCGGGCGTCGCCGTCGCCGCAGTTGACGACGAGGTATGGCTCCGTGCCGATCGTCCGGCAGAAACGAATGAACTCGTTCGTGCCGAAGGTGTTCGGCTCGAGGGCACCCCAGGCGAGGTCCTGTCGCTCTGGCCTTTCTGTTGGTGGCCCAACGCCGTCCCGCCAGCGATAGCCCGAGACGAAGTTGCCACCCGGGTAACGGATCAAGGTGGGGGCCAGTCGTTCGATGGCGGCGCGGACATCCGAACGGAGGCCGTTCTCGTCGGCCTTCGGGGATTCAGGGTCGAAGATGCCACCGTAGACGCAGCGGCCTAGGTGCTCGACGAAGCCCCCGAACACGTTCGGGTCGATGTCGCCAAGGGTCCGCTCGAGGTCGACCTTGATCCGATTCACGAGGCCTGCTCCGGTAACTCACAGCCGGGCGGTTCGAGTGCTTTCCACGTTAGCATACGTTTGCAGTCCAACGAATGCATCCAATCGAATGTCCCGTTTTCCCGGCTGCCGTGACTGAGCGGTACGCTCCGGGCGGGTCCGCGCAAACGGGACGGATCGGGATTTCGTGAGGTGGCCACCAGCCGGTCATTGGCCGCGGATTTCCGCCCATGTGACCGCGTGAAGATCGCCCGGCGATTTCTGACGCTCGGGTCCGGCCATGAGGATGCCGGCTGACGAGCTAATGACCGCGTGGAGGTCGCCTGGCAATTTGCCGGGCCTCGCGTTAAACGCTGCGCCGCAGCAGCCACCAAATCAGCGGGCGCTCACCACCGCTGCGACGATCGCCCGCAGACCCGGCCGCTGGCCATAAAGGAGGACGCCGGCGGCGTAGATGCGTACCGCGACGACGAACGTGATCGCGATCGCGACGACGAGCAGCCCGAACGCCACGACGAGCTCCCAGGCCTCGACCCGACCAACGGTCAGCCGGGTCAGCATGATGAACGGGCTCCAGAACGGCACGAGCGACGCCACCCGTAGGAACCCGCCCGTACCGCCGGTCAGGGCCAGCACGGCCTGCAAGTAGCCGACCATCGCCATCAGGCTCAGCGGCAGGGCGAGCATCTGGAGATCCTCGACCCGGCTCACGAGCGAGCCTGCGGCCGCGTAGACGAGCGCGTACAGGACGAACCCGAGCACAAAGAACGCGAGGAACGCGGCCACAAGCCCGATCGACAGGCCGGCGAGGCCCGGCACGATCGGCGCGCCCGGCCCGAACAGGCTTCGAGCGAGCGGCTCCTCAACCAGCAGGGCCGCAATCGCCGGGGCGAGGATCAACGTCGTCTGGGTGAACCCGGCAAGACCGATGCCCGCGACCTTCCCGACGACGAGCTGGCGAGCCGACGCCGCCGAGATCATCAGCTCCATGACCCGACTCGCCTTTTCGGCGACAACACCGGCGGCGACCCACATGCCGTAGATGACGAGCGTGATGAAGATGAGGACCACGAACACGACGCCGACGATCCGCCGGCCGGCGAACTCGGAGGCGCTCGGTGGGAGGCCGCCGGCGGTCGGACCCGCGCCGGCGACGACGGTCACATCCGGCGGGAGGAAGCCTGGTGAACCGGGGCGGGCATTCGAACTCATGTAGTCGGCGACGCTGACGGCGAACGTCCCGAACTGCTGGAGCAGCTCGACTCGCTCCTGGCCCAGCGTCTCGCCGGTGACGAGCTCGAACTGGAGGCGCCCATTGCCGCGTGTCGCGAGCACCGCCCCGTCGAGCGCGCCGATACCCACGAGGGCGCGAGCCGACTCCGTGCTGTCGGGTTTGACGAACTCGAACTGCGGCGCCTGACCTTGTGGCGTCGCCGCATTCAGGAGGCCGAGGAAGGTAGTGGTCGTCGTCGTCAGGGCCTGGTCCTCGGCGACGACGCCGATCCGGCTCGTCGAACCGCGATCCACGATCCGTGCGAAGAGCGGCAGGAACGCGGTCAGCACCGCGAGCGAAGCGAGGAGCAGCGTCGTGAGGTGGAACAGCCGGCTGCCGACGCGCTCGACATACTCGCGCCGCGCCACGATGCCCGCGTTCGGGAGGAGCGGATCGCTGCGACTCATGCCACCGGTTCCTGCGCGGCTCCCCGGGACGGCGCCGGTTGCGGTTCGGGCGGCAGGAGCGTGCCGTCGTCAGCAGTCCGTCCGACCTTGTCGATGAACACCTGCTCCAGCGACGGGTCGGCGACCTCGAAATGCGTCACCCGCAGCGACCGGGAAAGGGCCGCCTGGAGGAGAGCATCGGGCTCGACGTCCGGCTCGAGCTCGATCTCGGAGCGATCGATCCCCGGCCGGAGGATTCGCGCTCCCGGGACGTCGCTCAGCCATTCGAGCCGGTGGTCGCCCTCGATGCCGAGGATGACCATCCGCCGCCCGGTCGATCGCTTGACATCACGGAGCGGACCACCGACGACCACTCGGCCTCGATCGACGATCGCCAGCGACTCGCACATCTGCTCGGCGGCTTCCATCTGGTGCGTCGAGAAGATGAGCGTCTTGCCCCGGTCGCGGAGCTCGAGGAACGCCTCCCGGAGGAGGGCGACGTTGACCGGATCGAGCCCGGTAAACGGCTCGTCCATGAGCATGACGTCGGGGTCGTGGAGGATCGCCGCCAGGAACTGGACTTTCTGCTGGTTGCCCTTCGAGAGCTCCTCGGCGCGGCGGTCGGCGAATTCGGGGACCCGGAAACGGCCGAGCCAGTCGCGACCGGCCTTCGTCGCGAGGTCGGCCGGCATGCCGTACAACCCGGCGAAGTAGACGAGCTGCTCGAGCACGGTCATCTTCGGGTAGAGGCCGCGCTCCTCGGGCAGGTAACCGAATGTCTGCCGTGGCAGGTCCTCGGTCGGCCTGCCGTCCCAGGTGATCCGGCCACTATCGGCGCGGAGGACGCCGAGCGCGATCCGCATGGTCGTCGTCTTACCCGCCCCGTTGGCGCCGAGGAAGCCGAAGACCTGGCCGTTCGGAACTTCGAAGGCCATTCGATCGAGGGCCACGACCGAGCCGAACCGCTTCGTGACGTGGTCAATGAGGAGGGGCATGGACCGGCAGGATACCGGTGACTGCCCGCAACTGTGGGTGACCCGATGGTCCCGGGACGCCACGCGGGCCCACAGCGCCGAGGGCCCTCTTCCTCGCCGTACTCGCCAAGCGAGTGTTAAGCGCCCATTCGGCCCTCGAACATCTCGCCTACTCGCCTGACAGTTGTTAACGAAGTCATCCGGCGTTGGCCGCCGGCGATCGGACACTCGCCACGCACGAATCCACTCGACGAGCGCCCAGGGGGCACGAATGGGCGCGCCGAGCGTTGTTAGTACTCGTCACACGAGTGCCTGAGATGTTCTCGGAGTCGGCGGCGGACTAGCCCTCGGCGACGTACCGCCGCTCGCCCGTCCGGCCGTCGACCAGCACCCGCATCTTCAGGCCGGTCGTCGGATCGACGAAGACCTCGTCGGTCGGTTGGAAACGCGGCTCGACCGGACCCGTCGTCTCGCCACCGCCGGGCCCAATCGCGTCGTTCGCAGCCTCAGCAGCCGCAGAGCGATAGCGCGTCCGCTCGAGAACCGCGGCGATCATCAGGAAGCCGCCGACAGCGACGCCCCACAGCCCGGAGATCGCGGCCGACCCGCCCGCCGTCATCGCGACGAGCCCGCCGATCGCAATCAACAGCCCGACGACGAGCAGGAAACCGCGGATCACCACGGGAGAAGCTGGCTATTCGCCGGGCTGCGGCGCATTGGCGTCCGTGGCGACGACCACGGCCGTGCCGTAGGCGACGATCTCGGACATGGTCCCGGCCAGCTCGGAGCTGTCGAAGCGCATCGAGATGACCGCGTTCGCGCCCATGAGAGTCGCGTTCTGGACGAGTCGATCGACCGCCTGCCGTCGGGTGTCCTCGAGGAGCTGCGTGTATTCCTTGATCTCGCCCCCGACGATCGATCGAAGGCCGGCCGCGATGTTGCCGCCGATGCCGCGGCTGCGGACGACGAGCCCGAAGACCTGGCCCTTCGTCTCGGTGACGCGGTGGCCGGCAACGAACGGGGTGGTCGCGACGATCATCAATTCTCCTCCGACTTGGGCGCGCCCTCGCCCTGCGGGGCGTGCGCCAGGTGACCGGATGACGCGGTGGCCGCCGAAGCGTTACGGCGGGCGGTGTCCTCCGGACATGGGCACCGATCGCGCAGGACGGCGAACGTGTAGTAGCCAGTATGGTGGCCGTCGGCCCACGACGGCGCGACGGCGTAGTTGCCGACGAGCTGGATGTCGACCATTTGCGTCTGCTGCTCGCTGAGCGTGGGCCGACTGTCGAGCCAGCCCGGCAGCCCCGCCTCGCCCCGACAGAACGCGCACGGACACAGCCAGCGCAGCGAGACGAAGTCGTAGACCGTGTGATGGCCGTCGGCCCAGTCGATCTCGAGAGTCCGCGCCTGGCGGTCGGCGTGGATGCGCGTGGGCTTGGTCGGCGACGCGGCGGCGTTGATCACGTTTGTGATTGTACGGACAGGCGAGAGCGCATCGGTCGCCCCGGCAGGACGCGGTAAATTGCGCCGTACATAGAGGTCACCGTGAGGTTCGCAATCGTCCATGAGATCGGGCTACGTATTCGAGCGCGAATCCAAGTTCATTGTCCATTCATGGGCCAGGACCAAGGGCGGAATGTGGACGATCTGGCCACCATTTGAATCCATCGGGTCGGACGCAACGGATCGTGAACTTGGACAGCTCTCTGTTAGAGCCATCGAGGCATCACGACAGGGTGTAGCGAATCGCGATCCGCGCGACGAAACGCCCTTCCGGCCAGTGCTGGACCTCGCAGGTGTGAGGTCCTACCGTGCGTTCCTGCGCGGTGCGAAGGGAGTCGACCTAAACGAGGAGGGTGGCGTGCTTACGGTCACGCCATCGAGGCCTCCGCTCGGGGTTGAGAAGGGCATTGGGTTCGTTGGCATGACCGACCAGAATCTGCAGTGCACCTTGGAGGACATCGATGTCGTGGGTGCCACCGTACGAGAGGCTCTTTCTCGCTCGATTCGCCAGCCGGTCTCTGCGAAGTCCTCGATCAAGCGTTCCTCCTAGGCAAGGATGACGTTCCAGGCGCCTGGGACGCAAAGTTCGCTGATCACGACTGCGCTCGACAGCGTCTCCATTCCTCGCCACACCCTCCGCGTCCATCGACGCCTGGGTCCACGCTCCGCCGGACGACGATCAAGCCTCGCCGAACCCGCCAAGGTGATCGTCGGCCTCACGGGCGATCGGCGCCCCGCTCGAGAGCAAGCCGCCCTTCGGGCGCGGCCGATCGCCGCCGACCGCCGTCCAGATCGAATCGCGGATCACTTCCGCCTGTGACACGCCCCGCCTCTGTGAAGCCCGCTTAATCGCCGTCAGAAGCTCGGGCGGCAGATAGATCGTCGTCTTTTTCATGAACAGATGTTCCCACCCTCTGGTCACTACCTCTAACGGGCTCGGGAAGCAGCCCTTACCACATCGCGACGAGAAGACCACCCCTTCCGTTGATCTTCGCGTGCTATCCTCGGCCGCCCTAGCGTGAGGCCGCGGCCGAGCATCTGAGGTCCGACCCGTACCGGACCGACCGCGGGACTCACAAGGAGCACGTCGACCCGCATGACCGCCGTTCAACCCGGCGTCCAGACGCGACAGGCGGCCCCGCCGAGACCGCGTGCGCGCCAAAAGCCACCCGAAACGCTCCCCTACATCAACCGGGAGCTGTCGTGGCTTGAGTTCAACGCCCGCGTCCTCCACGAGGCCGGCGACGCCCGGAATCCCCTCCTCGACCGGGTGCGGTCGCTCTACTTCTTTGCCAACAACCTCGACGAGTTCTTCCAGGTCCGCGTCGCGGGTCTCAGACAGCAGGTCGCGGCCGGCTCGGTCACGACGCCGCCCGATGGCCTCACACCCCAGGCCCAGCTCGCCGCGGCGCGAACCAGAGTTCTCGAGCTCATCGACCAGCAGGCGCGCACCTATGCGCAACTCCGCCAGGAGCTCGCCGAGGCCGGCATCGAGATCGTCCAGTACCAGAACATCCCGGAGCACCACGGCGCACTCCGGCAGCGCTTCATCGACGAGATCTTTCCGGTCCTGACCCCGCTGGCGGTCGATCCCGGCCACCCCTTCCCGTACATCTCGACGCTCAGCCTCTCGATCGCGGTCGGGCTGCGGGACCCGGAGACCGGCGAGCACAGCTTCGCCCGGGTCAAGGTCCCCCAGATCCTGCCGCGCCTGATCGAGGCCGAGCCAAATCACTACGTCCTCATCGACCAGGTCATCGAAGCCAACCTCGACATGCTCTTCTCGGGCATGGAAATCATCGAGCACCACCTCTTCCGGGTCACTCGCAACGCCGACCTGGCGATCGAGGAGGACGAGGCCGATGACCTCCTCCTGGCGATCGAAGAGGAGCTCCGCCGAAGGCGCTTCGGCGAAGCGGTCAGGCTCGAAGTCGAGCGGTCGATGCCAGCCGCGACCCGCCAGATCCTGCTTCGAGGCATCGGTCTTGGTGAGGACGATTGCTACGAGATCCGGGGCATGCTGGATCTCACCGGGTTGACCCAGATCATCGAGATCGACCGACCGGACCTCAAGCTGCCGGTCTGGAACCCGGTGACGCCGCCGCGCCTGGTGCCACTCGACGAGGATGAGCCGGCGGACGTCTTCGCCGCCATCCGGGCCGGCGACATCCTTGTCCACCATCCGTACGAGTCCTTCAGCGCGACCGTCGAGCGGTTCATCGCCCAGGCCGTCGAGGATCCCGAAGTCCTGACCATCAAGCAGACGCTCTATCGGACGTCGGGTGACTCGCCGATCGTCCAGAACCTCATCCGCGCCGCCGAACGCGGCAAGCAAGTCGTCGTCCTGGTCGAGATCAAGGCGCGCTTCGATGAGGAGGCGAACATCGTCTGGGCCCGCAAGCTCGAACAGGCGGGCGCGCATGTCGTGTACGGGCTTGTCGGGCTAAAGACCCACGCCAAGACGCTGCTCATCGTGCGTCGCGAGGGCACGGGTCTGCGACGCTACGTCCACATCGGGACCGGCAACTACAACCAGCGGACCGCGCGTGGCTATGTTGACCTCGGCCTGTTCTCGTGCCGGCCGGAGCTGGGTGCCGACGTCACGGAATTGTTCAACGTCCTGACCGGCCTGTCACGGCAGCGGAGCTTCCGGCGGCTGCTCGTCGCGCCGCACAGCCTGCGCAGCCGGTTCCTCGAGCTCGTTGATCGGGAGATCCGGCACGTCGAGGCGGGGCACGACGCGGGCATCGTCCTCAAGCTGAACGCGATCGTCGACGTCGCCTCGATCGAAGCGCTCTACAGGGCTTCGCGGGCAGGCGTCCCCGTCGACCTCATCGTCCGCGGTGCATGTTCATTGCAGCCCGGCGTGGAGGGTCTCTCGGAGCGGGTGCGCGTCCGCTCGATTATCGGCGAGTTCCTCGAGCACTCGCGCATCTGGGGCTTCGTCAACGGCGGCGAGCGGGAGTGGTACATCGGCTCGGCGGACCTTATGGATCGCAACCTGGATCGGCGGGTCGAGGCGGTCGTGCCGGTTCAGGATCCGGAGGCGCAGCGTCGGATCGCGGAGATCGTCGAGGTCATGCTCGCCGACGATCGCCGTTCCTGGCAGATGAACTCGGACGCAACCTGGACCCGCACCGAGGATGTCCTCGGGCGTCCGGGCACAATCGACACGTTCTCGACCATGAAAGAGCACGCCCTGGAGTCGGGCATCGTGGCGGCGATCCCCCGTCGGCCGCACGCCGGCTCCGGCTCGCTGGACCCGCGGGCGTGACGAGCGAGCGACCACCCGAGACCGGCTCTGAGGGAGCCCCCGCAAAGTCCGCCCCCGCCAAGCGGCCTGTCGAAGTCGAGCTCAAGTACCGGCTCAAGAACATGGCCACCGGCGAGCGGTATCTGGGCGCCCACGAGCTGGCCGGCCTTCGTGCTTCCAGCCCGACCCGCACGACCCAGCTCGAGGACCGCTACGTCGACACGGCCGACGGCGCGCTGGCCCGCGCCGGGTTTGCCGCCCGGCTTCGAATGTCGCCGAGCGGCACGCTGCTGACGGTCAAGTCGACGAACCGTCGCAACGGCGGCGGCCCTCATCGGCGCGAGGAGCTTGAAGGCCCGGCTGACCGAACCGCCGGGCCGCGTGATTGGCCGCCATCCGATGCCCGCTCGCTCATCCTCGAGATGTGCGGCGACGCCCCGCTCGTCGAGCTCGTCACGATCCGCCAGTTGCGGCGTCGTCGCGAGCTGCGCGGCGACGGCAGCCTGTTCGAGCTGAGCATCGACGAGGTCGATGTCGTCGCGCGCAGCCAGGTCGTCGATAGGTTCGCAGAGCTCGAGCTGGAGCTCGTCCAGGGTGACGAAGAGCGGCTCGCGGCTGTCGGCGAGTTCCTCGATCGCGATGCTGCGCTCGAGAACGTCGCGGTCTCGAAGCTCGAGAGCGCCCTCGCCGCGGTGAAGGCCCACGTGCGACGGCACGGCCCGTTGCCAGAGGTCGGGGAGGATCCGAGTCGGACGCGCGGGACGCGCGCCAACGGGCATCAGCAGGTGGCGGTCGTCGAGTCCGCGCCAGCGCCGGAGGCCCCCGCCCGCCAGCCACGGCGGGCCAGCCGCAAGTCTGCCGCCCCGCAAGCCGAAGCCGATCCGCGGGGGCTCCCAGTTGGCAAGACACCCGGCGTCGTCGCCGACGACAGCATCGCCGAAGCGGGGCGCAAGGTCCTCCGCTTCCACTTCGCACGGATGCTCGCCCGCGAGGCGGGCACGCGTGAGGGCAGCGACCCCGAGGAGCTCCACGCGATGCGCGTGGCGACTCGGCGGATGCGGGCAGCATGGCGCGTGTTCGGGGACGGGTTCCGGCCTGGCCGGACGCGCCGCTACCGGCACCAGCTGCGTTCGGTGGCCGGCAGGCTGGGTGCGGTCCGCGACCTCGACGTCCTCCTCGAGGCGGCCGAGCGCTATCTCGCCGACCAATCCGCAACCGAACAGCGAGCGGCCGAGCCGCTGCTGAATGCCTGGCGCGTCTTCCGCGAAGACGCCCGAGTCCTGCTCCTCCACGAGCTGGACTCCGACGACTACGCGCGCTTCGTCGAGGACTTCCGCGTCTTCGTCGTGACCGAGGGCGCAGCGTCGCAGGACGTCACCGCTACTCAGGCCCATCGGATCCGTGATACGGCGCCGTCACGGATCTGGTCCTCGTATGAGGCGGTCCGTGCTTACGAGCCTGTCCTCCGTTGGGCCGACGTCGAGACACTCCACGACCTGCGCATCGCCGCGAAGTGGCTGCGCTACACGATGGAATTCGTCCGCGAAGCGCTCGGCCCGGAGACGAACGATCTCGTCGCGAAGGTCGTCGCGCTGCAGGACCACCTCGGCCTGCTCCATGACGCCGACGTCGGCGCATCGATGGCCCGTAACTTTCTCGTCGAGCGGGCCGGCAACCTGAGCCGGGTCGAGTCCGAGGCGATCGGGCGATACCTGGTCTCGCGCGAGCGTGAGCTGGCGCGCCTGAAGCGGACGGTGGGGACACCCTGGCGGGGTGTCTCATCGCTTGCCTATCGGCGCCGGTTGGGCAGGGCGGTCGCCGGCCTCTGATCCGCTTCTAGCGGCGCCAGCCTTGGGCGAGTCGGGGCAGCGAATCCCGCCACGAAGCGCCGGCGTGGCCGATCGCTAGGATCGTTCCTTCCCGGATCCCCGCGTCGGACACCTGCACTCGGTTCACGCCGTAGCGATCCATGATCGCGCCGACGATTGCCGCGCCGGCGGGCAGAATCCGTGCGCGCTCAACACGGACGGCGTGGCGCGTCGACACCTCCTCAGCGGTCATGGCCCGCAGCGTCCGCAGGGCGTGGCGAATGCGACCGCGCGTCAGCGTCCGATCGAGCAGGGTGTCCGGAACGATGCGCAGCAGGTTCGACGCCGTCCCGCCGACGACGATGACGCTCGCCGGTCGGGCGTTGGGTGCGTCGGCGATCGCGCGTCGAGCTTCGCGGTTGAGCGTTCCGATTTCCCTCTGGGTCGGCGGATCGCTGAAGACGAACCGCGTCGTGAGCCGAACCGACCCGACCCGGATCCCCGCGGCCACCGGCTTGCGTCGCGGGGCATCGACGACGAACTCGGAGCTTCCGCCACCGACGTCGACGAGGACGAGCTCGCCGGCCAGCGGCTGACCCGCGGTCGCGCCAAGGAGCGTGAGCAGCGCCTCCTCGCTGTGACGCACGACATGGAGGGGCACACGGCTCTCTCGCCAGACGCTGTCGACGACCTTTGCCGCGTCCGCGGCGCGTCGGAGCGGCTCTGTGCCGACGAAGCAGATGCGCGTCGCGCCAAGCTGACGCGCCCGGTTGGCATATGACCCGAGCGTGACGATCAGCTCGCGGGCCGCCTCCTCGCCGAGATAGCCGCGCTCATCGACGATCCTGCCGAGGCCCAGGAAGGCCGACTCGTCAACGAGCGGCTCGAGCTGGTGGCCGCGTACCACGGCCACGAGCAGGTGAACCGAGGTCGCGCCCGCATCGACTGCCGCCGCGACAAGCGGCGGCAGACTGGCCCCCCGGCGCCGTAATCGATCAGCCGTCGGGGCGCTTGTCCCCGTCGGTCGGTCGAAGGGACCTCCGGCGCGGTGTCGAGGACGTTGATCGGCCGGCGGTTGATCGGCCGGCGGTTGATCGGCCCGCTGCCCGGTTTGACGTCGATCGCGTCGAGGAAGCCCTCGACCTCGTCGTCGAAGCTCGCCTTGTCGATGCCGCTGGCTTCGTGGTCGACGCCTTCGATGGGGTCGACTTGGCGGTAGGGGTCGACTTGGCCGTGGTCGTCGACTTGGCCGTATTCGTCTTTGGCGTCGTCGACTTCCGGCTGGAGGCTGCCTGTGTTCTGGGCTTCGGAGCCGCCTTCGGACCCGCCTTTGCCGATCGACCATTCGTCGACGGAACAGGCAGCCGATCGGCAACAGCTTCGGTTAGCTGCGCCGCGAGACCTGCGACTCGCCCGGCCGCCTTTGAAAGCTGCTTCTGGCGCCGCTGCTCTCGCTTCGGCCGTCCTGCGGCCGTCGCCTGCGCCAACTGCCGTGCTCGCTTCGCCTCTCGTTGACCGGCAACCGTGAGCTTCGACTCGAGCTTGGCCACTTTGCGTCGCGCCGCTTTGGGTAGGTCGGCTGCGGCGCGCTGAGCTGTCGCCAGGGCGCTTGCCGCCGCATCGGAAATCGGCCCGACGGGCCCTTTCTGGTTGGTCATGACACTTCCTCGATCGTGGATCCCGGTCCAATCGGGTCCGTCCAGTCTGCCACGGCTTGTGCGGTGCACGAACGCACCACCCGTTTGCTGCCGTTGACCGGACGCAAACCTCCTGTTCACACCGCTGGCGGAGCTTCACCTCGCCCCAGCTCAACGTCCTCGTTCAGTGCCCTATCAAGCGGAGGACCTATCTGCATGTCTCCATCAATCCGGGCGCGCGCGCGTGCCCTGCGCCCAATCATCATCGGGCTCACGATCGCCGCCCTGGCGGCTGGCTCGGCGTATGCAATCGTCAAGTCCGACCCCGGCGCAGCCTATCAACACCAACTCGCTGCCCAGAGCGAGGCGCTATTCGGCTTCGGTAGGCCGCTCGACGGCGGGATCAAAGGTAGCTTCGATGGGCCGGGTGACCAGGCGGTCGAGCTCGCCAAGGGCCTGAAGGCCCAACTCGTCAGTGACACCGTCGGCGAAGACGCCGACATGATCGCGTTGTGGCCCAATGACGACAATCCCACCCACGCGATCATCTGTAATGAGATCGACTCCACGGTTGGCGATGGGATCGGTGTCGGAACCGTTCAGCGCGTGGAGCTGGCGACCGGCGACGTCGAGGACATCGCGACGGGCACGATCTCGTGCGACCCGATCCACCGGACGGCGTGGGGTACGATCGAATTCGGTGAGGAAGCGGGCAACGTTGGACGAATTTGGGAACTCCTTGACCCCCTCCATACGACCGGTGTGACGCTCAACCGGGCAGCCGGCACATCCTCGGATCCGACGCATATCGTGGCCCGCACGGCGCTCGGCCAGCTGAGCTACGAGAGCATCGTCACGCTGCCCGACGGCACGACGTACTACGGCGACGAGCTGCGGCCTTCCGGTGGCAAGCCGGGCGGAGGCATCTACAAGTTCGTTCCCTCGAGCCCGCGCTCCGGTGGCGGTGCTATCACCAACTTGGCTCAGTCGCCGCTCGCCTCAGGCAGCGTCTACGTCCTCCGCCTTGCCACGCCGGGCCGCAACTTCGGCGACTACGGTCAGGGAACGAACATCGGCGTCGGCAAGTGGGTGGCACTCACGACGCCGGCCAATCCGACAACATTCAACCTTGCCGCGGCCGCGACCGCTGCCGGTGGCTACACGGGCTACTACCGGCCAGAGGACATGGACCTCGATCCGATCGCTTGGGCCGAGGGCCGCTTCCGAGCCTGCTGGAACAACACCGGTAACGACACAGCGGCACAGTGGGGCGAGACCCTCTGTCTCGAGGATTCGCCGACCAGCGATAGCGCCTTTCCGACCGGTCACAAACCCCAGGTCAGCGTCTTCGTCGTCGGCAACTCACAGCTGCGGATGCCTGACAACCTCGACTTCCAGCCGGGGACAGGGATCCTCTACATCCTCCAGGACGCGACGACGTCCGCCGAGGACCCGAACCAGACGAACGACGCGGTCTGGGCCTGCCTGCCGGACGGCTCCGATCCCGACACGCTGACCGATGGCTGCTTGCGGGTAATGAATCTCAAGGACGGCGAGGCCGAGTTCACCGGGATCGAGTTCCTCGGTGACGGGCACAGCTTCCTGATCCATCTCCAGCACCGGACCCAGGAGGGTCGGGCGGTCGAAGGCACGACCGACGAGATCCTCGTGACGGGGTTGAAGTCCGTTCACTGAGCTCTCTGAATTGCGCACCGCGATGAGAGCCGGCCCTTGCGGGCCGGCTCTCTCTATTTCCGGGCAGGTGGTTTGAAGTGATCAGGCGACGGGCGCCATCGCCTCGCGAGTCAGGATCTCGAGGACCGCGGCGCGCAGGTCGCGGGTGCTGATGTCGCAACGCTGGACGGAGGCGCGATGGCCACCAGGGCCTGGCCCAACCAACACGGTACGTAGATGCGCCTGGCGCGGCCCGCAGAGCTCAGGATCGCTCGTGAGGAACCACGACCCGTCGGGTGCGTCGTCGACGTGCTGGACGGAGCGGATGTGCGGGAATTGATCGGGAAGGTCGAAAGCTTGCTCGCTGACGAGAACGAGCTCGTGGCCGGTGTCAACGAGCGTCGCGAGCTCGTCGGCGCTCTCGGGAACGACCGAAGCACGAGTAGACGGGTCGGCGTCTGGACGGGCGACGAGCACGCCGGGCTCGAAATAGATGCGGGTCATTGCACCGGGCAGTGTCGCGGAGGGCCGGGCTCAGTTTCGGTACGGCCCGTCGCTCCTTCATATCACCCGGCTGGCAGACGCCAGGACGGGGTCTTCGTGCAACTCCGATGCAATCGGCGCTTGGCAACCGTAGCGACCCGCAGTAGGGCCCGGTGCATACGTTGGAGCCTGAAAATCGCGCCATAAGGACCGCGCCCGTGCTGAATCAGTCGACCGAGATGACCGTTGCTCTGCCCCGCCAGACGGCAGGGCCCGAGGCGGTCCGAACCGCGTATCGGGGATTGGTCGCCATGGGCTGGTCGCTCGCCGAGGCTGGCAACCTCGCCGCACACCTTGCCGGTCTCGACATTACGCGGCGGGAATGGCGCATCAGCGAGGTCGAAGGGCTGATGTTCATCCGATCACTGTTTCAGGACGGTCGCCTCGTCCCCTGAGGGACCCACGGGCAGTGCCGAAGGCGCGGGCTCCTGAAGGGCCGGCGATCGCGGTGGCGTCGGGGCAGCCAGCGACCGACCGCCCGCCGTTAACAAAGGCTTAACGGCGCACAAAAGGCGCGTTCACCGCCCGACGAGAGGGTTCACTGGCTGGATCCGGGCCCCAGCAACGTCACCCCCCGGATCCGCGCGTGCGAAGAGTCCGCCTGGAGAGTTTGGCGGCTCAGCTCCCCGAGGAGGATCCATCGAGTGATCACTGCGAATCGGACGCGCTTTGGCGCGCTCGCCATCGCTGCGCTTTTCGTCGCCAGCGCTTGTTCAGGCGGCGGTTCTACCCCCAGCGCCAGTAGTACGGGCGGGACAAGCTCACAGCCCCCGGCCTCGACCGAAGCTTCAGCGTCCGCCGCTGCGGCGAGCGGTCAGATCAAGATTTCGGGCTCGTCGACCGTCCAGCCCATCTCGCAGGGCGTTGCCGAGGACTTCAACGCGGAGAACCCGGGCGTCGCGATCACAGTCGACGGGCCGGGCACCGGCGACGGCTTCAAGCTCTTCTGCAAGGGCGATACCGACATCAGCGACGCCTCGCGTCCCATCAAGGACGAAGAGAAGACGCTCTGCCAACAGGGTGGCGTCGAATACATCGAGCTCAAGATCGCCATCGACGGAATCTCGGTTCTGACCTCGGTGAACGACAGCAAGGCACCTGACTGCCTTTCGTTTGCGGACCTGTACGCGCTTACCGGTCCCGAGTCCGAGGGCTTCAAGAACTGGAAGGACGCGCAGGCACTCGCGACCAAGGTGGGCTCGACGACCCAGTTCCCGGATGTGGCACTCACCGTCAGCGGGCCTGGCGAGGAGTCCGGCACCTACGACTACTTCGTCGAGACCGTGATCACCCCGATCGCGGAGGAGCAGAAGCTCGCCGACGACAAGCTCGAAGTCACCCGGAAGGACTATCAGTCTTCGCCAAACGACAACGTGATCATCCAGAACATCGCCGGCGCCGATGGTTCCCTCGGCTGGGTTGGCTACGCCTACGCCGAGGAGAACACCGACAAGGTGAAGTTCTTCAAGGTCGCCAAGGAAGAAGGCAAATGCGTCGAGCCGACGCCTGAGACGATCGCGAGCAACGAGTACCCCCTGTCCCGCAACCTGTTCATCTACGTGAACAAGGCCAAGGTGGACAGCAACCCGGCGCTCGCTCCGTTCGTCGACTTCTACCTCAAGGACGGCACCATCACGGCGGTCAACGAGGACGTCGGTTACATCGACCTCGCCCCGGACGTGCTGGCCCAGAGTCGCTCGACCTGGGAAGGCCGCTAGATCGCAGACAACTTGACGGGCCGGGCCAGCTCGGAGGCCCGGCCCGTCGTCTCATGCTCGTAACCGAGTCCAAGGGCCAGACCTGATGGCAGTCACCGAACTCGGCGCGGAGATGAACCTGGCGCTCGCTCTGCGTGGGCCGAAGTCGCGCCATCGTCGCGAGGCGGCGATCCGCTACGTCCTGCTCGCAGCGGCCCTGCTGTCGGTCCTGATCAGCGCACTGATCATCCTCAGCCTCATCGGCGGCGCGATCGACTTCATCACCCACGTCGACCTGCCCGCCCTCGGCGACAACGGCTGGTACCCGCGACGCGCTGAGTTCGGCCTGCTAACACTGATCGCCGGCTCACTCATCGTCTCCGGGATCGCACTCCTGTTCGCGGTTCCGATCGGTCTGCTGGCCGCGATCTACCTGGCCGAGTACGCGAATCGGCGTGCCAGGCGGCTGATCAAGCCGGTCCTCGAGGTGCTCGCCGGAATCCCCAGTGTCGTTCTCGGCTTCTTCGCCCTGACGTGGGTCAGTCCGACGATCGTCCAGGGGCTCAATCCCGCAGCTAGCGACTCCAACCTGTTCGCCGCCGGCCTCGGTGTGGGGATCCTGACGATTCCCCTGGTGGCATCGATCTCGGAGGACTCGATGCGGGCCGTCCCGGCGTCTCTTCGCGAAGCGGCGTTCGGTCTCGGCGCGCGGCGGCTGACGACGAGCGTTCGCGTCGTGGTTCCCGCGGCGATGTCAGGCATCGTTGCCGGTGTGATCCTCGGCATCTCACGAGCGATCGGCGAAACCATGGTCGTGGCCGTGGCAGCCGGTGGCTCGAGCGGCGCCCAATTCACCCTGAATCCGTTCGACACGGGTTCCACGATCACCGCGGCGATGGCGTCGCTCGCGACAGGCACCGACCAGGTCGCTGGCGCCACGAACGCGTTCCAGAGCCTGTTCTTCCTGGGTATGTTGCTGTTCCTGATGACGTTCGCCCTCAACCAGTTCGGCGACTACTTCGTCCGCCGGACCCGTCAGCAGTATTGAGGTAGCGCTCGTGGCCGTTGTTGCCCAGTCACTACCGCGGACGACGCTCACGCGGAGCGGGATCCAATGGCGGAGCATGATCTTCGAAGGCATCCTGCTGCTCTCGCTGATCCTGTCCCTGGCGATCCTCTTCACGCTCATCGCCGACGTCGTACAGCGTGGCCTGCCAGTCCTCCAGGAGCGCGGGACGCAGTTCCTCACGGCCCCTGCGTCCAGCCGAGCGAGTCGCGCCGGCATCTCGCAGGGCCTGTTCGGGACGCTCGTCATGGCGATCACCGTTGCCCTCGTGGCGTTTCCCATCGGCATCCTCACCGCGGTCTATCTCGAGGAATACGCCCCGGACAATCGTCTGACGAGGTTCATCAACGTCAACATCCGCAACCTTGCGGGGGTGCCGTCTGTCGTCTATGGGTTGCTCGGGTTGTCGATCTTCGTGCTCACGCTCAAGGGCGTGACCGGCGGGACGACGATGATCGCCGGAGGGATCACCCTCGCTGTCCTCGTCCTGCCGATCGTTATCATCACGTCCGCCGAGGCCGTACGGGCCGTGCCACGCGCGCTCCGTGAAGCCGGCTACGGGGTCGGAGCGTCGAGGTGGGAGGTCACCCGGCTGCTCGTCCTCCCGTATGCGGCGCCGGGCATCCTCACGGGCACGGTTCTCTCGCTGTCCCGCGCGCTCGGCGAGACCGCCCCGCTGATCCTCGTCGGCGCGGTCCTGGGCGGCTTCTCGACGGGCAACAAGACGGCCCTGGAGCAGATCTTCGGCAGCTTCACGGCGATGCCGGTGATGGTCTACGACTGGGCCCGCAAGCCGCAGGCGGACTTCCGTGAGCTGACAGCGGCGGCGATCATCGTCCTGCTGGTCGTGACGCTGCTGGCCAACGCGATCGCGATCCTCCTCCGAAACCGATTCGAGCGCACCTGGTAGTGAACACTGACCCGAAGGGAGAGGCCATGCCACCGACGCTGACCGAGCCGCGTCCACCGGAGGCCCCTGCCCCGACGACACCGGCTCCCACCATCTCGGTCCGGGTCCAGGGCCAGGCACCGGCGCCGCAAACCAGCGGCCAGGAGCAGGCGGCCCCGGGCGAGCCCGCGGTCGACCTGCGCAACGTGTCGGTCTACTACGGCTCGTTCCGCGCCGTGAAGGACATCACGTTCGAGGTCCCGGCCAACGCGATCACCTCGCTCATCGGTCCGTCGGGAAGTGGCAAGTCGACGCTCCTGCGCGCCGTCAACCGGATGAACGACCTCATCCCGGGCACCCGGCTCGAGGGCGAGATCCTCTACCACGGCCAGAACCTCTACGGCTCCGATGTCGACGCCGTCGAGGTTCGCCGCCGGATCGGGATGGTGTTCCAGAAGCCGAACCCGTTCCCCAAGTCGATCTACGACAACGTCGCATTCGGGCCGCGGATCATGGGCTTCAAGGGCAACCTCGATCAGCTCGTCGAGCAGAGCCTGCGGCGAGCGGCGATCTGGGACGAGGTCAAGGACAAGCTCAAGCAATCGGGTCTTGCGTTGTCCGGCGGACAGCAACAACGCCTGTGCATCGCGCGGGCGATCGCCGTGGAACCCGAGATCATCCTCATGGACGAGCCTGCCTCGGCATTGGACCCCCGCAGCACCCTCCAGATCGAGGAGCTGATGGCCGAGCTGCGCTCGAGGTACACGATCATCATCGTGACCCACAACATGCAGCAGGCGGCTCGCGCTTCCGACCACACCGTGTTCATGAACATGGGTGACGACCGCGCGGGTTACATCGTCGAGCGCGGCCGGACGATCGATATCTTCACGAACCCGAAAGACCAGCTCACCGAGGACTATGTCTCCGGTCGGTTCGGCTGAGGTACGAAGCGCAGATGACTGACAGCAATGGCCGCCCGGCGACGATCGGCGAACAGCTCGCCGGCATCGCGCCACCACCTGAACCGCTCCCGCTTCCAACAACGCCGCGGCACCACCCATCCCGTGAAGGTCTCGACCGCGAGCTCCAGGAGATCAAGGACAACGTCCTGCGGATGGGCGGTCTGGTCGAGGACGCGATCCACAACGCGATCGACGCCCTCGTCGCCCACGATGCAGACGCATCCGTGGAGGTCATCAAGGGCGACGCGCTCATCAACGAGATGCAGCGCAAGATCTCAACGATGATCACCGCAACGATCGCCACCCAATCGCCGGTCGCCCGCGACCTGCGCTTCCTGCTCTCGCTCGATCATGTGACGTACGAGCTCGAGCGGATGGGTGACCACGCTGCGAGCGTTGCCAAGCAGGCGCGCAAGCTGGCCCCCGAGCCACCGCTCAAGCAATACGTCGACCTGCCGGAGATGGGCGAGATCGCCGCGCGGCTCGTGCGCGGCATCCTCCGCGCACTCGTCGACATCGACCAGGTCGCTGCCCGCGAGGTGGCCGTCGAGGACGACGATATCGACCGGCTGTATCACCGGACGTTCGACGAGGTCGTGGCTCTGATGCGGGCCGATGGTGGCAACGTCGAGCGCGGGACGCGAATCCTCTTCGCTGCCCACTACGTGGAACGGATCGGGGACCGGGTGACGAACATCGCCGAAGACGTCGTGTACCTCGCCACCGGCGAGGTGGAGGACCTGAACCCCTGATGTCGGAGACGATCGTCTCGACCGGCCAGCCGCATCCCGAGCGGCCCGTACGAGTCCTGTTCGTCTGCACGGGCAATTCGGCCCGGAGCATCTTCGCGGAGAGCCTTCTCCGACGGGTCGGCGGTGATGAGTTCGACGTCTTCAGTGCCGGCACCGAGCCGCGGGGGCTCAATCCTCTGACCCTCGAGGTCCTCCAGGACGCCGAATACCCGACCGACGACCTCCGCTCGAAGTCCGTCCAGCAGTTCCTCGGTCAGGAGTTCGACTACGTCATCACCGTTTGCGACAACGCGCGCGAGAGCTGCCCCGTTTTCCCCGGCGAGCATGAGTCGCTGCACTGGGGTTACGACGATCCCGCTGCGGTCCAGGGAACCGAGGAGGAGCGTCGCGACGCGTTCCGAAAGACGTTCCTCGCGATGGGCGAGCGGATCAACCAGTTCGCCACGCTCGTCCGCCGCGAGCGGCGCGAGCGGCGGCAGGCCGCTGTTCCCAGCCCGCAAGGCTGATGGAGTCCGCCCAGCCGATCGCCCTGTACCTCCTCCGTCACGCCCACGCCGGCGATGCCGAGACGTGGCACGGTGACGACGACGTTCGGCCCCTCTCAGACAAGGGTGTTCGCCAGGCCGAGCGGCTTGGCCTTCATCTCGCCCTCGCCGGCTTCGAACCCGACGTCATCCTGACCTCCCCGAAGTTGCGCGCCTCGCAGACGGCCGACATTGTCGCCGCCGCGATCGGCAAGCCGGTCACGATCGACGAAAGGCTCGGGAAGCCGTTCGGTCTAGGGCCGCTGGGGAAGGTGCTCGCTGAACACGGGAGCGCGCGGCAGCCGGTCCTGGTCGGTCACGACCCGGACTTCAGCGACCTCCTCGCGACACTGACCGGTGCGCCGACACTGCCGATGAAGAAGGGCGCCCTGGCGCGCGTGGATCTCGTCATGGGCGTGGAGCCGGGCGGCGGCGTCCTGCGCTGGCTCATCCCGCCCGACGCCCTGCCCCGCGAGGGCTGACCTCAGCGTTGGGACACGACCTCGGTCCCGGCACTCGCGGGAAACGGCAGCGCAATCGGGTCGGCGGCGAGGCGGCTGCGGCCCTGGGCATCGAAGCGGTCCAGGCCGAGGTCGGAGACATCGGTCACGTCCGTCCTGCCCTTGACCGCAAGATCGGCTGCCGCTCGCGCGACACCCGGGCCCCACATCATCCCGTGCCCACCGGCTGAGGCGATCGTCAGGCCCGCGATCGGCGTGCCATCGGGCAGCAGGCCGGGCCCGAGGATCGGCAGGTGGTCCGGCGTGAAGTCGATCGTCGCGGCCCAGATCTTGCGGATGCCGAGCCCCCGAACCGTCGGGACCAGTGCATCCAGGCGCGCCCGCATCCGCTCGTAGAACGCCCAGTCGACGCCGCGCGCGATGCCTGGTGGATCGTCGGGATTGCTCCAGCCGAAGAGCAAGCCGCCTTCCTCGACCCGCCAGTACAAACCCTCCCCGATGTCGAACACCATCGGCTGATCGCTCGCGAACGCGTCGTGGGGTTCGAGGACGCAGACGGTGTGGCGAACGGCGCCGGCAGGGATCCGCACGTCGGCCAGCGCGCCGACTTCACGGAGATTGGGGCCGCCGGTCACGAGCACCCGCTCGGTATCGATCGATCCGCCCGAGGTTTCGACGCCAACGACCCGCCGTTCGTCCCCTCGGTCCTCGGTCAGCAAGCCGGTGAACGCGGTTCGCTCCCGGAGCTCGACGCCTGCCGATTGCAACGCCCACGAATAGGCGCGGACGTTCCGTGGCGGATCGATGAAGCCATCCGTGGCGAGATAACTGCCGCCGCGGTGGCCATCGGGCGACAGCATCGGGATGAGCTGGGCGGCTTCGACGGCCGACAGCCAGCGGACCTGGTTGAGACCATTCGCCCGCTGCATGGCAACCCGCTCGTGGCCGGCGCGCTCGTCCTCCTCGGTGACCGCGAGAATCAGGTAGCCGAGCTCCCGGAAGCCGGAATCGGTTCCGATGAGGGCTTGCTGGCGGTTGTAGAAGTCGATCGACCAGCGCCCGAGGTCGACTGTCGCCCGCGTCCCGCCCTGGGCCCGAACGATGCCCGCCGCGCGGGAGCTCGCGCCCATCCCCACGAGGCCGCGCTCGAGGACGATGACCCGCTCGAGGCCATCGGTTTTCGCGAACCACGACGCCCAGCCGCCGATCGTTCCGGCGCCGACGACGACGAAATCCGCCCGCTCGACCGTCATGCCGGGACGATAGCCCGGAATTCCCGGTTTCGGGCATCCCGTCCCGGCCGCCGAGGGTAGCTCAGTCGGACGCTTTGCTCACCGGCAGCGCGAATGAAAACGTCGATCCGCGGCCCTCTTCGGACTCGACCCAGATCCGGCCACCGTGCTGGTCGACGACATGCCGCGCGATCGACAGCCCCAGCCCGGTGCCGCCGCCTCGAACGCGAGCCCGGTCGACCTTGTAGAAGCGCTCGAAGATGCGCGGCAGCGCCGACCGCGGGATGCCGACGCCCTGGTCCTGGACGGACGCAACCAGCTCGTCACCGGCGTCGACGACGCGGATCGTCACCCGGCCGCCATTGGGGCTGAACTTCACCGCGTTGTGGACGAGGTTCAGGAAAACCTGCCCGAGACGCGCATCGTCACCGCGGATCGGGGGCAGTTCTGAGGGAGCTTCAACGGCGAGATCCACGCCCTGGCGCTCGGCAAAGAGGCGCAGCCGTTCCGTCGAGCTCGCCGCCAGCGCTGCCAGGTCGACGTCGTCGAGGTGGACGACCGCTCCCCCACTCTCGATCCGGCTCAGGTCGAGCAGCTCGTTGACCATCTGGACGATGTGGCCGGTCTCTTCCTGGATCTTGCCGATCCGCTCGCGCATGCGGCCGGGGATTCTGTCGCCGACCTGCTCGCTTTCGCGCTGCAGGGTCTCGGCCAGCAGGCTGACCGTCGTCAGCGGTGTCCGCAGCTCGTGCGACAGGTTGTCGATGAACTCCGCCCGGATCTGCTGGAGTCGCCGCAGCTCGGTCACGTCCTCGATGACGACCCAGACACCCCTGACGGGTGATCGACGGGCGCGGATCACGAGGCTCTGACCGTCGCCGCCACGAACCGCGACCTCGCCGGTCGCGGCCCCAGACTCGCGGGCGTCACGCGCGATGTCCTCGATTCGGCCGTCGACGAAGGCTTCGATCGCGGTCCGCCCGAGCATCGAGCCGGCCGTTCGATCGAGGAAGACGTGGGCTGCCGTGTTTGCGAGGTCGACGCGCAGATCGTCGTCGAGGTGGACGATGCCGACGCCGATCAAATCGGCCAGGTAGGCGGTGTCGCGACGCTGCTGAGCGAGCTCCCAGTCGGCCGCGTCCGCGCGCTCGACCAGGCGGCGAACCGGTCCCACTGCCTCGTCGGTGGCCACGTCGCCGCCGGCGATTTCGCGTACCTCGTCGAGCTGCCGGCCACGCGACAGGGACTGCGCGAGGACGATGGCAATCGCGATCGCCTCGATCGCAATGAACCCGAGAACGATCCAGTCCACGGCGCGAGCATCGCACAGTCGGCGCATCCGACGGCGTACCCTTGGAGCCCCGCGTGGCGGTGTGCCGAGACACCCTGCGGCCAGGAGGTTTTCCGTTGCGACTCCGCTTGATCCCGCGCGAAGAGCGCTTCTTCGATCTGTTCGTCGAGGATGCGGCGAACGTGCTCGGCGGAGCGCGCCTGCTCGAAGCGATGCTCCGGACGTACGACGACATCGAGCGGCGCGCGAAGGAAGTCCGCGATGCCGAGCATCGCGGTGACGAGATCAGCCACGACATCGGGCATCGCCTCGAGGCGACATTTGTCACCCCGTTCGATCGCGAGGACATCCACGGGCTGATCAGCGCTCTGGACGACGTCCTCGACGGCATCGAGGAGACCGCCGACACCTTCGTCCTCTACCGGATCGCGGCGCCGACGGCGGTTGCGGTCGATCTCTCGGCGATCATCGTTCGCCAGTGCGAGCAGCTCCACGAGGCGCTCAGCCATCTGCGATCGTTCCGCGACCTCGAGAACTACTGGATCGAGGTCCATCGGCTCGAGAACGAGGGCGACCAGATCGGCCGGGCCGCGATTGCCGGGCTGTTCGACAGCAACACCGACGCGATCGAGATCATCAAGTGGCGGAAGATCTACAACCTGCTCGAGGACACGATCGACCGCTGCGAGGACGTGGCGAACATCATCGAGCGGATCGTCGTCAAGCACGCGTAAGCGCTCCGTTCGGACCCTTGCTCGCCCCCAAGGCCCCTGGAGTTACGTGCTATTCGCCCCGCGAGTGTTAAGCCGCGATTCGGCCGCCGGACTTCTCATCTAACTGTGTGACAGTTCGTAAACACGCCCAGGTCCTGATTCGCGTCCCCGTTGGGCGGTGTTGCTGCCAATCCTCGCATGAAATCGCGTCCCGTCCGAGGCCAAAGCCTCGCCGCTCGCGCGTAGTAACTGTGTGACGAGTAGGTGAGATGTTGGGCTCGCTGTGGGACCACCAGACCCTCTCGCCAGAGTTGCTTTTGAGATCGTTGCGCTGATGGCGAACGATCGGGCGTGTCCGGGAGACGGGTCATTGCGCATGACCGCGACGATCTCGAAATCGACTTTGGCGGACGGCCGCCGCCGGCGCGCTCCTGGACTCAGCGCCTCCGAACAACCGGTCCTGGCATCGGGTCGCCACCGCGGCCAGTGCCTGGATCACCGGTCGCGGCACGCCACGGCCCGATGAGCGCAGCAAATTCCCCCGCCGTGAATCCGTGCCGCAGCACGAACGCGTGGGCGGTTCGGCGCAGCAGCCGATCGGCGCGGCGTGCGGGCGTCCGGTCGAGCCGCGCGAGCTCTGCCTCTGCCGCGGCGACCGCATCCCGTCCGGCCAATGCTGACGAGACCCGCAACCCGTCGTCCTCTTCGGGATCGAGCCCGCGCGGCCACGGGTCGGCCGGGATCCGCGCGCGTCCGCTCGCCCGAACCATGGTCGTCAACCCAGCCTCACCCAGGTTCGAGACCCGCTCCAGGAAGCGCCGCACGATGCGGGTGTTCGGCCCATACCGAGGTTGGTCGATCGCCGCCTCCCAGCCGCGCATCAAGCGATCCCGGGCCCGGCCTCGGGACGGCTCAGCCAGGTTGTCGTCGAGGAAGCCCCCGAGTACGAGCTCGTGCGCAGCAGCAAGGATTGCGTCCCGGATCGGTGCCTGAGCCCAGTCAGTCGGACGCAACCGGGCGCGAACCTGGGCCTCGACCGCGTCGACCGCGGCCTGCCGCTCCGGCGTCAGAAACCGATGAATGCTGGCCACGAACGCGATCGAGTTCGTCTCCGCGACCGACAACCGGTCGAGCTCGTCCTGGTTGAGCCTGCCGACCCGATCGAGGAACCGGCGCAGGGCGGTCGCCGGGTCGACGACGTGGCGATGAACCGGCCGGCTAGGTTGGACAGTCGACGGACGCCAGGCGGCACTCGGGCGAACGTGATGCCCGTTGCGCCGCACGCGCTCCTGGTCGTATCGCTCTCGCAGGCCCGGGTCGGACAGCCAGTCGTGGGCGACGTTGATCCGCTTCGCGAGGTCGAGCGCCTCGACGCCGGCGATGTCGGGGTGGTGGCGCTTGAGCAGCGCCCGCCAGGCGATCTCGATCGTTTCGAAGCTGGCGTCGGCGGCGACCTCGAGTCGAGCGTAGAGGTCGTCGGCCGGGACGACTGGTCGCGGGGGCATCGGCCCATGCTACCGGCTTGCTAGGCTGGGGCTGGAGCCGCGCGAGATGTGCTTCCGGAGGTTGGTGGGATGAGCTTCCTCGATCGGGCCAAGCAGACGGCGAAGACCGCCGCGGAGGCCGCGGCGAAGGGCGGCCGGGAGGTTGCGGGTCAGGCTGGGCGTGCCGCCGCGGAAGGCGCGGCAAAGGCCGCCGACTGGGGCAAGGACCCCGAGACGCACGAGAAGGCGCGGCTGGCTCTCGCCGAGGCTGGGCGGAGGGGCAAGAAGGCTGCCGGGTTCGCTCGAAAAGGCCTGGTCACGGTCATCGAGCGAATCGAACCCGGCACCCTGGCCGACGTCATCATCCGCGCAACGGCGATCCAGGAAAAGACGAACGACGCCCTCCGCAAGAAGGGCTCTCTCTATCGCATCTCCGAGGTGTCGATCTCGGCTTCGATCCCGCCTGGCATCAACTTCGCCATCGGCCGGATGGACGACGAAGCCGAGGTCGTCGGGGGCAAGACGTCGAGCGAGCTCGTCGAGCCTGAAGACGAAGCGCCGGTCCTTGCGCTGGATGGCTCCGATGAGGCGGCCATCGACGAAGCCTGAACGAAGCGAACGTCAGGCCGGAACCGCCGTCGCCTCCCCGCGGAGCATCGCCTCGACGTCCTCGATCGATCGTGTCGACCGCTCGCCGGTCGCCCGTTCGGTGACCTCGATGCCGCCGGCCGCGAGTGACCGCGGCGACACTGTCAGGATCCAGGGCATGCCGAGCAGCTCGGCGTCGGTGAACTTCACGCCCGGCGACTCGTCGCGATCGTCGTAGAGGATCTCGCGGTCGGCATCGAGGGCGATCTGGTGGAAACGCTCGGCGACCTCGCGTACGGCGGGCTCCTTCGCTACACCGATCTCGACGAGGTGGGCCGCGTACGGCGCGACCTCCTCGGGCCACGCGATGCCCTTCTCGTCGTGGTGCGCCTCGACGATGCAGGCCACGTTGCGTCCGAGCCCGATCCCGTATGAGCCCATGACGATCGGGTGCTCGCGGCCGTCCTCGCCGAGGTATGTCGCCCCGGCGGCGACCGTGAAGTCCGTCCCGAGCTTGAAGATGTTGCCAACCTCGATCCCGCGCCGGAGCTTGATCGGCGAGCCACAACGAACACAGGCATCGCCTTCACGGGCATTCGTGATGTCGGTCACGACGTCCGGGGTGTAGTCGCGGGGCACGTTGACGTTCCGGACGTGCCAGCCGACGCGGTTCGCCCCTGCGACGAGGTTTGGTGAGCGCATGACGAGCTCGTCGACCACGACGACTGCGTCGCGGGCACCGAGCGGCGACCCGTAGCCCGCCTCCATGCCGCGGGCCTTGATCTCTTCGAGCTGCGCCGGCCGGATGCCGCCGAGGGCCTTGACGGCGTTGACGAGCTTTGTCTCGTTGACGTCGTAGTCGCCACGGACGATTGCCACGACGAACCTGCCGTCGCCCGTGACGAAGAACGTCGCCTTGGCAGTCTTGCTCGTCGGGATCTCCAGGAAGCTCGCGAGGGCGGCGATCGTCGTCGCATCGGGCGTCTCGACGTCCTCCATCGGCAGGGCGTCTTCGGCCGCTGGATCCGGCTTGCGAACCTCGGCAATCTGCTGGTTCTCGGCGTAGCCGCAGCTGTCGCACAGGACGAGCGTGTCCTCGCCGAACTCGTTGAGGACCATGAACTCGTGGGCCCCGCTGCCGCCCATGATCCCCACGTCGGCGCCGACGGCGATCGCGTCGAGGCCGAGTCGCTTGAAGATCCGCTCGTAGGCGTCGTAGTGCTTTCGGTAGCTCACGTCGAGCCCGGCCTCGTCCCGATCGCAGCTGTACGAATCCTTCATCACGAACTCGCGGACCCGGATCAGGCCGCCGCGCGACCGGGGTTCGTCGCGGAACTTCGTCTGGAAGTGGTAGACGAGGATCGGCAGCTGGCGGTAGCTCTTGACGATGTCGCGGAGGAGAAGGGCAACGACCTCCTCGTGGGTCATGGCCAGGACCATGTCCCGCTCGCCACGGTCCTTGAAGCGCACGAGCTCGGGGCCGATCTTGTAGTAGCGGCCGCTCTCCTTCCAGACCTCAGCGGGATGGACGACCGGCATCTCCATCTCCTGGCAGCCGATCGCGTCCAGCTCCTCGCGGATGACCTGTTCGACGCGCTTGTTGACCCGGAACCCGAGCGGCAGAAGAGAGTAGATCCCGGCCCCCAGCTGGCGCACATAACCAGCCCGAACGAGCAGGCGATGCGACGCCATCTCCGCGTCGGCGGGATCGTCACGGAGCGTGGCAAAGAAGAGTTCACTGAGGCGCATGGTGAGCGAAGGTTACCGGTCAGCGGCGGCTCGCACCTGCTAGCGTTGCCGCCGTGCCCGAGGGTTTCGGACTGCTGTTGCTGGTCGTCGTCGGCCTTGCCGTCACCTTCGACTACATCAACGGCTTCCATGACACGGCGAACGCGATCGCGACGTCCGTCTCGACCCGGGCCCTCAAGCCCGAGCGGGCGATCCTCCTGTCGGCGACCGCCAACTTCGTCGGCGCCCTGACGGGTACGGCGGTCGCGAAGACGATCGCGTCCGGTCTCGCGACGACGCCGGAGGGTCAGGCCGGCCAGATCATCGTCGCGGCGGCGCTCATCGGCGGGATCACCTGGGACCTCGTGACGTGGCGGGTCGGCATCCCGAGCTCGAGCAGCCACGCCCTGATCGGCGGGCTGCTGGGCGCGGTGATCGCGGCATCAGGTGTCGGCGCGGTCAATGTCGGCGGTGTTCGCGACAAGGTCCTCCTGCCACTCGTTGCGTCGCCGATCGCCGGCATCGTCCTCGGCTTCCTGGCCATGGTCGTTCTGCTCAACCTCGTCACGATCATCCTGCGGCGCCTCCAGATCGCCCAGGCCAGCCGCGTGAACGGCCTGTTCCGATACCTGCAGGTCGGCTCGGCGGCATACATGGCCCTCAGCCACGGCTCAAACGACGCCCAGAAGACGATGGGCATCATCACCCTCGCGCTCTTCGGTGCGGGGATCATCCCGACAGCCGACGTACCGACGTGGGTCATCCTCCTGGCGGCGACCGCGATCTCGTTCGGAACGGCGGCGGGCGGCTGGCGGATCATCCGCACGATGGGCCAGCGCGTCGTCAAGCTCGACCCGATCCACGGCTTCGCGGCAGAGACGACCGCGGCCACGATCATCTTCACCGCCTCGCATTTCGGGATGCCGGTGTCGACGACGCACGTGATCTCGAGCGCGATCATGGGCGTTGGCGCGAGCGACCGGTTCTCGGCGGTCCGCTGGGGCATCGCCGGGAACATCGTGATCGCCTGGATCCTGACGCTGCCTGCTGCCGGACTCGTGGCGGCCGTCGCCTATCTCGTCCTGAACGCGATCCTCTAGCCCTCCCCGAGAGGCGTTACAACGCCGCCCGAAGCCATTCGCGCCATGCCGGCCGCGGCACGCCGTCGCCGAGCTCCAGCCAGCGGATCGCATAGGCGACGCGGACGGCGCTATCGGTCAACGCCCGATCGCTTCCGGCAGGCGGCCTGCCGTGGAACGCCTCGCGACCAAAGGACGCAGCCAGCGATGCCCGCGTCCGGATCGGGGTCAGATGCGCCCGCACGAGGTCGACCTCACGGCGGAACGACGGTGCCCGCCAACGCGCTGGCTGCTTCGAGCGGACTTCGATCAACCTCGAGAGACGGACCGCATCGAGGGCCAGGGCCTGTCGTGGATCGTCGATCGCAGCCGCCGGTTTCGGTGTTCGGCGCGCACGTCGTTCCGTGCGCGACGTGTCCGACGGAGAGGCTGGGCCACCTGAATGGAGGAGCACATCAGGTGGCCCTGAGAACGCGGCGCCTTCGGCGGATGCGGCAACCGGTGGGAGATCGGATGCCTCGACGCCGATCGGCATGCACGCAGCCTGCGGGCCGCGTGTCAACGGCCGGGTATCGGACCGTTAAGAGCGCGACGAGTCAGGCTGGCCTGCGATAGACGTAGCCCACACCCCGGACCGTATGGATGAGCTGGGGTTTTCCGGGGTCCTCCTCGATCTGGCTGCGCAGCCAGTGGACGTGGACATCGACGGTCCGGGTCTCGCCTGCGTAGTCGTAGCCCCACACGTGCTCGAGGAGTTGATCACGGGTGAAGACCTGGCCCGGATGGCGCAGGAGGAATGCCAGAAGCTCGAACGCCTTCGGCTTGATCGCGACCGTCTGGCCATCACGGAGGAGCCGATGACCGGCGAGGTCGGCCTGCACGCGGCCCAAGTCGACGACCGCGGGCGGCGCCTCCACGGCCTGCGTCTCGGCTCGCCGGAACAGTGCCCGGATGCGAGCGCTCAGTTCGCGCAGCGAGAAGGGCTTCGTGACGTAGTCGTCGGCACCGAGCTCGAGTCCGACGACCTTGTCGAGCTCCGAGTCCTTGGCCGTCAGCATGACGATCGGCACGCCGGACTCCTGGCGGATGATCCGGCAGACCTCGATGCCCGATAGCTCGGGGAGCATCAGGTCGAGGAGGACGAGGTCGGGTTGCTCTGCGCGAAACGTCGCCAGGGCCTGCCTGCCGTCGGCTGCGGCAACGACCCGGAATCCGTCGGATTCGAGCGCGTCGACGAGCGTCTCGCGCAGCGTCGGCTCGTCGTCGACGACGAGGATCGTGCGTGCCATTCGAGCCTGAGCTTAGTGGGCCTTGTTAACGGGTCGTGAACGGTCTGATCACGCCACCGGCGCGACCGGCAGGGTCTCGATCGCCCGATCGAGGCGCTCGAGCGTGCGGTCGTAGCCGAGGGCGACGAGGGTATCGAAGAGCGGCGGTGTCGCAGTTCGACCAGTCGTTGCGACACGAATCGCCATGAACAGATCGCCGACCTTCCAGCCCCGCGCCTCGGCGAGCTCCCGCAGCCTGGGCTCGAGCTCGTCGGCCTCGAAGCTGACCTGGCCGACCGACGCGATGACCGCGCGTGCCGCTCGAAGCCCATCCAACGTCGTCAACGGGTCCCAGCGCTTGGGAACGAGCAGCGCTGGATCGACCTCGAGGCGCTCGACGAAGAGGAAACCGACCAGATCGCCAATCGCGCCGAGCGTGGGCAGGCGCTCCTGGATGACCGGCACGAGGGCCCGGACCTCGTCGTCGGACGGTTGCCGATCGATCGTGCCGTCCTCGAGTGCGCGCTCGATGAAGGGTCGCAGCCGATCGACGAGCTCGTCCGGCGACAGCTTGCGGATCCACTGGCCGTTCATCCACTCGAGCCGTTCGCGATCGAAGACGGCACCACCCTTCTGCACGTGGTCGAAGTCGAAGCGGGTCTCCAGGTCGGCGAGCGAGAGGATCTCCTCCTCGGTGCCCGTCGACCAGCCGAGCAGCGCCAGATAGTTGGCCATCGCTTCGGGCACGAAGCCCTGGCCGATGTAGTCCGACAGCGCCGTCTGGCTCTTGCGCTTGCTGATCTTCGTCCGGTCGGGGTTGAGGAGCAGCGGGAGGTGGGCGAACTGCGGGATCGGGTAGTCGAGTGCCTCGAAGATCAGGATGTGCTTTGGCGTGTTCGACAGGTGCTCTTCGCCACGGATGACGTGGCTGATCTCCATCGCCGCATCGTCGACGACGACCGTGAAGTTGTAGAGCGGCGATCCGTCGGCGCGGACGATGACGAAGTCGCCGCCGAGGTTCGTCGAGTCGATCTCGACGTGGCCGCGGATCAGATCGTCGAAGGCAACCGTTCGCGCGCCCGCGCGGAATCTGATGGCTGGGCTGCGACCTTCGGCTTCGAACGCCGCTCTCTCGGCGGCGGTGAGGTTTGCACACCGTCCGACGTAACGGGGCGGCTCGTGGGCGGCCTCCTGCGCCTGTCGATCCGCCTCGAGCTGCTCCGGAGTGCAGTAGCAGGGGTAGGCGTGATCCGCGTCGAGGAGCCGCTTCGCCGCTTCCTCGTACAGCGGCAAACGCTCCATCTGGCGATATGGCGCATGCGGCCCGACTGCCCCGTCACCGGCGACCTCGGGGCCCTCGTCCCAGCGCAGGCCGATCCAGTGCAGCCCGTCGAGGATGTCCTTCTCGTAGGCGATCGAGGACCGAGCGACGTCTGTGTCCTCGATGCGCAGCACGAACGAGCCGCCGTGGCGTCGGGCGTAGAGGTAATTGAATAGCGCGGTCCTGACCCCGCCGATGTGGAGCGGGCCGGTCGGGCTGGGCGCGAAACGCACACGGACGTCGGGCATGTGGCGATTCTAGGGTGCGGCGGCGGCGCGGCCGTGAATCAGGGGCGAGTCGGCACGCGGTGGAAGAGAGCCGGGTCTGCCTCGCCGCGGAGGACGCGCACGAGAGCCGCCGGCCGAAGACCGAGGGTCGCCCGTCCGATCGGGCCGTCGAGCGTCAGCGAATCCAGGGACTCCGACCGGGCGAGCACCGTGATCGGCGCGCCCGGCCGAAGCGCCCGGGCCTCGAGGTACGAGAGGAGGCCCGTGTCCTCCTCGGCCTCTTCGGTGATCCGGTAGATCGTCGCCTGCTCGCCGGCCTCGACCTCGCTGAGGGGGATCCCGGCTGGGCGGCGTTTCGCCGTGGCGGCATCGATCGGATTGCCGTGCGGGCAGGTTTCCGGATGACCCAGCATCTCGTCGAGGCGGGCTTCCACGCGCGGTGAGATCGAGCCCTGGAGGCGGGCCGCCTCCTCGTCCGATTCGGCCCAGCCGAGCCCGACGACCTCGCTGAGGAGCCATTCGCACAGCGCGTGACGGCGGAAGATCCCGTCGGCTGCCATGCGGCCCGATTCGGTGAGAACGAGCTCGCGTCCGCCGGCCTGCTCGACGAGGTCGTCCGCGATGAGACGTCTGAACATTTCGCTCGCCGCCTGAGTCGTGACGCCGAGGTGGCGGCCGATCTGCGAGACGGTGACCCGCGAGCCGTTGCCGGCCATGACCCGCAACGAGAGCAGGTACTCCTGGGCAGCTTCGGAGAGCTTCGCGGGGTCGGTTCGGCGGCTCACGCCCGCATCGTACGCGCGGTGCGGGCGACCGCGATGACGACGCCGACGACGTAGGCGGTCACCAGGAAGATCGTCAGGAACGTCGCTGCAGCCTCGCGTTCCCGTGCCCCACCGGTCGCACTGAGCAGGACGGCGGCCGGCACCGCAGCGCCAAGCATGACGAGCGTGCCGATCGCGGAAATCGAGGCGAGACGAGGCAGGGCGAGCAGCAGGCCGATGATCGCCAGCTGGCCGACCCACGTTCCGACATCGAACGTGTCCACGCAGCTCGCGGCGAACCGGCCGCAGCCGCTCGCCTCGCTGACGAACGTCGCGAAGGCGAAGCCGAGCGGCGGCCAGCCGAGCAACGCGATGGCCGCTCGGGTCGGGAAGCCGGGTGGTAGCGGAAGTGCCGAGAGGAGGTTCCCGTCGCTCGTGGCGGAAGTCCGCGTGAAGCTGTCGTTGCCCGGCGCAGTTGGCGGGACGCGCGGCTCTTCCGCGGATCGGTAGCGCGACTGCCGACGCGTGGCGGTGGTGTCGTCGGTGGATGCGTCCGCCGCGTCCGGTTCGCTTTGACCCATGTCGTCCTGTTCGGCGGTGGTCTCGCCGACCGGCGTGGAGCCGGTCGCGCCCGCCCAGGTGCGTCGGGCACGGGCCTGGTATTCGGGTCCGTGCTTGCGAGGGTCCGCGTACTCCTTCGGGTTGATCGTCCAGTACGTGCCGCTCGTCGTGCCGTACCACGACGCGCCCGACCACTCGGGGTTGAAGGGTTCATGCTCGGCGGTGTCGTAGGTCGTCGAGCCAGGTGTCGCCCGACCCGGCGCGGTATCTCTTCGCGGACGACGGGTGCCGCCTGTCCGGCCGGTCTGGGTGTCCGACGTCTGGCTCTGGGTGCCCTGACGGGTCCGTGCCTGGCCGCCTTGGCGTGTCCCGCCCGACCGTGCTCGGGTGCCTGGCCTCGTCGCCCGGGCGCGCTCGGGGTCGGCCCGCCACGGTTCCCGTTCGGCCGGCCTCTTCGGCGTGGCCCCGGCCCGCGATCGACCCGGCCCTGTGAGCGCGTCGTAGGCGGCCTGGATGGCGAGGAAGCGCGGGATCGCCTTCTCACCGGCCGTGTCGGGGTGATACGTCTTGACGAGCCGACGGTAGGCGGCCTTGACCTCGGCTTCGGACGCGCCGCGCTGCAGTCCCAGCGTCCGATACGGATCCGGTTGAGGGCCCATCGCCGCCGATTGTGCGTCCCCGGCGTGTCACGTGCGTGACGCGCACCTCCTCTCGGACATTGTTCCGGGGTCCTCCTGTGCGGCCTTCGTGAGCGAGGTTCAGAAATTCGGCATCCGTGTGCACCACATTCATTTGTCGGCATTGGCTCGGCCAATGAGCAACTACGTCGTGAGCTGAGTGCACGAAGGCGACCATGAAGCGCCCAGCCGATGCGCTGGCTGACGATTACGTGAACTCGGCTCAAGGAAGCTGCACGTTTTCCCTGCAAGGGGATGCGCTACCACGCGACACGTGAATCTGGCTCACGTCCCAACCCGACCCTCGACGCGTCCGCGTGATGGGATAGCCACAACCGCACTGCCGCCAGGGTCCACGCCCGCCGAGAGGAGCTCCAACGCCCGAGCGCCAGCGATCGGAAAGGCCGCGGCAAGCAGGTCTCGGCTTGCGGCGATGAACTCGCGCACGTGCCGCGTCCTCGGCACGACCAGGATGGCGCCGGAGACCCCGCTGTCGCGGACCTTGAGCTCGATCCGCCGAATGAGCCCTTGCCCATCGGTCGGGTGTGTCTCGACCTCGACACCGTAGGCCCAATCCAATCCACGAATGAGACCATCCCAGGCTCGGAGATCTCCACGGATCGGCATGGGAACTTCGGTGCCCCAGCGGATGCTCGAATGCAGAAGTCCTCGGAATCGGGCAAGCAGCTCGTCGTGTCCCCTTGTCCGAACGGGACTCCCGCCAGGAAAGGCCCTCGCCGACATCTCCAGGCCGACCACTGAGAGCATCGACGAAACCCGAATGAAGCCAACCTCAACGGTCGATCGGGTCTCGATCCGGCTGGCCATCGAGCCGGTGATGCCTATCGCCGCGCCCAGCTCCGCCAGCGTCAGGCCCCGATCGCGGCGCGCAAGAGTGGCTTCCCTGATCAACTGGTCGAGGAGGTAGCGCCCTCGCTCCGCGCCAATGTCCGCAGGCTTACGCCGACTACCCACGTCGCAATGATGGGCGGCGGCCCTTCGCCGGGACTCAACCCGCGATTGGCCGGGCTCGCGACTGGCCTTAGGCTCCTCAGCCGATCAGCTCACCCACTGGCGCGAGCGCGAAATCGGAGATCGCCTCGCCGACCACGTTGCCGCGCGGGTCTGTGACAACCGGGCGGTGATAGCGGGCCAGCTCCCGCAACGAACGATCGTCCAGAACCCCGGCCTGCGCGAGCGCCTCCACTGTCGCAGACCCCGACGCCCGTCCAAACCCGTCGCCGTCCTCGATCGTCACCGCGAGCCCGGATGGCGCCTGGTTGCTACTCCCGGCGCGGGCGCCCGGCAGGATCGCGACGCCGCGCAATCCCTCGGCACCGGTCTTGCTCGCTAGCCTGCCTGGTGCTGCCTTCATCAGCGAGGTGTCGACTCGGTCGTGCGTCCCGCCGACCATCTCCGGGTGCGCCAGCATGGCGTCGCGCACGGTGGTGAGCGCTCCTGCCATCTCGCTGCGTCGGTCGCCCCCGGGCAGCGCCCCAGGCTCGGCGAGCATCGCGTACGCCCGGGCCACTTCCCGCAATGGAAACGCGAACGTCTCGATGCCGCAGCCGTCGATGCCCGTCGTGAGCTGCCGCTCCTCTACCCCGAATGCGCGCGCGACCACCGAACGGTAGGCGGCCTGTGACGGATGCTCGGAGCGCCAGTAATCCTGCGGGTCCCAGCCCTTCAGGCGGGACAGGAGGATGAAGACCGCGTGCTGGCCTGAGCACATGTGGCGAACTTCGCCCGGCGCCTCGCCATCGCGGGCCAGCCTCGCGGCGGTCAACCGATCGAGAGGCATGTTCGCCGTACCGGTGGCGAGATAGGACTGGCTGACGCCGGCTCGACGGAACAGGGCCTGCAGCGTCCGTACGTGCAAGTCCTCCCCGGAATGCGAACCCGTCATCAGGGCGATCTCGGCCGGCGATAGGTCGAATTCCTTCTCGCCGCCGGCCTCCAGCAGGAGGACCGCGGCGAACGGCTTGACACTGCTCCTCAGGGTGACGATCCGGTCCGGATCGCCGACGACACGCAGGACGCGACCTTCGATGTCGACTTCGACGACGTCCCCGCGGTGGGCGCTCTCCTCGATACCGTTGCGGACCTGGCGGACGAGCACCGGGGGCGTCGTGCGCGAGCGTGTCGCCGATCGGAAACTCGCTGCGGCCCGGCTACGCGGGGCGCGACGGTTCGAGGCGACGGGTGCGGTCACGGGCTCGGGCGTGCCTCCGTCAGCTGGACGCGGCCGGCCCTGCACAAGCCGGTCTGGATGGTTTGCTCCGGCCGGAAGAGGCGATCGAACGACGCCCCGTGGACACCCAGGACGCCACCCGAACTCACCGATCCGGCCGTGTCCCGGACGCTAGCGCCGACGCCGGGGCGCCGTCAATCATCGATTTGTCAGCGGCCGGCCGAGCAAACTTCGAATGCTAGGATGCGCGCGGCGGATGGGGTCCACGCGACCCCCGCCGACCCTGGAGGCCCCCCTTGGCGACGCCACCGACGCTCCATGTCTCGCAGCACCCGGCAGTACTCCACAAGCTGTCGATCCTGCGCGAGCAGAAGACCGAGCCGAAGAAGTTCCGGGAGATCGTCCGGGAGCTGTCTTGGTTGCTCGGCTACGAGGCGCTGGCCGACGCCCGCGTTCGTCCCCTCCGGATCGCGACACCAATCGAGGAGACCGATGCCCACGAGCTCGGCGAGCGAATCGGCCTCGTGCCGATCCTGCGGGCCGGCCTCGGGATGGTCGACGCGATGCTCGAGCTCATGCCGACCGCCCAGGTCTGGCATCTCGGCCTCTTCCGTGACGAGCGGACGCTCCGGCCAGTCGAGTACTACAACAGGTTGCCCGACTCGGCCTCCGTCGACCTGTGCCTGATCCTCGATCCGATGCTCGCCACGGGTGGCAGCGCGACTGCCGCGATCGAGGTCCTCAAGCGCTGGGGCGCCGTGACGCCCGTCCGGATCAAGCTCGTCAACCTGATCGCGGCTCCCGAAGGCGTTGCGGCCGTGACCGAAGCCCACCCCGACGTCCACATCCACTGCGCTGCGCTCGACCGCCAGCTGAACGACCGCGGCTACATCATGCCCGGCCTGGGTGACGCAGGGGACCGTCAATTCGGGACTGGCGGTACCTAGCCAAGTGATCCGGGGGCCCACGCGATCGAGCGCCCTGGCGGCCGGGCTCTGTCTCGGCCTGCTCGGCGCATGCACGCCGACGGCCTCGCCGACAACCGCGCCGTCGCCGTCTGCGGCCGTGGACTCACCGAGCCCGTCGGCCGCGAGCCCGACTCCGGCTCCGTCGAAGGCGACCGCCCAGGCCGCGATCAGCGCGTTCGTCGATCGGGTCAGCGCAGCGGACTTCAGCTATACGGCCTCGCTGACGGGCCGCGACTTCCATTCCACCGACATCCTGCCGATCAAGGGTTCGCTGTCGGTGCGCGGTGCCGACTACGCGGTCGCTGCGACGTTCACCTTTCCGGATCGGAGCAAGTACAAGGTCGAGCAGCGCTACGTGCGTCGCGTGGGCTGGGTGCGCTTCTATCCGGATCCATGGCAGAAGCTGAAGGCGTTCGGCGAGGACGACGTTCTCAGCCCATTCGTCGACATCCTCGCGCCGTCGGACGTGACGCTGCTCGAGGTACTGCGCAACAACCAATATCGGGTCCGGATGTCGGCGCTGCTGCTCCACCCCTCGCTGATCCCGGCGTTCAACGTCACATCGGAGCACGTCGATCGGACGAAGTTCGACGTCGTCATCGACCAGGCGGGCCGCCCGATTTCCGGTAAGTGGCAGCTCAACGGTACGGCCCGTGTCTCAGGTCAGCTCCAGGAGGTCGTCATGGAGCTGACGGTCAAGTTTGCGAACGTTGGCGGCAGCGTCAGGGTGAAGGCGCCCTAGGCACTCCAAGAGAAAGGGCAGGGCCGGCCCCGAAGAACCGGCCCTGCCATGCAAGCTCAGGATCGGAAGTCTAGTTGCCGCCCTCCGTCAACGTCACGGTGGTGGGCTTGAAACTGGCGCCCTTCGTGTCAACGCTCGTGCCCAGGGCGTCGAGCGCCTTCTTCGCAAGATCCGTCCTGACGGCACCCTGGTTCGGCGCGGCCTTGAGGACCTTGTATGTCGTCGCGATATTGATCGTGTTATCCCAGGCAGCCTGGTCGAGCTGACCGATCCCGTTCGGTGAGGGCCAGATCAGACCGTTGATCTCGTTCATCATCCAGGTCTGGTGGCCCTTCTTGAGCTCTGACCCGGCGGCGACGACGAGATCCGCGCACTTCTGCGAGTTGTCACGGCAATAGATCCAGCCACGGAACGCGGCCTTCAGGAACTTCACCGCGATGTCCTCGTTGCCGGCCTGCTTGAGCCAGGACTCGCGAGCGATGATCGCGTCCTGGAGCATCGCCGTCCCGATCGACGGATCGTTGAAATCGATGACGTTGAGGTCGTTCGGGCTGTACAGCTGGCCCGTCGTGGCGTTCTTCGTCTCCAGGACCTGCGCGTACTCGTTGTAGATCATCGCCTGGGCGACGTCGATGTCGCCGGCGATGAACGCGTTCATGTTGAAGTCCTGCTTGATGACGTTTTCCTTGGTGGGATCGCCGCCTGCCTTCACGATCGCGGCGAACAGCTCGGGCTCGTTGCCGCCCAGCCAGCTGCCGATCTTCTTGCCGAGCATCGTCTTCGGATCGGTGATGTTCGCCTGCTTGAAGGCGACCATTCGGGTCCCGGAGCGCTGCAGGATCTGGGCGATGCTCACCAGATCGGTGCCGCCCTCGCGGGACTGAAGTGTCTTGGGCACCCATGACGTGCCGAGCTCGGCGCCGCCCGACGCGACGACTTGCAGGTTGTTGATGTCGGGGCCGCCCGGCAGCAGCGTGACGTCGAGACCCTCATCTTTGAAGTAGCCCTGGTCGAGGGCCGCGTTGTAGCCGGCGAACTGGGCCTGCACGACCCATTGCAACTGGAACCGGACCTTGGTCATCGCGCCGCCCGACGACGAACTCCCAGGCGTGCTCGAGCACGCGAGGCCGACGATCGCGGCAATGACGAACAACCCGGTCAGCCGGACAGACTTGCCCATGCTCCTCCTCCTCTGTCTATGACCCACGCCATTGTGCGATTACGCGTCGGCAGCTCGCTTGGCGGTCTGCCACGGAATTGCGAGTCGTTCGAGCGCCAGCACGACAAGGTAGAACCCGATGCCCAGCAGGCAGGCCATGAGGATTCCGGCCCACGCGTTGGCGTATCGGAACACGTATGCCTCCGACGAGATGTAGATCCCGAGCGCATAGCGGGGCCCGCCGAAATACTCGCCGATGACCGCGCCGATCACGGCCAGCGTCGCCGCGATCCGCAGCGCAGTGAAGAAATAGGGCATCGCATTGGGGATCCGGAGCCGTCGCATGATCGCAACGTCACTTGCAGCGTAGGAGCGCATCAGCTCGATCGCCGCGGGGTCGACATTCGTCAGCCCCCGCACGGTGTTGACCACGACCGGAAAGAAGACCATCACCGTTACGATCGCAATTCGGGCGAGCGGGCTCTGGGAGCTGAACCAGGCGCTCGTGATCGGGGCGAACGCGATGATCGGGATCGAGCTCGCGCCGACTGCGATCGGCATGAGTAGCTCGCGCGCAGTCGACCAGCGGGCGATCGCGAACGCGGCGGCGATACCGAGCACGAGACCGACGACCAGGCCGCCCAGGGCTTCGGACCCGGTGTAGGTCAGGCCCTGCTGCAGCACTGACCACTGGTCGCCAACGGCGCTGAGAATGACCGATGGCTTTGGCAGGAGGAACTGCCGCACGTTGAGTCCAGTCAGTGCCGCTTCCCAGATAGCGACGACGGCAATGAATACCGCGAGGGGCGGCGCGGCGTCCGTGAGGCCACGCACGCGACCTACCGCGGTCGCCCGGCTCGCACGGGCCGTAACGAGCGTCGTCACCCGATCCCCTCGGTACGGATCCGATCAACGTCGACGGCCTCGGCGGCGGGCGGCGGTAGCTCGCCATCCCATTTGCGGAGCGCCTCGCGAACCTCGGTAACGAGCTCGAAGTAGCGCGGTGATTCGCGAGTGTCCACGGTCCGCGGGTGGGGCAGATCGACCGGCACCACACGCGCGATCCGGCCCGGTCGGGGGGACATGACGACGACGCGCGTCGAGAGGAATACGGCCTCGGGGATGGAATGTGTCACGAAGACGATCGTCGTCCCGGTCTCGCCCCAGATGCCCATGAGCTCCAGGTTCATTCGCTCACGCGTCATTTCGTCGAGCGCCCCGAACGGCTCGTCCATCAGGAGTAGCTTCGGGTCGAACGCGAGGGCGCGAGCGATGGCGACCCGCTGCTGCATCCCGCCCGACAGCTGCCACGGGTACTTCGTACCGAACTCGGCGAGCTCGACCAGTGACAAAAGCCGCCGCGAGCGTTCGCTTCGCTGAGCCTTCGAGAACCCCATGATCTCGAGTGGAAGCTCGACGTTGCCAGCGACAGTGCGCCAGTCCATGAGAACCGGCGCCTGGAAGACCATCCCGTAATCGCGATCTAGGCGGGCGCGCTCGGCTGGCTTGCCGTTGACCTGGACCTCGCCTGACGTCTGGTCGGTGAGGTTGCCGATGATCCGCAGGAGCGTCGACTTGCCACAACCGGACGGCCCGATCAGTGACACGAATTCACCGGCCTGGATCGCCAGGTCGATACCCTCGAGCGCAGTCACCCCGCCCGGGCCGCTGCCGAAGACCTTGCCGACGCCCGAGATCCGGACGACGGCCGTCGCGGTGCCCGTCACCCTTCCACCGGGCGGTAACGGCCACGAGTCAGGAGCGCCTCGGCCAGCCGCACGCAGCCGACGAATACGAGTCCGGTCAGCACCGTTGCCAGGATCGTCGCCCAGAGGCGTGCCGGTGACGTCGTGTAGTACTGGTTGAAGTTGAGGATCTTCGAGCCAAGACCCGACGGGATGCCGGACGGCAACTCACCGATGATCGTCCCGACGATGCTTCCCGCCGCGGCAAGCCGCAGCGCCGAGAAGAGGTACGGCACGGAGGTCGGCAGTCGGAGCTTCCACAGCACTTGCCGGGTCGAAGCCGCGTAGGACCGCATCAGCTCACCGGCCCGCGTATCGAACGCCCGCAGTCCCCGGATCATCGCGATGGTCACGGGGAAGAACGTCAAGTACGTGGCGATGATCGCGACCGAGACCCAGCTCGCGCCGAAAGCGACGACCACGACGGGCGCGATGGCAATGATCGGGACGGTCTGCGAGGCGACAACCCAGGGCACGAGGGCCCGCTCGAGCAGGCGTGAATGCACGAAGACGACACCGAGGGCGAGGCCGAGCACGACGCCGACGGCGAAGCCGATGACGGCCGTGCGCAGGGTGTAGATCGCCGAATCGACGAGGACCAGCGCGAGGGGCTGGCCCGTTGCGGCGGAGGTCTCCCCGAATGCGCCGAGGATCGTCCACAGGTGTGGCAGGGACAGGTCCGACGCGATCCGCCAATCGAAGGGTGGATCGTGGGTGAACTGGAGATGCACGCCGAGGATCGAGTTGTCGACTCGCCACGTGTTCCCGCCCATCCACTTCGCGGCCTCCCAGGCGACGGCGATGAAGACGAGGACGACCGCGACCCCGGCAACACGACGAAGGCCGGTGGCCCTGGCCATCATGGGACCGGCGACCGGTCTCGCCACTGTCACCGATGCTGTCGCCATCGGTTGGCCGCTTCTAGCTCGTGACCGCCTGGTCGGCGATCTCCAGGGCCCGGTCGATGATCTCGAAGCCCTCGGCCAGCTGGTCCTCGGTGATGCACAGCGGCGGGTTCGTGTGGATCGAGTTGTTCGCGATCATCGTGTAGAGACCGTTCTCGCGCATGAACTTGCCGATCGCCTTCATCTCGTCTGATGTGCCATTGAACGGCGTGAGCGGTGTCCACGGATCCTGCGAGCGAACCAGGTCGATGATCCCGAACAGGCCGAGGTTGCGGATTGCCCCAACGCTCGGGTGACGGGCCGCCAGGCGCTCATGGTGCTTGCGCATGACCGGCCCGAGTCGGGCGGCGTTCTCGATGAGACCGTCTTCCTCATAGATCCGGATCGTGGCCAGGGCCGCGGCGCAACTGACCGCATGGCTCGAGTAGGTCAGACCGCCGTAATACATCTTCGACTCGAAGGCGTCGGCGATATGACGACGCATCGCGACGGCGCCGAGCGGGACATAAGAGGACGTCAGGCCCTTGGCCATGGTCATCAGGTCCGGGACCGTGTCCCAATGGTCGATGCCGAACCAGCGACCCGTCCGCCCGAAGCCGGCCATGACCTCGTCGGCGACCATGAGGATGTCGTAGCGATCGCAGATCTCGCGGACGCCCTGGATATAACCGTCCGGCGGGATGAGGATGCCGTTCGTCCCGACGATCGTCTCGAGAAAGACGGCGGCAATCGTGCTCGGCCCTTCGTAGCGGATGACGTCCTCGAGGCCCTGCAGGCTCTCCGCGACCGGCCGCGGCTCCTTCTCGCCCCAGCGATGCGTGTCCGGGTAGCGGACCACGCCGACGAGACCCGGCTCGTTGGCCCAGCGACGCGGGTCGCCGGTCAGCGTCATCGCACCCATCGTCGCGCCGTGGTAGGCGCGGTACCGCGCGAGGACCTTGTGGCGGCCCGTGTAGTGGCGGGCGAGCTTCAGGGCGTTTTCGATCGCCTCCGCGCCACCGAGCGTGAAGAAGACCTTGTCGAGGTCGCCCGGCGTGATCTCGGCGAGCTTCGCGCCCAGCCGAGCCCGGACCTCCGTGACGAAAAGCGATGGCTGGACGTAGGCCACCTTCGCCAGCTGCTCGGCCATCGCGTCGGCGACACGCCGATCGCCGTGACCGATGTTGACCGACATGAGCTGGCTGTTGAAATCGAGGATCCGGCGGCCTTCCGGTGTGTACAGGTAGACGCCTTCGGCCCGGTCGATGACGATCGGGTCGACGGCGCCCTGGACTGACCACGAGAAGAACGTGTGCTCGCGCGCGAGCGCGGCGATGTCCTCGCTGGTCATCCGCTCCGGAACGACGCTGACCATGATCCACCTCGTGCTCGCGCCGGCACCGGCGACGGACGGTCGTGCGCGGCTACTCCTCGTGTCGAGGCGCCATTACAGCACACCGCGCTCTCTCAGCGAGTCGCGGTCGCCGCAGGCAGGCCGCCGACCTCGGCGGCGCAGCGGAGGATCGCCTCCACGGAGGCATAGACGTCGTCGTCGGTCGTGCTCCAGTTCGACACGGAGATCCGCATCGCGGCCTTGCCGTGCCACGTCGTCCCGCCCATCCAGCACGTCCCGTCGCGCTGGACGGCGGCGACGACGTTTCGCGTCAGCTCGTCGTCAGCCGCCGCATCCCCGCCACCCGACTCGAAGCGCACGAGGACCTGGTTGAGCACGACGTCGTTGAGGATGCGGACGCCGGGCTCGGCGGCAAGGCGTTCGGCAAATCGCCGCGCCATCGCAGAGCACCGTTCGATCAGCTCCGCGAGGCCCGATCGACCGAGTGTCCTGAGCGCCGCGTAGACCGTGAAGCCGCGGGCGCGTCGCGAGGACTCGGCGACCCAGTTGTACGGATCGCGTTCGGCGCCGGCAGTCTCGACGTAGTACGCCGCCCCGAGCGTCATCGCAGCATGGTGCGCGGCCGCGTCCCTGACGGCGACGATTCCGCAGTCGTACGGCACGTTCAGCCACTTGTGGGCGTCGGTGGTCCAGGAGTCCGCGTCCTCCAGGCCGACGAGGTGACCGCGAAGGGCGGCGGAGGCGGCGGCCCAGAGGCCGAAGGCGCCATCGACGTGCAGCCAGCCACCATTTGCCATAACCGCGTCGGCGATTGGTCCCAGCGGATCGAAGCCACCGGTATTCACGTTGCCCGCCTGGGCGCAGACGATCGCCGGCCGATCGAGACCGGAGAGAACCTCCCGGAGCGCGTCGGGCCGCATCCGGCCCTGCTCGTCGGCCTGCACTTTGTGGACGCGCTCTCGACCGAGGCCGAGCATCTGCAGCGCGACATGGATCGTCACGTGCGCCTCGTCGCCGACGACGACCGGGATCTCGGGCGCTCCGAACAGACCCTGTCGCTCGACGTCCCAGTCATCGCGCTGGAGAAGCGCGTGGCGCGCAGCCGCGAGGGCCGTGAAGTTGGCCATCGTCGCGCCGGTCGTCAGCCCGATGCTCGTGCCCGTCGGCAGTCCGAAGAGGTCGACGAGCCAGCCCGCGACGATGTCCTCGACGACCGCCGCGGCCGGGGAGACGACGTACATGGCCGCGTTCTGGTCCCAGGCGCTGGTCAGCCAGTCGGCAGCTAGCGCGGCCGGGAGCGAGCCGCCGATGACGAAGCCGAAGTAGCGCGGGCCGGCGCTTGCGACGAGACCGGGCTCGGCTGCGGCGCCCAGATCACGCAGGACCGTGGCGGAATCCATGCCGGCGTCCGGCAGCGGCGAGCCGAGGCCGGACCGCAGACGAGCCACCTCGATCGGCCGGCCGACAGGCCGCGCGTCAACGCCGTCGAGGTACTCGATCGCTCGCTCGGCGACCTCTCGCAGTAGCGCTGTCCGATCGTCCACGTCGACCTCCCGACCCGTCGCATTCATGCCATGTCGCGTCTCACTCACCGGTCATGCTACGAGTCCAACGCAGGAGGACCATATGGACAAACAGGCATTTCAGGGCTGGCTGGACCGTTATATCGAGGCTTGGCGGTCCTACGACCCGGAGGCGATCGGGGATCTGTTCACCGACGATGCCGAGATCCGGTACCACCCTTACGACACGGACGTCGTCCGCGGCCGCGAGGCGATCGTCAAGGACTGGCTCGGTGGCCGCGACGAACCCGACTCCTGGCGGGCCAGCTACACGGCGGTGGCGTGCGATGGCGACGTCTGCGTCGCGACGGGCACGAGCGAATACCTCACGGCCGATCGAAGTGCGGTCGACAGGATCTACTACAACGTCTTCATCTGCCGCTTCGATTCCGACGGCCGGTGTGCGGGCTACACCGAGTACTACCAGCAACCGCCGAAACAGGCGGGCTAGAAACGGAATCGAAACGGCGCCGGATTGCTCCGGCGCCGTTTCCCCCAGCGGTCGAGGCTGCTGGACTCTCAGTAGGCGCGCTTGACTACGCGCTCGCAGTTCGCCGCGACGAGGTCGTGTGGACCGGCGTAGACGATGTCCCAACCCGGGCCGCAGTCGACGTAGTCGCGGGTCCGGTCGCCTGACACGATGATCAGGTCGTTTCCGTAGCCGCCGAATACCCAGTCGTGTCCGAAACCGCCCGAGATGTAGTCGGCGCCAGCGCCGCCATGGAGCCGGTCGTCGCCGGGCCCTCCGAAGATGTCGTCTCGGCCGTCGCCGCCCCAGATCCGGTCCGCGCCGCTGCCGCCGACGAGCCGATCAGGTCCGGCGCCGCCATGGATCTGGTCGTCGCCATCGCCACCGCGGAGGATGTCGGCGCCTGTACCGCCGTAGATGACGTCGTCCCCGCCCAGTCCGGCGACGATGTCGTTGCCGGCCAGGGCGTTGATCGTGTCCGCCTCGGCTGTTCCTTCGAGGTTGTCATTGCCCGGTGTGCCGGTGATGTCGGCCGCGAGGGCGGTCGCGGGGATCGCCAGGGCCAGCGTTAGCCCGCCAAAGACAAGGCCCAGCCGGCGCCGAGGCAGGCGAGGTGATCGACGAAGCATGGTGTCCTCCGCTTCGAGGTTCGTTGGCGCCGTTCGAGCGGTCAGCCGGCGCGGGACCACCCTAGGCCGGGGCTAGTGGGAAGTCTGCCGCGGGGAGGTCGGTGGACGTAAGCCGCGCGTAAGCCAATTGGTGCACGCTGACACCGCCGTAACCGGGTTTTGGCGCACGAGCGAGTCCGCCCGAAGACACACTCGCCGGTGTACCCTCGGTGCCTTCTGACGAGCGAAAGGGTGAAGGTCGAAATGCCGCGAATCGTGAAGGGCGCGTTGCTCCAGGCGAGCTGGACCGGCGACAAGGAGTCGATGATCCAGAAGCACGAGAAGTACGCTCACGAAGCCGCCAAGCAGGGCGCCCAGGTGATGCTCTTCCAGGAGCTCTTCTACGGGCCGTACTTCTGCCAGGTCCAGGACCCGCAGTACTACAGCTACACGGAGCTCATCCCCGACGGCCCGACGACGAAGCGGATGCAGGACCTCGCGAAGGAGACGGGCATGGTCCTCGTCGTGCCGATGTACGAGGAGGACGAGAAGGCGTCCGGGATCTACTACAACACCGCGGCCGTCATCGACGCCGACGGGTCGTACCTCGGCAAGTACCGGAAGACCCACATTCCTCACGTCAAGGGGTTCTGGGAGAAGTTCTACTTCCGGCCCGGCAACCTCGGTTATCCGGTCTTCGAGACGGCCGTCGGCAAGGTCGGGGTCTACATCTGCTACGACCGGCACTTCCCCGAAGGCGCCCGGGCGTTGGGCCTCAACGGCGCCGAGATGGTGTTCATCCCAAGCGCGACGTCGCGCGGCTTGAGCGAGTACCTGTGGCGGATCGAGCAGGTGTCGCACGCGGTGGCGAACGGCTACTTCGTCGGCACGATCAATCGCGTCGGCATCGAGAAGGACATCGGCGACGACGACTTCTACGGCCAGAGCTACTTCGTCGACCCGCGCGGCCAGTTCATCGGCGATCTCGGCGACGCGCACGAAGAGGAGCTGCTCGTCCGCGACATGGATCTCGACAAGATCCACGAGGTCCGCCAGACATGGCAGTTCTACCGCGATCGACGTCCGGACGCTTATGCGGATCTCGTCGCGCCGTAGCCTGGCGGGCGACGATTCTCTCGTGCCGGCCAAACGCAACTTGCACGCAAACCGAACCTTGACGCCGCGCGGACGGTAATATCTCGCGGGCTTCGGCCGTTGGGAGGAGGACGGCCGAAAGACCTTTCGAGAGCGAGTGGCACCAACACATCGACGGTGCCGCTCGCTCTTCGCTTTCCGCGGAGAGCCAGGCCAACTCCTTCAATCGAACTAGCAGCCCTGACCCGGCAGTCCAGTCGTCGCTGGGACCTTCGGTCCCTGCTCACGCTCCACGGGCGCGCATAGAGTCGCGCGAGCGGCACGGACCAACCGTGCCATCAGGCGTGATTCGCAGAGGTCACAGTGGCTGGACCCGGTGGTCGAACGGACCACGGGAGGCGGAGGTGGTCGGGGGGACGGCTCCTCAGCATCGGAGTCAGACGGCCGGTCGTCGTTGTCAGCACGGCGATTGCCGCGCTGGCGCTCGTCGCCGGCGGTATCACCGTGTTCCAGTTTGGCGAGCAGAACCGCCGTGAGGCCGACGAACGCCTCGCCCAGCACACCGAAGCGACGGCCACCAACCTCGCCTCCCTTTTTGCCACGGCTTCCCGCGACCTGCGGCTCGCCCGACTCAATTCCACATACGACACGGCCCTCGGCAACGCGGCTGCCGAGCTGACCGCGGAGCAACGCCGCCTCATCGAAGGCAGCATCGCGTACGTCGGTGATCGCTACCAGGTCGACGAGATCTGCCTCATCCGCGCGTCCGGAACCGAAACCGCTCGGTGGAATGGCGGCCAGATCGCGGCAGTCGAAGACCTCTCGCCGGACGAGAGCGGGAATCCGTTCTTCAAGCCCGCGATCGCCATGGCGCCGGACAGCGTCTTCATCACCGACCCGTACGTCTCGCCAGACTCGGAGCGCTGGGTCTACGGCTTCGCGACACCAATCGTCCTGGAGAATGCCGCCCGGATCGGCGTGCTCCACTTCGAGATCCCGATTCAGCGGCTCGTCGACGACCTGAACGCCCAACCCTTCGGCACGCACGGCTATAGCGTGCTCATCGATCGAGCCGGCCATGTCCTCTCGCATCCCGAGCTGACCACTCTCCGGACGGCCGCGGGCCTGCCGGGCGATCCTGCGACCGCGCCATTCCCCGATGCGAACAGTTCGGGTTCGGCCGCATGGCAAGCAGTCGTCGGCCAGGCACTGGCTGATCCTTCCGGAGCAGCCCTCGCATCCTTCGCGGACGTCCGTGGCCAGGCGCGCGTCGCGTATCAAGCGGTGCCGGATACCCAGCTCGTCGTCATGACGATCAGTCCGAACAGCGAGCTATACGCGGACGTCGACCGCGCCCGTCTCAACCTGATCCTGACCGTCGGGCCCCTCGTCCTGTTGATGGTCGTCATCAGCTCCTGGTTCGCGACCCGCTTGCAGGGCTCGAACGTTCGGCTGGCCGCCGCGAGCCGGGCGACGTCCCAACTCGCGGCCATCGTCGAGTCGGCCGACGACGCGATCCTCAGCATCGAGCCGGACGGTCGCGTGGCGACGTGGAACGAGGGCGCCCGGGCGATGTATGGCCTCGCCCCGGCCGAGATCATCGGCGAGCGCCTCGATGTCCTGTTCCCGGCGGGCAAGGGCAACGACCTGCCCGCCGTCCTCGAGACGGTCATGACCGGCGAGCGAGTTGAGCGTTTCGAGACGGTTCATCAGCGGGCCGACGGTCGGACCTTCGACGTCTGGTTGACTCTCTCGCCCATCCGCGACCACGCCGACCAGACCACAGCGGTGTCGGTCGTGGCTCGCGACATCAGCGCCCAGAAGCGTCTCGAAGCCGAGCTGGCCCATCAGGCCCTCCACGACTCGCTCACGGGCCTGCCGAACCGGGCGCTCTTCCGCGATCGGCTGACCCATTCGCTCAGCCGGCGGCGACCCGACCGGGCGACCGGCCGCCACGCCGTGCTGTTCGTCGACCTCGACGACTTCAAGGTCATCAACGACACGCTCGGCCACAAGATCGGCGACGAGCTGCTCGTCGCGGTCGCGGAGCGGCTGCGGAACTCCCTCCGCGTCGCCGATACGGCGGCCCGATTGGGCGGTGACGAATTCACCGTGCTCGTCGAGAACATCGATCAGGAGGCGGACGCCCAGCGCGCCGCCGACCGGATCCTCGAGGAGCTGCGTAAGCCGTTCGACCTCGAAGACCATCAGATCGTCGTCTCGGCGAGCATCGGCATCGCGTTCGGTGACGCCGGAGCCTCCGATCCGGACGACCTGCTGCGGGCTGCGGACACCGCTCTCTACGAGGCCAAGGGCCAGGGCAAGGGCCGACACGAGACCTACCACCAGACGATGAACCTGCGTGCCTGGCGACGCCTCGAGCTCGAGAGCGAGCTGCGCCAGGCCATCAACCGTCGCCAGCTCGAGGTTCACTACCAACCGATCGTCGACCTGGCAACCGGCCAGGCGGTCGAGGTCGAGGCGCTCGTGCGCTGGCAGCATCCGAATCGCGGCCTCATCCCGCCGGCAGACTTCATTCCCCTCGCGGAACAGACGGGTCTCATCGTCCAGATCGGTGAATTCGTGCTCGACGCTGCGGCCGCGCAGCTCGCGGAGTGGCAGACGCAGCTCGCCGCTGCGAGCGACCTCATCATCTCGGTCAACGTCTCGCCACGCGAGCTCGTCCGACCGGGCTTTGCCGACGGCGTCGCCGCGGTCCTTGCCACGCACGGCCTGCCGGGCGGGCGGCTGAAGCTCGAGATCACCGAGAGCGCGACGCTCGAAGGCGAGGCCGCGATCGAGGCCCTGAAGGTTCTCCAGGGTCACGGGATCCGCGTCTCGATCGACGACTTCGGGACCGGCTACTCGTCGCTGGGCTACTTCCGGGACCTGCCGCTCGACGGCCTCAAGATCGATCGGGCCTTCGTCGACGGGCTGGGCCGCGAGCGCGAGGACACCGCGATCGTGACCGCGGCCATCGCGTTCGGCCGCGCGCTCGACGTCGAGGTCACCGGCGAAGGGATCGAGACGGCCGAGCAGCTGGCGCGTCTGCGGGAGCTTGGCTGCCGGCTGGGCCAGGGCTACTACTTCTCGCGACCCGTCCCAGCTCGTCAGCTGGCGAAGCTGCTCGCCCGACGACAGGTGATTGACGCCGCCTGACGGGTGCCGCATCGCTCAAGCTCCGTTGTAGAGTCGGACGATGCAGTTCGGCTTTACCCTCAAGCCCGAGCATTCGATCGAGCGGACGCTCGCGCTGACGCGCCAGGCGGAGGCGGCCGGCTTCGAGTATGGCTGGCTCTTCGACTCTCACGTTCTGTGGCGCGAGCCATATGTCCTCCTGACTCTCATGGCCGGCGCCACAGAGCGCTTGCGTCTCGGCACATGCGTGACCAACCCCGCCACGCGGGAGCCGTCCGTGACGGCCTCGGCACTCGCCGTCCTCGACGAGATCAGCGGCGGGCGAATGGATCTCGGCATCGGGCGTGGCGATTCGGCGCGAAGGGTGCTCGGCAAGCCGCCGACAACGATGGCCACACTCGAGGAAGCGATCAGCGTGATCCGCCACCTCGTCGAGGGACGGTCCGTCACCTTCGAGGGCACCGAGCTACGGCTGCCGTGGACGGGCAAATGGAAACTGCCGGTGTGGGTTGCCGGTTACGGACCCATGGCCCTGGCGATGACCGGCCGGGTCGCCGATGGGGTGATCCTCCAGCTCGCCGATCCGGATCTTATCCGCTGGTTCGTCGGCCAGGTTCGAGAAGCTGAGGCGGCCGCAGGCCGGGCCGCGGGCAGCGTCAGGGTCCAGGCCGCGGCGCCGGCCCACTTCGGCTCCCGGGAGCTCTGCCGCGAGCGGACCCGCTGGTTCCCGGCACTCGTCAGCAACCACGTCGTCGATCTCGTGAACAAGTACCCGCGCGACCAGCTGCCTGAGGCCCTGACGGGCTACATCCGCGAACGGGAGGGCTACGACTACCACCACCATGCCGAGGTCGGCTCGACGAACGCGCGCTTCGTTGGCGACGAGGTGACCGATCGGTTCTGCGTGCTGGGCTCCGTGGACGACCACCTCGCGAAGCTGCGAGAGCTCGCGGACGCGGGCGTCGACCAGTTCAACATCTACCTGATGAACGGCGACGAGGAAAGCGTCCTGGAGACGTACGGGCGCGAGATCGTGCCGGTCATGCGCGAGGTCGCTGCGGCCCCTCGCTGAGGCGCCAGCCTGGTCCCGGGACCGTCCTCCCATGTTTGGCGGATGCGATTCAACCCGAACGTCAGGCTGGACGGGGCGCCCCCCGGGGCGGACGATCTGATCGCTCACCGCTGCCGGATCTTCATGGAGGACGACATGGTCGCTCGACTTCGGCGTGGCGCCGATCCGTTCTGGGACCTCGACGGCGCGGGCGTCAAGCGCGCCCGTATCAAGCGTCGGATCGTTGGCGCATTCGCGTTTGCGATTGCCATCGTTGCCACCGGCCTCACCGCGGCCGCGTGGCTGCGCACGCTCGCACCGGCGCTCCACCAGCTGGGTATCGGCTAAAACCCACGGACGGCCGCGCCTGGGGGCGCAACACCGCCGTCTTACGGACCGGTTCCTCGCGGCGCTATCCTCCCCCGATCGAGGAGGAAGGGATGCGCACGCTGATCAGCAACGGCACCGTCGTCACCGCGGAAGCCTCGTACCGGGCCGACGTGCTCATCGACGGCGAGACGATCGCCGCGATCGGAAGGGATCTCGCCGGCGCCGGCACCGAGGCCGACGAGCGGATCAATGCTCGCGGCAAGTACGTCATCCCGGGCGCCATCGACGTCCACACCCACATGGAGCTGCCCTTCGGCGGCACGTTCGCGAAAGACACGTTCGAGACCGGCACGCGGGCTGCGGCGTTCGGCGGGACGACGACGATCGTCGACTTCGCGGTCCAGTCGCGGGGCAAGTCACTGCGCGATGGCCTCGACGCGTGGCATGCCAAAGCCGAGGGCAACGCCGTCGTCGACTACGGCTTCCACATGATCATGAGCGACGTCAACGACAGGAGCCTGGCCGAGATGGACCAGCTCGTCGACGAGGGCGTACCCGACTTCAAGCTCTTCACCGCGTACCCCGGCGTGTTCTTCAGCGACGACGGGGCGATCTACCGAGCCATGCTCCGGACGCGGGACAACGGCGGGCTGATCATGATGCACGCCGAAAACGGGCTCGCGATCGACATCGTGGCCGAGAACGAGGTAGCTGCCGGTCACACCGATCCCTACTACCACGGCGTCGCGCGCTACCCGATCTTCGAGGGCGAGGCGACGAACCGGGTCATCCGCCTGGCCGAAGCGGCCGGTGTGCCCGTGTACATCGTCCACCTGTCGGCCCGTGACGCGCTGGAGGCCGTCCGGGCGGCTCGCGATCGCGGCGCGAAGGCGTTCGCCGAGACGTGTCCCCAATACCTCTTCCTGTCTCTGGACGACCTCGGCAACGGGTTCAACGGCGCGAAGTTCATCTGCTCGCCGCCGCTCCGGCCGAAGGACCACTGGGACGATCTCTGGAAGGGCCTCGTGAAGGACGACCTCCAGGTCGTCTCGACAGACCATTGCCCCTTCGACTTCCACGAGCAGAAGGAGCTCGGTCGGGGCGACTTCCGGAAGGTGCCCAACGGGCTGCCGGGTGTCGAGGACCGTGTCGACCTTCTCCATGACGGAGGGGTCGTGGCCGGCCGAATGACGCGCGAACGCTGGGTCGAGGTCATCTCGACGGCGCCTGCGCGGCTGTTCGGGATGTACCCGCAGAAGGGCACGATCGCGGTCGGATCGGAGGCCGACATCGTCGTCTACGACCCGAACCGCAAGCGAACGATCTCGGCGAAGACGCACCACATGGACGTCGACTACTCGTGCTACGAGGGACGCGAGGTGCAGGGCGCGGCGGA
>Ga0081539_10000676_pt1 | contig 68392 bp, 45 predicted proteins | sample TabmetS4T2R2_FD_71023 | JGI IMG/M metagenome (GOLD analysis project Ga0081539, IMG submission 71023) | Tabebuia heterophylla rhizosphere microbial communities from the University of Puerto Rico - S4T2R2 | ecosystem: Host-associated > Plants > Roots > Rhizosphere ...
TCGTGTCGCTGACTCATCGGGCGCAGGCGCGTCGCCTGCAATACGTCACCGGCCATGATCGCGACGGCAGGCTGCCGACGGACATCGACTGGCGCGCGCTCGCCGATCCGGGCGCGACGACCGTCGTCTACATGCCGAAGAAGACGCTGCGCGAGCTCAGCGCGCAGGCGATGGCGCAGGGTCTCGATCCGGCGACACCCGCGGTCGCGGTCGCGAACGCCACCCGCGCCGACGAGACGATCGTCGCCGGCACGATCGCCGATATCGCGGAGCGCGTCGATACACAGGCGCCGGAGGGGCCCGTCCTGGTGCTGATCGGAAACGTGCTGGCCGAAGTTGTCGAAGCACAAGCGAGGATCCAGGACGAGCAGCGCCTGGAGCCCCGGTTGCGTGGGAACGCGGGTTAAGCCGCGCTCTGCAGCGGCTGGGTCTGCTCGGCAATCGCCTTGCGCACCGCCGGCCGATCCGACATGCGCTTGAAGTGATCCGCGATCTGGGGCGTCTTGGTGATGTCGACGCCGTCGCCCTCGAGCCATTGGGTGAGCGTGAACAGGTACGGATCGCACATCGTGTAGTCCTGGCCCATGACCCAAGGACCAGCGAACATCTCGCGCTCGATCAGCGCGAAGCATTCGCCGACCGTCTGCGGCACTTTCTTCTTCATGGCCTCGATCGCGGCGGCATCGTCGACCCAGCGATAGCCGCGCATCCGGTGCGCGTGCGCGACGTGCACGGTCGCGCACAGATAGCTGTTAAAGGCCTGCGCTTTGGCAAGCTGGAAGGGATCGGTCGGGGCGAGCTTCGCCGCCGGATGCGTCTGCGCAATGTAATAAAGAAGCGCTGGAGTCTCGGTGAGCACGCCTTGGTCGGTGATCAGCGAGGGGACCCGCGCCTTCGGGTTGATCTTCAGATAATCGGGCTTCTTCTGGTCTTCGTTCTTGAAGTTCAGCCGAACCGTCTCGTATGCGGCGCCAGCCTCTTCCAGCGCGATGTGCGAGGCAAGCGCGCAAGTCCCTGGCGCATAATAGAGTTTCAGCATCATGGCCTCCGGCTGTTCGAGATCTCCGCGCGAAGCCTAGACCGGATGGCGCGCGGGTGGAGATGAAATGTTCTGATGGGCGCGAGGAGCCGGCGTCATGCGGCTCCCGGCAATGGGCCCGCATCGCGTGCCGAATCAGCGCGGCGCCTCCGCGCGCGAAAGCCCGGCGGGGACCGAGTGCGCGGCCGCCGGGCGAACACGTTTCCCCAACGGCAAATTTCCGGGCTTCTCCACGACGGCAATTCGATAGGCCCATCAAATACGTGGCCAAATCACGGCATTAGCGGGGTGTGTCCCCCGAGCAGGAAACGGCGTTGCACCGTCGCATCAGCATTTAGGGAATAGCTAACAAGGGCTTGCCGCCCTATTCCCTTCCGTGAGCCAGCGTGTAATGTCGGCCGTCCCGGTGGAATGGGGTTCGAGTTGGGGGAGCTGCGGTGATGGCCGCCGGCGCACGTCGCCTTTTAGCGGTCCTGTTGATGCTTGTCCCGGTCGCCGCGGCTGCGCAGGTCATTCCACCTCAAGCGCAGCCGGGCCGGGAGCGTGAGCGATTCGTGGACCCGCCGGCGCCGCGCGCTCAGCCCGGCGGCGACAACATTACGCTGCCGAGCACCGTCGCGCCGCCGGGCGCTGAACGCATCACACTGACGATCTCGCGCGTCATCATCACCGGGGCGACCGTCTACTCCGAGGCCGACCTCGCGCCGCTCTATGCCGATCTACTCGGCGGGGAGGTGTCGCTCGCGGCGGTCTATGACCTCGCACGCCGCATCACGGCGAAATACGGCGCGGGGGGCTACGTGCTGTCGCGCGCGATCGTGCCGCCACAGAACTTCGGGCGGCGCGGCGCCACGATCCGCATCCAGGTGGTCGAGGGCTATGTCGACAAGGTCGTCTGGCCGGTCGAGAAACTGGCGCGCTACCGGGACTTCTTCACCGACTACGCGGCGCGGATCGTCGCTGACCGTCCGGCCAATATCCGCACGCTCGAGCGCTATCTGCTGCTCGCGAATGATCTGCCGGGCTTGAAATTCTCGACCACGCTGAAGCCCTCGCCGACTCATCCGAATGCCTCGGTCCTGATCGTCGAGGTGAAGGAAAAGCCGCTCGACGCGATCGCGCGTATCGACAATCGCGGCTCGCACGCGCGCGGCCCCTGGCAGTATCTCGGCTCCGCAACGGTGAACAATATTCTCGGCGCACACGAGGCCTTCACCGTCACCTATGCGGGCACGTTCCAGTTGCGCGAGCTGCAGTATCTGCAGGCAACCTATCGCCAGGTGCTCAACAGCGAGGGGCTCACGTTCTTTGCGAACGCGAGCTACGGCACGGGCAAGCCCGGCGAGCCAGTAGACCCGGCGCTGGATTACAAGACCCGCAGCACGGTTGCCGAAGCGGGCCTGAGCTACCCGGTGCTGCGCTCGCGCGAGACCAATCTCGTGCTGAGCGCGCTCGGCTTCCTCACAAACGACGATTCCTTCCAGCTTGGCCAGCACTTCACCCGAGATCGGCTGCGCGGCTTTCGGCTGAAGGGTGATGCCGACTGGGCGGACAGCTTCCTCGGCATCAATCAGGTCAACGTGACGTTCAGCCAGGGCGTCCACGGCTTCGGTGCGACGGCCAATGCCGATCCGGACGATCCGCTCCCGCCGCTGCCGACACCTTCGACCAATGCCGGCCGGACCGATTTCAACAAGATCGAAGCGACCGTCAGCCGCTTGCAGCCGCTGCCGATGAATTTCTCGTTCTTCGCTGCGGGTTACGGTCAGTACGGCTTCACGCCCCTGCTTGTGTCCGAGCAGTGCTCGTTCGGCGGGCGCTTTTTCGGTCGCGCCTTCGATCCCTCGCAGATGCTGGGCGACCGCTGCTGGGCGGTGCTCGGCGAAGGACGCTACGACATCCTGACGCCGTGGAAGCAGGTCACCAAGCTGCAGCTCTACGCTTTCGCGGACCACGGCGAGGTCGTCCGCATCTTCCCGGACGCCGGCACGCCGCGTGTGCAGACCGGCTCGTCGGTCGGCGGCGGCGTTCGCTTCGCCTGGGAGGACACCTACACCGCCGACATCTCGGTTGCGAAGGCGATCGAAGGACCACGTGACGATCTGCGTGCGTTCGTCATCCTCGGCGCAAGATACTAAGTGAGCAGGAAACCCATGCGTTTCCGCACTCTCCTTTTGCTGTCCGCCGCGCTGCCGGTGGCCGCCGCGCAGGCCGGACCGCAGGGCGGCACCGTGGTCGGCGGCTCGGCGACGATTCAGGGCCAGGGCACCGGCAACGTCACGGTCAACCAGTTCAGCCAGAACGCCATCGTCAACTGGCACACGTTCAATATCGGTGCGGGCGAGCGTACCCAGTTCGTGCAGCCGAACGCGACCTCGATCATTCTCAATCGCGTCACCGGCGGACAGGGCCCCTCGCAGATCCACGGCACGATCGATGCGAACGGCAGGGTGCTGCTGGTCAATCGCGACGGTATCATCTTTGGCGCCGGCGCGGCCATCAACGCGGCGGGCTTCCTCGCCACCACCGCCGACATCAAGAACGACGACTTCATGGCCGGGAGGTACAACTTCTCGATCCCCGGCAATCCTGAGGCGTCTATTGTCAACCAGGGCCGGATCACGGCGACGAGCGGCGGCTTCGCGGCGCTGGTCGCGCCCGGCGTGCGCAACTCGGGCACCATCACGGCCAATCTCGGCACCGTGGTGCTCGGCGCCGGCAACACGTTCACCGCCAGTCTCGATTTCTACGGCGACAAGCTGATCCAGCTCGGCGTCGGCGACGTGATCGCGTCCCAGGTGAAGGACGTCGCGACCGGACAGCCGCTGAAGGCGCTGATCACCAATGACGGCAAGCTGAAGGCGAATGGCGGGCGCGTCGAGCTCACCGCCGCGGCGGCGCGCACGGTGGTCGACGCGGTGATCAACACCTCCGGCGTGATCGAGGCGAATTCGGTCGGCACGCGCAACGGGCAGATCGTGCTCTCGGCCGCGACGGCGGGGACCAAGGGCAGCGGCGCGCCGACCCAGACGGTCAAGATTTCGGGCAAACTATCGGCCTCCGGCCGGCAGCCCGGCACCAAGGGCGGCAAGATCGTCGTCACCGGCGAGAACATCGAGGTCACGAACGCGACCATCAACGCCACGGGCCGCGAGGGCGGCGGCACCGTGCTGATCGGCGGCGACTGGGGCGGCGGCAAGCCCGATAAGTCGCTCACCAATAATCAGAGCGCGGTGCTCGAGGGCAGCGCGATCCCGACCGCCTCGACGGTCAGCATCGATGCCAACACGCGCATCGACGCCTCTGCGAAAGAGCGCGGCGACGGCGGCAAGGTGATCATCTGGTCCGACGTCAAGACAAGCTTCGCCGGCACGATCCTGGCGCTTGGCGGCAGCGAATTCGGCAATGGCGGATTTGTCGAGACCTCGGGCAAGACAATCGAAGTGTCCGGCACGGTCAATGCCGGCCGCGGCGGCACCTGGCTGCTCGATCCCGATGACCTGACGATCAACACCTCGCTGGCCGCGACCATCATGGCCACGCTGAATGCCGGCACGAACGTCATTCAACAGACGACCTCGTCCGGGACCGGCGGCAATGGCGACATCTTCGTCAACGCGCAGATCGTGTGGAATTCGAACGCCACGCTGACGCTCAGCGCCTACCGCAACATCGTCATCAACGGCGTTGGCGTTACGCCGACCATCGTGAACACCGCCGGCGGCAACCTGGTGCTGCGCGCGAACGCCGAAGGCGCTTTTGCAATCGGGTCGGGCAACGGCATCATCAGCCTGCCGGCTTACACGATCGCGAACCGCATCGACTGGAGCGGCAGCACCGGGACGATCACGGCGTTCTACAACCCGTCGAGCTATGCCTCGCCGACCAACTTCACGACCGGCAACGGCAGTATCACGCTGGCATCGTCGAGCCAGCTGATCGCCTATATGCTGGTGAACAGTGCGTCCGAGCTTGCGCTCGTCGGCACCAGCGGGGACTACGCGCTGAGCAAGGACATCAGCGCCGGCATCTTCTCGCCGATCGGGAGCGTCGGATCGCCCTTTATTGGCCGCTTCTACGGTCAGGGACACACCATCAGCGGCCTGAACATTGCGCCGAACATCAGCGGCCTCAACAGCATCGGCATGTTCGCCGCGATCGGAACCGGCGCGACGGTGAGCGATCTCACCCTGGCGAACGCGAGCGTCACCGCCAACCCGATCGTCGGCCCGCCCGGCCAGTTCATCGGCGTGCTCGCGGGTCAGAACGCCGGCACGATCTCCAACGTCACCGTCACCAATAGCACCATCTCGAACGGCACCGTGACCAATGGCGTGCTCGCCGGCGGCCTCGTCGGACAAAATAGCGGCACAATCTCGAGCTCGAACGCACAGGTCGCCGTCACGGTCGGCAGCTCGACGACGGGCTCGGAGGAGAACAATGCCGGCGGCCTCGTCGGTGTGAATTCGGGCTCGATCACGGCGTCGAGCGCCAGCGGCACGGTCACCGGCGGCACCAGCAGCAATCTCGGCGGCCTGGTGGGACGCAATGAAATCTCGGGCACGATCACGGTGTCCTCGGCGAGCGGCGCCGTTACGCTCAATGACAGCCTCGGCAGCACGGCGGGGGGATTGGTCGGTTTCAATTTCGGCGCTATCGCCGGTTCGAACGCCTCGGGCGCGGTGAACAGTGCGGCGAGCAGCAACGTGTTCCAGGCCGCGAATATCGGCGGCCTCGTCGGAATCAACGACACGAATGCGACGATCAACAATTCCTTCGCGACCGGCGCGGTGAGCGGCGGCGCCTCGACCGTGGCGGGCGGGCTCGTCGGCACGAATCACGGATCGGTCACCAACTCGCACGCGACCGGCGCCGTCGCGTCGGACAACTTCGCCGGCGGGCTGGTCGGCTTCAACTCGTCGGGCAGCACGGTCAACAATTCCTATGCGACCGGCACGGTGAGCGGAAACGCGCTTGCGGTGGGCGGCTTTGCCGGCGTCAACGAGGGCACGATCCAGAACTCCTACGCGACCGGCGACGTGAGCGGTGCCGGACTCGCCTTGGGCGGCTTCGTCGGGGAGAACAACGGCGTCATCCTTTCGAGCCACGCCACCGGCAATGTCGCCGGCACCGGCGCCGGCGGATTTTCGCTGGGCGGATTTGCCGGATTGAACACCGGTTCGATCGACAACAGCTACGCCACCGGCAGCGTCACCGCCAACGGTAGCGCGTTCGTCGGCGGGTTCGTTGGTACTAATGGCGGCGACATCACGAACGCGAGCGCAAGCGGCGCAGTAAGCGGCGACACGGCGAGCTTGATTGGCGGGTTTGCCGGCGGAAACTTCGGCACGATCAGTGGATCGACGGCGTCAGGCAATGTCACTGCGGGCGCCGGCAGCTTTGCGGGCGGCTTTGTCGCCTTCAACATGCTCGGCACGATCGATACGAGCCGCGCCTTCGGATCGGTCACCGCCGGATCGGAAAGCTTCGCGGCCGGCTTTGCCTCGATCAATGTCGGCACGATCGATCGCAGCTCTGCGAGCGGCGCCGTCACGGCGGGCGACAACAGCTTCGTTGGCGGATTTGTCAGCCTCAATCTCAATGTCGCGGGCGTCGGCGACGGCACCATCACGCGCTCCTACGCGCTCGGCGCCACGACCGGCGGCCAGAACAGTTTTGTCGGCGGCTTCGCGGCACTGAACCTCGGCTCGCTCGACCAGACCTATGCGGCCGGGCTCGTCACTGCCGGCGCGGGCAGCACGACCGGTGGCCTGGTTGCGACCGCCTCGAACACGCTCTCGAATTTCTTCGTGCCGAACGTCAGCGGACCGCAGCCGGCGCTCGCGTCGAGCCCCGGCACCGCCACCAACTCCTATTGGGACACGACGACGACGGGCCAGACTGCGAGCGACGGCGGCACGGGGTTGACGACCGCGCAACTGACGTCAGGCCTGCCGACCGGCTTCGACTCGCAAACCTGGAGCAGCAGCCCCGGCACCTATCCGTGTCTGAACGGCCAGTGCAGTCCGCCGCCGCAACCGGGCCCGCCGGCGCCGAATAATCCCAACAATCCGGGAACGCCGAACCAGCCCAACGACACGCCGGTCACCGAGATCTCGCCGCTGGTCAATGTCACGCTGGCGCTGCTCAACGACTTCTTCCAGGACAAGAAGCAGGACGAGGTCATCAATACGAGTGGCGCCGCAAACAACGCGACCGGCGGCGGCGCGAGCGGATCCGGCAACAATTCAAAGAGCGGCAATCAGCGTGGCGCCGGCCGGCGCCCACCGATCCATTCGGTCCCGCCGATCGGTCTTGGTCCGTTGCCGAGCGGCATGCCGCCGATCGGCGAAACGCGCTTCCTGGCGAACGAAGTCGTGATGCAGCTCGGCGCCAATCTCACGCCCCAGCAGGTCGCGGCGCTCGCGAGCAAGTACGGGCTCGAGGTCATCTCCAGCCAGTCGTTCAGCCTGCTCGGTCGCACGGTCTATCGCTTCCGCATCACCGGGGGTCTCTCGGTGCGCGAGGTGATCGCCGGCCTGCAATCGGGCGGCCCGACTATCTCGGGACAGCCGAGCTACCAGTTCGAGCTCACGCAAGACACGAAGGCGCCAGCCGCGACCACGAGCCAGGGCGTGCCCGCGCCGGCACGAAACCATGGCGACTCGGCGCAATACATCGTCGCCAAGCTCGGGCTCGTCGAGGCGCACGGCATCGCGACCGGAAAGGGCGTGAAGATCGCCGTCATCGATTCGGAAATCGACGCGCAACATCCTGACCTGCAGGGCGTCGTCGCCGGCTCCTATGACGCTCTGCCCTCTTCCGACCAGACGCCGCACTCGCATGGCACCGGCATGGCCGGCGCGATCGGATCGCACCAGCGCCTGCTCGGCATCGCGCCGGGCGCACGCATCCTCGGCATCCGCGCCTTCGGGGTGAACACCGAGGGTGCGCAGGGCACCAGCATGAATATCGTGAAGGGGCTGGAGTGGGCCGTGCAGCAGGGCGCGCAGATCATCAATATGAGCTTCGCGGGGCCGCGCGATCCGATCCTCGAGCAGGCGCTCAAGGCGCTGAAGGATCGCGGCGTCATTCTGGTGGGCGCCGCCGGCAATGCCGGGCCGAAATCGCCGCCGCTCTTCCCTGGCGCCGACAGGAACGTCATCGGCGTGTCGGCGACCGACCAGGAAGACAGGACCTACAAGGGCGCGAACCGCGGCGCGCAGGTCGCGATTGCGGCGCCCGGCGTCGATATTCTCGTGCCGGCGCCGGAAGGCGGCTATCAGCTCACCACCGGTACCTCGGTGGCGGCGGCGGAAATCAGCGGCGTGATCGCGCTGATGCTGGAACGCAATCCGCAGCTCTCGCCCAACGATATCCGCAATATTCTCATGGCGACCGCGAAGAAGCTTCCGCAAGGTCGCCACGAGATCGGCGCCGGTCTCGTCGACCCGGTGCAGGCGCTGGTGAAGTCCGGCCCGAAGCAGGCACTGGCCAACTAGCTAGGCCGTCGCCCGGCAGCGCCCAGCCCGGCGCGCGGAACTTTTCGCTTGGCGCAGCATTGGCCCGTGCTGGCGGGTTAGAATGCTCTCCATGATCCTGTCGCGAATTCGGCGCCGCCCTTGGCCGCCGCGGCAAGCCGCGACCTTGGCCACGATCCTGCTGCTCATCGCCGGTGCGACCGTCGCGCTCGCGGCGCCGGCACTTGCCGCGGAGGGCAAGGCCGGCAGCACCGAAGCGGTGCTGATCGGCCAGGTCGTGCTGCTGATCGCTGCCGGGCGCCTGCTGGGCGAAGCCATGTTGCGCCTCGGCCAACCCGCCGTGATGGGTCAGCTGATGGCGGGCATTCTGCTCGGGCCTTCGGTGCTCGGGCTGTTGTGGCCCGACGCGCAGCATTTTCTGTTTCCCAAATCCGCCGAGCAGAAGGCGATGCTCGACGGGATCGCGCAGTTCGGCATTCTGCTGTTGCTGTTGCTGGCCGGGATGGAAACCGAGCTCGCGCTCGTGCGCGACGTGCGCCGGGCCGCGGTCAGCGCGTCGGTCGCCGGCATCACGCTGCCGTTCCTGTGCGGCTTCGCGCTCGGATATTTTCTCCCCGACGCGCTGCTGCCCGATCCAAACAAGCGGCTCGTCACCGCACTCTTCTTCGGTACCGCGCTGTCGATTTCGTCGGTGAAGATCGTCGCCAGCGTGGTGCGCGACATGGGCTTCATGCGGCGCAATGTCGGCCAGGTGATCCTCGCCTCCGCGATCGTCGATGACACCATCGGCTGGATCATCATCGCGATCACGTTCGGGCTCGCCAGCCAGGCAAGCTTCGACTGGATGTCGGTCGGCGGGCACGTCGTCGGGACGCTTCTGTTCCTCGTCGTCAGCTTCACGGTCGGGCGACGCATCGTGTTCAAGCTGATCCAGTTCACCAACGATCATTTTCGCGGCGAGGCGCCGGTCATCGCCGTGATTCTGGTGATCATGGGCGGCTTTGCGCTGATCACGCAGACGATCGGCGTGCACACCGTGCTCGGTGCGTTCGTTGCCGGAATCCTGATCGGTGAATCGCCGATGCTCACCGAGGAGATCGACCGGCAGCTGCGCGGCCTGGTTGCTGGCCTGTTCATGCCGGTCTTCTTCGGCCTTGCCGGGCTGTCGGCCGACCTGACCGTGCTGAAGGATAAGGAGCTTGCGCTGCTCACCGTCGGCCTCGTCGTGATCGCGAGCTTCGGCAAGGGGATCGGCGCATTCGTCGGAGGCTGGTTCGGCGGTCTCACCGGCCGTGAGTCGACCGCGCTCGCGATGGGCATGAACGCGCGCGGGTCGACCGAGGTCATCGTCGCGACGATCGGCCTCTCGATGGGCATGCTGAGCCAGAACCTGTTCACCATGATCGTCGCGATGGCAGTGATCACGACGCTCGCAATGCCGCCCACCCTGCGCTGGGCGCTGCACCGTCTGCCGATGCGGCAGCAGGAGAGGCAGCGGCTGGAGCGCGAGGAATACGAGCGCAGCGCCTTCGTGCCGAACATCGAGCGAATCCTGCTCGCGATCGACGATAGCGCCAATGCGCGTTTCGCCACGCGCGTCGCCGGGCTGCTCGCGGGCGCGCGCGGCATGCCGGTAACGATCCTCACGCTCGACGCCGAGGCCGACAAGCCGTCGCCCAAAGGATCGGCCAGAGAATCGGCGAAGGGATCGGCCAAACGCACGGACACCGATCGCGCCCCCGAGGCCAGCGCGCTCATTCAACGTGCGGCTGAACGAGCCGGCGTGAAAGCGGCGGATCAGTCCAAGATCGACGTGATCGTGCGCAAGCACGACCTCGCTCCCGAAGCGGCGATCGCGCACGAGGCGCGACGCGGCTACGACCTCCTGGTGATCGGGACCGCGCGCGTCGCGGCACCGCGCGGCGGCTTCCACGAGGATCTCTCAAAGCTGGTCGGCAAGTTCGAAGGCTCGCTCGCCGTGGTCGCGGCGCGCGGCCATCTCGAGGAAGACCCGACTGCGTCGATCGAGGCTGTTCTGACGCCGGTGACCGGCAACGAAAACTCGCGCCGCGGCGCGGAGGTGGCCGTGACGCTCGCAAGCGCCGTGCGGGCCAAGATCTCTGCCCTCTCGGTCACGAGTCCGGAGCCGCGCCAGCGCCAGCAGCTACGCCGCGAGGCCCGCGCGGTCGCGGAGGAGGTCGAGCGCATCGCAAGGCAATTGGATACCAGCGTGCGCCTGATCACGCGCACCGAGCGCAGCGCCGAAGACGCGATCCTTCGTGCCGTCGAGCGGGGCAAGCATGATCTGGTGATCATGGGTGTCAGCCGCCGGCCGGGCGAGGCGTTGTCCTTCGGCCATATCGCCGACAGTCTGATCAAGGACGCGCCGTGCTCGCTCGTATTCGTCGCCCCGCAGATGCGCGGCACGACGAAATCCGCCACCAAGGGTTCCGAGGAAGCGGCTGCGAGCTGAGCCTTAACCGCGGCGGCCATGCATTTGATTTGCGCGATCCCGGCACGATCATTATTCCGCCCAACTTCGCGACTGCACATTGTCGTCAAGTGACGATTTATGCTTCAATTGCGATTCCAAGGAGCCTTGAGTGAAAGCACGCTCCGAACTCCTCACTGGCGCTCCCGCGCCGGCGCGGCGCAAGAAGGCCGGCCCGGTGCCGCGCCTGCCGGCAGACCAGCGCAGGGCGTTGATCCTCGCGCGCGCGAGCGATTTCTTCGCCGAGTACGGCCTGACCGCCCAGACGCGGCCGCTCGCGGCCGCCTGCGGCATCACGCAGCGCCTGCTCTATCGCTATTTTCCATCCAAAGCCGCGTTGCTGGCAGAGGTCTATGGCGAGGCGATCGTCGCGCCGTTCAAGGCGGTCTGGATCGTGCAGCTCAAGAACCGGGCGCAGCCATTGGAAGAGCGGCTTTTTACCTTCTACCGCAATTACTATCGCGAGGTGCTGACGCGCAAATGGCTGCGCCTCTTTCTCTATGCGTCGCTCGCCGAAGCCACCATGGCGCCGGACTATACCCGGGCGATCCTGATGGAGATGCTGGAGACCGTGGTCGCGGAAGTCGCGCATGACAAGGGAGTGCCGGTGCCGCGGCAGCGCAAAATCGTGCATGAAATCGGCTGGATTCTGCACGGCGCCGTGTCCCACCTGGCGATCCGGCGCCATATCTACAAACTCAGCCAGGACATCGATGAGGATCAGGTCCTCGCTCTGCACGTACGCGCCTTCATCGCGGGCTTTGCCGCGACCGTCGCGGCGGCACGGCTGGGCAGCGTCAATGGGGCACGGGCGCGGCGCGCCTAGAGCTGCGTTAAGTCGTCAGTTGCCGACTTGCATTCTTTGGGCTTAGGATCACCGCACAGGTCCGGGAGAACAGGCTGCGCGGCGCGCCATATGGGCGCCCGCGTTTTGCGCGGCAGCACCGCAGGGGGAGTATCCAATGGCTCGACGGAGCACAGTGACCCGCCGTTCGTTTCTGGGAAGTTCAGCGGCCGGTATCGCGGCCGGCCTCATCGGCAGTCCGCGACGCGCGCTTGCCGCCGACCCGATCTACTTCGCAACCTGGTCGGCCGCGGTCGACACCGTGAAGAGCCACCTTGCGGCGTTCGAGAGCAAGACCGGGCTGAAGGTCGAATACTCGAACTCGCCATGGGCGCAGTTTCGCGAGACCATGGTGACGAAATTCATCGGCAAGGCGCCGATCGACACGCTTTGGGTTTCGGACAGCTGGCTGCCCGAATGGGCCGAGGCCGGATGGATCCTGCCGGTCGATCAATACAAATCGCTCACTACCTACAATTCCGATGTCGAGGCGTTCTGCGTCGACTCGATGTCGTACAACGGCAAGCAATACGGCATCACCTACTACACCGACTTCATGGGCTTCATCTACAACGCCGAGATTCTCGACAAGGCCGGCATCAAGACGCCGCCGCAGAGCTGGGACGAAGTCACCGAGCAGTCGAAGATCATCAAGGACAAGGGCCTGTCGCAGTGGCCGATGCTGCTCGCGCTCGCGCAGGAGACCTGGCTGATCGAATTTCTCGCCGCGATGATCTATTCGCAGGGCGGCCGGTTCACCGACGACAAGGGCGTCGCGGTGATGCAGGACGGCAAGAATGGCGCAGTCTCCGCGCTGCGTTGGGTGGTGGATGCGGTGCAGAAGCACAAGATCGTTTCGCCCTCCTGCGTCGAGACCGGCGAGCTCGCCGCGCTGAAGAGCTTCTCGTCCGGCCAACATGCCTTCGCGTTGATGCCGAAATTCCGGTTGCGCACGCTGAATGATCCGAAGCAGAGCCAGATCGCCGGCAAGACCAAGATCGCGCTGATGCCGAAGGGGCCGAGCGGCTCGCACGCGACGGTCGGATGGATGCGCTTCTACGGCATGACGCCACGCGCACAGGCCGACAAAACTCGCGCCGAGAATACCGTGAAGCTGATGGAATGGTTCGGCGGCAAGGCCGACGGCGAATACAAGTTTCAGAAGCTCCTGTTCAAGGACATTGGCGCCGGCTTCGGCGTGAAGTCGCTGTTCCAGGATCCCGAGATGCGCAAACTCTACGCCGAATACGGCGACGTCGAGATCATCGGCCAGCAGCAGGGCCTCGCGCGCAAGAAGGACGTGATCACGCCCTGGTTCGGCGAGTGGAACGACGTCAACGGTTCGGCCTGGCAGCAGGCGATCCTCGGCAAGGTCACGCCCGAGCAGGCGCTGAAAACCTCCGGCGACAAGTGGAACGCACTGAAGAAGCAAGGCTGATTGTGCTCCGACACGCGGCTGCGCTCAGCACGCCCGACGGTGAAATCCGATGACGGCGAGCACACTGGCAGCGCCCCGCCCGCGCCCGGCGCTACGGTTCAGCTACGATGAACGCAGCGCGCTGCTGTTCGTGCTGCCGTTCGCGCTCGTGCTGTTCGCAGTCGCAGTCTTCCCGGTCGTCTACTCGTTCTACATCAGCCTCTACAGCCTCCGGCTGACGCGGCCGAACCGCGTCCCGTTCGTCTGGTTCGACAACTACGTGAATGTGCTGTCGGATCCGCAGTTCTGGGAGGCGGTCCAGCGCACGGTCGCGTTCTCGGTCATGGCGGTGGCGGCAACCGCGCTGCTTGGCCTTCTGATCGCGCTGCTGCTGAACGAGGATTTTCCCGGCCGGCGCGTGCTCAGTGCGTTGCTGCTGATCCCATGGGCAATCCCCTCGGTCGCCAACGGGCTGATGTGGAAGTGGATCTATGATTCGAACTATGGCGCGCTCAACGGCGCCCTGTTTCAGCTCGGCTTCATCGACAGCTACATGGTCTGGCTTGGCGATGCCGACAAGACGCTCGCGTTGATCGCCAACGCCTTCGTCTGGAAGGAAGTCCCGCTCGCCGCGATCCTGCTGCTGGTCGGTATGAAAACCATTCCTTCGGACCTCTACGCGGCGGCGAAAGTGGATGGCGCCGACGCGTTGCGCCGCTTCTTCCACGTCACGCTGCCGGCGCTGGGTCCGAGCTTCGCGCTTGTCATCGTCTACGAGACGATGATGGCGATCCGCCATTTCGACCTGTTCTTCCTGTTGACCGAAGGCGGCCCGGGCGACGCGAGCCATGTGGTCGCATGGCGCATCTATGTCGAGACCTTCCGCAACCTCTCCTTCGGCACCGGCGCCGCGATGTCGTACATCCTGGCGCTCGCCACGCTCGCGCTCTCCTATGTGGTGATCCGCGCGCTCGCACGGAGGCTGTAACGTGGGCGTTGCCGTTCGCGCGCATCATCGTGCCGGCGTGCTGACCCGCTTCGGGCGGCCGGTGCTGCTCGGCATCGCGTCCCTGCTGCTGCTCTCCTATCTGTTGGCGCCGATGGCCTGGCTGGTCTCTTCCTCGCTGCAGAGCGAGCGCGAGATCGTGTCGAAGCCGCCGCACTGGATTCCGCGCGAGCCGACGATCGCGAACTTCGCCACGATCTTCACCTCGCACGAGCGATCCGTCACCTATGAGACGCGGCGCGGCACCGATCCGGTGAGCGGCGGATTCATCCCATCGACGGCAAAGAACCTGTTGCCCGCGCTCGGCAACAGCCTGATCGTCGCTTGCGCGGTGGTGCTGCTCAATCTCCTGGTCGGGGTGCCGGCGGCTTATGCGATGGCAAAGATCCGCTTTCGCGGCCGCCAAGCCTCGATCTACGGCATCCTGGCAACGCGCGTCATTCCCGACATCGCGCTGGTCGTGCCGTTTTTCCTGTTCATCCGCAATCTCGGGCTGCTCGACACGCTGACCTCGCTGATCGTGACCTATCTGGCGATCACGGTGCCGTTCTCGGTTTTCATCCTGATCAACTATTTCGAGTCGCTGCCCGACGAGCTCGACAAGGCGGCGCGCGTCGACGGCTGCTCGCGCTGGCAGACCATGACCAAGGTGTTCCTGCCGCTCGCCGCGCCGTCGCTGGTCGCCGTGATCCTGTTCGCGTTCCTCGCCAGCTGGAACGAGTTTCTGCTCGCCCTGATGTTCACCCAGACGCCGCAGTCACAGACATTGCCGATCATCATTGCGTCCTTCACCTCCGACTTCACCATCAGCTTCTCGTTCATCAATGCGGCGGGCGTGCTGGCGGTCCTGCCGCCGGTGATCCTCGCGATCGTGTTCGAGCGCTACATCGTGTCCGGCCTGACCGCCGGGGCCGTGAAAGGCTGAGCATGGCGAGCATCTCATTTCGCGCGGTGACGAAGCGCTATTCCGGCGATGTCATCGCGGTGCTCGACCTCGACCTCGATATTCGCGATAAGGAATTCGTCGTGCTGCTCGGACCGTCGGGCTGCGGCAAGTCCACGACGCTGAACATGATCGCGGGCCTCGAGGAGGCGACCGAGGGCGAGTTGCGCTTCGGCGACGAAATCGTCAACGAGCTGCCGCCGCACAAGCGCGACGTCGCCATGGTGTTCCAGAGCTACGCGCTCTACCCGCACAAGTCGGTCTATGAGAACATTGCCTTCGGCCTGCGTATGCGCAAGGTCGATAAGGCCGAGATCGACCGCCGCGTTCTCGACGCCGCGAGCAAGCTCGCGATCTCGCATCTGCTCCAGCGTCGGCCGAGTCAGCTCTCCGGTGGTCAGCGCCAGCGTGTGGCGCTCGGGCGCGCCATGGTACGCCAGCCCGCCGTGTTCCTGATGGACGAGCCGCTCTCCAACCTCGACGCGGCCTTGCGTATCTCGATGCGTGCCGAGATCAAGCAGCTGCACACCGCGATGCAGACCACTTTCGTCTATGTGACGCATGATCAGGCGGAGGCGCTGACGTTGGCCGACCGAATCGTGGTGATGAATGACGGCGTGATCCAGCAGATCGGGACCGCGGACGACATCTACGAGCGGCCGCGCAACATGTTCGTGGCCTCGTTTCTCGGCAATCCACCGATCAACTACCTGCCCGGCACGATCGAGAGTCACAATGGCACGCGCCTGTTCCGGCGCGGATCGCTGCGTATTCCGCTCCCGCTCACTATCGGCGATGGCGACGGGCGCGAGGTCATGCTCGGCGTGCGTCCCGAGGATGTCGCGCCGCCGAACGAGCACCCGGATGCGCCGGCGATCACCGGCACGGTCGAAACCGTGCTGCCGGTGGGCTCCGATCGTTTCCTCGGCCTCAAGGTCGAGGACCGCAGCGTTTTCGTGCGCGTCGGCAAGCAGGCCTCGTATCGCGAAGGCGAGAACGTGACGCTCAGCCTGGCGCCGGAGCGGCTGCATCTGTTCGATCCGAAGACCGGCCTCAGCCTGCGCGAGCGCGCGCCATGAAGCCGGCCCGGTTTTCCTACGAGGCACCGACCAGCATCGCGGACGCGCTTGCGGCGCTCGCCGCACGCGGTACAGAGGCCAAGATCATCGCCGGCGGACAGAGCCTCGCCCCGATGATGAACATGCGCATCGCCCAGCCCGGACACCTGATCGACATCAATCGCGTGTCCGGATTGGGTGAGATCCGCCTTCAGGACGGCCATCTCGTGTGCGGCGCGCTGACGCGCCACGCCGACCTCGCACGCCACGTGCTGGCCTGGACGCATGCGCCGATGCTGGCTTTCGCGGCAAGCACGATCGGGCACTATGCGATCCGCCAGCGTGGCACGCTCGGCGGCAGCCTCGCACATGCGGATCCCGCCGCGCAGCTTCCGCTCGCCGTCGTGGCGCTCGATGCCAGGATCGAGATCGCGTCACAGAGCGGAAACCGCTTCGTCGCAGCGACGGAGTTCTTTGCGTCGATCTTCACGACCGTGCTCGCGCCGCATGAGCTGATTGTCGCGGTGCACGTTCCGTTGGCGCAACCGAGCGAAGGCTGGGGATTTCGCCTGTTTGCGCGCCGCGCCGGCGACTTTGCCCTCGCCCTGGTCGCCTGCACGGCGGTGCGGAACAGCAGCGAAATCGCCGCCGTTCGACTGGCGGTCGGCGGCGTCGCGCCAACGCCGCTGCGGCTCGACCACGCCGTCCCGAAAGGGTTCGGCGCGGCCGATTGGATCGAGCCGGCAGCGCGGGCCATCGCGGCAGCGGCCCCAATCGAGGAGAATGAGCGCATCTCAACCGAATACCGGCGCGAGCTGGTCGCAGCCCTGGCACATGGTGCGCTCACCGATGCTTTGGAGAATGCGACGTGAGCGAGTTGGCACAGCCCTTGAGCCTCAATGTGAACGGCGAGGCGCACCATGTGCTGGTCGAGCCGCGCAAGCTGCTGTGCGACGTCCTGCGCGAAGACTGCAGCCTCACCGGCACGCATGTCGGCTGCGAGCACGGCGTGTGCGGCGCCTGCACGGTGCTTCTCGACGGCCGACCGGTGCGCTCCTGCCTGATCTATGCAGTGCAGGCACAAGGCGTGGCGATCACGACCATCGAGGGCGTCGCCCAGCAGGGCACGCTCTCGCTGCTGCAGCAATGCCTGCATGAAATGCACGGCTTGCAATGCGGCTTCTGCACGGCGGGCATCGTGCTCACGATGCAGGCCTGGCTCGACGAGCATCCCAATCCGAGCGAGGCTGAAATCCGCGGCGCGCTCTCGGGAAATCTCTGCCGCTGCACCGGCTACCACAACATCGTGAGGGCGGTCGCAGCCGCGGCGCGGCAGCGCGGCAAGGAGGCGGCGGAATGACGGGCTCGGTCGGCCAGGCGCTGCTGCGCAAGGAGGACTATCGCTTCCTCACCGGCCAGGGCCGCTATCTCGACGATCTCGCGGTAGCGGGCGCCCTGCATGCGCATTTCGTGCGCTCGCCGCACGCCCACGCGCGCATCCGCGCCATCGACGTTGCCGCGGCGAGCGGGGTGCCCGGCGTGGTGCGCGTCGTCACCGGACGCGAGCTCGCCGAATGGACCACGGCGCTGCGCATGGCGCCGCCGATCGAGGGACTGCATCCGGTCGAGATGACGACGCTGCCGATCGACAAGGTGCGCTTCATCGGCGATCCGGTGGTGTGCATCGTGGCCCGCGACCGCTACCTCGCCGAGGACGCAGCCGAGCTCGTTGCAATCGAGTACGAGCCACTCGCGCCGGTGACCAGCATGGACGGCGCGCTCGCGCCTGGCGCCGCGCTGGTCGACGAGACGCTGCCCTCAAACCTGATCTCGCATCAGACCTTCACGGCCGGCGATCCGAAGCGACGGTTCGGCGAAGCGTCGATCATGGTCGAGGCGGAATTCCATCAACACCGCCAGACCCACGCGCCGATCGAAACGCGCGGCTGCTGCGTCGTGTGGGACGAGGGCCGCCAGCATTTGACCATGCATGTCGGCAATCAGGTGCCGCATCCCTATCGCACGCAGCTTGCGCGCCGGCTGCGCCTCTCCGAGTCGCAGGTGACCGTCATCTCGCCCGACATCGGCGGCGGCTTCGGGCAGAAGATCGCGCTCTATCGCGAGGAGCTTACCTGCGCGGCGCTCGCGCGCGTGCTGCGCCGTCCAGTGCGCTGGCGCGAGGATCGGACCGAAAACCTGCTCGCCGCCTGTCATGCGCGCGAGGATTCGGCGCGCACGCGCGCGGCGGTCGACAAGGACGGCCGGATCCTCGCGCTCGAGCTGCAGATCACCGAGGACTTCGGCGGCTACTGCTTCTATCCGGCGAATTACGTTGCGCGCGTTGTCGCGCTGATCCTCACCGGCCCCTATCGGATCGCGGACTACAGCTACGACATCAAAGTCGTGCTCACCAACAAATGCGGCTACGGCCCGATGCGCGCCCCGATGGCGATGGTGAGCTGGATCATCGAAGGCACGATCGAGGCGATCGCGCGCAAGCTGCGCCTCGACCCGATCGAGGTGCGGCGCGTGAACATGCTGCACGCCTCGGACCTGCCGTATCGCATGCCGACCGGCGAAACCCTCGAAGACATCACGCCGCGCGAAACCTTCGAGACCGCGCTCGCGAGATTCAATATCGCGGACTTCCGTGCACGCCAGCAGGCGGATCGCCGGCGCGGCATTTATCGTGGGGTCGGCATCTGCTGCGTTGTTGAATCCACGACCTATGGCTCGGCGTTCTACAAGGCCGCGGGCATTCCGGGCTCCGGCCACGAGGCTGGCTGGGTGAAGATCGAACCCTCCGGCGCGGTGAATGCGTCGGTCGGCCTGATGGCGTCGGGGCAAGGCTACGAGACGACGTTCGCGCAAGTCGTGGCGGACGCGCTTGGGGTCGCGCCGCAGAACGTCCGGCTCAACATCGGCAACACCGATACCGCGCCGTATGGCATGGGCAGCCGTGGGGCGCGCGGCGGTACGGTCGGCGGCAGCGTGCTGACGCTCGCGGCGCGGGCGTTGCGCGAGAAGGTACTGGCGATTGCCGCGACGCTGCTGGGGCTCAACTCGAGTGGCGAACTGCGCCTCAACCTCGGCCGGGTGGAGCGACATCTCGGCGGCGTCTGGACCGAGACCCCCCTGTCGCTGACCGACATCGCGCAGGTCGCGTACCTCGATCCGTTGCGCTTGCCGGCCGGGATGGAGCCGGGACTTGAGGCGCACAAGGCCTACGACCCGCCGCCGATGACCTATTCGAATGCGACGCATGTCTGCGAGGCTGTCGTCGACATTTGCACCGGGGCGATTCATCTGCAACGCTATCTGGTGGTCGAAGACTGCGGCACCGTGTTCAACCCCGCCATCGTCACCGGCCAGCAGCATGGCGCGATCGCGATGGGCTTGAGCGGCGCGCTGCTCGAGGAAGTCGTCTACGACGCGGACGGACAGAATCGCTCCGGCAGTTTTGCCGATTACATGCTCGCGACCGCAGTGGAAATTCCCCCGATCGAGGTCATCTCGCAGCACACGCCCAACCGCAAGACGCCGACGGGAAGCAAAGGCATGTCGGAAGGCGGCGTGATGGGTGCGATCGGGGCGGTGATGAGCGCGGTCAATGACGCGCTCGCGCCGTTCGGTGTCGTGGCAGACCGTCAGCCGCTCGCGCCGGACTACATTCGTACCCTGGTGCGGGGCAAAATGCCGACGCCGTAGGGTGGGCAAAGGCGCGGGCCAGTGCACCGACCTTCCCCCACACGAACCACCAAGCGCCGTGCCCACCGCGCTGGTGTCGCGCGAAACGCGTGGGCACGGCGCGCAAGTGCGCGCCTTTGCCCACCCTACGAGACCGTCACGCCGCCCGCTCCTTCGCGCCCGCGAACGCCGCCGCAACCGCGCGCATGATCCCGATCGCTTCCTCGACCGCCGCGTCGTCGATGTGGCGGTGCGTGACGAAGCGCAGCGCGCGCGGGCTCCAGGCGCCCGCCTGCAGGCCCTTCTGGTTCAGCGCCGCGATCCAATCGGCGGCGGGCGTGCCGGTGTGGCCGACGGTCATCATCACGATGTTGGTGTCGGCAAGGCGCGGGTCGCAGAGCTGCGGGTCGATCGCCGCGAGGCCTTCGGCCAGCCGCTTGGCACGGCGGTGATCGTCGGCGAGCCGATCGATCATCCGCTCGAGCGCGACGAGACCCGCCGCCGCCATGATCCCGGCCTGGCGCATGCCACCGCCGACCATGCGGCGATAGGCGCGGGCGCGCTCGATGAAGGCCGCCGAGCCGCACAGCACCGAGCCGAACGGCGCGCTCAAGCCCTTGCTGATGCAGAAGCCCACGCTGTCGCCGTGCCGCGCGATCTCCTTCGGCGCAACGCCGAGCGCGACCGATGCATTGAACAGCCGGGCGCCATCGATATGAACCGGCACGTTCTTCGCGGCCGTCAACGCGCGTAGCTTCGCCAGGTAGTCGAGCGGGAGCACCGCGCCGCCGGCGCTGTTATGCGAGGTCTCGATGCAGACGAGCGCGGTTGCGAGTTTGTTGGCCGAGAGCTTTTCGCTCAGCCGTTCGCCGAGCTCATCGAGCGCGGGCGCGCCGCGCGTCGACGGGATGGTGCGATAGAACAGGCCGGCAAGCGACGCGATCCCGCCCATCTCGCTGCGCATGATGTGCGACTCGGCATCGAGCAGGACCTCCCCGCCCCGCCCGGTATGCGCGAGCAATGCCACCAGGTTCGACATCGTGCCGCTTGCGACGAACAGCGCCTCCTCCTTGCCGGTCAGCGCGGCCGCCGCCTGCTCGAGTTTGCGCACGGTCGGATCGCCCTCGCGCGAGTCGTCGCCGAGCTCGGCGCGCTGCATCGCGACGCGCATCTCCTCGGTCGGGTGTGTGACGGTATCGCTTCGCAGATCGATCATCTGATCCTCACATCATCAAGAGCTCATAGCTCGCGAGATCATGCTTTGGCCCCAAGAACGGCGGCGGCCGCGGCGAGACCCGCGCCGGGCGTCGGTGCGCGGCCGAGATCGCGCAGCGTGCATTCGAGATAGTGCAGGTCGGCAAGAATGTCGGCGGGGCCGACAAAGCCCATGGTGCCGATGCGAATGACGCGATTGTCGAGCTTGGTGCGCTGGCTCGCGATCACGGTCCGGTAGTTGGCATACATGTGCCGCACGATCGCCGAGCCGGTGAATCCCTCCGGCACGACGCCGACGGTGACGGTCGCGGAAAGATTCGCCTTCGGGAACATCGGAAAGCCGAGCGCCGTAAATCCCGCGCGTAGCGCGGCGGCGAGGCGCGCATGGCGCGCGAGCACTGCGGCCAAGCCTTCTTCGTTGATCATGGCGAGCGCCTCGCGCAGCCCCAAGATCAGCGAGACCGGCGGCGTGAACGGCGTCTCGCCCTTGTCGAGCGAAGCTTTGGCCTTGCGAAAATCGAAGAAATAGCGCGGCATGCCCGACGCAGCGTCGATCACGCGCATCGCCTTCGCGCTCACCGCCACGATGGCAAGCCCCGGCGGACACATCAGCGATTTCTGCGAAGCCGTGACGACGACGTCGGCGCCCCAATCATCCATGCGCACGTCAACGCCGCCGACGCCGCTGACGGAATCGACCACAAGCAGCGTTTCGGTATCGCGCAACACCGCGCCGATCGCCGCGAGGTCCGCGACCACGCCGGTCGCGCTTTCATTGTGGATCACGACCACGGCCCGATAGGATTTCTGCCGGACGCGCTCGGCGATGGCTGCCGCATCGGGCGCCTCGCCCCAGGGGACCTGCAGGCGGTCGAGTGTCACCGGCATGGTCGTGGCGATCGAGGAGAATCGCTCGCCGAACTGGCCGTTTTCGACCACCAGAACCGCATCGCCCGCGGACAGCACGTTGATCAGCGCGGCTTCCATGCCGCCGGTGCCGGACGTGCCGAGCAAAAACACATCATGCCGGGTGCCGACAATGGCGCGCAGCAGCGCGGTCACCTCCTCCAGAATGATGCGAAACTCGGCGCCGCGATGCGACAGGATCGGCAGCGCGGTCGCGGTCCGCACGCGCTCAGGAACTGCGGCCGGTCCCGGCATGCGCAAACGATAGTCGGACGGAATGGCGCTCGCGGTCGTCAACCGGGAAGGAGTAACGTTCACCGTGGAAATCCTGTCGAAAAACGCTCAGCCCGCGCGTGTACCACGCCGCGAGAGGCCGCGACAGCAGCGCTCCCGCATTGCTGCGATGAAAAGGCTGATTCAGGCGGCAGGCACCGATTCGGTAGCCGTCAACCCACGACGCGCAACGGGACATGCTGGCGCTGCGCCGACCGTTCAAACACGCTCTCCAGCACCTGCCGCTCCACCGGCTTCTCCAGAGTCTGGATCGTCGCATAGGACGGATCGATGCTCTCGCGGCCATAGCCGGTCACGAACACGAAGGGGATGCCGCGGTCGAGCAGCCGATCGGCGACCGGATAGACCAGCTGTCCGGCGAGATTGACGTCGAGAATGGCGGCGTCGGGGGCGTATTCCTCGATCGCCCGGATGGCTTCCGGGACACTCGCGCAGGTGGCCGCGATCGAAAAGCCGAGCTCCTCCAGCTGCTCTTCCAGGATCATGGCAACCAGTGCTTCGTCTTCGACGATCATGATGCGATCGCAGGAGATCGGGCCCGCCGTCCCGTTTGTTGCCGCGCTCACGGGGCCGTGCCGCGTGTCGATTCCGGAGCGGTGTGGGATCGACAAGGAGCACGAGAGTCCTTCGGGGAGCCAGTCGAAAATTGCCTTGCCGCCAAGCTGCCGCTCGATGCTCGAGGTGATGATGCGCGTGCCAAACCCGGTTTTGAGCGGCGTGACCGTCAGGGGGCCGCCCGCCTCGCGCCAATGGATGTCGATGGCGCTGGGGCGGACCTTCCAGGTCATCTCGAGTGTGCCGGAGAGTCGCGATAGCGCGCCATATTTCGCCGCATTGGTGGCGAGCTCGTGCAGCGCCAGTGCCAATGTCTGCGCCGTGGTCGGATCAAGCACGATCTTCGGACCGGCGACGTGAATGCTGTCGGCATGGGCGGAGCGGTAGGGGGCGAGCTCCTCCTCCACCAGCTTGCTCAGCTCCGCGCCTTCCCAGCGCGAATCCGACAGGATGGCATGCGCCCGCGACAGCGCCTTGATGCGCCCTTCGATGACTGCCGCATAGTCCGCGATACTCTCCGCCTTGGTAAGCTTCACGATCGATTGCACGATCGCCATCGCGTTCTTGGCGCGGTGATCGACCTCGCGCGCGAGCAGCGCCTGACGCTCCTCGGCGTCCTTGCGGTCCGTGATGTCCATCGTGACGCCGCTGATGCGCACGACCTTGCCGCTGCCATCGCGCGTTGCCGCCGCCGTGCTGGTGCACCAACGCAGCTCGCTGTTCGGGCGGCGTACGCGAAACTCCATGTGCTGCGGCTCGCCCTGTTCGAGCAGCGCCGTCATGCCGCGTTGCAGCGGCTCCCAGTCGTCGGGGTAGATCAGCACTTTGAGGTTCTCGGGCGTGACGACGAACTGCCCGGGCGTGACGCCGTAGATGGCGTGCTGCCCGGCATCCCAGGTGGATGTGCCGGCGATCACGTCCCAGTCCCATGAGCCCATATTGCCGGCCATCAGGGCGAGGCTGCGCCGCTGCTCGCTCTGCAGCAGCCGCGCGGTCGAGGCCTCGAGCTCGGCGGTGCGCTCCGCCACGCGCCGCTCGAGCTCCGCATTGAGCCGCTCGAGCTGCCGGCCCTTGCGATAGAGGTCGGCAAACACCCGCACCTTCGCGCGCAACACTTCGGGCACGACCGGGACCGGCACGTAGTCGACCGCGCCCATCTCGTAGCCGCGCAGATGATCGATCTCGGCAAGGTGGATCGCCGAGATGAAGATCATCGCGATCTTCTGGAAGCGCGGGTGCTCGCGGATCATCTGCGCCAGCTGGAAGCCATCGAGCTCGGGCATGCAGACGTCCATCAGCACGACCGCGATCTCGTTCTTCAACAGCTGCTCGAGCGCCTCCTTGGCGGACGCCGCCATGATCAGGTCGTCGCCGAGCTCGCGCAGGATCACCTCATAGGTGAGGAGCTTCGACGGCTGGTCATCGACCAGCAGAATCTTGACCTTGTCGTCCGCCGTCATGTCTTCGGTCTTGCGTCAGCGATGCAGCCACATGCGCAGCGCCGACAGCAATTGCTCCGTGTTCACGGGTTTGGCCAGATAGTCCGATGCACCCGCCTCAAGGCACTTCTCACGATCCCCCTTCATGGCCTTGGCGGTCAGCGCAATGATCGGGAGCCTACGATACGCCGGATTCTCGCGGATGACACCCATCGTTTGGTAGCCGTCCATCTCGGGCATCATGATGTCCATCAAGACGATGGCGAGTTCCGGGGTCTTCTCGACGATCTCGATCGCTTCCCGTCCGGTGGTTGCGGTGAGCACGCGCATGCCGCGACGCTCCAAAACGCTGCTCAGCGCGAAGATGTTCCGCGCGTCGTCGTCGACCAGCAGCGCGGTGCGACCGATGAGGTCCTCATCCGATGAGTTGAGCCGCTCCAGCATCCGCTGCTTTTCCGCCGGCAGTTCGGTCACGACCCGGTGCAGGAACAAGGCGGTTTCATCGAGCAGGCGTTCCGGCGACTCGACCCCCTTCACCACAATGCTGCGCGCCATCGTATGCAGCTGGGCATCTTCCTCGGCCGAGAGCTCGCGCCCGGTGAAGACGACGACCGGAACATCCGACAGAGCGTCGTCGCGTTTGATCTCCTCCAGCACCTCGAACCCGGTCATGTCGGGCAGGCGCAGGTCGAGCACGACGCAGTCGTACTGCTGCTGTCGCAGATTGGCGAGCGCGCCGCTGCCGGTTCCGGCGGTGTCGATCTCGATGTCGTCATAGCTCAGCAATTCGCGGATGCTGAGCTGCTCGGCCGGATTGTCCTCGACCACAAGCAGCCGCTTGCGGCGCGGTTTGGCGTATTCCTTGATGCGGGTGATCGCCGCCTCGACGCCCTCGGTGGTGGTCGGTTTCGTCACGAACGAGAAGGCGCCGCGCGCGAGCGCATGCTGGCGGTCCTCGTCGAGCGTGATGATCTGCACCGGGATGTGCCGGGTCAGCGGATTCTGCTTCAACTGGCTCAGCACGGTCCAGCCGAGCATGTCGGGCAGGAACACGTCGAGCGAGACGGCAGTGGGCTGGAACTGCTTGGCGAGATCGAGCGCATCGATGCCGCGCATCGCGACCAGCACCTTGAAGCCGCGATCGCGCGCGAGATCCATGATCACGCGCGCATAATGCGGATCGTCCTCGACGATCAGCAGGATGCTGTCGCCGGGCACGATCTCGAGCCGGTCATCCGGAATTTGCTCCGGGACCGCGCGCTCGATCGACGGGGCGAACTCCTTCGTGCTCTCGACCAGCGCCGGCGCGTCGGGCGCGACGCGCGCGGCCGCGGTCGGCCCGACATATTTGAGCGGCAGAAAGAGCGTGAACGTCGACCCCTTGCCGGGCGTCGAGCGCAGCTGGATCTCGCCGCCGAGCAGGCTCGCAAGTTCGCGGCTGATCGCGAGCCCAAGGCCGGTGCCGCCATATTTGCGGCTGGTGCTCGCGTCCGCCTGCTGGAACGCCTCGAAGATGATGCGTTGCTTCTCGAGCGGAATGCCGATGCCGGAGTCGGTCACCTCAAACGCCACAACGGCAGACTGGTTGAGCAGCATGTGGTCCGGCGACCAGCCGCCGACAGCCGCCGAGACCCGGAGCCGCACGCTGCCCTGCTCGGTGAATTTGAAGGCGTTCGACAACAGGTTCTTGAGCACCTGCTGCAGACGTTTGGAGTCGGTCGTGATCGTGCGGTCGAGGTTGGGATCGATCTCGACATCGAATGCGAGATGCCGGTTGTCCGCCTCGTGGCGGAACGGCCGCGCCGTCGCCTCGATCAGGTTGTGCATCAGCACCTCCTGCGCGTCGACCGTCACGGTGCCGGACTCGATCTTGGACAGATCGAGGATGTCGCTGATCAGATTGAGCAGATCGGTGCCGGCGCCATGAATGGTGCGGGCGAATTCGACCTGCTTCGCATGCAGATTGCCGTCCGGGTTTTCGGCAAGCTGCTGGCCGAGGATCAGGATGCTGTTCAGCGGCGTGCGCAGCTCGTGCGACATGTTGGCGAGGAATTCGGACTTGTACTTCGAGGTGAGCGCGAGCTCTGTCGCCTTGTCTTCCAACGCGCGCCGCGCCTGCTCGATCTCCTGATTCTTGCGCTCCACCTCGACGTTGCGTTCGGCGAGCTGCTGCGCCTTCTGCTCCAGCTGCTCGTTGGTCTGCTGCAATTCCTTCTGCTGTGCCTGCAACTCGCCGGCAAGCTGCTGCGACTGCTTGAGGAAGCCCTCGGTCTGCATCGTCGCCTCGATACTGTTGAGCACGATGCCGATCGAGTCGGTGAGTTGCTCGAGGAAGGCCATCTGCAGCGCGGTGAACGACGTCACCGACGCAAGCTCGATCACCGCCTTGACCTCGTTCTCGAACAACACCGGCAGCGCGACGATGTTCTGCGGCACGACCTTGAACAGGGCCGAGCCGATCGGCACGGCGTGCGCCGGCATCTTGTCGATCAGCATCTGCCGCTTGTCGACCGCGCATTGCCCGATCAGGCCTTCGCCGAAGGCCATCCGCGTCGGATGGCCGTGCGCACCATCATCCGCGAATGCCGACAACAGCCGCAGGAACGGCGTCTCGTCGGCTTCGACTTGATAGATCACGCCGAGCTGCGCGTTGACCAGCGGCGTCAGCTCGGTGAGCAGCAGCCGGCCGACCGTCTGCAGGTCGCGCTGGCCCTGCAGCATGTTGGTGAACCGCGCCAGGTTGGTCTTGAGCCAGTCCTGCTCGGTATTGCGGTCGGTCGTCTGCCGCAAATTCTCGATCATCGTGTTGATATTGTCTTTGAGCTCCGCGACCTCGCCGCGCGCGTCGACCTGAATCGACCGCGTCAGGTCACCCTTGGTGACGGCGGTCGCGACTTCGGCGATCGCGCGCACCTGTGTCGTCAGATTGGCGGCGAGCAGGTTCACGTTGCCGGTGAGATCCTTCCAGGTGCCGGCGGCGCCCGGCACGTTGGCCTGGCCGCCGAGCCGGCCTTCCACGCCGACCTCGCGCGCCACCGACGTCACCTGATCGGCGAAGGTCGCGAGCGTCCCGGTCATGTTGTTGATGGTTTCGGCAAGCGCCGCGACCTCGCCCTTCGACTTCACGGTCAGGTTCTGCTTGAGGTCGCCGTTCGCGACCGCGGTCACGACCTTCACGATGCCGCGCACCTGTTCGGTCAGGTTCGCCGCCATGACGTTGACGGTGTCGGTCAGATCCTTCCAGGTGCCGGCCGCCCCGGGCACTTCGGCCTGGCCGCCGAGCCTGCCCTCGGTGCCGACCTCGCGCGCGACGCGCGTCACTTCCGACGCAAACGCGTTGAGCTGGTCCACCATGGTGTTGATGGTGTTCTTCAGCTCGAGGATTTCACCTTTCACGTCGACGGTGATCTTGCGCGACAGGTCGCCGCGCGCCACCGCCGTCGTCACTTCGGCGATGTTGCGTACCTGCGTCGTCAGGTTCGCGGCGAGCAGGTTGACGTTGTCGGTCAGGTCCTTCCAGGTGCCGGCGACGCCGGTCACATTGGCCTGGCCGCCGAGACGCCCTTCGGTACCCACTTCGCGCGCGACGCGCGTCACCTCGCCGGCGAAGGAGCGCAGCTGATCGGTGGTGGTGTTGAGCGTCTCCTTGAGCTGCAGGAGCTCGCCGCGCACGTCCACGGTGATCTTCTTCGACAGGTCGCCGCCCGCAATCGCGGTTGCGACCTCGGCGATGTTGCGCACCTGCGCGGTCAGGTTCGACGCCATGAAGTTGACGTTGTCGGTCAGGTCCTTCCAGGTGCCGGCGACGCCCGGCACCTCGGCCTGGCCGCCAAGCTTGCCTTCGGTGCCGACTTCGCGCGCGACACGCGTCACTTCCGACGCGAACGAGTTGAGCTGGTCCACCATCGTGTTGATGGTGTCCTTGAGCTGCAGGATCTCGCCGCGCACGTCGACGGTGATCTTGCGCGAGAGGTCGCCGCGCGCGACCGCCGTCGTCACTTCGGCAATGTTGCGCACCTGCGCGGTCAGGTTGCCGGCCATCGAGTTGACGCTGTCGGTCAGGTCTTTCCACGTCCCGGCAACGCCCGGCACGTTGGCTTGGCCGCCGAGACGGCCTTCGGTGCCGACCTCGCGCGCCACACGCGTCACCTCGCCGGCGAACGCGTTGAGCTGGTCCACCATCGTGTTGATGGTTTCCTTCAGCTGCAGGATTTCGCCGCGCACGTCGACGGTGATCTTGCGCGACAGGTCGCCGTTCGCGACCGCGGTCGTCACCTCGGCGATGTTGCGCACCTGCGCGGTCAGATTGCCGGCCATCGAGTTGACCGAGTCGGTCAGGTCCTTCCAGGTTCCGGCAACGCCCGGAACGGCAGCCTGGCCGCCGAGCTTGCCCTCGGTGCCGACCTCGCGCGCAACGCGCGTCACCTCGCCGGCGAACGCATTGAGCTGGTCCACCATGGTGTTGAGCGTTTCCTTCAGCTGCAGGATTTCGCCCGACACATTCACGGTGATCTTCTTCGACAGGTCGCCCCGCGCCACCGCGGACGAGACTTCGGCGATGTTGCGCACCTGCGCGGTCAGGTTTGACGCCATCGAGTTGACGCTGTCGGTCAGGTCCTTCCAGGTGCCGCCGACGCCGCGCACGATCGCCTGGCCGCCGAGCTTGCCTTCGGTGCCGACCTCGCGCGCAACGCGCGTCACCTCGCCCGCGAAAGCGTTGAGCTGGTCCACCATGGTGTTGATGGTGTTCTTCAACTCGAGGATTTCGCCGCGCACGTCGACGGTGATCTTCTTCGACAGGTCGCCGCCGGCGACCGCGGTCGTCACCTCGGCGATGTTGCGCACCTGCGCGGTCAGGTTCGAGGCCATCGAGTTGACCGAGTCGGTGAGGTCCTTCCAGGTGCCGGCAACGCCGAGCACGTTGGCCTGTCCGCCGAGACGTCCCTCGGTGCCGACTTCGCGCGCAACGCGCGTCACCTCGCCGGCGAATGCATTGAGCTGGTCGACCATCGTGTTGATGGTCTCTTTCAGCTGCAGGATTTCACCCGAGACGTTCACGGTGATCTTCTTCGACAGGTCGCCGCCGGCGATTGCGGTCGCGACGTCGGCGATGTTGCGCACCTGCGCGGTCAGGTTCGACGCCATGAAGTTGACGTTGTCGGTCAGATCCTTCCAGGTGCCGGCGACGCCCGGCACCTGCGCCTGGCCGCCGAGCTTGCCTTCGGTGCCGACCTCGCGCGCGACGCGCGTCACTTCCGACGCGAACGCGTTGAGCTGGTCCACCATCGTGTTGATGGTGTCTTTCAGCTCGAGGATTTCGCCGCGCACGTCGACGGTGATCTTGCGCGAGAGGTCGCCGCGCGCCACTGCGGTCGTCACCTGCGCGATGTTGCGCACCTGTGCGGTCAGGTTGCCGCACATCGCGTTCACCGAGTCGGTCAGATCCTTCCAGGTGCCGGCAACGCCCGGCACGATCGCCTGGCCGCCGAGCTTGCCGTCGGTGCCGACCTCGCGCGCGACGCGCGTCACTTCCGAGGCGAACGAGCGCAGCTGATCCACCATGGTGTTGATGGCTTCCTTGAGCTGCAGGATTTCGCCGCGCACGTCGACGGTGATCTTCTTCGACAGGTCGCCATTGGCCACCGCGATCGTCACGTCGGCGATGTTGCGCACCTGCGCGGTCAGGTTCGACGCCATCGAGTTGACGCTCTCGGTCAGGTCCTTCCAGACGCCGGTCACCTCGGGCACCTGCGCCTGGCCGCCGAGCTTGCCCTCGGTGCCGACCTCGCGCGCGACGCGCGTCACCTCGGAGGTGAACACGCCGAGCTGGCGGATCATCGTGTTCACGATGTTCGCCGATTGCAAAAACTCGCCCTTCAGCGGGCGCCCGTCGACGTCGAGCCGCACCGTCTGCAACAGGTCGCCTTGCGCGACCGCGCCGATTACGCGGGTCACCTCGCGGGTCGGCCACAGCAGGTCATCGATCAGCGTGTTGACCGAGGACTCCATTTCACCCCAGGCGCCGCCCGACAGGCCGAGCCGGACGCGCTGACGCGTCTTGCCCTCCCGTCCGACGACCTGCCCGACCGTTTCGAGCTGCTTCGCCATCCGCTCGTTGGCGGCAACGATCTCGTTGAAGGCGTCGGCAATCTTGCCCTCGATGCCGAGCTGATCGCCCGCCATGCGCACCGAGAAATCCCCGACCTTCATGGCCTGCAGCGCATAGAGCAGGTTGTTGAGATCGAACGCGACGGGGCTTCCATTGGGCGCCTTTTTCGCGAGCGCTGCGGTCGGCGGCGCGGCTTTCTTGCCGGCGCGAACGCTGGTCCTGACGCTCATGTCCTATCTCCCGACGAGTTGCGCTGCGCCGCGCCGCGGGCAGGGCCTGCGGCGCGCTGGTGTGTGATGCGCGGGTATTGGGGTCTAACAGCTTGAAACAATTGAAATATTATCGATGCCCGCGGCGCGGCAGAGTTCCGGCCGGTCAAAAAAAGTTCCGTCAACGTCATTACCCGAACCCCCAGCTGATTCGAGAACGCGAGCAAAAGGGTCCCGTTCCCGCAAGAAAAGCAAATTTTTGACCGAACGCATGGGGTACTGGCAACACACACTTCACGACGCTGTTGCGGAACATCGGGACGCCAAGCGTCTTACCAGGACTAACCAATCAAAACGCGGGGGCTTTAAGATGACGCGTCGTCCTCCAGACAATTTTTGTGCGTAGTCGACGAAAAACGATTCACGCAGGGCATCAATGCCGCACGTCACCCCTCTCCCCAACGAACTGCCGAACTCCGGTCAAGCGGAAGTTCCGTATTACATCCCAGCGACGGCGACCGCCACGCGGCCAAGACGGGCCTTGAAGCACGGCGACACGTTCATCGTGGTGGACAGCCACGGAGACATCGGAGCATCCGCCGGTGGATCCGATGGCTTGTTTCACGACGACACGCGATTCCTATCACATCTCGAATTGCGACTGAATGGAGCGCAGCCGCTGTTGCTTGGTTCCAATGTTCGCGATGACAATACGCTGCTCGCGGTCGACCTCACCAATCCGGATCTTTATGTCGGCGGGCACATCATCCTGGAGAAGGACGTCGTTCACGTCGCCCGCACGCTCTTCCTTTGGTGCGGCACTGCCTATCAGCGGATTGCGATTCGCAATCACGGGCTCCAGCCGGTCGAGATCTCGCTCTCGCTCCGCTTCGACAGCGACTTCGCCGACTTGTTCGAAGTGCGCGGCGAGCAGCGGCCGCGGCGTGGCACGACCTCACGCGCGGTGATCGCGGGCAGCCATCAGGTACTGTTGAGCTACAGGGGGCTGGACGATGCGTGGCGCCGCACGACGCTGACCTTCGACCCGCAGCCGACCGAACTGATGGTCGATTCTGCGCTCTACCGAATCACCCTCGCGCCACACGAGTCGGTGCCGATCTTCCTGCTCATCAGTTGCCGTGAGGCGGTCGAGGACCGGCCGCTGCCGTTTCTGCGCGGCCTATTGGCGGCGCACCGCGAGCTGCGCCGCGGCACAAGCGAGATTGCGTCGGTCGAAACCTCGAACGATCTGTTCAACGAGGTGCTGTGCCGCTCCGCGGCCGACCTCGCCATGCTGATGACCGATACGCCGCAGGGGCGCTACCCCTACGCGGGCATTCCCTGGTACTCGACCACATTCGGTCGCGACGGGCTGATCACCGCGATCGAGATGCTGTGGTGCGACCCGTCCATGGCACGCGGCGTGTTGCGCCGACTGGCGAGTCTGCAGGCGAAAGCGATCGATCCGGTCTCCGACGCCGAGCCCGGCAAGATCCTGCATGAGATGCGCGCCGGCGAGATGGCGGCCCTCGGCGAGGTGCCGTTCGGGCTTTACTACGGCAGCGTCGACTCGACCCCATTGTTCGTTCTGCTCGCCGGCCTCTATGTCGAGCGCACCGGCGACGTCGCGATGCTGAAAGAGCTCTGGCCGGCGATCGAAGCCGGGCTCGCCTGGATCGACGGCCCCGGCGACCCCGATCAGAACGGGTTCGTCGAATACCACCGCCAGACCGAAAAGGGCCTCGCCAACCAAGGCTGGAAGGACTCCCACGACGCGGTGTTCCACGCGGACGGCCGCGGCGCCCACGGGCCGATCGCGCTCGCAGAGGTTCAAGGTTATGTCTTTGCCGCCAAGCAGGCCGCAGCCGGCTGCGCGCGGCAGCTCGGGCGTAACGAATTCGCCGACAAGCTGGAGGCAGAGGCCGCGCGGCTGGCCGAACGCTTCGAAGCCGCGTTCTGGTGCCCGGAGATCGAAACCTACGCGCTCGCGCTCGACGGCGCCAAGCGGCCGTGCGCCGTGCGCACCTCGAATGCCGGGCAGGTCCTGTTCACCGGCATCGCCCGGCCCGACCGCGCGCGGCTGGTCGTGCAGGGATTGCTGAGCCCGCGCTTCTTTTCCGGCTGGGGCATCCGCACCGTGGCGCGCGGCGAAGCACGCTACAATCCGATGTCGTACCACAATGGCTCGATCTGGCCGCACGATAACGCCCTGATCGCCCTCGGCTTTGCGCGCTACGGCATGAACCGCGCGGTGTCGCAGGTGGCAAAGGGCCTGTTCGAGTGTGCGACCTATATGGATCTGCGGCGGCTGCCGGAGCTCTTCTGCGGATTCCAGCGCGAGCGGCGGCGCGGACCGACGCTCTATCCGGTCGCCTGCGCGCCGCAGGCCTGGGCGAGCGCGACGCCGTTCTCGCTGATCCAGGCCTCGCTCGGGATCGAGTTCGAGCCCGAAAAGAATGAAATCGTCTTGCGCAATCCGTGCATGCCGGCCTTTCTCGACGAGATCATCATCCGCAATCTGCGCCTCGGGAACTCGGTGAGTGACCTCAAAGTGCGCCGCCACGACGGCCAGGTCTCGGTCGAGCCGCTGCGCAGCAGCGGCGACGTGCAGGTCTCGGTCGTGTTTTCGCATTGAGGACAAGAAATATCCGGCCTTGTGCCTGCATCAGGCGGAACTATCTCCCAATTGCAAAGGTTCACTGCTGTCGGGGTCAGAACCATTCGGGAGAGCAACATGCGTCATCTCATCGCCGCTGCCGCCATCGCGCTGGCCGGAGTTCTCGCAGGCCCCTCATCCGGCGACGAGCTCGAGGCGACTCCCGAGAAGACGCTGCCGAAGCCCGCGGCCGCGGTCGAGAGTGCACCTGGGCCGGCCCTGACGATCCTCGGCTCGTGGCAGGCGGAGACGATCCTGGGCCGCGAGGTGCGCAGCAAGGCCAAGGAGAACATCGGACGCATTGTCGATGTCATCGTCGACCGCAGCGGACGCGTGCGTGCCGCGCTGATCGATTTCGGCGGCTTCCTCGGTGTCGGAAGCCGCAAGATCGCCGTCGACTGGGACTCGCTGATTTTTTCGCCCGGAGAGAGCGGACCGAGCCTCGTCACGCTGGACCTGACGCGCGATCAGATCAAGGCCGCGCCCGAATACAAGGAAAAGCGTGCCGTCGTGGTGCTGGGATCGAACTCGCCGCCGCAAACAAACCCGCGCGACTAGAGCGCGTCCCGATTGGAAGGAATCTCGATGCGCTCTAGATTCTTTCGTTGGCGCATATCATCTTCGGAAAACCGGTATCCACTTTTCCGGGATATGCGCTGACCGCTGGATGGGGAACCGGTTGTGTGAATCTGCACGCGCGCGCGCTGCCACACACCAAGCATGAGCCGGACGACACCGGTCCGGCTCCCGAACCTGCTGTCCCCTCGCCCTCGCCGTCTGAACCGCACCCCTCGCGCAGCAGCTTGCGTGGGCTCGACTGGTTCGTCTTCTTCGTTGCCGATGTGCAGACCGGCTTCGGCCCGTTCGTCTCGGTCTATCTGACCACGCAGAAGTGGACCCAGATCGATATCGGTCTCGTGCTTTCGATCGGCAGCATCGTGGCGCTGCTTGGACAGATGCCCGGCGGCATGATCGTCGACGCGGCGCGTTCCGAACGGTTCGTCGCCGGCGTCGCGCTCGTCGCGATTACGATGAGCGCGCTTGCCTATGCGCTGTTCCCGTTCTTTCCGGTTGTGCTCTCGGCGGCGGCGTTGCACGCGGCGGCCAGCTGCGTGCTCGGTCCCTGCATCGTGGCGATGAGCCTCGGTCTCGTCGGCTATCACGGCATCGGGGACCGGCTCGGACGCAATGCGCGCTTCGCCTCGATCGGCAACGGCATCGCGGCCGCCGCGATGGGCGCCTGCGGCTATTACTTCTCGGCCCATGCCGTGTTCTTCGTCACCGCGATCCTGCTGCTGCCGACGCTGTTCGCCCTGAGCTTCATCAAGCCGCGCGAGGTCGATCCCGATCTCGCTCATGGCGGCCCGGAGCCGCCACCGAAGCTGGGGAAACTGAGCGGTTTCCGCGCGGTGCTCGGGCAACGCAATCTCTTCATTCTGGCGGGCTGCATCGCGCTGTTTCATCTCGCCAATGCCGCAATGTTGCCGCTGATGGGAAGCGCGCTCACCACGCGCTCGAGCGACTGGGCGACCGTGCTGATCGCGGCGTTCATTGTCGTCCCGCAGGCGATGGTCGCCTTGATATCGCCCTGGGTCGGGCATCAGGCGCAGGTCTGGGGCCGGCGCCATTTCCTACTGGCGGCATTCGCCGCACTTGCGCTGCGCGGCGTGCTGTTTGCGACCGTGACCAATCCGACGCTGCTTGTCGCCGTACAGGTGCTCGACGGCATCGCGGCGGCGTCGGTCGGCATCATGGTCCCGCTCATGATCGCCGACATCACCCGCGGCAGCGGCCATTTCAACTTCGCGCAAGGGCTGGTCGGAACCGCAATCGGCATTGGCGCCTCGATCAGCCCGACACTCGCCGGCTATCTCAGCGACCGGTTCGGCAATTTGTGGGCGTTTCTCGGCCTTGCGATCATCGCGGCCGTCGGACTCGCGTTGACCTGGCTGATGATGCCGGAAACGCGCCACGAGGAGGACAAGCCCTCGCCGGCGTAAGCCCTGTAGGGTGGGCAAAGGCGCGCACTTGCGCGCCGTGCCCACCGATCAGCACCGATGGCGAATAGCGAGATGGTGGGCCCGCTCGCGCTCGCTGGCGCAAGCGCGAGCTTTGCCCACCCTACGAGTCACTTGCTTGTCAGCGCATCGATAGCGGCGCCTTGGCGGCATCCGACTCGGCGACGACGCGCAGCCGCGGCGTGCCCACTTCCATCAGGTCGCGATACACCGCGAGGTAATCGAGCGCCATGCGCCGCGCCGTGAAGCGCTGCTCGAAGCGCTCGCGGATCGCCTTGCGCGAGAGATGCGAGAGCCGATCCACCGCGCCGATCGCGCCGGCCTCGTCTTCGACGATGAAGCCGGTGAGCCCCTCCTCGACGACTTCCGGGACCGAGCCGCGATTGAACGCGATCACCGGCGTTCCGCACGCCATTGCCTCGATCATCACGAGGCCGAACGGCTCCGGCCAGTCGATCGGCACGAGCAGCGCGAGCGCGCCGCTGAGGAATGCCGATTTCTCGTGGTCGTTGATCTCGCCGATATAGTCCACATACGGGCTGTTCATCAGAGGTTTGATCTGCTCGTCGTAATAGTCGCGGTCCGCGCGGTCGATCTTGGCGGCGATCTTGAGCGGAATGCCGCAGTGTTCGGCGACGCGAATAGCAATGTCTACACGCTTCTCCGGTGCGATGCGGCCGAGGAAGCCAAGGTAGGACGGTTTCACCGATTGCGGCATCAACAGCCGCTCCGGCAATCCATGATGGATCGTGTTGACAAAGCGCGCTTGCGGCAGCGGCCGCCGTTGCGCGTTCGAAATCGATACGACCGGCACGGATGAGAACGTGTCGAAGGTCGGCTGGTGCTCGGGGAGATCGAGGCGGCCGTGCAGCGTCGTGACGAACGGCGTGCGCTGACGGGAGAACAGCGAAAACGGATAATAATCGAGATGAAAATGCAGAAAGTCGAACTCATCTGCGCGACGACGCACATGCTCGAGCATCGCCATGTGCAGCGCATTCGGATCGCGCACGGACCCGTCAAGCCGTAGCGCACGTGGCCAGAAAGGTTCGAGCCGCGCCGAGGTGCATGAGTCGCCGCTCGCGAACAGCGTCACGCTATGACCCAGCGCGACGAGCTCCTCGGTCAGCCAATAGACCACGCGCTCGGTGCCGCCATACAGCTTTGGCGGCACCGCCTCGGTGAGGGGCGCGACTTGTGCAATACGCATGTGAGCTCCTGTTGATGCAGATGGCCCCCCAAAATCCCCGCGCCTGTTTGATGCAACGCGAATGTGATCGAATTTCCATTCTCCGGACAAGAAAACTATTTTGGATCGGCGCCGGAACTTTTGCGGCGTAACGCGCTTTTCAACCGATCCCGCGCGCCTGCCGGATGCGCTTGGGACAAGCGTCACAAGTTCCCAAAAATGAAAAGCCACAGGGCGCTTATGTGTTGAGCATCGTGTTCAGCAGTTAGGCGTTGGCGTCGATCTGGAGAGTTGGTGCATGGACGAACTCAGTCGTTTGGCTGGCCGGCCTTACGCGTTTATTTTTAGGTATGTTAAGCACCGCGCGATGTCCCACATCGCGATCTTGGCGGCGGTGCTCGGCGCGGTCGCCTGCTCGATCACGACACAATACGGCGTGAAATATCTTGTTGATGTGCTGTCCGGCCCGGCCCGATCGCAGGCGGTCTGGCTCGCCTTCGCGCTGCTCGTCTCGCTGATCGCCGCCGACAATATCCTGTGGCGCCTCGCCGGCTGGATCGCGAGCTGCTCATTCGTTCGCGTCACCGGTGATCTGCGCCGCGACCTCTTCCGCCATCTGACCGGGCATTCGCCGAGCTATTTCGCGGATCGCCTGCCGGGCATGCTGACGAGCCGCATCACGGCGACATCGAACGCTGTGTTCACCGCGGAGAACATGTTCGTCTGGAATGTGATGCCGCCCTGCGCCGCCATGGTCGGCGCGATCGCCTTCGTGACCACGATCAGCGTTCCGATGGCGCTGACCCTGTCGCTGATCGGCGGCATCGTGGTCATCGCGATGTTCCGCCTCGCCGCAGCCGGCAAGCCGCTGCACCACGCCTTCGCGGATCGCGCGGCCGCGGTGGACGGCGAAATGGTGGACGTGATCGGCAATATGTCGCTGGTGCGCGCTTTTTGTGGCGTGCGGCGCGAGCATCGGCGCTTCGATCGCACGGTGCGGCGTGAAATGACCGCGCGGCAGCGCAGCCTGCTCTATCTCGAACGGCTGCGACTGATACACGCGGTGGTGACGATCCTGCTCACGGTCGGCTTGCTCGCCTGGGCGATCGTGCTCTGGCAGGATCAGAGAATCTCGACCGGCGACGTCGTGCTCGCCTGCACGCTCGGCCTGTCGGTCCTGCACGCCACGCGCGACCTTGCGGTCGCGCTGGTTGACGTGACGCAGCACCTCGCGCGGCTGTCGGAAGCGATCTCCACCCTCTTGGTGCCGCACGATCTGCGCGATCATCCGGAAGCCGCCCCGCTCGAGCGCGGCGGTGCGAGCGTCGAGATCCGCAACGTGGCATTCCGCTACCCCGGCGGCACAGCCGTGTTCGACAATCTGAACCTGCGGCTCGAGCCCGGCCAGCGGGTCGGCTTGGTCGGACGTTCGGGCGGCGGAAAATCGACGCTGTTCGCGCTGCTGCAGCGGTTCTATGACGTGCAGCATGGCGGCATCTTCATCGACGGGCAGGACATTCGACGCGTCACGCAGGAGAGCCTCGGCGCCGCGATTGCCATCGTGCAGCAGGACGTCTCGCTGTTTCACCGCTCGATCCGCGAGAACATTCGCTATGGCCGCCCGGAAGCGTCCGACGAGGAGGTGCTGAACGCCGCGCGCGCCGCGCGCTGCCTGGACTTTATCCAGGCGCTGCCGCAGGGCATGGCCACCATGGTCGGCGATCGCGGCGTGAAGCTGTCCGGCGGCGAGCGTCAGCGCATCGCGATCGCGCGCGCGCTGTTGAAGGACGCGCCGCTGCTGCTGCTCGACGAGGCGACCTCCGCGCTCGACAGCCACTCCGAAGAGGCGGTGCGGGCGGCGCTCAGCGATCTGATGCGTGGCCGGACCGTGATCGCGATCGCGCATCGTCTCTCGACGGTGCAGAATTTCGATCGCATCATCGTGCTGCAGCACGGCCGCCTCGTGCAGGACGGCCCGCCGGGCGACCTCGCGCACGAGGCCGGGCCCTATCGCGATCTGCTCCGCCTGCAGGCGCGCGGCGATATTCGGGATGCCGCGTAGCGGCAGCCCGGGCCTGTACGTCTCGCCGTTCCGCGATGCTGTCGAGCCGCGCTGGCACGCCGCGGCGAGCTGGCCGCCATTCGAGCAGAGCAGACGCCTGGCTTTCGACGACGGCCACCGCCTGGCCGACGCGCCGGGACGCGGCACCGGTTTTGTTGCCACCATCCCTTGGAGCCCGGGTCGTATCGCTAACGCATGTCCCGGAAAGGTGGCCGTGATGTCCGCCCAGCAGAACGACCGGCACGACTTCCGACGGCCAGGAGCAGCCTGTTTCTGACCCAAAGCGGACGCTAGCGTCTGAGCAGCCGCCGAGCCCCCGCTCCGCCGCGACGACCCGACCGTTGTTGCCGGCATCATTCGGTGACACCATCCGGGGACTGGCTGTTGTGACGTTTTGAGGCCCTATGCCGCGCCGGAAATACGCCTGGGAAGCGCTGTCGGATGAGCAGTTACTCAAACGCCGCCTCAGCAGTCTGAGGGTTACGGTCGAAGGCACCTGGCTCGAGGATTGCGTCAATAGTCTCTACGAAGAACTCGAAGAGCGGGGCATCCGGCTGCGGCCTCACGCGTGGATGTCGAGCGAGTGGTTCAGTCCGGCAAACACGCCTGGCATTGCGATCCCGTTCTATCTCGCTCATCCCCGCCTGATGAAGCTCGAGAAGAAAATGATGCTCGACGTCGAGGGCGGCACCTGGTCCGAGTGCATGGCCATCCTCCGTCATGAGACGGGCCATACCATCCAGCATGCCTACCAGCTGCACCGTCGCCGGCGCTGGCAGCAACTGTTCGGGCCGTCCTCGAAACGCTACCCGCTCTACTACCGGCCCAATCCGGCCAGCCGGCGTTATGTCCAGCACCTTCGGCTCTGGTATGCGCAGAGCCATCCGGACGAGGATTTTGCCGAGACTTTTGCGGTGTGGCTGCGGCCGCGTTCGAACTGGCGGACGCGCTACGCCGGCTGGCCGGCACTCAAGAAGCTGGAATACGTCGACGAGCTCATGGGCGAAATCGCCGGGAAGCGGCCACTGCTCACTGCGCGGGAGCGGGTCGATCCGCTGCATGAGCTCAGCCAGACGCTGGAAGATCACTACAAGAAAAAGCAGGCGTTCTACGCCTTCAAGCCACCGAAGACCTACGACCGTGATCTCCGGCGGCTGTTTTCCACCGAGCCACGGCATCGCCGGGCGCAACCGGCTTCGATGTTTATCAGGCGCCACCGCGCCCACATCCGGAAGCTGGTTGCGCAATGGACGGGCGAAAACCAGCTCACGCTCGATGCTGTTCTTGACGACATGATCGCGCGGTGCCGTGAGCAGAATCTGCGTGCCGTCGGGTCCGAGCGGAACCTGCTGATCAATTTCACCGTCCTGTTAACCGCCAAGACCATGCACGCGCTGTTCGGTCCGTCGCGGCGCAAATGGATCGCGCTATGAGACGCCTGCGCGTCCTGGTGCTCGTAGATCCTGCGCTGGTGCCGCCGGACTCGACCGAAGGTTACACCGCAGAGGAAGTCAATGAATGGAAGACGGAATACGACGTTGTGAGCACATTGCGCGCGGCCGGACATGAGGTTCGCCCGCTTGGGGTGGAGGACGAACTCAAGGCGGTGCGCGACGAGATCGAGGGCTTCAAGCCGCACGTGGTTTTCACACTGCTTGAGGACTTTCACGGCAAGGTCATCTACGACCAGAACGTTGCAAGTTTTCTCGAGCTGATGCAGATCCCGTATACCGGTTGCAATCCGCGCGGCCTGATCCTGGCGCGCGGCAAGGACCTGTCCAAAGCGCTGGTGCACTATCGCAGGATTGCGGTGCCGGCCTTCGCGGTGTTTCCCAAGCGGAGGAAGGTCAAGCGGCCGGCGCGTCTTGCGCTGCCGCTGATCGTCAAAAGTCTGAGCGAGGACTCATCGCTTGGCATCTCACAGGCATCCGTCGTCGATACGGACGAGAAGCTCGCAGAGCGAGTCGCCTTCATCCACGAGCGGATCGGCACCGCCGCGATCGCCGAGCAGTATATCGAGGGGCGCGAGCTCTATGTCGGCGTCCTAGGCAACGAGCGGCTGCGGGTGCTGCCGGTGTGGGAGCTGAAATTCGGCAGCTTGGCCGAGGGTGCATGGCCGATCGCCACGCAAAAGGTCAAACACGATCCCAGCTATCAGGAACGCGTCGGGATTGTGGATGGGCCGGCCAAGGATCTTGCGCCGGAGATATACTCCCGGATCCAGCGAATAGCGAAACGGGTCTACCGAGCACTTGAGCTCGACGGATATGCGCGCATCGACTTTCGCCTCTCTGCCGACGGCGTTCCATATTTCATCGAAGCAAATCCCAATCCCGAAATCGCGAAAAACCAAGAGTTCGCGACAGCGGCTCGGCATGACGGTCTCGCTTACCCAAACCTATTGCGTCGCATTCTGGCTCTCGGAATAGGTCGGGCGAAGGCGGGCGTATCTGCAAGCTGAAAGGTAACGCGAGAAATGTCCGGTTATGGCCCGTCCTAGAGCGTGATGAAGTTAGGTTTGCGCAAGCCTGCGTACGTCCTGTCCGCGAGTGCGGTCGGAGTGCCCCTCTCCCCTCGTGGGAGAGGGCTCCTCAGAGGTTCAACGCCAAAGATCGGGAGAGGGGGACTCTCTACGATCCGATGCCTGTCGAGAGTCCCCTCTCCCGACGGAGTACGTTGAATGTCCTGCGATGCCCTCTCCCACCATAAGGGCGTTTACGCCCGTCTTCGACGGGCTCTGGGGAGAGGGCAAACATGGCTGGCGCTGTTGGTTCGATCCCAACTCATCACGTCCTAGCCGATCGCCTTGCGCCACGACGCGCCGGGCACGGATGAGATGGCCTTGGCGACATCGACCTCGTCCTCGCCCGGCACGCGGATGCGCTTGAATTTCATCGCGTCGGCGGCAAGCGGCTTGGTGGCGTCGAGCCCCATCTTGGCGCCGACGCCGTCGCGCGTGGACGGGTCGAGCTTGGAGCCCTGGCTCTCCGGCACGATGACGAGATCACGATCGGCCTGGAAACGCGTCGCCACCGCCCACTCGACCTCGGTCGGATTGTGAACGTCGACATCCTCGTCGACCACGATGACGTGTTTCACGTCGTAGTGGCCGGCGAACGCGCCCATCATGACGTTCTTGGCCTCACCTTCCTGGCGCTTGGCGATCTGCACATAAAGGTGATAGCGGCACACGCCGCCGCGCGCGAGATGGACGTCGCGCACGTTCGGAAAGCTGCGCCGCAGATGCGCGAGCAGCGTCGCCTCGCGCGGAATGGCGCCGAGCAGAAGATGCTCGAGCCCGCCGCCCACGATGGTATGAAACAGCGCATCCTTGCGCTGCGTGACCGCGTCGATCTCGATCACATGGCGCTCGGCGCGCTCGCCGTAATATTGCGGAAATTCGCCGAACGGACCTTCCGGCTCGCGCACCTTCGGCAGCAGCCGGCCTTCGAGCACGATCTCGGCGTCCGCCGGCACGCGCACCTCATTGGTGCGACATTTCGCAACGCGCAACGGCGCGCCATGCAGTGCGCCCGCGAGGGTCAGCTCGTCGAAGTCGATCGGCGCGATCGCCTGCGACGACAGCAGCGTCAGCGGATCGACCCCGATGACGATCGCGACATCAAGCGGCACGCCGGTGCGTTCAGCCGCCTCGTAGAACATACGCGTGTGCCGCGGCAGCAGCAGCGCACCAAGCCGGTTCGGCGCGCTGAGCTGCAGGCGATGGATCGAGACATTCTGCACCCCGGTCGCGGGATTGCGCGCGATCAGCAGCCCGGCCGTGATGTAGGCGCCGCTGTCGTGCTCGTTGTGCGTCGGCAGCGGCAGCAGCCGGCCAAGATCGACATCGCGGTGCACCAGCTCCTGGACCGGCGCATTCGTGACCTCCTGCCACGGCAACGGATTGAGCGCCGCGTCCTGAAACCGCTCGAGCACTTCGCTGGGCTCGACGCCCATCGCGTCGGCGATCCACTGCCGGTCTGAGACGAGCCCCGACAGCACCGGCATGACGTGGCCATCCGGCCGCGGGAACAGCGTCGCCTTGATGCCATCGAGTCGCTTGGCGATCGCCGCAAGCTCGAATTTCAACGCTGTCCCCGGCGTGGTCACCGCCAGCCGATCGCGCGCCGCCAGATGGTCGAGCCACTCACGCAAACTCGTGATCGGGCGCGGCGCGTTGGCGCCGGCGAGCGGAGGAGAGACGGAAGACTTGATCTGCGTATCGGTCATGGCTGCTTTCGTTTCAATGCGTGCAGCCTAGCCAAGTCGTGCGGAAGCTGAAAGAGTTCAGCCGGTTGGGGTTGAGGAGCTGCAATGCGCTACGGAAGCAAGTGGGTTCGGCAGTTTGTGATCGGCGTGGCTGCGATGTTCGGGCTCGCGACCGCCGCGCAGGCCGAAGACTATCCATCGCGGCCCATCCAGGTGATCGTGCCCTTCGCGGGCGGCAGCGCGAGCGATGTCGTGACCCGCATCATGCTCGACCGCATGACCAAGACGCTCGGGCAGCCCTTCATTGTCGACAACCGCCCGGGCGCCGGCGGCAATATGGGCACGGCAGTTGCCGCCAAAGCGGCGGCGGACGGCTATACGCTGGTCATGAGCACGGTCGGGCCGCTCGCCGCCAATCGAACGCTGTACAAATCCCTCGCCTATGACCCGGACAAGGATTTCGCGCCGATCTCATTGTTCGCGATCCTGCCGAACGTGATCGTGATCAATGCCAAGCTGCCGCCGAAGACGCTCACCGAGTTCGTCGCCTACGCCAAGGAGAACCCGAAAAAGCTCAACTACGGCTCGGTCGGGGTCGGAAGCTCGCAGCATCTTGCCGGCGCTTATTTCGATCAGGTCGCGGGCGTCCAGCTCGTGCACATCCCGTACCGCAATATCGCGCAATACACGCCGGACTTCATCGGCGGACAGGTCCCGGTTGGCTTTCAGTTTCTGCCCAACGTAATCGGGCTATTGCAGTCCGGGGAGGCGCGCGCCCTCGCGGTCTCATCGCCGAAACGCATGACCGCCCTGCCCGACGTGCCGACCGCCGCGGAAGCAGGCGTGAACGGCTACGAGACTTTCGGCTGGCTCGCGCTGCTCGGTCCCGCCGGCATGCCAAAACCTGCGGTCGACAAGCTTTACAAGGCGCTGGAGGAAGCCCTGAACGATCCGGCCGTGCGGGCCCGCTTTGTCGAGCAGGGCGCCGAACCCATGTCGCCCGGTCCGGAGGCCTTGCAGAAATTCATCCAGTCCGAGACGGCCAAGTGGAAAGACATCATCCAGAAGGCCGGGATCGAGCCGAATTGATGCGCGAAGAGTGACGCGCATGACAATGCACCATCGCGTGCTGATCGCGGGCGCCGGCCCCGTCGGGATGGTGGCGGCCGCCAATCTGGTGCGCCAGGGCGTACCGGTGACGGTGCTCGAGGCCAATGCGAATTTGACCGATGAGTCGCGGGCCTCGACCTTCCATCCGCCGACGCTCGACATGCTGAAAGAGCTCGGCGCCGCACAGCCGCTGATCGCGCAGGGGCTGATCGCGCCGCAATTCCAGTACCGCAACAAGCGCGACGGCCTGATCGCGCAGTTCGACTTCGGCGCGATCGCGGATGCGACCGCGCATCCGTACCGGCTGCAATGCGAGCAATCGCGGCTGACGCGCATTTTGCTCGATCGGCTGCGGGACCAAGAGAACTTCGACATCGTGTTTTCGAGCACGGTGCGCGATGTCGCACAGACGGCGCAAGGCGTCGAGGTCACCGTGGAGCGCAATGGTCGCCGCGAGATCGAAACCGGGCGCTTTCTGATCGGCGCGGATGGCGCGCGCAGCGAGACGCGCGGCGCGCTCGGAATCGCGTTCGAGGGCTTCACCTGGCCGGAGCGCTTTCTGGTGGTGAGCACGCCATTCGACTTTCACCGCGTGATCAGGGACCTGGTGCGCGTGAACTATGTGGCCGATCCGCAGCGCTGGCATTTCCTGCTGCAGACGCCGGATGCCTGGCGCATCATGTTTCCGGTTCGGGCGGACGAGAGCGATGAGCGCGCGCTGTCGCGCGATTTTGCGCAAGCGTTGATGGCCGAGCTCGTGCCCGGCATCGACGGCTATGAAATTATCCACCTGACGCTCTATCGCGTGCACCAGCGCGTCGCGACCACGTTCCGGAAGGGGCGCGCTTTCCTGATCGGCGACGCCGCGCACATCAATAATCCGCTCGGCGGCATGGGCATGAATGGTGGCATTCATGACGCGATCAACCTGACGGAGCGTCTTGCCGCGGTCTGGCGGGGCGCCAGCCCCGACAGCGAGCTCGATCGCTTCGACAAGCAGCGCCGCCTGGTGATCCAGGAATATGTCGAGCGCCAGTCGATCCAGAACAAGAAGAACCTCGAGTCGGCGGGCAACGAATTTCGCGACCGGCTGATCGAGATCGCGGCCTCGCCGCAGAAGGCGCGTGACTACCTGCTGGCGGTTTCGATGATCAGCAGTCTGAAGCGCGCGCAGGAGCTCGGGTGATGGGCTCGCGAACCATGCATTCTGGCGTGCTTGACCCCACGCGGTACGCCATGCACTGTGAACGCACGATAGGCTTTCTTCGAGGTAGCGCGTGAGCCAAGCGGCTCGCCGGCTGATCGTCGGGATCAGCGGCGCATCAGGTACGGCCTATGGCGCGGCGGCGTTGCGCATGCTGCGCGCGCTCGGCATCGAAACGCACCTGGTGATGAGCCGCTCCGCGATGGTGACGCTTGCGCACGAGCTCCCCGTCAAGGTGCGCGACCTGCAGGAGCTCGCCAGCGTCGTGCACAAGATCGACGACATCGGCGCGTCCATTGCGAGCGGCTCGTTCCGCACGCTGGGCATGCTGGTCGCGCCGTGCTCGATCCGCAGCCTGTCGGAAATTGCCTATGGCAACACCTCGAACCTGCTGACGCGCGCCGCCGATGTGGCGCTGAAGGAACGACGCCGCCTCGTGCTGATGGTGCGCGAGACGCCGCTGCATCTCGGCCATATCCGCGCCATGGCACAGGCGACCGAAGCCGGCGCGATCATCATGCCGCCGGTCCCGGCGCTCTATGCGAAGCCAAGCAGTGTTGAGGACATCATCGAGCACAGCGTCGCGCGCGTCCTCGACCTGTTCGGTCTCGACACCGGCACGGTCCCGCGTTGGGGCGAGGATGTTGGGCCGGACAAGACACCCTCGACCGAGCGGGCATAAGCGATGACCGCCTCACCCTCCACTCTCGATCTCGACAACGCGCTCTGGCGCTTTGCTCTTCCCTTTTATGCCCGCGACGGCGTGTCGCCGGCCTGTCTGACGCTGCAAGACCAGCTCGGCGTCGACGTCAATGTCCTGCTGCTTGCGATCTTTGCGCAGGTCGAGCGCGGTATCATGCTCGACGAAAGCGACCTCGCGACCGCAGACAGCGTGGTGCGGGACTGGCGCAGTGAGGTGATTCAGCCGCTGCGGCGCGTGCGCACGCGGATGAAGGCTGGCCCAGCGCCGGCCCCCTCGCCCTCAACCGAGCCGCTGCGCGATCGCATCAAGGCGGCCGAGCTCGAAGGCGAGCAGATCGCGCTGGCGATGCTTGCGGCCTGGCTCGACGCGCAGCCGGCGCGGCCGGCAAGCGCGACCGCTGACCCAAAACACGTTCCGTTGTCGGTTGCGCGCCATTTCCATGCGGGCGCATTCTCGGCCGATGTCGAAGCCGCGCTGGAGACGTTGTTGCGGGCCACTCGCGAGGCGCGCGCCGCGCAACCGACCTGATCCACTCCAATCATGGAGCGGGATATGGCTATCGTATTGAGGCCCGGAGAAGTAGCGCTCGCTGAATGGCGCGCCATCTATCGCGGCGCGCCCGTCGCGCTCGATCCCGCTTCCGCGCCGCTGATCGAACGCGCCGCCGCGACCGTCGCCACGATCGTCGCGAAAGGCGAGCCGGTCTACGGCATCAATACCGGCTTCGGGAAGCTTGCGAGCGTGCGCATCGACGCCAGCGATCTCGCAACGCTGCAGCGGAACATCGTGCTGTCGCATGCGGCCGGCGTCGGTGACCCGATGCCGGTGCCGCTCGCCCGGCTGATGATGGCGCTGAAGCTCGCGAGCCTGGCGCAAGGAGCGTCAGGCGTGCGACCCGCCACGGTGGCGCTGCTCGAGGCGTTCCTGAACAAAGGGCTGACGCCGGTCGTGCCGTGTCAGGGCTCGGTCGGCGCCTCCGGCGATCTCGCGCCGCTCGCCCACATGACGGCGACGATGATCGGCGTCGGCGAAATCATCCACGACCGCGCGCGGCTGCCCGCGAGCCAAGCGCTTGGCGATGCCGGATTGGCGCCGCTCACGCTCGGCCCGAAGGAAGGGCTCGCGCTGCTCAACGGGACGCAGTTCTCGACCGCTTATGCGCTCGCGGCGCTGTTCGAGGCCGAGATCCTGCTGCAATCGGCGCTGGTCACCGGCGCGCTCTCGACCGAGGCGGCCCGCGGTTCCGATGCGCCGTTCGATCCGCGCATCCATCGGCTGCGCCGGCATCGCGGTCAGATCGAGTCGGCGCGCGCTTTGCGCGCCTTGATGGCGGGCTCGGCGATCCGCGCATCGCATCTGACGAACGATCCGCGCGTGCAGGATCCTTATTGTTTGCGCTGCCAGCCGCAGGTGATGGGCGCCGCGCTCGATCTGTTGCGCCAGGCGGCGGACACGCTCGGAACCGAGGCGAACGGCGTCTCCGACAATCCGCTGATCTTTCCGGACGACGGCGAAGGACTGTCGGGCGGCAATTTCCACGCCGAACCCGTGGCGTTCGCGGCCGACATGATCGCGCTCGCCATCTGCGAGATCGGATCGCTCAGCGAGCGGCGCATCGCCATGCTGGTCGACCCGGCGCTGTCGGGCATGCCGGCGTTCCTGACGCCGAAGCCCGGGCTGAACTCCGGCTTCATGATCCCGCAAGTGACCGCCGCGGCGCTCGTCGCCGAGAACAAGCAGCGCGCCTACCCGGCGAGCGTCGACTCGATTCCGACCTCGGCCAACCAGGAAGACCACGTCTCGATGGCGGCGCATGGCGCGCGCCGGCTCCTGCCGATGATCGAGAATGCCATGCACGTCATCGGAATCGAGCTGCTCACGGCCGCGCAGGGCTGCGACTTCCACGCCCCGCTCCGCTCGAGCGCATTGCTCGAGCAGGTCCGCACCCGCGTGCGCGCCGAAGTGCCGGCGCTCGATACCGACCGCTACTTCGCGCCCGATATTGCGAAAGCGACGGCGCTGGTGCGTAGCGGCGCCATTGCCGAGTTCGCCGCCGCGGTGCTGCCGGGGATCAGCCGCTAGACTTCGTCGCAGCGCCCTCTCCCTTTGTGGGAGAGGGCTGCTCAGAGATTCAACGAAGATGAATGGGTGAGGGTATGGGCCATGACCCCTCACCCAACCGAGTCTGTTGAACTCACGGTTATGCCCTCTTCCACAAGGGGAGAGGGCAAAACATGGCTGCCGCCGTTGATTCAACCTTAACTCATCCTGCGCTGGTTCGCCTCGCCTGCGGCATTTTTCTTCACGCCGGGCGTGGCCATCGCGGATGATCGTCATCGATCACGTAGGCATGGCGATGCCGCGGTCCGGAGGTGGTGTCGGCCGCGTCGGCAACGTGCGGATGGCTCGAATCGAGTGAGGTGTGCGTGTGTTCGAGCTCATCGGGGTCGTCAGCGGGCCATAGCCAGGTTGCGGCGACGATTGCGACAGTTGCTCCCGCTGCGAGGATAACGAAGGTCATCCCGAATCCAAGTCGCGCGCCGAGCCAGCCTGCAGCCGGATAGGTGATCAACCAGCATGCGTGGGACAGCGCAAACTGTGCGGCAAAAAGTGCGGGACGATCTTCCGGTCGGGACGAACGCCGCAGCAGTCTTCCCGATGGGGTTTGCGCGATTGAATAGCCGGCGCCGATGACAAACCACAGAGGCAAGAGAGCCGCGTAGCTCGACAGCAGCGAGCCGGCCAAAAGGCCCGCAATCAAGATCACGCCGCCAGCGAGCATCACGCGACGGTCTGGGATTTCGTCGAGCAACCTCGGCAGCAGCAGCGCCGCCAGCATGGAGCCGCCGCCGAACATGCCGAGCGCAAGCGCCGTCGCGCTTTGCTGGAGCCCGAACTGGGACTGCACCAGCACGACGGTGTTGACGATCACCATCGATCCCGCCGCCGACACGGCGAGCGTGATGGCCAACAGGCCACGCAGGCGCGGTGTCGCCAGATAGATGCGGATTCCCCGTGTTGTCCGGTCATATATGCCGCGCTTCTCCGCGGGCTTCGGGCTCGGCAACGAGACCGAGACGACGAATGCAGCAGAGACAAGGAAGCCAATGACTGTCCCGGCGAACAGCGTATGGAAAACAACGAAGCTCAGGAGAGCCGCCGCGAGCATGGGACTGACCACGCTCTCGAGATCGTAGGCGAGGCGCGAGAGCGACAGCGCGCGTGTATAGTCACGCTCGTCCGTCAATATGTCGGGAATGGTCGCCTGGAAAGTCGGCGTGAAGGCCGCGGATGCCGACTGCAGCAGGAAGATGAGAACATAGACCTGCCAGATCTCCGTGACGAAGGGCAGCAGCAGCGCGACTGCCGCGCGCACGAGATCGAGGCTGACCAACATGGCGCGCCGCGGCACCCGTTCGGCAAACGCCGCCGCGATCGGCGCGACGCCCACATAGGCAATCATTTTGATCGCAAGCGCGGTCCCGAGCACGGCGCCGGCATTTGCACCAGCGAGATCGAAGGCCAGCAGTCCGAGCGCGACGGTCGCAAGACCCGTCCCGACGAGCGCGATCACCTGCGCGAGAAACAGGTGGCGATATGTGCGATCGCGCAGAACTTCAAGCATGATCCATCCCGCTGATGTGCTTGCCTTAAGAACGTGCCGGCACCCCCTCGGCGGGTGCCGCGCTGACCTGTTCCGGCTGAACCGCCTCCGATTGCCTGCGATGCACGAGGCGATAAAGCGCCGGAAGCACGAGCAAGGTCAGGAGCGTCGACGAGATGACGCCGCCGATGACGACGGTCGCGAGCGGCCGCTGCACTTCCGACCCCGCACCAACGTTGAAAGCCATCGGGATGAAGCCAAGGCTGGCGACGAGCGCGGTCATGAGCACGGGACGCAGGCGGGTCAATGCACCCTCGAAAATCGCCTCATCGAGCGCCTTCCCTTCCGCCCGCAGTGAGCGAATGAAGGCGATCATCACGACGCCGTTCAGAACGGCGACGCCGGACAGGGCGATGAAGCCTACGCCCGCCGAAATGGAAAGCGGCATGTCGCGCAGGATCAGCGCCCCGACGCCGCCGGTGAGTGCCAGCGGTACGCCGGAGAAAACAATCAGCGCATCCTTGAATGACCCAAACAGCGTGAACAAAAGACCGAAGATCAGAAGCAGTCCCAGTGGCACGACGAGCTGAAGGCGGTTCGAAGCCGAGATCAGTTGCTGGAAGGTGCCGCCGTACTCGACCCAGTATCCGGCCGGGATGGTCACCCTTTCCGACACGAGCGATTGCAGCTCTCCGACGAACGAACCGAGGTCCCGGCCGCGGACGTTCGCCGTGACGACAACGCGTCGTTTACCGTTCTCTCGGCTGATCTGATTGGGGCCGACGACCGTCTGGATGCTGGCAATGTCGGCGAGCGGTATGAATCCGCGCGCCGTCTCGCTGCTGCGCGACGGCATTGGAATACGAATGCGTCCGATCTCGTCGATGCGCGAACGCCTTTCCTCCGGAAGGCGCACGACAACATTGAAACGGCGGTCGCCTTCGAAGATCGTGCCGACCACGGCGCCGCCGATCGCGACGCGTATCGCATCCTGGACATCCGCAACGTTAAGGCCGAAGCGCGCCATCGCTTTGCGGTTCGGCGTGATCTGAAGCACCGGAAGCCCGGTAATCTGCTCAGTTTTCGCGTCTTGCGCGCCGTCGATCCCCGAAAGCAGGCCTTCCACCTGCTTGCCGAGTTTCAGCAGTTCGTCGAGATTATCGCCGAAAATCTTGACCGCGACGTCGGACCGCACGCCCGAGATGAGCTCATTGAAGCGCATCTGGATCGGCTGCGTGAACTCGTAATTATTACCCGGCACCTCCTCGACCGCCTTCTGCATCTCGGCGACCAGGGCGAGCTTCTCCTTGCGCGGATCGGGCCACTGCTCACGCGGCTTCATAATGACGAACGTGTCGGCCACGCTCGGCGGCATCGGATCTGTTGCGATCTCGGCGGTGCCGATCTTGGCGAGCACTTGATCGACCTCCGGGAACTGCTTGACGCGCTCCTCGAGCGCAGCCTGCATCTGAATGGCTTGCTTGAGTCCGGTCCCGGGTATCCGAAGCGCGTGCAGCGCGATGTCGCCCTCGTCCAGATTCGGGATGAACTCCGAGCCCAGGCGCGTTGCCGCCCACGCGGACCAACCAACGATCGCCAAGGCGAGCAGCACGGTGAGCCATCTGGCGCGCACCGCGCCCACGAGCAGTGGACGATACAATGCGCGCGCGCCACGCATCAGCCAGCTTTCCTTTTCGCTGACCTTGCCGGTTACAAACATTGCTACGGCCGCCGGCACAAAGGTGAGCGAAAGAAGCAAAGACGCAGTCAACGCAATGACGACGGTGAACGCCATCGGATGGAACATCTTTCCTTCAACGCCGGTGAGGGCGAAGATCGGCACGTACACGATGGTAATGATCAGCACCCCAAACAGGCTCGGCCGGATAACCTCCGCAGTCGCCTTTTCGGCGATCTCGAATCGTTCCTCCTTTGAGAGACGTCCGCGCGCGTGTTGCGCCTCGGCAAACCTGCGTAGACAGTTTTCAACGATGATCACCGCGCCATCGACGATCAGCCCAAAGTCGAGCGCGCCGAGGCTCATCAGGTTGCCCGAGATCCTTCCCTGAACCATCGCGGTGATCGTGAAAAGCATTGCCAGCGGAATGATCGCGGCCGTGATGAGAGCCGCGCGCAAATTTCCAAGCAGCAGCAACAGAACGATGACGACCAGCGCCGCGCCTTCCGCGAGGTTCTTTTCGACCGTCCCGATCGTTCGCTCGACCAGCGCGGTGCGGTCATAGACGGGCTTTGCGATCACGCCAGGCGGAAGCGATTTGGCGGCTTCGATCAGCTTCGCTGCCGCGGCGCGTGACACGGTGCGGCTATTCTCTCCGATCAGCATGAAGACGGTACCGAGGACGACCTCGCGTCCGTTCTGGGTCGCGGCCCCCGTCCTCAACTCTTCGCCGAGCAACACGTCGGCGACGTCCGCGATGCGGATCGCAACACCGTTACGCTGCTCAACCACGATGTTCTTGAGGTCCTCGAGGCCGGTCGCCTGCCCGGTCACGCGCACAAGCTGCTGCTCGCCGTAACGCTCGACATAACCCGCGCCCACGTTGGCGTTATTTCGCTGCAGCGCATTGATGACGTCGGTCACGGTGAGCCCGAACGCCGTCAGCTGCTGCGGCCACGGCGCGACGTGATATTGCCGCTGGAACCCGCCGATGGAATTGACCTCGGTGACGCCGGGAACGGTGCGCAACTGCGGCCTGATCACCCAATCCTGCAGCGTTCGCAAATCCTCGGGCGTCCATTGCGTGCCGTCCGGCTTGCGTGCGCCTGGCTTGGGCTCGATCGTGTACATGAAGATTTCGCCGAGCCCGGTCGCGATCGGTCCAGGCTTGGGATCGACATTGGACGGGAGCTCGCCGCGTACGCTCTGGATGCGTTCGTTGACGAGCTGCCGCGCGAAGTAGATGTCGGTGCCGTCGCGAAAGATAACGGTCACCTGCGAGAGGCCGTATCTGGAGATGGAGCGTGTGTATTCGAGGCCCGGCAGACCTGCGAGGGAATTCTCGATGGGAAAGGTGATCCGCTGCTCGACCTCGAGCGGCGAGTAGCCTTGCGCCTCGGCGTTGATCTGCACTTGGACGTTGGTGATGTCCGGGACCGCATCGATCGGCAGGCGCTGGAAGCTCCAAACGCCGAGCGCGGCGAAACCCAGCACCACAGCCAGCACGAACCATCGGTGGCGGATCGACAGATGGATGATGCGCTCCAGCATTGTGCGCGCTCCTCAATGATCGTGCGATGCGCCCGACTTCTCGATGTCGGCGCGGATCAGGAAGGCATTGTCGGCGACGTAATTTTCGCCGGGTTCCAGACCCTCCAGCACCTCGGTCCATTCCGGCGTTCGCCGGCCGAGCTTCAGCATCCGGACTTCGTAAGTGTCGCCGACCTTCGCGAACACCACGGTGAAGTCCCGAAAGCGCTGCAATGCCCGCGTTCGAACCGCGAGCGGCACGCTGCTCGATGCGACCGTTACGGTCCCTTCAATCGCCGTTCCCGGACGCCACTTGCCCTCTGAATTTGCGAGCTCGGCATAGAGCGAGACGGTCTGTGTAGCCGGATCGGTGCTCGGCAAGATGGCTTGGATCGATGCTCGCGCGCGCTGACCGCCCATGTCCCGAATTTCGACCGACTGGTCGGCCTGCAGGCGCGCGGCATCGCCGGGAAAAGCAAAGAACGTCGCGTGGAGTTTGGAGTTGTCGACGATGACGTAGATCGCCTGCTGCGGCACGTCGCCCGCATTGGCGTTGCGTTCCACGATCGTCCCGGAGATCGGCGCCATGATCGGGTAGGTTCGCAAGCTGTCGCTCGCCTCCACCCGGACCAGCAGCTCGCCTTTCCGCACGGCTTGCCCGACCACCTTGGTCATTTCGACGATGCGGCCCTGGTACGGCGCACGGATCTCCACCCGCCCCTGCGGCGGCAATGTAATCCGCCCGGGCAGATCGATCGTTTCCTCGATGGTCGCGGCACCTGCGGGCTCGGCCTTGACGCCCGCGGCCTCGGCAGCTTCAGCCTTGATCGTGGTCCGCCCCTCATAGGAGGCGTAGCTCCACGAGCTCGTCTTTTCCTGGTAGGTCGCGTTCACCGACACGTCGAACGAGTGCGGCTCGTGTACGATCGAGGTGGCAACGAGATAATCGTTCTTGGCGACGAACTGAAACTGGTCCGTGCGCCCGCCAAGACGCGCAGCCGTCATTGACAGCTGCAGCTCTTTGGGATCGAGCGGCTTGTTCTGCCAGAATCCATAGACATGAAATTCCGGCTCGGTGCCTTCCTCAAAGATCGTAATCTCCACTGAGAGGTCGCCATCGCGCAGCAGCCGGCCGCGATGCGGGCCGCGCTCGTATTCGCCCTCCTTTGCGGTCTGCGCCGCTGCAGCGGGTCCATGCGAATGGGGCGTGTTCTCCTTGCAACCGGCAAGGACCAGCCCCACGAACAAGAGGGCAAAGAGTCTCATCGCTTAACCGCCTTCTTGAAATTGAGCTGCATATGGCGGCCGGTCAGGCGCCCGAGCGCAGCGTTGTCCTGGTGAAAAGTCTTGAGCGCCTCGATGCGACGCAGCCGGGCCTCGTTGAGCGTCCGCTGCGCATCGTTGAACTCGATGTAGCTGAATGCGCCGCGCTCAAGCCCGCTTCTGATCATGCGCGTGGTTTCTTCGGCGCGCGGAATGACCTCGCTCTGGATCCGCTTTGCTTCGGCAGCACTTGCCGTGAGGCGCGCATCCAGTCGCAGAAGCTCGCGCCGCAGCGTATTGCGGGCCGAGCGGGCATCGAGCTCGGCGGCTTTTCGCTCCGCCTCGGCCTTGGCAATCCCGCCCTGGTTGGAGTCGAACAGCGGAAGAGGGATTGAAACGCCGCCGACGATCGCAGTGTCGCTGGTTTCGTTGAAATGCCGAACGCCGACCCGAACCGCGGGGTCGGGTACCGCCTTGGATCGTTCGAGCACGACCCTTGCGGCGGCAAGCTCTCGTTCTGCTTCGAGCAGCGCAACATCGACGCTGAAGGCCTTGCCGTCGGGACGGACCGGCGGATTTTCGAAAGCCGTCAGGTCGACCGTGAAGTCAGGGCTTCCGCGCCAATATCCGGCCAGATTGGCGCGCGCGATGCGAGCGGTCGCTTGCGCCTGGTCGAACCCAATCTGCTCGAGCGCGACCTGCGCATCGGCGCGGGTCCGCGCAAAGAGAGGATCGCGTCCTGCCTCGCTGCGGCGCGTGATCTCCCCCTGCAGTTCCCGTGCGGTTTCGAGCCGGCGCTCCGCGATACGCAGTTGCGCTTCGGCCGCGACGGCCTCGCCCCACGCCAGTTCAACATCGCGCAGCAGATCGAGCACGCGTACCGCACCGCGCGCGCGCGTGGCGCCGACTTCGGAACGCGCGACGCCCGTCCGTGCGGCACGCTTGTCGCCGAGCTCGATGGTCTGTTGCAGGAAGAACGTGGTCTCTGCCCGGTCCAGCCCGCGATAGCGGCCCGATCCGGCAACGTTTTCCACTTCAACGCCCGCCGATGGGTTCGGCGGACGGCCTGCCTGCCAAACTCCGGCTTCCGCACCCCGTACGCGAGCTCGCGCCGCAGGGAGCGCGAAATCCGCCGCGATGGCGCGCTTGAGCGCCTCGTCGAGAGTCATCGGCGCCGATTGCGCGGTCGCGTCGGCAACTGCGCATGTCAGCGCGAGTGCTACAGCGATGGCGGTCTGCCATGTGTGCGCTCTCGCACCCGCAAAGGTGCGTCCAAACATAGGAGCCTCCGTTGTCGAATAGCGTGATCGGCCGCGCGAAGCGGCTCAGCTATGCCGCGGAAGTTCAAGCTTTTGGTGGGCGCTCCAGTCGCGCGTTATCGGTTCCCGCGATAGCAAATCCGGGAGCCGAGCGAACCGCATCACCGACGAGGGGAGCGGCGAATTGCGCGTCAGGCGCGCTGGGAAGGAAATTTGAAGCCGTATCGCCAAAGTGGCTGTGGGAAATGTTGGTATCGCCTGTGGAACCACACTTTGCGTTGTCCTCGTCGCAGGCGACAACGGTCCCTGCGACATCGGTCGCGTGATGCTCGATCTCGAGAGCATGTTCAACGCGGTCGACGCCGACGATCACAGTCTGGACGGCAAACAGGCACACCATCGCCATGCAAAAAATGGCGACGACACGCTGCAGACATCTCGTACGGCAGATTGCCACAAAAGCGCTCCGACTCTCGTGACCAATACCGCAGGCAGTCGGCACCTGCAACGTGCCGGTACCATGGAACGCCGGCATAGGCGCATTTGTCCCCGGGAGCGTGGCGCAAACGCCATCAGGTTTTCCCCGCACGCCGCGACGGCCGTCGCGGCCCCCGCGGTCAGCACAGCGACCGGATCGGCCGGCTCATCTCCGGGGCGCGCACCTGCCGCAGCCCGGCCCATGCGATCCAGGCCGACCATGCCCACAGCAGCGCGTCCTGGCTTTCCTCGAGCGAGAAGGTGCATCCGTTCCAGACGAAATCGGGCGGGTTGTGGCGTGTGCCGCTGATGGCCCAGGTCCAGTGTCCGGCCGACGGTCCGGTCGCGACTTCGCGCAAGATCCCGATCGGCAGATCTCCGGATGTGATGCGCGCGATGCGTGGACATTCTCTCGTTGGCGCATATCCTTTTCGGGAAATTGGCATCCAGCCCGCATCAAGTGCGGAGCAGGCCTTTTCCGGGATATGCGCGAAGCCTCGGCCGTAGCGTGGGACATCGAAGGACGCCTCCCCCGGCAGCGTCGGTTTGCGACCGCGCGACCGCGGTGTTGCGCCCTCGACCTCGGCGAGGCCGATCCGCGCGAGCTGCTCGCGGAATGAGGCGACAACGGCATTCTCGGCTTCGCGCGCCGTACCAACCCTGCCGCCGTCATCAAGCGGATGCCCGAAGCCCACGCCCCAGATCCAATCTCCTTCGCGGTGGCCGTGCGGGAGTCGGTTGAATGTCCCAACGCAATAGCCGCCCGTCAGGGCGACGTAGCTATCGCCCGTGTCGTCGTCGCTATCATCTACCGGACAGAGATGCAGGGGCATTTTTCGAACATAGGCAGCGACTGGATGGGCGACAAGGCGCGGGGCTTTGCGCTGTACTGAGAGACGGAAGCCGTTCAACGTCACCATCAAAAATTGTGCAGATGCTCCCTGCCATTGACCAAAAAACTGTCAACCGAGCCCTTGTTTGACGGATAGTGCCTCGTACCCCATTAGTGGTTTCCATGAGCGCGCCATTTTTTCCAAGCCTGCGGCAATGCGTCTTGCTTGCCACACTCGTGCTTATCGCGCTCGGCTGCTCGCTCTACATCCGCTACGGACTGATCCAGAGCGCCGTCATCGGGGTGTCCTGCGATACCGGACCGCAAACACCGCTGTGCCTGCTACGCTCCGGCGTCATCAAACTGTTCGAATATTACGTGTTCGGATGGGTCGCGCTCGCCCTGGCCGTCTGGCACTTGATCCGGCCGGCAGTGTCGCTGCTCGCGCTCGGCTTGATCGTCTCCGCGTTCGGGATCGTGCTTTACAAGCACAACGTGCTGATGTCCGGCCTCGCGGTTGGACTCATGATCCTCGCTTTCGCACGCCCGGCACGCCGACCAGCGTGACGGCCAGCGCAATAAAGAGCAGGCAGAGCCAGAGCGACTGCCAGTTCGCAATCCCCTCGTTCCAGAGAACAAAGAGTGCCGCCGCCACGATGACTGCGGCCGCAACGGTCTCGGCCATCCCGCGCGCCGGCTGCGGTCGCCAGACCGCGAGCACCAGAAAGGGAATGACGGCCGCCGTCAGCGGCGCGAACGGAAAATCGCGGTAGCGCGGATCGAAGGTGAGCCCGAGCGCGATCGCGACCGCGATCACGCACAGCGCGAGCATCAGAATGCCAAGCGCGCGCGCGAGGTTGCCATCGGGTGGCTGCACAGTGCCGAGCAACGCCGCGAAGGCCGGCCGGGGGACGCCGCGCGTCAGCGCGAGTGTCGCGGCCGGTGGCGTCAGGATCGCCAAGCCTGCCGTGAACAGCGACACCGTCCAGCCGGCGACCCCAAGGCTTTCGGTCGGCAGATTCTCGATCGTCCAACCGATCGTGAGGCCGGCGGCGAGCGCGATGACCGCCACGGCGTCCCAGTCGACGCGGCCGCTGCCCGGCTTTCGCCGCCCGCTCGCATGGGCCAGCGCGAAGATCACGGCCGCAAAGGCGACGCCGGCGGCCGCTTGAAGTCGCCACTGCGGATGGTTTGAAACCGACGCGCCCCAGTCGAACTTTACGGTCTGTCCGTCCGCCGCGATGAGGCCCCAGTGGCCGCCGACCGTGCCTTCAGACTGCCGCTTCCACGGCTGGTCGAATGCCTCGATGAGGTTCACTCGGTAATTGCCGCGCTTGGCTGCCGCCAGCATCTCCTGCATGAAGCGCGCCTGATTGGCAGGCGACGGAAGTGCACCCTCGCGCATGCGGCCCGCGCTCGGCCAGCCGACTTCGCCGATCATGATGTCCTTGCCCGGGAAGCCGCGCGCCACCTGCTCGTGGACCGCGTCCACGTGCTGCACGGAAGCCGCCGCCGTGATGGGGATGTCCTCCCAGTAGGGCAGCATGTGCACGGTCACGAGATCGACCGCATCGGCAACCTGCCGGTAACGCAGCCAGAACTCCCAGACATCCGCATAAGTGACCGGCACCTTTACGCGCGACTTCACGTTGCGGATGTAGGCGGCGAGCGCCTCGGGCGACAGTTCGCCGCGCAATAGCACCTCGTTACCGACAATCACCGTCCGCACCACGTCCGGGTACTGATTTGCCAGCGCGACGGCCGTGTCGACCTCGCGCTTGTTCTCGGCCAGCTCCCGTCCGAGCCAGATGCCGAGCAGCACGGTCATTCCGTGCCGGCGCGCAATCTCCGGGACCTGGTCCACCCCGAGCCCGGTCGAATAGGTGCGCACGCACGACACGATCTTGGACAGCACGGCGAGGTCGGCTTCGATCGTCGCGGGACTGGCGGGCGGGGTAAATTCGCCGAAGCTGGTCTGCGTTCGAAACGGCGTGTAGGAGGCGCAGGGCAGCTTCTCGTCGGCTCCCAGTGGCGACGCCGGCATTGCGACCGGTATGCCGAGCCACCACCAGAACGCAATGATTGCCGCTACGACCGTCACGCAGAAACTGAGGGCAAACCGCATTAGGAGTCTGTGCTTTACGGCGTGAGGTCTTGGTGAGGTCTTAGTGAGGTTTTGGTCAGATCTTGGGCCGACCCGGTCCGCTTAACCTGCGGCGCGGTTCGTGCCAAGCTGACGAAGCGTTCAGCCGAACGCCGCAATACAGTCGCTTTCGGCTGCTTTGTAGCTTATAGCCAGAAGGTCGCGCCGCGACCGCCAAAAGACTCCGGGGCCATGCTCTCCCGCACATCACGTCTGTCCGCCACGCTCGCCGGCTTGCTGGTGCTTGCGTGCACCGCGCTCCCCGCCGCTGCCCAGACCCCTGAGCCGAAGCAGGCCGACCCCAAAAGCCAGGGGCCCGGCGAACCCAACAAGGACGACAAGCGACGGATAGACGAGTTCGCCGAAGCCGCGCAGGCCATCGACGGGCCGGCCGGCAACGCGGAATGCGTCTGGCTCGGCCGCCGCGTCGTGAACCTGCTCTGGCGCGACGACCTGGATACTGCGTTCCGGCATCTCAACCTTTACGACCGGTTCGGCTGCCCCTCCGGCCACATCAAGACGACCTTCCGCTGTGTGGTGCAGCAGGGGCCGTTCGATCCGAAGGCGGCGGAAAGCCTGTCAGCCCGCGTGCACAATTGCTGGATCAACCCGGCGATGCAGCCGCAAGCCGCCCTGGCGCCGCCCGCGACCAATCCACAGGCAAATGCTCCCGCTGCGGTCAAACCTCAATGAGCGGCCAATGAATGCCATACGGGTTTGCGCCAGCAAACCGTCAAGAAAATAACATCAGCCCGAAACTATTCTTACCTAGTCTGACCATCGTGGCGCACAGCTTGCATACGCAGGTTTGCCTGTAGGCAAGTTGCATGTCGGGGCGAATCGAGATCCATGCGTAACTATTCGTCGCTCGCGTTCAAGCGGCTCGCTTGGGTTGTGATCGCCGTCGTCACATTGGCGCATGTCGCAGTCTGGCAATGGTCCGAACGGACCTTGAAGGCGCCGGACGTCCGCCAACAACTAGCGAGCGTGTCCTATTCCCCCTATGCGTCGGGCGATCCCAAGGCTGGCGTAAAGCCGGATCAAATCCGGGCCGATCTGAAGGCGATCGCGTCGCTTGCGTCCGCCATCCGTCTCTACTCCTCGACCGGCGGCAATGAGCTCGTGCCGGAGATCGCCGGCGAGTTTGGGCTCAAGGTCACGCTCGGCATCTGGATCGACAAGGACGAGAAGCGCAACGAACGCGAGATTCAGGCCGCCGTCGGTCTCACCAAGGCCAACCGCAACGTGATCGGGGTTGTGGTCGGAAACGAGACGGTCTACCGCGCCGACAAGACCGTGCCCGAGATCATGGCGATCATCCAGAAGGTCCGCCGCCAGGTGACCGTGCCGGTCACCACCGGCGAGATCTGGAGCGTCTGGGCCGACCATCCCGAGCTGGCGTCGGCGGTCGATTACGTCGCCGCCCATATCCTGCCCTACTGGGAAGGCATCGCGGGCGGCAATACGGTCGATCTGACACTCCAATTCTATGACCGGCTCCGCCGCATCCATCCCGGCAAGCGCGTCGTGATCGCCGAGTTCGGCTGGCCCAGCGCGGGCTATAACCGCCGCGACGCCGTGCCGGACCGCATGGCGCAGGCGCAGGTGCTACGCGACTTCGTCGCGAGGGCCGACGCACTGGGCGTCGACTACAACATCATCGAGGCGATCGATCAGCCCTGGAAGACTTTCGAAGGCAGCGTCGGTCCCTATTGGGGCGTGTTCGACGCATCGCGTCGGGCGAAGTTCGCGTGGACCGGAACGATTCACGACAGAGAGCATCAGAAGCTCGCGATGATCGCCGTGATCGCCGGGCTTCTGCTCTGCCTGCCGATCCTCCTGCTCGCACGCGTCTCGTCCGGCCAGGCGCTGCTCCTGAGCGCGGCCGCACACGCCGTGGGCGCGTGGATTGCGACGGTCTGGGCCTATTGGGACGGGCATTACTTCGTGCCTGGCGCGGCCTTCGCGCTCGGCCTTGGCCTGACACTGCTCATCCCGCTGGTGATGATCGCGATGTCGCGGATGCAGGAGATTGCCGAGATCGCGTTCGGGAGGCGGCCGCACCGGGCGATCCCGGCCGCGCAGGCTGGCTATGCGCCGAAGGTCTCGATCCACATCCCGGCCTATCGTGAGCCCGCCGAGATGCTGAAAGCCACGCTCGATTCGGTGGCGCGGCTCGACTACCCGAACTTCGAATGCATCGTCGTCATCAACAACACTCCCGATCCGGCCTTGTGGCAGCCGGTCGAGGAGCATTGCCGCACGCTCGGCGAACGCTTCAAGTTCCTCAACATCGAGAACTTGGCCGGCTTCAAGGCTGGCGCCCTGCGCGTCGCGCTCGCCCACACGGCGGACGATGCCGACATCATCGGCGTCATCGATGCCGACTACGCGGTGAACTCCGACTGGCTGAAGGATCTGGTGCCCTGTTTCGCCGACCCTGAAGTCGGGCTGGTGCAGGCGCCGCAAGATCACCGTGACGCTGCGCGCAGCCTGACGCACCGCGCGATGAACGCAGAGTACGCCGGCTTCTTCGATGTCGGCATGGTCCAGCGCAATCAAGAAAACGCGATCGTGGTGCATGGCACGATGTGCCTCATCCGCCGCACCGCGCTCGCCTCGGCGGGCGGCTGGTCGAGCGACACGATCTGCGAGGACACCGACCTAGGCCTCGCCATCCTGGAGCAGGGCTGGCAGGCGCACTACACCAACCGCCGTTACGGTTATGGTCTCCTGCCCGACACGTTTGCGCAGTTCAAAACGCAAAGGCATCGCTGGGCTTATGGCGGCACGCAGATCATCAAGAAGCACTGGCATCGCTTCCTGCCCGGCGCGAGCCGCCTCAGCACGGCGCAACGGCGCGAATTCTCTTTCGGTTGGATCAATTGGCTTGGCGCCGAGAGCCTCGGCGTCGCGGTGGCAATCCTCAACATCGTCTGGGTTCCGGTCGTCGCGTTCATCGGCATCGCGGTGCCCGACAAGGTGCTGACGCTGCCGATCCTCGCCGCGTTCGCGGTGTCGTTCGCGCATTTCCTTGTGGTCTATCGATTGCGCGTCGCGATACGCCCGCTCGAAATGCTGGGCGCGGTGTTCGCCGCGATGTCGGTGCAGTGGACCATCGCGCGCGCCGTGAGCGAGAGTGTTATCAAGGATCACCTGCCCTTCATCCGTACGGCCAAAGGCGGCGCGATCAAACGGGAGGCATTCGCTGCACGTTCGGAGGCGGTCATGGGCGCGCTTCTTGTGCTTGGCGCGGTCGTCCTGGTGGGGACCAACTTCGAACAGGTTCGCGAGATCAACTACTTCGCGATCGCTTTGCTGGTACAAAGCCTGCCGTTCCTTGCCGCCGTGGGCATCGCGGCGCTCGAGCGCAGCTTGCTCAACGAGCCGATGTTCTGGCGCGACCTCGCGGCGCGCTTCGCGCTGGGTGGCCTGGTCGCGTCCCGGTTCCGGCGTTCGTATCAGCCCGCAGCACGCTCGCTTACGAATGTCGGACCCGAAGGACACTAGAGGTGTTTCCGGTCGAATTTGAAACACGACCCCTTCAGTCGTCATCGCCCGGTCTTGACCGGGCGACCCAGTACACGCCGACCGACCGGTGAGTATTGGGTGCCCCGCTTTCCATAAGGGCGTTTACGCCCGTCCATAGCCCGTCGAAGACGGGCGTATACGCCCTTTAGGACGGGCTATGGGGCATGACGAACGAGAGGAATGTGAACCAAATCGAACGGAATTTGCTGTAGCGTTTCAAGCGTCGCTGAAGGCCCCTATCGCCGCACGCTGCGATTCAAATCGGCCTCCAGCCGCTGGCTGTAGCGCGACATTGCAAAGCAGAACGCGAAGTAGATCACCCCGGCCGCAATGTAGACCTCGAGACTGAAGCCCTGCCAGGCCGGTTCGATGATGGCGGTCTTGGCGGCGGTCAAAAGATCGAAGATGCCGATGATCAGCACCAGGCTCGTATCCTTGAAAAAGCCGATGAAGGTATTGACCAGCGGCGGAATGACGAGGCGCAGCGCCTGTGGCAGCACGATCAATCCGGTCTTCTGCCAATAAGAGAGCCCGAGCGCGTCAGCGCCCTCGGACTGGCCCTTCGGCAGTGCCTGCAACCCGCCGCGCACGACTTCGGCGAGATACGCGCCGGCGAACAGGATGATGGCGATCTGCGCGCGCAAGAGCTTGTCGATGTTGATGCCGTCGGGCAGGAACAGCGGAAACATCACGCTCGCCATGAACAACAGGCTCACCAGCGGCACGCCGCGGATCAGCTCCACATAGACAACGCACAGCGTCTTGATCGCCGGCAGCTGCGAGCGGCGGCCGAGCGCGACCAGGATCCCGAGCGGGAAGCCGAAGGCGAGCCCGAAGGTCGCAAGGATGAGCGTCACCGCAAGTCCGCCCCAGCGCTCCTGCGGCACGAAGGAAAGGCCGAACACGCCGCCCCACATCAGCACGCCGATGACGGCGAGCGCGCCGAGCCAGATGACAAAGAGCTCCTTGCGCCAGAAGCGTCGCATCGCCGACACGGCATAGAGCGCGATGAAGATCAGGATCGCGAGCGCCGGACGCCATTGCTCCTCGAACGGATAAGTGCCGAACAGGATGAAGCGATGCTTCTCGGTCACCACCGCCCAGCACGCGCCGACGCCGCGCGCGGCGCGGCAGGCCTGGGTCTGTCCGTCAGGCACCGACCAGATCGCGTTGATGAGCCCCCATTGAACGAGCGCGAAAAGCGCACGCGCGATGAGAAAAGCGAGCAGCAGGGTGATCGCGGCAGAGAGCCAGGACGAGAACAGGTTCTGTCGCATCCATTTGAAGATGCGCCCCGTGCCGGACGAGGGCCCGCGCGGCATCGCTTCGGGCACGCCAGCGACCGCCGTTCCGATCGCGATCTTCGCGGTGTCGTTCATGTCCGGCGCATGTCCTTGTCAGAAAACCGGTACCCACTTTTCCGGGACATGCGCTAGCGCTCCACCAGCGCGATGCGCGCGTTGTACCAGTTCATCGCGAAGCTGATGCTGAGGCTCACCACGAGAAACACCGCCATGATCAGCGCAATGCCCTCGATCGCCTGGCCGGTCTGGTTGAGCGTGGTGTTGGCGATCGAGACGATGTCCTGATAGCCGATCGCGACCGCGAGCGAGGAGTTCTTGGTGAGGTTCAGGTATTGGCTGGTCATCGGCGGGATGATCACGCGCAAGGCCTGCGGCAGCACCACGCGGCGCAAGGCGAGCCCGCGGCGCAGGCCGAGCGCCGAGGAGGCTTCCCATTGGCCTTGCGATACCGAGAGGATGCCGGCGCGGACGATCTCGGCGATGAACGCAGCCGTGTAGGTCGTCAGCGCGAGCAGCAGCGCGACGTATTCGGGCGAGAGCACCGAGTCGCCGGCGAAATTGAAGCCGCGCAGCTCGGGCCAGTTGATGCTCCATGACGCGCCGAGCAGCGCGACGATGGCAAGCGGAAGCCCGATGATCAGCAGCAACGCAACCGGCCAGACGCGCCGCGGCTGCCCGTCGCGCATCTGCCGCGCCAGCGCGGCCTTGTGATAGTACCAGGTCGCCACGATCCCGAGCGCGCAGACGAGCAGCGCCCATCCGTGCGCTCCTTGCCACACCAGCGTCGGCACCACGAGACCGCGGTTCGAGAGGTAGACACCGGTGACCGGGTTGAGCGCCTGCCGCGCCGCCGGCAGGCCCTGCAGCGCGACGTACCAGGACAGCAGCTGCAGCAGCAGCGGCAAGTCCCGCAGCGTTTCGACATAGATGGCAGCGAGCTTGGCCAGCAGCCAGTTCTTCGACAGCCGCGCGATGCCGATCAGCGTTCCCAGAATGGTCGCGAGCAGGATTCCGATCAGCGCGACACGCAGCGTGTTCAACAGGCCGGCCAAAAGCGCGCGCAGATAGGTGTCGCCCGGCCGATAGGGGATCAGCGCGTCGGCGATCGGCATTCCGGCCTGGCCCCACAGGAAGCCGAAGCCGGTCGCGATATTCCGGGTATCGAGATTGTGGACGGTGTTGCGCCAGAGCCAGGCGATGACCGCCAAGACAAGGCCGACGACCACCACTTGCCAGACGATGCCGCGGAAGCGCTCATCCGACCACGACAGCCGCAGCGGCCGCTTGGGCGGCCCCCTGCGCGCCGCGCTGCTGTCGGCTCCGTCGCTTCTGGCCACGTCGCTCATCGTGGGCTCCCTGAGCCGTCGATAAGTCAATTGTTGCATCAATGGTCGATCTATGCAACATTTGTTTCATGAACGCGCCGCCCTCGCCGCTCGAGCGCCTGCGTCTGGCTTTGCCCGACCTCCCGGGACGCCTGCAGGAGGCCGGCCGCTTCATCGCGCGCAATGACTTCGACGCCACCACCCGCTCGATGCGCGATCTCGCGGCAGCCGCGGGGCTGCAGCCGGCCTCGTTCACGCGGCTCGCACAGGCGCTCGGCCACAGCGGATGGGATGATTTTCGCGACGCGTTGATCGAGGCGCGGCGCCCGGCCCCGGCGCCGTTTTCGGCGCGCGTGCAACACACGCGCGAGAAGGCCGGCGCCCGCGGCGCAGCCGGCATCGCGGCCGAGATGATCGCGGCCGATGCCGACAACATCGCACAGCTCAACGCCGCGCCGATCGCGGCGGCCGCCAGGGCCTTGCATTCCGCGCGGCGCATCTGGATCGCCGGGTTTCGCAGCTGCCGCAGCGTGGCCGAGCTGTTGCATTATCAGCTGCGCCTGTTCCGCCCCGATGCGGTGCGCCTGATCGGCGGCGCCGGCCCCGAGGATCTCGACTTCGGTGCTTTTCGTGCCAGCGATGCCGTCGTGGTGATCGGCTTTGCGCCCTATTCGCGCTCGAGCGTACTGGCCGCCCACGCGGCACGGGAAGCCGAATGCACGATCGTCGCGCTCGCGGACACGGCCGCCGCGCCGATGGCGGAAGGCGCAGATCACCTGCTGCTGTTCGATGCCGCGGCCGCGCCCGGCTTCTTCCCCAGCCTGACCGGCGCGATCGCCTCGGCGCAGGCGCTCGCCGCCGCGCTCTTCACCCTCGGGGGCGAAGCCGCGCAGGCACGCCTGCGCGAGACCGAAGCACGCCTTGCCGCCCTCTCCCAATACGTTCCAGCCGAGCCAGCAAAATCATGATGAGCGAAGCCAAATCGCCGCCGCGCAGCCGCATCCTGCACCGCAGCTTGCGCGAGACCCCGCCGCCCGCCGTCGGCGGCCATGGCGTCTGGCTCATCGCTGCCGACGGCCGCGAAATTCTCGACGGGTCCGGTGGTGCCGCGGTCTCGTGCCTCGGTCATCAGCATCCGCGCGTCCTGGAGGCGATGGCGCGCCAGAGCGAAAAGCTCGCCTTCGCGCATACCGGCTTCTTCACCTCGGAGCCGGCCGAAGAGCTCGCCCAAGAGCTGCTCGGGCACGAGCCCGGCGGCCTCGCCTACCTCTACCCCGTGAGCGGCGGCTCGGAGGCGATCGAGGCGGCGCTGAAGATGGCGCGGCAATATTTTCTCGAGATCGGACAGCCGCAGCGCACGCGCTTCATCGCACGGCGGCAGAGCTATCACGGCAACACGCTCGGTGCGCTCGCGGCCGGCGGCAATGCGTGGCGGCGCGAGCCGTACAAGCCGCTGCTGGCGGACGCATTCAGCCACGTCACGCCGGCCTTCGCGTATCGCGAGAAGCGCGACGAGGAAACCGAAGACGCCTTCGTGCGCCGGCTGATCGCCGAGCTGGAAGCCGAGTTCGAACGGCTCGGTCCCGACACGGTCGCGGGGTTCATCGCCGAACCGGTGGTCGGCGCGACGATCGGCTGCGTGCCGGCGCCGGAGGGCTACTTCCGCGCCGTGCGCGAGCTGTGCGACCGGCACGGCGCGTTGCTCATCCTCGATGAGGTGATGTGCGGCATGGGCCGCACCGGCACGCTGCATGCGTGGGAGCAGGAAGGCATCACGCCCGACATCCAGGTGGTCGCGAAAGGCCTCGGCGGCGGCTATCAGCCGATCGGCGCGACACTCGCGACCAACCGCGTCGTCGACGCGCTGCGCGCCGGCTCCGGCGCGTTCCAGCACGGCCATACGTATCTGGCGCATCCAATGGCCTGCGCGGCCGCGCTCGCGGTGCAGCACGTCATTCGCGAGGACAATCTGCTCGCGCGCGTAAGGGAAATGGGCGAGTTGCTCGAGCAGCGGCTGACCGAGCGCTTCGGCAATCATCGCCATGTCGGCGATATTCGCGGGCGCGGTCTGTTCCGCGCGATCGAGATCGTCAAGGATCGCGCCAGCAAGGCGACCTTCGATCCGGCGCTGAAGACGCATGCGCGCATCAAGAAGGCGGCGTTCGAGCGCGGCCTTGCCTGCTATCCGATGGGCGGCACGGTCGATGGAAAATCCGGCGATCATGTGTTGCTCGCCCCGCCCTACATCGCGAGCGCGCAGGAGATCGACATGATCGTCGATCGGCTCGGCGCGGCCGTCGATGCCGTCGTGAGCGAGATCACGCACTGAGTTGTTGTTCAACTGGGAGACTGACCGATGAAACGTATCTTGTACGCCGCCGGGCTGATCTTGGCGGGCGCCGTCAGCGCACATGCCGCAACACTCGACACTGTCAAGCAGCGCGGGCAACTCGTCTGCGGCGTGAGCACCGGCTTTGCGGGATTCTCGGCGCCGGACTCGCAGGGCAACTTCAAGGGACTCGACGCGGATTATTGCCGCGCGATCGCGGCCGCGATCTTCGGCGATGCCGGCAAGGTCCGTTTCGTCGCGCTCACGGCGCAGAACCGTTTCACGGCGCTGCAGTCGGGCGAGATCGACGTGCTGCTGCGCAATTCGACCCAGACCTATCTGCGCGCGGTCAGCATCGGGTTGCGCATCGGTCCGGTGAATTTCTATGACGGCCAGGGCTTCGTGGTGAAGAAGGACACCAAGGTCGACAAGATCGCGGGCCTCAACGGCGCGACCGTGTGCGTCGCGCAGGGCACGACGCACGAGGTGACGCTCGGCGACTATGCGCGCGCGCATAACCTGACCTGGCAGCCGGTCGTGTTCGAGCGCGTCGACACGATGTATCAGGCGTTCTTCTCCGGCCGCTGTGACGCGATGACTCAGGATGCCTCCGCGCTCGCCGGCGCGGTTGCGACCGCCGCGCCCAACCCCGCCGAGTATCTGGTCCTGAGCGAGACGATCAGCAAGGAGCCGCTCGGGCCGTTCACGCGCAATGGCGACGAGGCGTGGTCCAACTTCATCGCCTGGATCCATTTCGGCCTGATCGAGGCGGAGGAGCTCGGCGTCACGCAGAAGAATGCCGACGAGCAGGCGAAGTCGAGCCAGAATCCGGCGACGCAGCGCCTGCTGGGCGTCAGCGGCGAGTTCGGCTCGAAGCTCGCCCTCGACAACAAATGGATGCTGAACGCGATCAAGGCCGCCGGCAATTACGGCGAGATCTTCGAGCGCAATCTCGGCGCCGGCAGCTCGCTCAAGCTCACCCGCGGCCTCAACGCGCTGTGGAGCAAGGGCGGCTTGATGTACGCGATCCCGTTCAGGTGAGGGTGAACTGTAGGGCGGATTAGCGCGCGTCTTGCGCGCGTAATCCGCCGATTGCGCGTCGCGGCGGGTTACGGCGCTTCGCGCCTAGAGCATGATGAATTGAGGTCGAGTCAATGGCGCCAACGGATTTAGAGGGGAGCAACGCCGGCAATGGAGCACGTCGTCCGCCGCGAACTCGGCGTATTCCCCTCCCCCTTGCGGGGAGGGGTTAGGGGTGGGGGTCATCGTTAGG
>Ga0081539_10000677_pt1 | contig 68343 bp, 102 predicted proteins | sample TabmetS4T2R2_FD_71023 | JGI IMG/M metagenome (GOLD analysis project Ga0081539, IMG submission 71023) | Tabebuia heterophylla rhizosphere microbial communities from the University of Puerto Rico - S4T2R2 | ecosystem: Host-associated > Plants > Roots > Rhizosphere ...
TGGTGGCGCTGAGCCCCGGCTTATCAGAGTTTTGGGACGCATAGGGACCCACCTTTAGAAGTTCTGGGACGTATTGGCACGCATGGGGACGCATTTTTAGCCGGGTTGGCCGTTTTTGCGCAGGAGTTTGGGGTTACGCACCGCGCACCGGTTCGCACCGACCATTTTTATTGTGGTGCGAGGGCGCGGAAAATCGCAGTAGCGCACATTACGCACCACCGCCCCCCTCTTTAGGGGCGGGGGTGCGGTGCGCGCGATTCCAGGTTCCAAAGAAATGGAAAAAGTCGCACCAATTTGCGCACCACCGGATTTTCGACTTGAGTCCCCATGCGTCCCAAGAAAAACGGGCCGCCGAAGGACCGGCGACCCGCTTCCCGCTCCCCAGCGAGGCAGAAGTTATTGCGGCAGCTCTTCATCCCACTCGTGGCCGCAATTTCGGCAGCGCATGCGCTGGATGTCGCCGGCGGGCCAGCCGTCGCGCTGCTCGCCGATCTCTTCGACGTCGGTGTGCCGCACCACTCCACTCGTGGGTTTGTGGTCCCAAGGCTCTTCCGGCGTGCACAGGATGCTTTGCAACACCTTCATGCTTCGCTCCGTTTCATGAGTGCAGCCGCTTCGGCTCAACCACCTTCGGCTTGGCGTAGATGCCGAGCCGCTCGCGCGCCTCCTGCACCTTGCGTTCGAAGGGCGCCGCTTGCGCAACCAGCTTCTGAACGCCAGCCGCCGAAGGCTCCGTGATGGTGATAGTGTAGCCGCAGGCTCTTAGGATGCCGAGCACGGTGAGGAAGCGCGGATACGTGGTCGTGCCCTCAGCAAAGCGCTTGATCGTCTCAGGGCCGACGCCCGCTTCACGTGCGACGCGCGCCCATACACAGCCCTTCTGGTTCAGCGCACGTCGGCATTCGAGAACCAGCTCGCTCTGAGCATCGAGACAGTCGTTGCGTATCTCCTCAAGCTCGATCTTGAACTGTCGAATTTTCTGCTTGAGCGTCATCGGTCGTGAGGCGGCCATCAGTGTGAATCCTCTCCGGCAACGAGCGAGACTTTCGCAAGCAGGGCTTTCATCGCGTTGTACTCTTTCTCGATCAGGCGCAAGCGAGCATTCTCCTGGAGCACAGGTCTCACAGCTCGCTCTACCAAGTCGTTAAGGAGAGTCTGGAGCGCTTCGAGGTCCTTCTTCTCAAATCGTCGCGTCTTCGGTGCTGCTAATCCGAACTTTGCGTACTTTCGGTTCTTGAGGCCGTCTTCCGTGATGATGTGGCCGACTGTCTTCAACGCCTTCACAGCGTCTTCTAGCGTGCCGCCGGCTGTTTGTACCTGATCGACCCAATTTGTTCTGGTGTCGACGAAGGCTCTGTATAGCTTTCGGTCACTCTTCTTGCCCTTTACTCGTGCAGGCGGCTTAGGCGGTGACGTCAGCAGTTTCTTCAACTGGGGCGAAGCTAGCGTGTCGTCATATCCAGGCATTTGGCGAATTCCTCTCTACCCAAATGATGAATCAGTCTTCACCGGATTTTAAGGTTTTGTCTACATGCTCGGATTTCTAGGCTCCAAGCCGCGCAACGGTCCTCCGGGAGCCTGGGTCAAACTAGGGAGTCCACGTCGCGCTCGCCCCCCGCAGCCCGCGACGTGGACTCCACGCTTTTCCTGACTGCGATGATGTATGGGCGCTTCTTGCCCCCCTCGATGCGTTTTTCTTCTTTCAGCCACCCTTCGGCGAGCCCGATTTTGAGTAATTCCCTGATGCGCTTCCTGTCCTGCTCATCCTCGACGTCTAATCCCATGGCGTCCGCAATAGGGTGGCCGATCCATTCATCCTTAGCCTGATAGTCCCTTTTCCAGTCATGCTTGCCCATTGCTGTGAGGATGCGCTGTTGCTCACTAAAGTCGAGTGTGGTCTGTAACACAGGCTCCCAACGCTCAATGGCCTGGACGTTCTCGCCGGGAACGATCTCCCCGTCTTTGCGGGTCATGAGCTGCACGCTGACCAGCCTGGCCCAATCTGCGTTCTTGGACGGCGGCGTCATGTTGGCTTTGCCGTTGTCCATCCGAATGTAGGACCAGGGATGGTCGTCGATTCGAAAGTCTTTGGCGTCTTTCTCAGTCATGCGGTTGACGGTGCGGTGGATACGCGCCGCGGCCGATAGCGAGCCGGCCCCGCGGTTGTCGTCCGCTGTGAACTCGGTTTGCCCAAGCCCGCCCTTGCGATTGTGCGTCACGGCTTGGATGCCGCAATTGCCTTCGATGGCGATCCGCTTGTAGGCCTTCGCGACCGCGTTGATCTGGCTGTTCGAATTTTCGTTGACTTCGTGTGAGGATACGAACGGGTCCAGAGTAAGCTGAGCGACATCGTTGCTGCGCACGAAGTTGATCATTGCATCAACCTTCGGGACATAAATCTTAAGGCCGCCCTTCAGTTCGCGCGCAATAATCAGCTCGTCCTCAGCGCCGTTGAGAAAGAAGTGTTTGGATACCGCTGCCATGTCGATGTCGTAGTGCTTACAGATCGCCTTAATGCGCAGCCGGATTTCCTCAACCGGGTCTTCTAGGTTCCAGTACCAGACGTTAAGGGGCTCTGGGGGGGCGGGGATGATCGTTGGAACGCCTGAGGCCATGGCGACGGCCTCGGCGAGGGCAATGGTGGTCTTGCCGATGCCGGGCGCGGCGCTCGTCAGAGTCATGTTCTTCCTGATGTGCCACTTGCAGCCTGGCACAAGCCAGGCCCGCGGCTTGTGGTCGAGTTCGTCGAGTGGTTCGAGCCGGCGCGGGCCGGCCACGACCTGGCCGTCATCTGCTTCATTTTCCTGGTCCAGAAGCTCGCGCTGCTCGTCGGTAAGGATGCCAAGCATGTCTGCGTCTTGCACAATGGAGACGAAACGCACAGGCTGGCCGGAGACCTTGCCAAAGCTCTTCCATTTGCTGTCGCAGACGGCCGGATCGTATTTGCCGGATTTTTCGGAAAAGTCGTTCCAGAGTTTAAGGCCTTGTTCACTTCCGGCGTATTCGTGGTGCAGGGCCATCCCGACTTTGATCCAGCCGTGATAGTCCTCGCAGAAGTCGACATGGTCGAGTGCGGCCAGGACGCCCCTGATCTGCCGGGTCGGCAGCATGAGGCGCCCGGTCACATAATCGAGATTGCCTACAGCCTCGCCGTCTGCTTGCTGTTCGTCCGCTTTGGCGACGCCCCAGCTCTCAATTACGTGCGCCGGTATGACCCGACATGTCTCTTTGTCGAAGGCTTTGAGCCAAACATAGGGCTGGCCTGTGCGGTCATGCAGCGACGGGGGAACGGCGACTTGTTTGCCCGTGCCGAACAGCTCGATCTCCCAGCAGCGCTTGACGACGTCGCGTTTGAGCCTGGGGTCGTAAACTGTGAAGGTCTCTTTCGATTGCGCCAGCTTGCGGCTGCGGAAGGGCGTTTCGCTCAAGAAGTAGATATGGCGGCTGCGTCCGCCCGATCCTGATTTAACGATTCCGTATTGCTCGAAATTTCCGAAAAGTTTCTGCGCGGCTGCGCGCGCCTCCTCATAATAGGACTCGTCGTTGATGTCGACGTCGCCGACATGCAGATAGAGGTTCCCGATCCGGGACGGTTCTCCGAGACGAATCCCAAGATTGAATCCCTGCCTGTATGTGTCTCGCAGCTTCTCTGCGCTGGCGACTGGCAAGTCCGACCAGTTATTGGCAATGGGCGCTTTGCTCTGCTTTTTGAGCCAGTGCGGCGCGATGCCAAGTGCGTGCAGACGCAGCGCCTCGGAAAGGACGGGATCGTGTTCTTTTGGCACGCCGGGACCTAAGCGAGGAAGGGGAGGAAGTCGGTTTCGAGCGCGACGGGCCGTTTGAGGCCCCGGTTAGCGATCTTGATGAGCTGGAGAGCGCGCGTGCGCCGCAGCTTTCCGGCGCGGAGCCATTTGTAGACGCCTTCTGCGGAGAGGTTGATCTCGTCGGCAATCCGTTTCACGTCCAGCGCGCCGGTCGGCGTCCTGAAGTCGGGCAGGAGGCTTTCGAGTAATTTATACAGCTCGCCGTCCTCGATCCTCTTTTTCCGCATGTTCTCACCATCCAACGAAGCTGGTCTGTGGCTTGCAGGTTAGGCGCCGTGCTCGTGGTTCGTCAACTTAAACGCAACATGTCACGTTAAAGTTGACAATCGGATTCGGAAACCGGATTTTCGCATCGAGCGCGCTTCGTTCGTTCAACACAGACCCGGAGTTCATTATGTCCCTTGAAGCCGCTCTCGACCGCAACACCGAGAGCAACAACAAACTCGGCGAGATCGTCGCCGCCCATACCGCCGCCCTGCTTAAGGTCGCCGGCAAAGCGGCGCCGACGTCCGACGAGCCCCCAGTCGATACGCCGAAGGCGTCCGAAAAACGTACACAAACTTCGGACAAGCCCAAGGCCGGCAAGAAGGAGAAGAAGCTCAGCCACGACGATCTCATGGACTTCTTCGGCAAGTTTTTCGACGTGCCGACAGGCCCGAAGAAGACCAAGCGCATGGACGCCATCGAGAAGGTTCTTGATGTGCTTGGCCATAAGGGCGGGCGCATCCGCGATCTGCCCGAGGACAAGTGGGCTCAGGCCATCGCTTACGCCAAGGAATTTCTCGACAACGGCGAGATCAAATTCCCGGATGCCGACGAAGAAGACGAAGACGAAGAAGATCAGCGCGCGCTGTTCTAACCGAAGGGAAGAAGCGGAGGGGTGTCAACCGGACATCACGGCGATGAAGAAGCGGATCGATTTTTCCGGTTTCTAATCCGCGCCAACGAAATGGCAGGCGAGCTTTCAACCCGTGCCCCTCCGCTTGTTATACGCTGAATCGCAAAGTGAGTACAACATGTTGATCTTGCTGCCCTCTTCGACAAGCGCGAATTTGTACGCCTACCGTCGTTGTGACATTCGCGCGGTCAAGCCCAAGCTCGACGCTGACTATCCGAACACCAAGGCATGCGTCGAATTCGACGGCGGTTCGTTCTTCATGACTTCACTTTCTGTGGAGCAGGTCACGCACTTGGTCAATCAACGCTTGGTCCCCTGATGGCTGCGCACGCCCTTCTCTCGCCCTCGTCCGCTCACCGCTGGATGAACTGCCCCGGTTCTGTGGCGGCGGAGAAAGGTTTGCCTGACGAGGAGACGCGATGGGCGGCGGAGGGAACGGTCGCTCATGATGTGTTCGAATTGGCGTTGAAATTCGGCATCGAGCCGCATTGGCTGATCGGTCAAAAGCGTCGGATCGGCCAGTTCAATATCGAGATCATTGCCGAGATGGCGGACTACCTGCTTCCGATCATCGACGAGATCGAGGGTATCGGCGGCCAGCAATTCTATGAAATGCAGCTTCGACTCGACAAATGGCTGCCGGCCCAATGGGGCACACTTGACGTTGGTATTCTCACAGACGATTGGGTCATCATCGCTGATCTGAAATACGGGCAAGGCGTGCCCGTGCATCCCGAAGGGAACGAGCAGCTTCTGATCTATCTTCTTGCGTTCTGCGCCTGGCTGAACGTCCAGGGCGTCAAGATCGGCAATCGTCGGCTTAAGATCATCATCTACCAGCCTCGCTGTCCCGGAGGCGGCGGCGAGTGGGAGATCAGCTTCAACGATCTCATCGAGTTCGGCAAGAAGGTTCGTCGCGCCGGCCGGGCCGCGATGAAGCCCAATGCGCCGCTCGTGCCCGGTCGTAAGACCTGCCAGTGGTGCAAGGCCGCGAAGACGAACCCTCCGTGCGCCGCCTACAGTAAATTCAATCTCGACTTGCTTGGTCTTGAGAAGCTCGGCCCGGAGGACTCCATCGAAATGACCTCGCCTGAAAACATGCGGCCGGAGCATCGCGCTGTCATTCTCAAGCACCAGCCGATGATTGAGGCCTGGCTCGCGACCCTGCATCAGAACGCGTTGGACGATGCGCTCGCCGGGCGGCCGACACCGGGAATGAAGGCCGTCTACGGCCGCGCGCCTCACCGCAAATGGAAGAACGAGATCGCTGCGCGCACCTTCCTGGACGGGCTCGGCGTTCATCCGTTCAAGCCGCCGGAGACGATCTCGCCGGCCGAAGCAGAAGACGCGTTGAAACAGCTCACGCCCGCACGCACCAAGGAAGGCAAGGCGAAGCGCGCCGCGACGATGGGCAAGCTCGACAATCATGTTCAGCATGGCGATCCGAAGCCGATCCTGGTCGCTGACAGCGACAAGCGCGAGGCAATCACCGTTGCGCGCCACGAATTTGAAGACCTAGGAGCGGAGGACGCATGATGTGGCGGTTCAGGCTTTTCATGTTCATGCTCACCGGCGCCTGGATGCTGGCGGCATGCGGCTATACGACAGCGACCGTTCGTGTCGCGCAAAACCACGCCCTGCGCCGACCGGAGGCCCCGAGCGGGCCTTTCTGTTGCGATTGTAAGCTTTTACGCAACAATCGAGCATCATGTTCTCAATGGAGCACTGCATGACCACCAAGAAGAAAACCAATCGCATCGCCCGCACTGTGCGGCTGAAGGACGTTCGTCTGTCTTTCCCGGCCCTGTGGCGCGCCCGCGAGAGGGAGAACGACAAAGGCGAGATCACGAAGAAGTTCGAGGCCGCCTTTCTGATCGACCGCGAAAACGACAAGAACGGCAACATCAGGGCCATCGAGACGGCGGTCGATGAAATCCTGGATGAGGCCGGTTTCGACCGGGAAGACCTCGGCAAGGACCGCCTGCCCCTGCAACGCGGAGACCGGAAGGAGTATGACGGCTATGGTCCCGGCATCTCGTTCATATCCGCGAAGAACTCTCGCCGGCCCCAAGTGGTCGACCGCGATCTGTCTCCGCTGACCGAAGACGATGAGAAGCCCTATGCTGGCTGCTACGTCAACGCGACGATCACGCTGGTTTGGTACGAGAACAAGAAGAAGAACCACGTCTCGCGGATCATCGCTTCGCTTGAAGCGGTGCAGTATCTGCGCAAGGGCGACGGCTTCGGCGCCAGCAGCGTGGATGTCAACGAGGAGTTTCAAGACCTCGGCGACGAGGACGGTGACGATGAGTCCACCCGCCGCCGCTCGCGCGATAAAGACGAGGATGACCGTTCGTCTTCTCGTCGTAAGCATAAACGCAACAATGACGACGATGAAGACGATGATCGCGGCTCGCGCCGCTCGTCCCGCTCTTCTCGCCGTGATGAAGACGAGGATGACCGTGACCTCGTCTAGCGGCGTCTTCTGCCCGATGACAGCAGCCTCGCCCTTTAACCGGGGCGAGGTACTGTATGACTGTGCATATGCGAGCTTCGAGGAATTCCGCGCGCATTGTGCTGACAAACAGGCCGCATACGCCGCGTACCGCCGCGCCTGGTGGGAAGCCAATGTCCGCGAAATCGTCCCCCCACATCTTGCCAAGCCGGGGCGGCCGAGATGAGGAAGGACGTAAGGCAGCATATCGAACGCGCCAAAGCTGATGGCTGGGAGTATGTTGGCCTAACCGGCAGGGATCATCACAAGCTCCGTTGCACTCGCACAGGCGCTATCGTGTTCTGCTCGGCGACGCCGTCCGATCCGCGCGCCTTGAAGAACAATCTCAACGACATGAAGCGCGCGCGCATGCAGGCTCTGGCCCGCGGCAAATGACCCGTCTCTTTGTCGATTTCGAGACGTTCAGTGAGGCCGACCTGCGCAAGTGCGGCCTGGACCGCTATTCTCGCGATCCGTCCACGGAAGCCCTGATGCTGGCTTTCGCGTTTGACAGCGAAGCCGTGCAGCAATGGGTCCCTGCCGAGGGCCAGAAGATGCCGCGCGACCTTAAGGACGCGCTGCGCGATTCGGCCATCATCAAGAGCGCATGGAACGCACAGTTCGAGAAGCACATCTTTAAAAACGTGCTCGACATGGGCATCCCTCACACGCAGTGGCGGTGCTCGATGGTTCTAGCCCTGACGTTGAGCTTTCCCGGCGCCCTCGATAAGGTAGGCAACATCATCGGTCTGCCGAATGACAAGAAGAAGGACGGGCGCGGCAAGTCGCTGATCCGACTCTTTTGCACACCGCAGAAGATAACGAAGAAGCGCGGATATTCGCGCGTCACCCATTTCACCGAGCCCGACAAATGGGAAGAGTTTAAGCACTACAATCGCCAGGACATCGAAGCCGAGCGCGCGATCTGGCGCCGTCTGCGTAAATGGGACCTGCCGGACGATGAGTGGGCCTTCTGGCATCTTGACCAGACCATCAACCAGCGCGGCATTCCCATCAACGAGGCCGTTGTCAACAATGCACTGCGCGTCGCCGAGCATGCGCGCGCGATCCGTTACGAAGAGATGCGCAGGCTAACTGGCCTGGAGAATCCGCGCAGCGTGGTTAGTCTGCTCACTTGGCTTCGCCAGCACGGCTATCGTTTCCACGACCTCAAGGCCGGCCACGTCAAACGCGAGATCGAATCGATGGAAGGCCAGGAGGGCTTTCTGTCGAGCGAAGAAAAGAATGTGCTGCGCGTCCTCCAGCTCCGCTCGGAAGTCGCGAAGACCTCCGTCGACAAATATGCTGCGCTTGACCGTGCGATGGACCGCGATAGCGGTGTGATCCGTAACTGCTTTCAGTTCGCCGGCGCCGGGCGCACCTGGCGTTTCGCCGGGCGGCTCTATCAGGCGCAGAATCTGGCGAAGCCGCCGCCAGCCTGGGAGAAGCCCGAAAAACTCATCGAGGTTGTGACTGATCTTGAACGCATGCCCCCGGTTGAGATTGAGCGTAAGTACAAAGCGCCCCTCGGTCCCATGGAAGTCCTGTCGGCCTGTGTGCGCCCTGTCGTCCAGGCGCCGAAGGGCATGGTGTTCGTCGATGCCGATCTCAACGCCATTGAAAATCGCGTGCTTGGCTGGCTCGCCAACGATGAGAAGATTCTTGATGTCTTCCACAAGGATCGCGATCCCTATATCGATTTTGCGACTTACATGTTCGAGCGCCCGTATGAAGAGCTGTTCGCCGAATTCAAAGCGGGCGACAAGTCCAAGCGGACGACGGCCAAGCCCGGCGTGCTCGGCTGCGGCTACATGCTTGGCGCCGGCGGGGAATTCGAGAATGAGGACACCGGCGAGATCGAGGCCACGGGTCTGCTGGGCTACGCCTGGAACATGGGCATAAGGCAGTTCACTCTCGAACAATCGAAGCTATCGGTCGAAGTGTGGCGCAAGACATACGAGCGGACCGTCGAGTTCTGGTACGAAATCGAAGACGCCATGAAGGCGTGCATCCGCACGGGCAAGGAGACCGATTGCGGCGTCATCGGTTTCGACCGTTCCGGGCCGTTTCTGCGCATGCACCTGCCGTCCGGCCGGGCGCTGCATTACTGCCGTCCGCGGATCGAGAAGCGGATGATGCCGTGGGGCAAGGAGAAGTGGGTCATCGTCTACCAGGGTCTTAACGACCGCAACCAGTGGACCGAAATTCAAACCCATCCAGGCAAGGTTACCGAGAACGCCGATCAGGCGATCTCTCGGGACGTGCTCAAGCACGGCATGGAGAACGCCGAGCGCGAGGGCCTGCGGCTGCGCTTGCACGTGCATGACCAACTCGCTGCTCTCGTCGGGGAGAATCAAGCCCAGCGGAAGCTGAAACTGCTGATCGAGTGCATGTCAGATCGGCCGCCATGGGCAAAGACCCTGCCGTTGAAGGCCTCAGGGACGATCAACCGCTACTTCATGAAGGACTAGGCATGGCGCGCGAAGCATCGCTGGAGGAGATCGGCAACGCATACGCCGAGGCAAAAGGCTGGTCGCAGCGCAAGACCGTCTATGCCGGCGTGCGCGGCGCTCCGGATCGCCATTACTACCGCTGGAAGTTTGTGCTCCTGGTGGAGTGGAAGCGGCCAGGGGAAACCCCCAGCGCGATTCAGCAGAAGGAGCATGAGAGGCTGAGCCGGAGCGGGACGCAGGTTCATGTCATCGATAACCTCGACGAGTTCAAGCGCTTGATCGACCGGCATAATGTGCTGATCGAGGACTGCATCCGTGCCCTCCGCTCGCAACCTTAAGACGCGCGCCGATCTGCGCAGGGCTCAGCTCTGGGCGACGACGTGCTTGAAGCGTCCTTGGTCTAAGGGCGACGATTGGATTCCCGGCGTGATCCTGGCCTGGGATATGGGCGCCGGAAAAACTGCCGCCGTTCTTTTTGCTCTGCTCGATCTTTACGCCGAAAAGATCATTCCCGCACATCGCAAGGTGCTGATCGTAGCGCCGAAGCTTGTGGCGCAAACGACGTGGCCTGATGAGATCGAGGAGGAATGGGAAGAGCTTCGCGCCTTCTCCTACGAAGTGCTTCGCGCCGAAGACGACGATCCGCGTGTGTTGCTGTTCAATGATCTCGAATATGCGCGCATAAAGCATCAATCGCCGATACTTTCGGCGCAAGTTTCCGATCTCGATGGATACGGGCGCCTTATCCGCCGGCTTGCGGCCGAAGATGCGCGGCGTGAGGCTGACCGGGCGACGACCGAATTCAAGACCGAGCTGCGCCGGCGCCTTGCCCAGTCGCCGGCCCGTCTGCACATCATCAACAAGGAGGGTCTTGCCTGGCTTTGGGACTATTATCAGACCACCAAAACGAAATGGCCCTATGAAGTCCTGGTGGTCGATGAAGCCTCAATGCTTAAGGGCGGCGTCCATCGCGTTAAGAGGGACAAGAACCTCAAGCGGCGCGGGCCGGCGCCGTTGTCGCGCTTCGGCATCGTCGCGAAGATGGCCGCGCTGTGTAAAACCGTATTCGAGATGACTGGAACGCCTGCGCCCAACGGCATTCGCAACCTCTTCGGCCTGCTCTATCCAATCGATTTCGGCGAACGCCTGGAAAAAAGCAAAGCCCGGTTCAATAAGCGCTGGTTCGTTCACGAACAATACACCCACAAGTGGCATCCCAAACCCGGCGCCGAAGCCGAGATCATGTCGCGCATCAAAGACGTCATGTTCTCGCTCGGCCCGGATGACTACCCCAAACTGCCAGGCGGCGCTCCCGTGCCGGTCATTCGCAAGGTGCCTCTGTCGCCTGATGTGTTGGAACAGTACGAACGCTTCGCTCGCGAAGCCGTTTCGGAGGATTATGATGTTGAAGCAGTCAATGCCGGCGTGTTGTATGGCAAGCTTCTCCAGTTCGCCAACGGCTCGATGTATCGTGAGGACGGACACGATGTTCATATCCACGACGCGAAGCTGGACATGCTGGAACAGCTCGTGGAGGAGCTGGAAGATGAGCCGCTCTTCGTCGCCTACTCGTTCGAATTCGACAAGGTGCGGATCAAGAAACGCTTTCCGCACGCCGTCATTCTCGATGAGGGCGATCCGCGCGACATCAAGCGGCGCTGGAACGCCGGTCAGATCAAGATGCTGTTGGCGCATCCGTTGTCCGCAGGTCATGGTCTCAATTTCCAGCATGGCGGCCATCATGCCGTGTGGTACGGGCTTACGGCCGATCTGGAGCTGTTCTTGCAATTCAACAAGCGTTTGTCCCGCCCGGGTCAGACCCATCCGGTATGGCTTCACATCATCATTGCGGAGGACACCAAGGATGAGGAAATCATCCCGATCTACCTCAACCCGAAACAGGAGACGCAAAATCGTATTCTCGAAGCTGTAAGGGTGGTTGACTTGTAAGCTTTTACGCAATATCTCAACTTTTTGGTGACAAATTCCAACGGAGGGTTAACGACATGTCTCTAACTGCAACGAAAGACAATTTCAGGCCAACGCTCCGAGACAAGGACAAAGGCCACGGCGAGCGCATCCTACAGGCCCTGCGAGCCCATCCGCGCGCGCCCGAGGGGCGGGGCGAGCAGGTCTGGCTGATCCGCGAGCTGAAAGCCCAGAGGGGCTACGAGGTTTCCCGGACGACCGTCTCGCGATGGCTCGAAAGCACCGTGATGCCGAGCCCGGAAGCCATGGAGCATCTTTCGGCCGTGCTCAACGTGCCTGTCGTATATCTGGCTTACGGCCATCTGCCGGACCAGACCGACGCCGAGCGCAAGGCCCGAGGGATCGCCGTAGAGGGCGCCCTTAATCTTGTCGCCGGCTTTCTTGCCGTCGCCGGCGCCAAGCCGACCTTCCCGAAAGACAACAGAGACTACGATGTCGGCGCCGTCATCAAGGCGCACAATTACCGTTTCCGTGTCGCCCTGGCCAGCCAGCACGGCGAATATCTCCGCTTCCGGCTGCCGCTCAAGATTGAAGACGATGTCATCTGCATCGGGGTTGTTCCCAAGGGCGCTTTCTCAGTCGACCTGGTCGAGCTGTCGCCGGAGATGGTCGCCAAACACGGAAAACAGGACGGGGTTCAGATCGAAGTCTCTATGAAGCCGGCCGAGCGGGGCCTGTATGCGTCCCGAGGCGAGACATGGCGAAGGATTGTCAACTTCCAAGAACGCATATAGTTCTGCTCCTCTATCCTTGTCGCTCTCTGTCCCTTTAGCCCGCTGGCGCGGCATTTGCATTATTCCGGTCAACGGAGATGCTGATGCCGCGCCAGATGCGTTTACTGGACCTGTTCTGCTGCGCCGGGGGCGCCTCTGTCGGCTATTCGCGGGCCGGTTTTGAGGTCGTCGGCGTCGATAAGGCGCCCCAGCCCAACTATCCGTTCGAATTTATTCAGCGCAACGCGCTCACGATGGACCCCGCATGGATCGGGCGCGAGTTTGATGCCGTGCATGCCAGCCCGCCTTGCCAATTCGGGTCCGCGCTGAGCAACGCCCACAACGCCAAGCGCGGTCATCGCAACCTTATCCCGGCGACGCGCCGGCTGCTCAAGGCGACAGGATTGCCTTACATCATCGAGAACGTCGAAGCCGTTGCCCGCGCCGGCCATCTGATCGACCCGATCATGCTGTGCGGGACGATGTTCGATCTTGGAACCAACGGATGCGAGTTGCAGCGTCACCGTTATTTTGAGAGCAATGTCAGCTTATCCGCGACAAGGTTCTGCGCCCATAGCGGCGGGCCTGTCGTCGGCGTCTATGGCGGCCATGCCCGTGTCCGGTCCGCCAGGCACGGTGGACGTGGAACACGCGATGCCTGGCCGCGCGGCCACCGAGCGGCTGCGGCCGAGGCGATGGGCATAACCTGGGCGACGCTTGCGGAATTGAGCGAGGCCATTCCGCCGGACTATACTGAGTTTCTCGGCCGTCAACTGGTACAAAATATATCGCTTCGGCGGGCTCGGGCTCAATGAACAGAGTGCTCAACATCATCTTGCAGCTTTCCATCATTTCCGCTTGCTTCGCCGTGACCTGCGCCGGCTTCGGCGTTCTGATCGTGGCGAGCGACGTTCACAAGTTGCTTGGCCTCGTAGCGCTCGCGGAGCTTTTGCGCTGATGCCGTCCGGCCCGCCCGAACTCCACAGGAAGTGGAAGTCCGACTCGAATGCGATCCGGTTCTTGGAAGCGCGGGGCTGGAAGCTAACGCGAAAATGGGAGTGGGTTGCTCCGCTTGGTCGAAGTCCGGAGTCTGAAGAGTACGAGGCTATCAACTACCTCATCCTTGAATGGGACTTCGGGGGCGTATGCGAATGAGTTCGATACTGATCGAAGGCATGTACGGCCTCGGGGACAATATCTATCAGCGCCCCTTCATACGCTCGGCGCTCGCGATCTACAGCCGTGTCTTTCTGAAGACGGCCTGGCCGCAGCTTTATGCCGACATGCCGCTCTTGCACTTCGTGAACCCAGAGACGGGGCTGCGCACGCAAGCCAAGAACGTTGCGGCTTGGCCAGGCGTCTGGGAGCATCCCAGGCAAGCCCCGCGCATTCGCTTAAGTTACGGCGTAGTTGAATTGAAGACGATGGGGATCGTGGAGTCTCTTCGCAAGCGCGCGACATGGCATGGCGAGTATCCGCTTGTCTGGGATGCGCCAAAGTTCGACGTCGCCGTCCGGCAGGGGCCGCGCTACGCCATCGTGCGTCCGGTCACGGTTCGCCAGGAATGGAAATCACAGGCCCGAGGCTGCGATCCAGCCTATGTTCAGCATGCGATCTACGCCCTGAAGGATCGCGGATATAGGGTCGTCAGCCTTGCTGATGTAGACGGAGCTGCCGAGAGGTTCGTCGGCGACCCGCCGCGCGGCGCCGACGTCGAATATCATCATGGCGAACTACGGGTCGATCAGATTATCGAGCTGGTTCGCAAGGCCGCGGTCTGCGTCGGCGGCGTGGGCTGGTTGGCGCCGATGTGCTTTGCGATTGGGACGCCCCTCTTTCTGATCTATGGCGGACGCGGCGCGCACAATGCGCCTGAAGTCATCACGCACGCGACAATGGGGCTTCGTCACGTCGAGCACGTATTGCCTGACAATTTCTGCCGTTGCGATCAGCCAGAGCACGATTGCGATAAGCGCATTTCGAACTTCGAGCGCAGGTTCGAGGAGTTCCTCACCAAGATCGAGATGAAACATGGACCTGCTTTGGGATGATCGCTTCGGCTACGGGTTTTTTCCCGTCAAGCAACGCAACTGGCCTTACGACCAGGCTTACTTCGAGCGTTATCGCGCTATGCAGGAAAGCCCCATCGCTCGGGCATTGAACGAGTATCGCGTCCTGCTTAGCAACGCGTATGCCGAGGAAGACCTTTGCGATATTGGAATTGGCTCGGGCGTGTTTCTTGATACGCTTCGCCGCTCTAATCTTTGCCGCTGGGGCGCTCACGCCTACGGCTATGATATCAATGCAGCCGGCGTCGTATGGCTGCGCCAGAACAATTTCGGCTTCCACGATCCGTACCTCGCGCCATGCGACACATTGACCTTCTGGGATAGCCTGGAGCATATCCCCCATCCCGACGAGATTCTCGCCAATTGCAAGACGGTCCTGGTGTCGATCCCGATCTTTTCCGGGCTTGAAGCCGTGTTGATGTCCAAGCATTATCGCCGCGACGAACACATGTGGTACTTCACCGACCAGGGCTTTGTGCGGTACATGTGGCGCTTGGGGTTTGAATGCATTCATACGTCAAACGTCGAAACCGTGCTCGGCCGCGAAGGCATTGGGACTTTCGTGTTCAAAAGGGCTGGGTTGCGCTGATCCCGTTCGGGCGATCCGCGTCGGCGTGCGGTTATGTCTCGCGCGAAGGGAAGGCTGCCGCTGCTGAGCGCTGGGCCGGAAAGAAGAAATAGCAAAGCGCGGCCCGATCCGGCATATTCGGATCGACGAGCCTATAGGCGGTCCTGAGAGGATCGGCGTTTGCGACTGATGGTACAAAACATCGGCATTTGCGGCTAAGTGCCGATGTTTTGTATCACATCACGCGTTTCGTGATCACGGTATTGGCCTACGGTATTGGACTTGCATCAACGTAAAAAAGCGCAAGAAAGCCTTACAAAACGCGCCTTTTCGAATCCTAGCGCCCCAGCCAGAGGTCTTCCCCATACGTCTCACTCCAGCACAGCGAAGCGCGGAATTTCAAATAAAATTGCGCGGTTAACCACGCATTCGGTGCGGTGAGGGGGCTTACAAAATCCGGGTCGATCACGGTACTGGCTTCGGTATTGCAGCGGATTTTCCGCCAATACCGTGATGGGGTGTTTTCATGGCCTATGCTGATACAGCGCTCGCGACCAAAGCAACGAAGCAGTCCTTCGGCGACGGCCTCTACCTCTACACATCGACAACCGGCGCTCAGTCCTGGCGCTGGGACTACGTCTTCGGGGACAAGCGCAAAACGATCACGCACGGCGCGCACCCGGAGATGAAGCTGAAAGAGGCCAAGATCGCGCACTTCGAGGCCAAGGGCATCCTCGCCAAGGGTCAGGACCCGATGATGGTGCGGGCTATCGAACGCAAGATGGAGGAAACCGAAGCGTCCGGCGAGACGTTCAAGGACTATGCGGATCGCTACATGGCAAGCCGCAAGATAGCCTGGGACGCCAAATACTACGCGCTCCAGCAGGCCCGGCTCACGGCCGACATCATCCCGCAAATCGGTAAACTTCCCATTAACAGCATCGAGCCTCAGATCATGCTTTACACTCTGCGTCAGATCGAGAAGCGCGGCGCCATCGAGACGGCCGACCGAATGCGCGTTCTATGCAGTCAGATTTTCGCCTATGCGATTGCAGAAGGGGCGTTGAACCAGGACCCGACCGCCTCGCTGAAGCCGGCTCTGGCGGCGAAGCCCAAGAAGAAGAACCGCCCTCGCGTGCAACCTCACGAAGTCGCCGAACTTTTCTACAAAATCGATCAGTACGATGCAGACCCGCTGACGCGGCTTGGTCTGCTCCTCGCGCTTCACACTCTGGTAAGGACTGTCGAGCTGCGCTTCTGCCGGATCGTCGATCTGGAGCTTGATGGGAAAGCGCCGACCTGGCGCATTCCTAAAGAGATCATGAAGATGGATCGTGAACACGTTGTCCCACTCTCCGCGCAAGCCGTTAAGCTGTTCCGCGAGGCGATCTCGGCTGCACCGATTAAGAATGGTTACGTGTTTGCCTCCATGACCAACACTAAGGTGATTTCGGAAAACACGATGCTCTATGCGCTGTATCGCATAGGCTACCACAAGCGTCAGACGGTTCACGGCTTCCGCGCACTCGGCTCGACTGTCCTTAATGAGTCAGGCCGGTTCGACGGTGATTGGATCGAGAGGCAGCTTGCGCACGATGAGGACGACAAGGTGCGTGCTGCATATAACGCCGCTCAGTACATCGAACACCGGCGGCCGATGATGCAGTGGTGGTCCGACTACATCGACGCCAAGATCGATGAGGGTGAAGGCGCTAGGCTCCGGCATCTGTTGGACTGAGTCTTGCTCCAGACGGATTATGAGTCGACGCGCGGGTTACTCCGCGCGCCGTGCTTTTTGGTTGATTGTCAGCTTATGCGTGACAAATTGGGACGCATCAGGACGCATGAGGCTTCATGACTGAACAGACGGAGAGGCGTGAGGACTTCATTCGCTTGCCTGAAGTCATGCGCCGCTCGGGACTGTCGCGCTCCGAAATCTATCGTCGGATGGCGGCCAACACGTTCCCGAAATCGCATCGACTCGGACACCGAACGGCGTGCTGGACGGTCGGCGAGATCGACGACTGGAAAGCTGACGTGAGACTGAAGGACTTGCTTTGATGGCGCGTAGTGCGGAAGACATTCTTGGCGCCGATCCGGACGAGACGCAGCATTTCGACCCGGACAACTGGGCCGATCCTCGCGAGGGCGTGACGTTGACCTGGCTCAGCGAAGCCTTCCACATGGACAAGAAGAAGGCTCGGGCCAAGCTCGCCAACTGCCGCGTCCTGGGCAAGCGCAAATTCCCTGGAGGCACGTTCGACGTCTACGACCTGCGCGAGGCCGCAGCCCATCTTGTTCCGAGCGTCGGCGCGATCTCGCACGCCATTCGGTCGATGACAAAGAGTGATCTGCCCGTCCAGCTTCAAGAGGCGTATTGGGACGCCAAGCTGAAAGAGGACAAATGGCGGAAAGAAGCAGGCCAGCTTTATCGCGCCGAGGATGTCGCCGAGTTTCTCGGCACCGTCTTCCTCATCATCAAGAACCGCTTGATGCTGGTGCCCGACACGCTTGAGGAAACCAGCACTCTGTCGAACGATCAGCGGCGGCGCGTGATCGAGATCATGGACGCGGTGCAGCGCGACATCCACAAGGAGATGGTCGAGCTGCAACACCGTCAGAAGACCAAGCCGGTTTCTGACAGTGAGCCGGCGGGCGGGGACGCCTCTCACGATGCGGAATGAGGCGCGCACGCTGGAGGAGCTGCTGGCTGAGCAGGCCGAAGCGGTGCGCCCGGCCGAGCGGCTTAATGTCGCCGAGTTCGCGGAGAAATACCGCGTGCTCGACAACCCAGGCTCCTATGTCGGGCCGTTCCGCTATGAAAAGACGCCCTACATGCGCGAGCCGGCCGAAGAGCTGACCTCGCTTGACTTCAAGGCGCTGGCTTTCGTCGGCCCGGCGCGCACCGGCAAATCAGACCAGCTTCTCAACTGGATCGGCCAGACCGCCAAGCTCGATCCGGTTCAGGAGATGATGGTCGTCCACATGACGCAGTCGAGCGCGCGCGATTGGAGCCAGGGCGATCTGCGCAAGATGTTTCGCGACTCGCCCGAGATCGGCGCACTGGTGGCGAAAGGCCGGCAGAACCAGAACACGCATGACGTCAAGTTCAAGTCGGGCATGCGGCTGCTCATCAAATGGCCGACGATTACCGAGCTATCGGGCAAGACGACGCGCTATGTATGGCTGGTCGACTATGACCGCTTTCCGCCGGACATCGACAAGGAAGGGCCGGCCTTCAACTTGGCGCGCAAGCGCACAGGCACGTTCAAGCGCCACGGGATGACGGTCGTTGAAAGCTCGCCAGGCTATCTGGTCAGGGAGCCGAAATGGCGGCCGTCAACGCCGCACGAAGCCCCGCCGGTCGGCGATGAGAAGGGCGGCGGCATTCTTACCATCTACAACCAGGGCGACCGCCGCCGCTGGTATTGGCGCTGTCCGCAATGCCGCGAGGCGTTCGAGCCGTCCTTCAAGCTCATGAGCTGGCCGGACTCGCTCGACAAGATCGAGGCTGCTGAGCAGGCGGTCCTGGTATGCCCGCATGATGGCTTTCCGATCACCAACGACCTCAAATACGAACTCAATCTTGGAGGCAAGTGGATCAAGGAGGGCCAGGCCTGGATGCCGGACGGCTCGGTCAAGGGCAGGGCGCTGCGCAGCGAGATCGCTTCGTTCTGGATGAAAGGCCCGGCCGCGGGCTTTACCGACTTCAAAGACCTTGTGATCCGGCACCTCAACGCGATGGAGACCTGGAAGCAGACCGGCGCCGAGGAGGAGTTGAAGGCGACTGTCACGCTGGATCAGGGCGAACCCTATCTGCCGAGGGCGCTGCAATCCGACCGGCTGCCCGAGCAGCTCAAGGAGCGCGCCCTCGATTGGGGGTCGAGCGAATTGGAGCCGACCGTTCCAGAAGGCGTGCGCTTTCTCACGACGACGGTCGACGTGCAGGCCGGCGCGAAGCCATCCTTCGTCGTGCAGGTGCACGGCCATGGCGTCGGCAACGACATATGGTTCATCGATATGTTCAAGATCAGGAAGTCGGAGCGCCTGGACAAGGATGGCGAGCGCGAGCTGATCGATCCGGCTGCCTATCCGGAGGATTGGGATCAGCTCATCCCGCTTGTTATCGAGCGCACTTATCCCCTGGCCGATGGCTCCGGCCGGCGCATGAAGGTGAAGGCCATCGGATGCGACAGCGGCGGCAAGGCCGGCGTCACGGCGAACGCCTACGCGTTCTGGCGCCGGCTTCGCGACGACAAGCTCGGGCGCGGGCATCAGCGCCGCTTCCAGCTCGTCAAAGGCGAGGCTTCCAAGATGGCGCCGCGCATCCGCGAAGTTTGGCCCGATTCAGGACAGAAGGGCCTTAACGCCATCGCGCGCGGCGACGTGCCGGTCCTTCTCATCAACTCCGATATGGTGAAGGATATGGTGGCGCACATGCTGGCGCGCAGCGAACCCGGCGGCATGGTGCGGTTTCCGCATTGGACGCCGGATTTCATTTACAAGCAGCTCACGACCGAAATCCGCACCGCAAAAGGCTGGGAGAACCCGCCCGACCGGCGCAACGAAGCGTGGGACTTGCTCTATTATTCGCTTGGGGTGTGCCTGCATAAGACAATCCGGATCGAGCACATCAAGTGGGACGCTCCTCCGATCTGGGCCGCCGAATGGGACGACAACGACATGGTCTTTGCCCCGGTCGAGGGCGCAGCGCCTGAGTGGAAGAAGCGCCGGAAAAGTCTGGACTTCAAAGCCCTCGGCGAAAAGCTTGCCTAACCCCTTGTCAGCTTATGCGCACGATTTGTCAGCTTAATGTTGACGATCCCTCAACCTGCCCGCAGTTTGGGGCGGTAGATCGGGATTCCATCATGACAGTGGCCGAAAAACTCGCGGATGCGCAGGCGAAATATCACGCTCTGCTGACCGGCGTTTCCGCGCGCGAAATTGTCGATCAGAACGGGGAAAAAGTGGTTTACACCGCTGCAAACCGCGATGCGCTCAAGGCGTATATCGAGGAGCTGACGCTTCAGAACTCGAATGTCACTCGCGCCAAAGGCCCGCTCAGGGTGTGGCTCTAATGGGTCGCGCGCGTCGTTCTGTCGAAGAGCTGCTTGGCGCGCCCGTAGGCGGCGCTGGCCTCGCGGAACCGCCCGTGCGCCCGGCGAGCGCGCCGACCCCCTCCGGTGCGGGGCGCACGGGCGGCGCGCTGGCGATGACGGGCGCACACGACGCCGCGAACCGCTTTGACCGCACCACAGCGCTGTGGCGCCCGCCGCTGCTCTCGGCTGACGCAGCAATCCTGCCTGAAAAGTCCGTGATCGACGCGCGCAGCGCGGACATCGTGCGCAACGACGCGTTCGTTCAAGGCGCGGTCGCGCTGCATCGGGACAACATCGTCGGCGACCAGTACATGCTGAACTCCAAGCCGGAGTTCAAAATCCTCGGTCTCGACGAGACCTGGGCGTCGGAATTTCAAGAGGAAGTCGAAACCTGGTGGAGTCTTTGCGCCGAGAGCCCCGACTGCTGGCTTGACGCGGCTCGGACGCTCACCTTCACCGGCATGGTGCGGCTTGCTATCGGCGCCTTCTTGACCTCGGGCGAAGTTCTGGCGACGTCCGAATGGCTTCGCTATGCGACTGGTCCGGTAAAGACCGCGATCAACATGATTGATCCGGATCGCCTGTCCAATCCCGGCGACCAGGCCAACATCGACGACATTCGCGCAGGCGTGAAGCTGGATCGCTTCGGAGCTGCGCTGGGCTATTACATCCGCAACTCACACCCCAGCGATTTCACGCTGCGCCGGATCAACGACAATTTCACATGGAAGTTCGTTCCGGCGCGCAAGCCTTGGGGCCGGCCGCAGGTCATCCATATCTACGAGCCGATGAAGCCCGGCCAGACCCGCGGCATCTCCGAACTCGTGACCGCGCTCAAGGAGATCAAGGTCGCCAAGCGCTTCCGCGATATCGTTCTTCAGAATGCGGTGCTCAATGCTACGTTTGCCGCCGCCATCGAGAGCAATCTGCCGCCTGAGAAAGTCTTCGAGGCGCTGGGCTCAAACTCGGACGGCAATCAGGCGATCCTGGATTACGCAACCGAATGGCTCGGGGCCATCGGCGAGTACACGGACTCGGCTCGCCAGATGCAGCTCGACGGGGTCAAAATCCCGCACCTGTTTCCTGGCACCAAGCTCACTCTGCTGCCGGCGGGAACCGGCGAGCCGCTCGGGAACAATTTCGAGGCCTCGCTCAACCGCTACCAGGCGGCGGCGGTGGGCGTTTCCTACGAACAATATTCGAAGGACTACGCCGAGACCAACTACTCCTCGGCCCGTGCGGGCGAGAACAACACCTGGAAGTTCATGCGCGCGCGCAAGCGCATGGTGGCGGATCGCTTCGCCACGCTGGTGTTTCGCAACTGGCTCGAAGAGATGATCGGCCAGGGCGCTTTCAAGACGCTGCCGAACGGGGCCGAGCTGATCTATACCGGAGACCGCCTCAATATGAAATTCGACGCGCTCGCAGCGTGCGAGTGGATCGGGGCCTCGCGCGGCCAGATCGACGAGGACAAGGAGACGAAGGCCGCCGAGTCGCGCCTCAAGATCGGCATCTCCACTCAGGAAGAAGAGTGCGCCCGGCTGGGCAAGGATTGGCGCAAAGTCAATGCGCAGCTCCAGCGTGAGGCCGAGGACCGTGCAAAGCGCGGCCTCAAGAACGCCCAGGAACAGGAAACCGCAATGGCTGAAGCCGCCGCGGCGGACGACGTCGACCGCGCCGAAGAGGAGACCGAGGATGCTGAGTGATGTCCTTCCTGCGCGCTTCAGCGGCCAACATGCGCTGATCGCCCCGCACCGCTCTGAATCCGTCGCTGCTTGCCTGCGTGGCCTGGCGACGCACCACCTGATGGACAAGATGCTGGACGCCCAGATGGCGGCGGCGACGGATGATTTTTGGCCGACTGATCCGAAGAGCTGGATGAACCAGGTCAGGCCGTACAACGTCGTGAACGGCGTCCTGCAAATTCCCGTGCGCGGCGTGCTGCTGCACGACTTCCCCTATCAGGCCTGGGAATGGGCGACGGGCTACAAGTACATCGAGCGCGCGTTCCAGCGCGGCATGGACGATCCCAATGTTCGCGGCATCGCCTTTATCGCCGATTCGCCGGGCGGGGAAGTCGCGGGCTGCTTTGATGCCTGCGACCGCATCATGGTCAAGAAAAGTTCGGCTGCGACCAAGAAGCCGGTGCGGGCCTTCGCCGCGGAGAGCGCCTATAGCGCCGCCTTCGCAGTCATCTGCTGCGCGGACGAAATCGTCGTCTCGCGCACCGGCGGGGTCGGATCGGTCGGCGTCGTCACCAGCCATGCCGACTGGTCAGGCTGGATGGAGAATTACGGCATCAAGATCACCTTCATTTTCGCCGGCAAGCACAAGGTCGACGGCAATGCCTATCAGCCGCTGCCGGATGACGTGAAGGAGCGCATCCAGGCGCACATCGACGAACTCTACGGAATTTTCGTCACTCACGTGGCGAAAACTCGGGAGATGAGCGACGCCGCCGTCCGTAAGACGGAAGCGGAATGTTTCTCGGCTTCCGAAGCTGTGTCGGTCGGTTTTGCCGATTCCATCGGCGCGCTCGACGAAGAACTGGCCGCCTTTTCGGCCTCCCTCCAACAGGACGCAGGAGCACTCCAAATGTCCAACACTGCCCAGACGGCGGCCGAACAAGCTGCCGCCAACGAAGCCGCCCTCCTCGCCGCTCGCGCAGAAGCGCGCACGGCCGAGCGCGCACGCGTCGCCGCGATCATGGATCACGCCGAGGCGAAGACCCGTCCCGCCGCCGCTCGCCACGTCGCTCTCAAGAGCGACATGAGCGTCGAAGCCGCCGCCGATTTCCTGAAAGCCCTCCCCGAGGAGAAACAGGAGAAGGCCGCCGGCTTCGATCTCAACAAGCGGATGGACGGCGACAAGCAACCGGACATCAACGCTTCCACGAGCGAAGACGCCCGGACCAAGGATGAGAAAGACGCTGACCGCATTCGTCGCGCGGCCGGCTGGATTCAGTAGTCCCCATCGCCCGGCGTTAGCGCCGTAACTGCAACTCGAACCCGACAAGGAGTTCACTATGACGACTATTCCGAACTTCGGCGACAAGGTCGGCTATGCCGCCGGCGCCGTTGAAACCTTCACCCCGCCCGGGATCATCCAGACCGGCAAAGGCCCGGAGGTTTTCCTCCAAGGCGTGCTTGTCGACCAGAATGCGGTTCTTCCGATCCGCTCAGTCGTCGGACGCATCACGTCCAGCGGCAAGCTGACTTTCTGTGATCCGTCCGCTTCGGACGGCTCGCAAGTTCCGGTCGGCATTACCAGCACCGAAGCGCCTGATGTCAGCGGCGACCAGACCATCACCATCATGAAGGATGGCTACTGGAACCCGGCGGCCCTCAACTACGACCAGACGACCGGCGGTTTCGCCTCGGTCGCCGCTCTTCAGATCGCTCTGGAGGCCCGGTGCCCTGGCCTGATCCTCAAGACGCCTGCGACCGGCACGCCGGGCGCGAACCCGTAATCCGTTTGTCAGCTTAAACGCAACAAGCGGCCACGAACCCCCAAACCCACGGAGCAATTCCAATGTTTGAGAGCTACAGCACGGAGACTCTGCTCCGTGTCATGGAAGACCCGAAAGCCTCTGCCAAGCAGAGCTTCTGGCTTCGCAACTTCTTCCCCCAGATCGTGACCTTCACGACCGAAGACATCATCTTCTCCAAGCTGCCCGGCCGCAGGAAGATGGCGCCGTTCGTTCGTCCCCAGAACGTCGGCCAGCCGATGTATTCGCGCCTGGGTTCGGAAGTGCTGAGCTTCCGCCCGGCCTACATCAAGGCGAAAGACCCGGTGCGTCCCGGCGACTTCTTCCAGCGCGGCGTCGATGAGATCGGCCGCTCCGCTCCGAAGACGCCGCAGGAGCGCTTCGACGCCGAAGTGGCGCGCGTCAGCGCGTATCACCGCGACGGCATCGAGCTGTCCTGGGAGTGGCTCGCAGCGCGCGCGATTCTCGACGGCACCGTGACTGTCGTCTACGCGGACGGCGTTTCGGCTACGGTCGATTTCAAGCGCGACGCCGGCCATACCGTCGTCAAGTCGTCCGGCTATTGGGATTCCAGCTACGATGTCTATGCCGACGTCCAGCTCTGGGCGGATATCATGTCGGCGGCTCAGTTCGGCGGCATCCTCAACAAGATCATCATCGGCAAGGACGTTTTCACGGCCATCCGTGAGAACTCCAAGATCAAGTCGATGATGGACCTCAACACGAAGAACTCTTCGGCCGATCTCAAGCGGGGCCTTCTGCTTCAGACGAACCGCGAAGAGAATGTTCGGTTCTGGGGCATGCTGGACTTCGGCGTCGAAGTGTGGGTCTACGACGAATCCTTCGAGAACAACGCGGGCTCTCCCGTCAAGTTCATGAACCCGAAGGACGTGCTGCTTGTGGGCGGCGATCCGGAAGGCGTGCGCTGCTATGGCGCCATCGTCGATCAGGACGCCCAGCTCCAGGCGCTTCCGATCTTCGCCAAGATGTGGCCTGAGAAGGACCCCTCTGCGACGCTCATCATGTCGCAGTCGGCCCCGCTCATGGTTCCGCAATCGCCGAACCGGACGTTCCGCGCGCGCGTTCTGGCGTAAGTCCTGCACTGACCGACGGACAAGGCGGCCTGCATCTGCGGGCCGCCGACCTCCGAACTCGCAACCGACAAACTGAGGGAAAAGTTCATGTCGCTCGTTCAAATTGAAGCCCGCTTCGTCTGCGTCGCCAACGACCCGGAGAATAAAGGCAAGTCCATCACCGTGGCGCCCGGCCAGCGCGCCTGGGTCCTGGAGGCGGACGCAGAAGTCTTCATCAAGGCCGCAGCAGCGCGCCTGGTCGTTGAGGATGCCCTGGAGCCGGTCAACGGCAAGCCCAAGCGCCGGAAGGCCAGCCGGCTCGCCGGGCTGCAGCCCGATCCGAACTCGCCGGAAAACATGACGCCGCAATTTACCGCGGACAATGTCGGCGGTCCCGATAACGCGCCCAAATCGCGCGATGCGCTGGCGATGCTCTAATGGCGACATGGCGTGAGGCGAAAAAAGAGATGCGCCGCACCGTGCATGACGCCATGCAGGTGCGGGCGCTCTACTTCGCCCACGCCCCGCCTCAGACCGGCGATGATGAGCCGCTGGATGTCAACGTTCGCATACATACGGAGATGAAAGCGCTCGGAGACATCCAGGGCCAGTTCGGGGCGGAGCGCCAGGAGCAAATCCCGCGCATCGTGTTCGATCTGGTTGAAGTCCAGCCCATGCGCGGCTGGATTGTGTCCGTCGAAGCCGGCGAGGCCTACCGCATCGACAATCTGCTTCCCCCCGACCTTGGCTATCAGACAGCCGAAGTCTCGCGCCTGTCAGCGGCGCAGTCCGCAGGCCTGCCCGTGCCGGAGGATGCGTGATGGCGCAGGCCTATGGATTGGTGATCGCCGGGCTGGAGCAGCTTAAGGACATCGAGACGATCCCCGCGAGGATCGCGCTGGCGGCGCAACGCGCAGTCAACAAAACGCTGGACCGCGCGCGCGCCGGGGCCGCGCGCGAAGCAAGGCGCGAAGTGAATTTTCCGGCGCGCTATCTTTCCGGAGATCGCCTGCGCGTGGCCAAACGCGCATCCGGCCGCGACCTTGAAGGCATTGTGCGTGCGCGCACCCGGCCGACGTCGCTTGCCCGCTTCGTCATTTCCGGCGGCCTCGGCCGCCGCGGCGGGGTTGCGGTCGCGGTGAAGCCCGGCGGCGCTCGCGCCATTCCGCGCGCCTTTCTTATAAAGCTGCGCGCGGGAACGGCCGCACTCGACACCAAGTCGAACCTGGGCCTGGCGATCCGCCTCAGGCCCGGCGAGACGCTGAAAAACAAGCGGGACAAGATCAGGCTCAGCCGCAATCTCTACCTCCTCTTTGGCCCGAGCGTGAGCCAGGTGCTCCTGCACGAAACCCAAGGCCGCCAGGCCGGGGTCTTCGTCGATATCGAGCCGGAGATCGCCGACTTCCTCGAACAGGAATTCCTCCGCCTCTTGGACCTTGATCATGTCTGACCCGCTTCGCCTGCGCGTCTTGAAGGCGCTGACAACCTTGCTGGAAGGCGTCACGCCAACCAACGGCTATATGCATGACCTTGCCGGCAAAGTCTTCCGTGGCCGCACTATCTTCGGCCAGGACGACGCTCTGCCGATGCTTGCGATTCTGGAGTCGCCGGTTGCCCCCGAGCAGCTTCCATCCCCGCCGAACAGCGGGTTGAGCAACGGCAATTGGGAGCTGCTGATCCAGGGCTTTGTCGAAGACGACAAGGACAACCCGACCGACCCCGCGCACTTGCTCATGGCCGAAGTGAAAAAGCGGCTTGCGGTCATGAAGAAGACGACCGGTCCCGGAACGGGACAGGACTTGCTTGGCATCGCCGAGATTTATGATTTCAGGATCGGGGCGGGCGTGGTGCGCCCGCCAGACGGCGAGATTTCGCCCACGGCCTATTTCTGGCTCAACGTGGTCGTCGTCCTCGCCGAAGACCTCTCGAACCCGTAGGGCGTTTGTCAGCTTAATGTAGACAAGCAACACACGCTTCGAGAGGATGCACCAAGCCGACCCGCCCCGGCGGGACACCACACGTGTGAGCTGTTTGTCAGCTTATACGCAACAACGCCAACAGGAGCTTTGACCATGGCAGACAACCTGACGCTTGGCCGGGGCGAGATTCACTTCGCCCTGTTCAAGGATGCGATCTACACCCCGGCCGGGGAGCGCTATTTCGGCAATACCCCGGAATTCTCCCTCACCATCGAAGAAGAGACGCTGGAGCACTTCTCCTCGGATCGCGGCATCCGCGAGAAGGACGACTCGATCTCTCTGGAGACGACCCGCACCGGCCAGCTCGTGACCGACAACATCTCGGTCGAGAACGTTGCGCTGTTCTTCTTCGGCGCGGCCTCGGTCGTGGCCGACGCCGGCGCCACTGTGCTGGACGAGCAGCATGTCGACGTCCAGAAGGGCTACACCTACCAGCTCGGCATCTCTTCGACCCGCCCGACCGGCGCCAAGTCCGTGGCGTCAGTGACGGTTCGGTCTGCGGCGACCGGCGGCACGCTCTATGTCGCCAATACCGACTACACGCTCGATGCCGAGCGGGGCCGGATCACGATCCTGACGACCGGCAGCATCGCTGAAGGCGCGGACATCTTCGTCGACTACACGATCCAGGCGAAATCGTTCAAGCGCGTCATCTCGGGCTCCTCGCCCGTGGAAGGCGCGATGCGCTTCCTCGCCAAGAACCCGAAGGGCGAGAACCACGACTTCTACTTCCCGCGCGTTCAAATCAAGCCGAATGGCGATTATGCGCTCAAAGGCGAAGACTGGCAGCAAATCCCCTTCACGATCGACATCCTGAAGCGGACGGATCGCGAAGCGATCTACCGCGACGGCCTGCCGTACACGCCGTAAGGAGCGATGCAGATGGGTCAGTTGACCGCTCTTGGTTTTCCGACCGTCGAAGCCCAGGTCCCTGGAGGCGTCCTTCGCCTCCGGGGGCTCTCGCTCGACGACGTGATGCGCCTCGCCCGCACCTATACGAAAACCTTGCCAGTGTTGTTCGCGAAATTCGTCAGCGAGGAAACTCCTGACCTCGACGACCTGGGGGCGATTGCAGCGCTTCTTGCGGAGACCGCGCCGGAGGTCGCCGCTGATATCATTGCGATGGCGGCCGACGATCCTGGCGCCTCGAATGTCGCAAAGCGTCTCCCGTTCCCTGTCCAAGTCGATCTGCTCGACAAGATCGGGAGCGTGACTTTCACGTCCGAGCTGCCGCCAAAAAAGCTCGGGGAGTTGGTGCTCAGGATGGTGGCGGGTCTGAGTCGTCTCACACGGGACCTCCAGCCTTCTCCGAGTGGCTTGGAGGGTACCGCCGGCAAGTGAGTCTGTTGCGGTCGCAAGGCCATCAACAGGCTCTGAACTATCCGCTCGGCGCTGTGGTCGACGAAGCGCGGATGATTGTCGAACGCATCGACAACCAGATCGCGACCGAGGCGATCCTTAACCGTCAGGCGATCCATTCGCTGTTCTCGCCGAAGGCCAACAAGGCGTTCGAGAAGGACATCAAGAGGCTGATCGACAATGGCAAAGCGTGATGTCGATCTGGTAATCCGCGCCAAGGATCAGGCGCTGAAGGTGATCGAAGGGATTGCCGGAGCGCTTGACCAGCTCCAGGCGTCCCAGGACGGCGTGTCGAAATCGGCCGAGCGGGCGGATGGCCTGCTCGGCCAGCTCGGCGATCAGTTCAAGACTCTGCAGGCCTCGCTGCAGGGCCTCAAGGGCCTGGCTCAGATCGCCAGCCAGATCGAGCGCGCCAGCGCGGCTGTGACGCGGATCGAGAGCCAGTTTGAGCGCGCCAGCGATCAATCGCGCGAGCTTAAGACGCGCACCGAAGAAGCCGCCGCCACATTGGCGAGGCTCGGCGAAGCCGCGAGGTCGGCCGAGGCCTCGTTCAAGGGCCAGGTCGACAGCCTGGCCGAATCTCGCCGCGAGCTGGCCGCGCAGAACGACCGGATCAAGCTTCTTGTCGCGCGCTATCGCGAGCTTCGCGAAGAGATTCCCAAAGGCACGCAGGCCAACGAGCAGCAGCTCGCACAGTTCCGCCAGCTCGACGGTCAGATGGCGCAAGCGACCGCGCGCCGGCAGGCGCTGGTCGAAGTCATCGAGCGCGGCGTTGCGGCAACCACGCGCGAGAAGGCGCAGTTGCAGGCGGCCAATATCGCTCTGCGCGAGGCCTCCGCGCACCACCGCAATCTTGCCGTAGCCTCGGAAGAGAATGCGGCCAGCCTCAAAGAGATGGCGGAAGAGCTGGAGCGCGCGAAGCGGGAGCTGGCCGACATCCAATCTGTCGCCGACCGGGCCTCGCGCGCGCTTGGCGGTGTGGAAGCGCGGAACGAAGCCGTCGCAGAAGCCTCGCGCCGCGCCGCCGAAGACCTGCAGCGCGTCGCCGAGGCGATCAAGCGGGCGCAAGCGACGACAACGCAGCCGCAAGCTGTGACGCCGGTCACAGATCGTCGCAGCGCGCTTGCCGCGCTCAATGCCGAGGCGCAGAAGCTCCGCGAGCTTGACGAGGCGCGCAAGGCATCCATCGCCACGGTGGGACGGCTGTCGGCCGAGCTGAAAGCGGCGGTCCAGCCCTCGCAGCAATTAGAGACCGCGCTGCTCCTCGCCCGCAACGCCGCCCGTGAGAGCACGGCGGCTTTCGAGCAGCAAAAGCGCGTCGCGCTGGACATGGCCAACGGCATCAAGGCGGCCAAGGCTGTGGCGGCCGGCTTCGCCCCGGTTTTCCACCAGCTTGCCGCCGAGCAGGCCCAAGCCGCCGCAACCGCCCAGCTCGCCGGCAACGCCTTCCAGGGCTTCCTCCGGCGCCTTCTAGGCATCAAGGAAGAAGCCAATGCGGATGCCGCCGCGCTGGATCGGCTGGATGGCGCCGCGCGCCGCGCCGCGGCCGGCGTCGGCACCTGGGGCGAGCACACGCGCCGGGCGCTATCGCTTGGCCAACGTCTGCGCGGTGAAGTGCTGGCCCTGGCTGCAAGCTATGTCGGTCTTTTCAATGCGATCAACCAGGCGGGCAGCGTGGTTACCGCCTTCCGCACCCTGGAAGCGGCGACCAGCCGGCTCGGCGTTGTGTTCCAGCAGGATGTGGGCCGGGTCAAGAACGAGCTGCGCTTCATCGCCGACAATGCCGACAGGCTGGGCCTCAGCTTCGCAGTTCTGGCGGATGAGTATTCCAAGTTCGCGGTTGCGGCCGACGCCGCCAATTTTCCGCTGGAAGATCAGCGTCGCTTGTTCCTGGCGATTGCGGAGTCGGCTCGGGTCAACAAGGTCAGCCTTGAGAATCTCCAAGGCATCTATCTTGCGTTCACCCAGATTCTCTCCAAGGGCAAGGTCGCCTCCGAAGAGCTGCGCCGCCAGCTCGGCGACCGTATGGCGGGCGCGTTCAATCTCTTCGCAGAGGCCATCGGCGTCACCGCGGCCGAACTCGACGATATGCTGCGCAAGGGCGAGGTCATCGCCGACCGCGACACCCTGATCAAGTTCGCTGAGCGGCTGGAGAAGGGCTTCGGCCCGCAGCTTGCTTCGGCGCTGCAGACCACGACGACCCAGCTCGACCGCTTCAACAACAACATCTTCCAGTCGCAGCTCCTTATCGCCAAGGGCGGCTTCATCGAAGCGCTGACCGACGTGGTGAAGCAGCTCAACAAGCAATTTGAATCGGCTGAAGGCAAGCAGTTCTTCCTCGGCGTCGGCGCCGCGCTCGGCAATGTGGTGAGGCTGCTCGGCGTCTTCGTCCTCAATCTCGACAAGATCATCCTGGCGGCCAAGGTCGCCGCCGCCATCGTCATCGCCCGCTTCCTGGTGGAGACCGCAACGCGGCTCTCCAAGGTCAACAATCTGTCGAGCGAGACCATCGTCCGCATCAACACCATGACGCGGTCGTGGAAGGACTTCGGCAAGGCCATCGATATTTCGAACGTGTTCCGCCTGGTCTCGACCTTCGCCCAGACCGTGCGGCAGATGGACGTCTTCAACCAGAAGCTGACGGTCAACATCGCGCTTCAGCGCCTGTCGGCGACCACGCTTGGCGTGATGCGTGTCGGCCTCACCGCGCTTGCGACCGCAGCGCGCGCAGCCTGGATTGCGATTGGCGGCTTTCCTGGCGCTATTCTTACCCTTGCCACGTTCGCGATCACCGAGCTGTTCCTTGCCATTACCACGGGCGCGCCGCCCGCCACAAAGGTTCTGGAAGAGCACGAGCGTCAGCTTCAGGATTTGCGCGAGGCCTATCAAGACGCCAAGCGTGCAGGCAAAGAGTTCAATGCCGAACTCGCCAAGACGACGGCGCTCGAAGCGATCCGGAGTTTCGATGATCTGACCAAGCAGGTCGCCAAGGCGCGTCAGGAGTTCGATGATTTCATCGTTGACGCCTCAAGCGGGATCAGCGCCAAGCCCCAAGATCGCGGCCTTGTCGAGCAGCTCAAGATTCTCTCCTTCCAACTGATCGATGGGTCGATCTCGGCGGGAAAATTTCGCCAGGACATCAGCAAGATTTTCGAGGACAACGACGACCAGGCTTTGCGCGACTTTATCGTTAAGTTGGACGAGCAAGCCAAGAAGATCGAGATGGTTGAAGTCGCCCAAGGCGAATCCGCCGCGGCGCTGAAACTGCTGCGTCCGGAGTACGAGGGGCTTAACGAAATCCTCGACCGCACGGGCGTCAGCATGTCGGTCGTCACTGGCGAGATCGACGAGGCCGCCGGCGCGATGCGCGAGGGCGCGAAGGACGCCAACGCCTACGCGGAAGCCCTCAAGCGGTTGACGCCGGAAGAGACCGACGCGGATCGCGTCGTTCGCGAGATCAATGAAGTCAACAAGGCCTTCGACGTCGCTGTCAAGAACGCGCAGACTCTCAGCCCAGGCCTGGCCGGATTCCTGGAAGCCTCGCGCCGCACGACCATTCAGCAGATCAAGGATTCCTCGGATGCATCCAAGGAGCTGCTGCGGCGTGAGAAAGAGCTTGCCGACGAGGCCGAGCGCCGCCGCAAGGCCATCGCGGACGCCAAGAAAGACCTGCAGTTCGAGATCGCCCAGAGCCAGCGCTCCAAGCGCGAGCAGGCGGTCGCCGAAGCCCTCAACGATCAGAGCTTCAGCCCGGCGGACATTGACAAGAACAAGGACGCAGCGGAGATCGCGCGCCTCGCCGGCAAGAAATTCGACCTCGAAGTCGAGAAGCGCTCGCAGAAAGCCATTGCGGACGTGGAAGCGAAAATCCGCGAGGCGCGCGACATTCCGTTGGAGCGGGACCAGTTCGTCCAGCTCGAATTGGCTAAGCTGGAGCTGAATGATGCATCCGAAGAGCAGCTCCAGAAACTCCGCGAGCAGCTTGGCCTGCTGTTTGATGTCGAGCAGCAGCAGCGCCGTCTCAAGGAGCTGCTGGAGCAAGCCCGCCAGCTCGATCAGGACCGCATCGCGCTCTCCCGCGAGCTGAAGGAAGCCATCGCTTCCGGCGATCCCGAGGCCGCCGGCTTGCAGCAGGAGCTGGCGCGGGTCACCGCCGAGCTTGAAAAGGCCAAGAGCGAAGCGCTGGACTTCGCGATCCTGCTCGGCGATGACAAGGCGATCACCCAGCTCGGCCGCATCGGCGCCAAAGTGACGGAAGTCAAGAGCGCCATCATCGACGCTCGCGAGGTCAATCGCGATCTTGCCCGCGTCTTCGGCGACTCGGCGGTTGAATCCGGCAAGCTGATCGGCCAGTGGCTGGACGGCACCAGGAAGTTCGGCGAAGGCCTCTCGGACCTGCGCGACTCGTTCCTGCAATTCGTGGCCGACTTCCTGCTTGGCCTGTCGCGCATGATCGCCCAGCAGCTCATCCTCAACGCCATCAGCGGCCAAGGCAATGGCGGCGGCGTGGGGGGCTTTCTCGCAAACATCTTCAACCGCAGGGATGAAAAGACCGGCGATGCCGAAGCGCCGGCCTCGAAAGCGGTCGCCAGCCTGGGCAAGGCGGCGGAGGGCGCAGCCGTCAGCGTGGGCCAAGACCTCGCGCAAGGCGCAGCCGAGGCTGCGCTCAAGACCGGCATCGAGGCCGGCGCCAGCGCCAGCCAGACCGCGACGACGATTACCCTGACGCAAGCCCTGGTGGCGTTGCAGACAGCCGCCGCTGCGGCAGCGGCAGCCCTTTCCAGTCTCGCCACGCAGAACGTCGTCGCCGCCGTGGCGCATAGCGGCGGGGTGATAGGCAGGGTCGGGTTGAAGCGCCAGATCGCGCCGGCCTGGTTCTCGAACGCGATCCGGTATCACTCCGGCGGCATCGCCGGTCTTGCCCCTGGCGAGGTTCCTGCAATTCTGAGGCGCGGAGAGGAAGTTCTGACCGAAGATGATCCGCGTCACTTGTTCAACGGAGCGGGCGCGCAGCCCGCAGGCCAGACTGCGCTGAAGATCATCAACGCTTTCGATGCCGGCGACATGCTGAGCCAGGCCTTGTCGACCCAGGTCGGCGAGAAAGCGTTCCTCAATTTCGTGCGCAAGAACCCCGGCGCCGTGCGCCGGGCGATGGAGTAAGCTATGGCTTTCAGGACCGGAACCGCTGCGGATCATGCCGACCTTTATGCCGCGCTGATCGATTTCTTGACCGCCGATGCCGCTCTCGTTTCGGCCGGCGAAGAGTGGAGCGTTGTGTGGACGGCCTCGGGCGGACAGCAAGATGGCGTCGTCCTGAAAGGGCCGGGACTTGCGGCAAGCGATTCGATCTACGTGTCTTTAAGGCTTGAAGCCAATGTCGGTACGGATACCGCGTTGATACGGTTGCACGGCATGACCGGCTACTTAAGCGCCGGGCTGTCCTTCATCGACCATGTCAATGTCTCGCCCAGCAGCGTGGTCATGTTCTTGCGGACGCAGGCGATGGACTACTGGTTCACCGCCAACGGCCGGCGCTTTATCGCCTCCGCGCGGGTCTCAACCGTCTATGAGTCGATGTATGCCGGCTTCTTCCTGCCTTATTGCCTGCCGGACCAATATCCCTATCCGATGTTCGTCGGCGGCTGCGGCAGCTATGGCAAGAGCAACTCGGCCTCGTCCTGGAAGTCGACGGTCGACGATCACGCCTACTTCGCCCGCGGCACCGCCAATGGCAGCGCCAGCGGCCCTTCAGCCTGGATGCTGTCGCCGCAAGGGGACTGGCTCGGGGCCGCCGTCAACAGCAACGGCTCGATCAATATCGGCCCGAGTTATTTTGGCGGCAGCGCCAATTTTGTCATCGCCGCAGACGGCCAATTCAACGCCTGGGGTTACGCCACGGTCGAAAGCAGGATCGTGCAGGCTTACGGTCAGGAATGGGCGCTGCGGCCGATTACGCTGACGCAGTCTTCGCCGGGCGATCAGACCTTCGGGGCGCTCGATGGCGCTTACCATGTCGGCGGGCGGGGCCAGTCGGTTGAGAACGTCATCACGGTCGACGCTATCGATTACATCGTCATGCAGAACACGTTCCGCACCGCGACGCTCGAAATGTGGGCGATGCAATTAGGGGAGAGCACCTGATGTATTCGACCAGCGCAATCACCGCCATCGGCCAGATTCCGGCTTTGCTCGCGACCTTCGCTGCAGCGGCCGGCTTTACCGTCAACACGTCAAATCCGGACGAGCCGATCATCACGGCCGTCAGCGGTGGCAAGGCTTTTCGGTTCCGGACCCTCATCGGCTCGGCGACGCAACACGACATGATCCTGGACGGCAATGGCGATACCGACATCACGTCTGATGCTCGCGCTCGCTCGCCCATCCTCGCCGGCGTCAGCCAAGCCCCGACGCGCGTCAACTTGATCGGCGATCAGACGCCGCAGCCCTATCTCGGGATCGTGGTTGAATACGGGACCAACCTCTACCGCCATCTCTATCTCGGCAATATGCAGAAGGTCGGCAATTACACCGGCGGGGAAGTCATCTCGGCGATGACCGGGCCGGCGGCCACATCCGTGGGCGACATCGACTATCGCGAGCCCTCGCGCACCTTCTACATGTTCGGCGCCCGCTCTACGCTGTGGGGCAGCGCCAATGTCGGCGGCGTGCGCGTCGTCCACGCCGACAATTCGGTCCCTTGGCTCTTGTTCGACAGCCCCACGACGGGGTCCGCGATCACGTCCGGCTGGGTCGCCGGCCGTGTATTTGGCGGCTTCGGCGACGGCGTCAATGACGGCTATCTCGCGCGCGGGCGTTCGCCCTTCGCTGGCGTTTCGATTCTGACGCCGGTCAATCTGTTCAATCCGGTTCCGATCACGGGCGAAACGAGTTTCCGGCCGCTTGGACACCCCGCCGGAGTTCGCCTCATCAACATGCTCGACCATCCTCCTGGTTCATCCTTCGATATCGCCGGAGAGACCTGGCATGCCTATCCGGCTCTGTCGCGCAACCTCTCGACGTCAATGCCGCCCACCGCCGGATCGGGCGGACAATGGCGCACATCGGAGTCGAGCTACATGGTCGGCTACGCCTATCGGGAGGGTTGAGTGGGCTGGCTTTTGTCCTTGCTTGACGTGGCGGAGACACCGGACGTCTCTGCGAGTTTTGCCGCGCCCAGTCTGCCGGCCGGCGTCTATGGCGGCTATCTCGTGGCGGGCCTGGGCGCCGGCGGCTATGTCTACGTCTTCCGTTCCGAGACGCTGTTCAGCGTCGGCAATGGCTGGCGGCTTGGCTCGTTCTTGAGCGATTGGTATTTCCGCATCCACTTCTTTCCTTCGGTTCTGAATTTCGGCTCCTTCTCGCAAGCGATTAATGGCAGCGTCTTCGTGTGGAACGCCTATCTGGGTCCGGTGACGCTCAACACGGTCACAGCGGGCGCTGGCGATCAGGGCGTCACTTATAATGCGCCCGCCCTGCCGGCTGCGTTCTCGGCGCTGCAAATGCGCTCGGCGAGCTTCAACGCCACATTCGAAGGGCCATTCAGCATCATCGAGAGCTTCGACTTCGCATTCTCCAACGGCGATGTTGCAACTCTCGGCGTGGTCGGCGTGCGCATCACGCCGCCCGAGGCGGTCGCCTTCGCCTTCCTCCCCGACTGGAAGAGCAAGGTCGTAATCAGCCAGGAGTGGAAGACCCAGATCACCCTGTCGCGCAATGGCCGCGAGCAGCGCAGCGCGCTTCGCGCCGCGCCGCGCAAGACGATCAATTTCGTCACCCACATCAAGCCCGCGGACCAGGCCCAGTTCAAGCGCGCCATCGCGCGCGGATCGCAAGCAACCTTCATCGTGCCCGAACTGCCGCGGCGCGTAACCTTGGTGAGCGCCGAGACGGATGGCGTGACCATCGTCACAGACGCCACGCCTTATTGGGCGCAGCCGGAATCCTGGCTGGTGATGCGCTTGGGTCCGCGGGTCAGCGCCCGCAAGGTGAGGTCGGTTTCGACCTCCGGCATCGAGTTCTATAGCGACGACGGATACATATGGGCGCCCGGCGCCCTCATCCATCCCGGCCTCATCTGCGAGCGCCCGGATGAGCTGCAGGCGCAGTTGCTCACCAACACCAAGGCGGTGATCCAGTTGCAGCTCGACGTGGTGCCGGGCTCGGAGCCCATCGAAGATTATGGCGTCGATGACACGGTGTTTGACGGCCGCGAAGTCCTGCTGCTGCGCTCGAACTGGGCGGACGGCAAGCCGCGCGTGCTTCAGCGCTTGAGCGAGGTTGTCGATCCCGGTTTTGGCGTACGCTCGCGCTTCTATCCCATCCCGCATCTTACCGACCTCACCACCCATGCGTTTGTCGGCAAGAACCTGGCCGAGGCCGAGAAGATCAAAAGCTTCTTCCATCGTCGGCGCGGCCGGCAGGGCGAGTTCTACATCCCGACCTGGGAGCACGATCTGACGCCTGATGCGCCTTTGGCGTCCGGCGAGGCCGAGTTCCGCACCGCAGGCCAAGACGACGCGCTCGCCTATGGTCTTGATCTGGTCCGCCGGGCGGTGATGGTGAAGCTTAATTCGGGCGCGGTCTATTACCGGGTGGTGTCGAGCATCGAGCCGGGCGAGGACTCAGGCGGTCTGTTCTCGCTCTTCACCGTGATCGGGACCTGGCCCTCCACGATTCAGCCCGAGGAGATCGAGCGCGTCTCCTGGCTCAATCTCGCGCGCTTCGCGTCCGACCTGATCCAGATGGAATGGCCGACGGATCAGGTCGCGCAGACCCAGCTCGCCGTCCAGACCCTCGAACGCCTTCCCGCGGAGACTTGAGATGAGTTTTGCAGCCTTGGAAGAAAGCCGCCAGCAGGCGACGCCGGCCAATCTCTTCTACTTCAAATGGGGGGTGGCGACCGAAGCGTTCTATGCATTCACCAACGCCGACCGCTCGATCACTTATGCCGGCGTCACTTATACCCCGGCGCCCATTTCGACCGAGGATTTCCAAGCCTCCGGCACGCTCGACAAGCAGTCTCTGTCGCTGGAGCTGCCGCGTGACAACCCCATCGCCGTGCTGCTGCGTGGCTTTCCGCCCTCGGCCACCGTCGCCCTCACCATCCGCCAGGGCCATGTCGCCGATCCGGATGTCGACTGGCCGATTGTCTGGATCGGCCGGCTCCTGGGAACGTCCTTGGAGGGAAGCGTCTGCAAATTGGGCTGCGAGCCGATTACGACGTCGCTGAAGCGCGTCGGCTTGCGCCGGCTATGGCTGCGCCAATGCGGGGTCCAACTCTACGGGCCGCAATGCCAGGCCAGCCTGGCGGCGGCCTCGTCCAACCATATTCCCGACAGCTTCACGACCGACACCGTGACCTTGCCAAACGGCTGGACCTCGCCGGAGAATGCGCTGAACTATCGCGGCGGGGTGTGCAAATGGTCGGGCGCCGGCGGGGAGGAGGCGCGCACTATCATCAACGTGACCGGCGACAGGGTGCTTTTGCTTAACGGGCCGACCACGGGCCTTTCCGGCGGTGAAGCCGTCACGGTCGCCCTGGGCTGCTCGCACGTTCTCACCTTGAGCGAAGGCCAGCTCACCGGCGATTGCAAGACGCTGCACAACAACATCAACAATTTCGACGGCGCGCCCTGGATTCCGACCGAGAACCCCGTCGGGCTCTCAAACAACCTCTTCTATTGAACGTCCGCTTAATAGTGACACCTGGCGCAAGACTTGTAAGCTTATCCGCAACAACTGCCGAAGCGAGACAGAACGATGCCGACCTGGCTGGTGCAAGCACTTTGGGCCTTGGCCTTCGCGGTCGCCGGATACCTTCTTACTCCCAAGCCCAAGCCCGAGGGGCCGGCCGAGCTGGAAGCCCCGGAGCCCAAATCCGGCGAACCGGTCGCCGTCGTCTTCGGAACGCGCTCCATCGGCAATCTCAACATCCTCTGGTTCGGCGAGAAGTCGATGCGGACCTACAAGGTGAAGACGTGACCCGCGAGCCGGTTGTCCGCATCGGAGACATCCAGAATGCAGGCTTCTGCGTTCGCGGCGCCCGTGCATGGTTCAAGGCTCGCAATCTCGACTTCAAGCGCTTCGTGCGCCACGGCATGCCGCTGGACGAGTTCGCTAAGATCGACTGCGAATATGTGCGTCGTGTGCTCGCGCGGCGCGCCAAGCAGGGGCGCGTCTGATGGGCAAGAGCCAGAAACAGGAGGTCACGGAGTACCGGCTGTCGATGCACATGGGCGTCTGCTACGGCCCGGTCGACGCCGTGACGCGGTTGAAGATCGGCGGCAAAACGGTCTTCCAGGGCCGCACGCAGGGCATTCAGACCATCGACGTCTACCAGCCCGAATTGTTCGGCGGGCCGACCAAGGAAGGCGGCGCGGACGGCTGTGTCTACATTCTGCCCGGCGAGCAAAGCCAGGTCTTGCCCGATCCGCTGGCGGCGCGCCTGGTCGCCGGAGCAACCGGCGCGGACCTTCCTGCTTTCCGGCGCAAATGCACCGTCTTCTTCGTCGGCGCCAAGGATTTGCAGGGTTCGACATCCGAGGTTGGGGAATCGCAGATTACCGGGACACTTTTCTATCGTCAGTATTACTTGTCTTTGCTGTCCACCCGGCCGCGTGCGCTTGCCTCGCAAGCGGCTTTCGCCTGGAGCCACAACAACCCGTACCTCAAGCCGGTTGAAGTCCAGGTCGAGCGCATCCCGAAAGTCCTGTCGCCGACCTACGCCAAGATCGAGAACGCCAACGATCCCGACGCCATCGTCTATGACGCCAACCCTGCGCATATCATTTATGAATGCCTCACCGACAAGGATTGGGGCATGGGGGCGAGCCCGCTCCTGTTTGACGCCGCAAGCTTCGAGGCTGCCGCCGCCACGCTGTTCAACGAGGGCTTCGGCCTGTCGTTCGAATGGACCCGGCAGAGCACGATCAAGGCCTTCATCGACCAGGTGATCGACCACATCCAGGCCGTGCTCTTCCTTCACCCGCAAACCGGCCTGTGGACGCTAAAGCTCCTGCGCGATGATTACGACGCGGACGCTTTGCCCTCGTTCGATGAGTCCAATTCCAGGATCGAATCCTATTCCGAGCGCCTGATCGGCGAGACCATCAACGAGCTGACCGTCAAATACACCGACTTCGTCAACGAAAAGAATGACGGCGTCACCATCCAGGACTTGGGCAACATCATCGCCCAGGGCGATGTGGTCAGCGACACACGGGAATATCCCGGGATCACCAAGCGCGACCTCGCCGCGAGTGTATGCGCGCGCGATCTGAGGAGCGCCTCGGCGCCGTTGAAGTCAGCGACGGTCATGCTGAACCGCTCGGGCTGGGACATCGTTCCCGGCGCCGTGATCAAGCTATCCTCTGTCGAGCACGGGTTCAGCAACGTCATCTTTCGCGTGCTCGACATCAATTACGGCTCGGTCGGCAATCGCGAGATCAGGGTCAATCTGATCGAGGACGTTTTCGCGCTCAACTACTCGGCCTATGTCGAAGCCCCGCCGACGCTCTGGCAGTCCTCCAGCCTCTACCCGGAGGACATGACCTATGTCGACTTCCTGACGGCGCCTGCATATTTTACGCCCCGCGTTCAATCTGCGAGCTTGGAAGAGCCGGACGCGGTTGTGATCGTGCTGGCGAGCCAGCTTGGCGTCGACACGTTCAGCTACGATCTGCGCACCGAAGTGACGCTGGACAATGGCGAGGTCGAGTATCTCGGCAACGGCAGCCTGTCGACGATTAAGCGGGGCGTTCTTGCAGCTCCTCTTTCCGCCGAGGCTGAGACCATCGAGTTCCAATTCCCGGCGATGACAACCGGCGCCCTGATCCAGGAAAACGGATTTGTCGTCATCGGCGGGGACGAGGCGACGCAGGAGATCGCTTTCCTGGCGGCGGCCGACGACACCCTCACCAAGTGGACCTTGAAGCGCGGCGTGCTTGACACGACGCCCAAGGCCTGGCCGGCGCTGACGCCGATCTGGGCGTTCGATCTTGATGTGCCGATCGACGATCCCGATATTCGCGCCGCCAGCGCGCAGCCCAAATACAAGCTCTTGAGCAAGACCTCGCTTGGGACGCTGACGCCGGCCGCGGCGACGACCCATGCCTACACCGTGCTCGACCGCCCCTATCGGCCGATCCGCCCGGCCGATGCAAGGATCAACGGCCAGGCCTTCGGCGAGTTCGACGGCCGCGGGGTGGCGACCATCACCGCGACCTGGGCGACCCGCAACCGTCTCCTCGAAGACCAGCAGGTTCTTGCCTGGACCGACGCGGCGATCACGCCGGAAGCCGGACAGACGACGACGATTGAGCTGCGCAAGCCGGACGGCGCGCTGGTGACGCGCATCACCGGCCTCACGGGCGCAAGCTACACCTTCGATCAGGTCTACGACTTCCAGGGCTTCGCCTTCCTGGATGCAGTCTTTTTGGCGACGCTGGACGGCGTCGACAGTTTCCAGGGGCACGCCATTCGCATCCGCACCGATGGACTGGTGTCGACCGGCGGCGGCGCGCCGCAGGGCTTCGGCTACGGGTTCGGCCTCGATTACGGCGGCACATAGGAGGACTAGATGTCAGGCGAACGCACACTGCCGGGCCTTGGCCTGGTCGCATTCCGGAATGTCGGGGATGATGGCTGGGAGAGCGAGTTCAACGAGAACGCGCGCAAATGCTCCGCCCTGGTTCAGGGCCGCGCGATCTCGCGCGTCACGGCCTTGCCCGGCTCGCCGTCCAATGGCGACATCTATATCGTGCCCTCCGGCGCCGGCGCCAATCCCAACCAGATCGCCGTGCGGGACAATGGCGCTTGGGTCTATTATGCTCCGGGTCAGGGTTGGTTGATCTTCGTGGCCGACGAAAACCAGTATCGCTACTGGTCCGGCTCTTCCTGGCTGCCGTTCGCAGGATCGCTGCCGACCGCTGCTCAGGTTGTCTTCACCGGCTGGACCGGCATTGCGAACGCCGAGGACGCGCTGCTCGATCTCGACGACCGGCTGAGTACGGCCGAAGCAACGCTTGTCTCGCACGGCTCACGCCTCACCGCCGCAGAAAGCGACATCGACGCCCTGGAAGCCGAAGCGGCGGATCACGAGACGCGGCTGGCCAGCGTTGAAGCAGAGGCGTTCGAATACCGCATCGGCGCGGCGATACTCGGCTCCACCTTGGGCGCGAGCGAGCGCTTCTTCATGCATGTGTTCGACGGCGCGGTGAATTTCGCATCCGGCCTCACCGATATCCGTCAGATGATCGAGACCCAGTCTACCAGCGCCTACGATATCACGGTCAAGAAGCGCACGGCTGCGGGTTCGACCTCGACGGTGGGCACGTTGTCGACCAATGCATCATCGGCATTCACGGGCGGGTTCTCCGGCGCAACGAGCTTCGCCAATGGCGACGCTCTGATCCTCGAAGGCCAGGCGACGCCTGACGCCACGCTCAAGAATGTTTCTCTTACCTTTGTCGGAACGAGGCCCTAACCATGGCTACCAAGATCGCAAAAGCCACCGGAAACCTTACCGATGCGACCGGGACATGGGGCGTTGCCGATTCAACCTCGCTGCTGTTCAACGTCGGGTCCGCCCTGGCTACGACGGCGACCACGACATCTTTCGTCGCATCGCAAACCTCGACGCCCGGCGCCATTACCATCGACGGCATTGCGATCCGCATCGCCAGCCGCTCAAGCTCGCCCAACGGGACGTTTTCGGTCGATCTCTTCAACTCGACGGACAGCGCCCAAGTCGCCGGCACTCAGGTCGATGTGAATGTGAGCGATCTGCCGGCCGAGAACACGATCAACAATTATGGAATCGGCTGGCTGTTCTTCAAATTCGCTTCGCCCATAACGCTCACCGCAGGCAAAGCCTACTCCGTCCGGGTCAAGTCTTCGGTGTCCTCACAGGTCACGGTTTACCGCAACGGCACGGCGGGCAATTGGCTGCGCGCGCTGCGCACAACGACTGAAGCCGCGCCCGCTGCCGGCGACACCCTGGTGATCTCAAAACAATATACCGGCGCCGGCGCATCGACCGCCGTCACCATCACCATGGACTCCACATCGAGCACTGATTATGGCGATGCTTCCACCAGCACCAATGACGGCTCGCTCTTCATCGCCGATGGCTGCACGTTCAAATGCGGCACGTCGGCGAGCACGAATTACGTGTTCCGGATTTCCGGCAATGTGTGGATCGGCCGCGGCGCAACCTTCAGCTATGGCAGTTCAGGCGATCCCGTTCCCCGCTCGTCCACCGCCGTGTTCGAGTTTGATCTCGGCGCCTCCGGGGATTTTCGCTTCCGGATTGCGCCGGGTTCGACATTCAACACGGAGGGCCAATCCCGGAGCAGCGGGAAGAACATCGTTCAGACCAAGCTCACTGCGAACATGTCGGCCGCCGGCACGTCGCTGTCGGTTGCGGACGATACGGGCTGGCTCAGCGGCGATATCATCATGATCGCCGCGACCGGAATCACATTCACCCAAACCGAACAAAAGATTCTCAACGGAGACGCCAGCTCAAGCAGCATGTCGATCACAGTCGGCGTCACCAACGCCCATAACGGGACTTCGCCCAATCAGGCCGAAGTGGGTCTCATCACCCGCAACGTTCAGTTCCGGTCGACCAACGTCGCGCGGCTCTGGGGCTTCGATCTTCCGGGCGATGCGACCATCAGTTCAAAATGGACGCGCTATACCTCTCTTGGCGACAACCTTGTGCGCGGATTCGAGTTTGGCGGCAGCGCCGCGACAGCGGCCAAGGTCTGGGATTTCTGTTCTTTCGATGCTTTCGTTTTTGCCATCTTATTGAGTACGACATTTAGCAACCACGATAATTATGAGATCACGAATTGCATCGCCTACGCAGCGTCCGGCGTGAACACCTGTCTTCTCGTGCGCAACGCGCTCGACCCACCAACCAATATCAAGATCAACAACAACCTGCTGTTCGGCAACACTAGCACCTCGTCTATCGGGGTCTCTTTCGAAGGAAAGGCGACACAGTGCAACAACAACACTTGCGTAGGCTTCGGGTATGGCCTGCGCTTCGGCGTCAACACTTGGGGCTCATCCGATTATCTTACAATGACCGGCAATGTTGTTCATTCCAACTACCGCACCGGCTTCCATTTCAGCGGGGGCCGCAATCGCGGCCTGAAGCTTTCGGGAGGCGCGGCTTACCGGAATGGAGACGTCAGCACCAGCAGTCTTGCTGCGTCGAACATCTATTTCGAAAGTCAGCCGAACCAAGTCTGGCTGCACAATATCGACATCTGGGACGGCAATGTCGCGAACATCTCGATCTTCAACGAATCATATGCAGCCGATGTCCTGATCGATAGCTGCAATCTGGAGCGGGTCTCCGGCGCCAATATGCTCTACAACATCGCCTTCAATGACCCGCTGATCGAGACCGGCATTCGCCTGGTGAAGTGCAACATGGACGGCTCCAGCGGCATCGCGAGCCGCACGGCGCCCTCCACAAACCATTTTGGCTCCGGCTCCGGCGCCACCAATCATGGCCTCCTGCAGGTGGCGCTTGACTATTGCAAGACCGGATCGCTTGCTCTGGCGCACGCCAACACGCTGGCCTATCTCGGCAACAGCTCCTATATTCGCTCCTCGCACGACAACTCCACGGCCGTACACCGCACCATCTCGCGCTATGGCACGGCGCAGAGGAACACGTCGGTCTACAACACCGCCTCTCCGTCGCAGGAACTCATGCCCGCATCAGCATCGCTGAAGCTCGAAGGCTCGGTGGCTCAACTTCCCGTCGACAGCGGGGAGGCGATCAATGTCCAGGTCGCGGTGCGCAAGACCAGCTCCTACAACGGCAATGCGCCGCGGCTCATCCTGCGCCGCAACGATGCGCTCGGCGTCAGCAGCGACACAGTGCTCGATACGATGAGCGTCGGGGCGGACACCTGGGAGGTTTTGACGGGAACGACGCCGACTGCATCCGCCGACGGCGTCTTTGAAGTGTTCGTAGACTGCGATGGAACCGCCGGCTCGATTTATCTCGACGACATGGCGAGGACGGCATGACAATGAAATATTGGGCCAATGGCGCGCCGTTGCTTCAGCCGGACCCGAACGGCGATGGCGGCATGAAATATTGGGCAAGCGGCGCGCCGCTGCCCCTGCCGACCGGCTCAAGTCCGGTGACGACCTTCCTGGAGATCGGCCCGGCCTCGGTCTCCCACTATGAGAACAGCGGATCGCCAACGACTTTCACCTATATCGTCACCCGCTCGGGCGATGTCTCCGGCGAGACAACGATCGATTGGGAAGTTCAGCCCGCATCGACCGATCCAGCCGACGAATACGACTTCGTCGGCGCAGTGTTTCCCTCCGGCTCGCTCACATTCCTGGCTGGCGAGACCCAGAAGACAATCGAGATCGACGTCGAGGACGATGACGATCTGGAGCCGGACGAGAATTTCATCGTCGCTCTGTCAAACGTCGTCGGCGGGGCCATCATCAACGGCTCGGCCTCGGGGGTGATCTACAACGACGACGCCCCGCCTGCGGTGCGCCGCCGCAACGCCATGACAATTGTGTGCTAGCGTGAGCGGCCTGCCTCGCCTCGACGGACAAACCGTAGCGATCATTGGCGGGGGCCTCTCCTTGCGCGATTACGACATGGAGCGTGTGCGCCGCACGGGCTGGCCGGTCCTGGCCGTAAATAACGCCTGGAAGCTCGCGCCGTGGGCCGTGGCGTGCTTCTTCGCCGACAGCCGGTACTGGAAGCGCCTGCGCGAAGTCGTGCTCCAGAGCTATGCAGGGCCTCTGGTGACGACGACGCCGGATCGTCTCGCCGTGGCGCACCCGAGGTTAATCCATATGCACCGCGACCAGACGGCCGACCTCGCAACCGAGCCCGGCGTGCTCGCTGGGCTCGACAGCGGCACGATGACGGTCAATCTCGCCTTCCATATGGGGGCCAAGCGGATCGTGCTGTTTGGCTTCGACATGACGTTCGAGCAGGGCGGCTCGTCACATTGGCACACCGGAATGGCGGACATCGACCATATCTGGCCGGCCAAAGCCGAGCGTTACCAAAACCAGTTCGCGCCCAAGCTCATCGCGATGATCGAGACGCTAAAGACGCACGGCGTCAGCGTGGAGCGCGCGACCGAACCTGGCGTGCCAAATGCGCCGTACATTCCGCTGGACTTGTCAGCTTAAACGCAACATCGTGGGTGGACACCCAAGAGGTTCTTGATGCTTCGTGACGCGAAAACCTTTTTCGACGCCATTCGCGGCAACCCGTTCAATGGACGCCTTAAGGCGCTCCAGGTCCGCGGCGTCAACCAGATTCTGGACGCCTGGTTCAAGCGTTTCGCCAATGGCGGCGATCCGCGGCATCTGGCCTACATCCTCGCAACCGCCTTCCACGAGACCGGCGGCAGGATGCAGCCGGTGCGCGAGACCTTTGCCGAGAACGATGAAGCCGCGCGCCGCGGCGTCGCCAAGCGCGCCTACGGCAAGGCCGATGCGGAGACCGGCCAGGTCTATTATGGCCGCGGCCTGGTTCAGATCACCTGGCGTTACAATTACGAGACGTTCGGCAAGCTGGTCGACCGCGACCTCATCCATGATCCCGATCTTGCCCTTGATCCCGAGATCGCCGTCGCGGCGCTGATCGATGGCGCGCTCGCCGGCATCTACACCGGCAAGAAGCTTGCCGATTATTTCAACGAGCGCGAGAGCGATCCGGTGCAGGCCCGCCGCATCATCAACCGGCTCGACTGCGCCAGCCAGATTTCGGTCTACCACTTCGCCTTCCTCGAAGCCCTGCGGCTCGGGGGCATGGCCGTCGAGCCAGCCAAAAAACCCTAAGAGGCAGACATGCTGAACAAACTCAAGAGCTACTGGACCAAGCTTACCGCGCCCCAGCGTGTGCAAGCCCTGATCGAGCGTCTCAACCAGCCCTCTACGCGCCGGGGGTTCGCCGCCATGCTTGCCGTGATCGGCATGAACATCGCCGACGAGAGGCTCGATCTTTACTTCGAGGCTGTGATCTTCGCTCTTGCCCTCCTCGCCATGGCGGCGGACGAACCCAAGCTCAAGGACTAGCAAGATGCTCTTCGGGCTCGACAGGCTTCCGCTTGCGGTCATTGCCGGCCTCGCGCTGGTCGTTGTGCTCGCCGTTTGGCGCTATGTCGGCGGCCGGGCGGCCGGCATGGTCGGCGCCGCCGCGGCGCTGCTCGCGATCTTCGCCATGGGCCGCAAGGCCGAACGGCAAGACCGCGATCTCGAAGAGGCGAACGGCTCGCTCTCGTCGATCCGGCGCGCCGAAGAGGCGCGCCGCAGGGCGAGGCGGGACAACTCCAGCTCGGAGGCCCTGAAACATGATGACGGGTTTAAGCGTGTCGATCCTCCTGTGGCGCCTGCACCCCTTTCCCGCATCGACCCGCCGCTCTCTCCACCCGCCCTAGCCAACGGACACGATCCCCTGCGCGCTAACGACGGCTTCAAGCGTCAGAATTAGGAGCCCGATATGTATCGCACCTGCTTTGCCGTCGTCGCGCTCCTCACCGCCGCCTGCGTGCATGCCCGGCCGCAGGCGGTCGCCAGCTTCTGCGATATCGCCAAGCCGATCTACTGGTCCGATCAGGACACCGACGAGACGATTCAGCAGGCCAAAGAGCACAACGCCGTTGGCAAAGACCAGTGCGGATGGAGGTAGCCATGACCGATCTTGCCAAGCCCCAAGACCTCTTGAAGCACATCGCCGCGGGGGTGCAGGTCGTGATCTGCGCCCTGGCCGTCTGGGTCGCAACCACGCTCCAGGACACGCAGGTCAAGCTCGCCGAGGTTGCGGCCTCCCTCAAGGCCGTACAGGAACAAGTCGTGACGCGGATGCAGGATGACATCAAGGCGCTTGACGAGCGCGTGCGCGACCTGGAGAAGCCGCAGCCATGATACTCGGGCTCGTCCTCTACTTCACGTCGGCAGGCGACCTTGTCCTTACCGAAGGCCGTTTTCGCGACGCCCAGACCTGTTCGAGCGTGGTCGAAGGGGAAGTGCGCCGGCTTCAGGCGCTCCAGAAGATCGCCGCCTTCGGGCAGTGTTTCGATGTCGGCCTCGGCCTGCCGGTTTCGGCCGGCATAAATGGCGCTAAGCCGCTTTAGCTCGTCGAATCGATGAAGACCTGCGGTCGGCTGCCAGGCAGAGTGCGCCTCGTTTTGAGGGACCTGCTGTGGCCGACGATCTGGATGCCGAACTTGCTTCCGCCGCGCGCTTGCTGAAACGCATGCCCCGCCGCCGGCGGCGGATATTCCGCATGCATTTGATGCAAACGCCTTATTCGGAGATCGCCATCCGGCTGGGCTTGCCGCTGGAAACCGTGAGGTCCGAGCTAGTGCGCGCATTCGAGACATGCGCCGCCCATCCGATGAAGGCCCGGAAAAATTCCCGCTCGGGAAAGCCGTGAGGAGGATCGCCAGCAAAAGCTGGATCAGTCGTCACGAAAGTTCCCGAGCGGGAAAGTTTATCCTGCGCAGCGGGAGGCCGCAGGATACTGCGCCATGCTACACAGCGAGCATGTTAAGACCGAAAGCGAACATCACGATGCACAGCGATGCGCTGACGGCCAGCAGAGCTTCCAGCGCAGGCCGGCGCTTGGAGCGCGCTGCAAGGGCGCTCAGCTCTTGATCCGGGACCTCGGATTTCGCGACCTGAACTGGCAGCGACCTATTCATCTCTAACCTCCTCAGCCGGCTTGGGCGGCGTCATGATCTGTCCCGTCTTCCGGTTGAGGTAGAGCTGGGCTCTTGCCTCGCCGACGAGGAAGAGCGGCTCGAAGCCCTCGACCTCTTCATAGATGAGAGGCGGCTCGCCGCCGCGAAAGACCTGAACCGTCCTCATCTGCGCAGCTTGTCGGCAAGCACAAAAAGATAGCCTGCCGTGTAGCCCGCCGACTTCTTGGTGATGGCGTCACGAACCTGCTGCATGAACAGCGGAGTGTTACCCGAGCCTTGCAGCCCGACGATGTGATTTTTCGCATCGCGTAAACCTTGGGAGTTTTCCTCCTGCCAGTTGCCGCCTGAAGAATCGGCGCCTTTCATCAAACCCCATACATTATCGTTGTCGTCCATTACCATCTCCCTTGATGGCGTTCACACTAGCAGCAAGGTCTTAAGGAAACGCGCGATCACGCTAACCGAAGTTCGAGAATGCGGTTAATGAATTGGCCACGCAACGTATCCGGGTTTTCGGGCTGCAGGTCTTGATCGTGGACGAAAGAAATCGGCGCCAGCGCGCGCCACCATTTCTCATCATCCGGCAGATTCGCATTGCCGAACACGTCCATCTCGTTGCGGCAGATGCGCTGATCCCATTCATGGCAGATGTCGGGCATCTCGGGCGTCAAATTGTAGCGCTCCGCCAACGTCGAGAGGATGCGCGCATCGAGCGCTGTGATGAGCGGCATGCCGCGCTTGAACGGGCTCACAATGTCGTTGGTTATGTACTCAGGCCAATCATGGATGAAGAACCAGACGATCTCGTTGCGGCCCATGCCCGCCCGTTCGGCGGCGTAGGAGAGGGCAAGACAATGCTGGGCGACCGAATATGCGTAGCGCGAGTGGCCGACATAGCGGTTGATGTGCGGCAGGGCGAGGGCGACGTCGTTGACGTTGATCGCATTCGGATCGAACAGGTCAGCATCGAGATAGATGCGCCTGCCGCCATAGGTCTGCATGTATTTCCACGTGACCGGCGTTCGCTCGCTCATAGGATCGCCTCGGCTTCGCGACGATTTTTTGTTGCAGAAAAGCTGACAACGCCAACGAACCGATAAGCCTCCTTCATAGCGGGACCGCCATACCCAGAACGACGCCGGCAAACGCCCATGCCCCGTACCACAGCACCGGATGGGCCGAGAGCGTGAAGGCGACCAACGGGCTGTGGCCGACACTGCGATAGAAGCTGTAAGGGTAAGGCTCGCGCATCACGGCATCTCCCAACTCGTGATAATCTCACCTTCGAGGTTTGCGAGGATCGCGCTGGGGTTCTGCTTGCCTTCCTTGCGCAGAGCGTCGAGATGCTGACCGACCCAATGCTTCAGCATCGGCTCTTCCCAGACCTCATGCATGGCCCACACTGGACGGACGCGCAGCCCTTTTGTCGCTTCGTAGTAGGCTTCCCGGTTCGCCTTAAGCTGAGCGACGACAGCGGGAGGCGCCAGGACCAGCTTCGAGTGTCGAGCGGCCATCAGGCGCCCCCGCCATGAAATTTCACCCTGTCATACTTTGACAAGAAAAAGATGCTGACCGGACCACACAGAAACAAGGAACCGGTCGCACTGCGGTGAAAAGTAAACCAGGTGCTGATTGGGTGTTCTGAGAAACGTGGCCAGGCCTTCACGCGAACAGGCCCCCAACGAAAAATGTAGAAGGGAGAGCGCGGCATCAGATTTCACCGAGCGCATGAAGATAGACGTCCAGAATGGCCTGCTGCTCCTCGCGCTGCTTACGGTCTTGGCGGCGCAGACGGATCGCGGCCTTGAGCGCCTTGGCGTCGTAGCCCATCGCCTTGGCTTCCGCATAGGCGTCCTTGATGTGGAGCCCGGCCTCCCTTTTTTCCTCTTCCAGCTTTTCGATCTTGGCGACCGTCTGGCGCAGTTTTTCGCGGGCCGCCTTGGTGAGGCTGGCTGCCGGCGCATCGAGCATCTCTTCGGATGTGCGTGAGTTACGGGTCATGACTTTCTCCCTATTTCCCGAATTGGCATCAATTTGGCGCTTACGAGGTAGTGCGCAGGAACACCCGCTCCTCGGCCCGGCCCTTAGCAGACTTGAAGCTTCCGAGCCGTTCAAAAGGGAGCCAAGTGGCGCCCGGCCCCTCACAGACGATTACTTGCCCATGAAGCCGAAGACACCATGACGCCAAGGCTTCAAATTCATTAAACCTGACGCGATAGTAGCGCCCTTTGTCGCCGTAGGGCGGGTCGATGAACCATGTGGCTTCAGTCTGCTGCGCAGCCTCGAAGGAAGCGTTGACGACGCTCCAGCCCGCCAGCATCGGGAGCTGCCGAGTGATGCGCTCCTTGGCCTTGAGCCCCCATGTAAGTTGGGCGCGATCAGTGCGGGCTGAAAACGCGGTGCGACTTTTTTTCGGCTGCGCGCTGCCGCGGTTCAACCAGAAGCCGATGAGCCACTTGGCTTCTTGCGGTAGGTCGTAATCCTCAACGCTATCGCCAACGTTCGGAAGATCGGGAAGCGCCATGATCTCGGCGGGCGAGACGCGCAGTAGATAAGACCACACCCCCGCTATGACAGGATCGGCGTCGTAAAGTCGGACGCGCGGGCAGCTATGGAAGGTTGCGTATCCTGCACTGCCCGCGAAGGGCTCCACAACCAAGGCGCATGATGGAGCGGGGTAGTGGCGCGCGATGTTCCAATTGGAGCCGTAATATGGAAAGAAGGGACGCAATTCAGAGGTCTCCAAACTTTGAGGCGGTGAATGTCAACAGGATGGACATCGGTCTCGCCTTCACGCCGCCGGCTTCGCCGGCGCCGTCATCTGCGCGCGCCACTGCCGGTTCCAGATCGTGACCATCTGCCGCTTACCGTTGCGGTGGACGATGATGTGTGAGTGCGACCAGCCGCTCGGGCTGTCGGATGCGTACTCCATGTCGAGCCGGCCGGTGACGCCGGCCTGCCAGGCGCCGTTGAAAATGCCGGCCTCATGGGAATGGCCGATGCAGACGCGCCGGCCGAGCTTCGCGAGGTTGCGGATATTGCCGCGCGCGCCGCGCGGACCTTTATCGCCATGCAGCCCCATCTCCAGGCCGCCGCCGCGCGCCTTGAGGATGATGCACTTCCTGCGGCGCGACAGCCATTCAACGCCGGGCGCGGGATTGATCTTCTCGACGGCCCTGCGCAGCGGATCGAAATCGTTGTCGTTGGCCGCGATGGCGCGATACCAGTCGGCATTGAGATCGTGGAAGATGATAGCGTTCTGCGGATCGCGCAGCACCGTTCCTTCCTTGAGCCATTTGCCGAGATGCTCGTTATGGTTCGAGGGCACGACGCGCGAGCGGCACCAGGGACGCTGGGACTTCTTGAGGAACTCGCCGACGTCGAACACTTCCTTCGAGACGCTGTCGCGCCCGTGCTTCCAGAGCTTGAAGGCCACGTGCGGGTCTTTGAGATTGTGGTGCGAGCGCGATTCGAAGTCGATGAGATCGTGAAAGAATTGCTGGCGTGGCCGCAGCACGTCGATCATGCCGTCCTTGCCCCAGCAGAGATCGAACATCCACTGCTCAAGCTGGGCGACGTGAATGTCGCCCCATTGGACCGCCTCGACGCCGTCGTGCTTTTCGGCCGCGCCGTCCGGCCGATAGATCGTCTCCAGGTCGTAGATGACGCCCTTGTTGTCGGCGATGAGCTGGCGCACCCACCAATTGCCCTCGCTGTCGACCTCCACTAGCAGGCCGCCGAAGACGTGATCGAACTCGGCCTTCTGTCCGGCCTTGCGCTGGATGTAGTTCATGAGCCCGACCGTGCCCGTGGTGTACTGGAACTTGGTCGGGTCTTCCTGGATGGTCGCGATGGACTTCATCTGGAGCTTGGCGTGCGGGAAGATGCCCGAGGCGCGGCCGTTATAATTGTCCATGCCGGAGAGCGGCTCGACCGCAGTGGGCCAGTTCTGGGTGTGGCCGTTCCACATCAGGCCCGGCGCAAGCTGCACCAGCTCGTCGCAGATATAGGGCTCGACGTCCGGCGCCCACCATTGCGCCCGCTCCTGCTTTTCCGTGCCGCGCTTCTCGGAGCCTTGCGCCTTCTGCACATAGGAGAACGAGCCGACCATCAGCTCGGCGTCCAGGCGCTCGGCGATGTTGAGCAGAGTGGGCCAGCAGGGATGGAGATAGGTATTGTTCTGAAGCGAGGTCAGCACATAGCGCGCGATCTGGCCCGGCTTGGGGACTGGGCGCACCACGGGCGGCCGCTCGGTCAGCGCGCCGTTGGCGAGCTTGGGCTGCAGCTCTGCCGCGGCAAGACGGGTTTGCAGCGTCTGACGCGGGATGCCAAGACGGCGCGCGGCGGCAGCCTCGCTTCCGCGCTCGATCTCCATCGCCTTGACTGCATCGCGGATGTCGGCCGGATCGACGCGACCTGGCCGCTTGAGGTTGTGGGGATAGGACGGCACTGCATCCTTGCCCCAGCGCTGCCTGGCGATCTTAATGCGCTCAGCAACGCCGTTGAACGTCAACCCAAGCTCATCGCCGGCTTTCGTCCGGTCGCCATTGTGGCGCTTGATCGCGGCGATGGTCGCCTTAAGCGCTTTGTCGGTGAGGCGGGGAGCGGCCATCTCACGCGGCCTTCTTGACGACGCCAATGAAATAGTAGGTCGGCTGGCCCTCGGCCTTGTCCTTTTCGAAGATCACGCCTTCGACCGGCGCAAGCATGGTGGGGAGAAGCTCGCCGTCGTCCGGCAGGTCGTGAACGCCCTTGCCTGTGATGTGCATCCACATGATCGCCAGGGCGTTCCAGGCGACGTGCGCAAGATGGTGACAGCCGGTCTCCCGGTCATACCATTCGCCGCGCAGCACGTGGTTCAAATGGCGCAGCAGGCAGCCGACGCATTCGCGCATCGACAGGCCCTTCTTCCAGTTGTCGTCGGCGTATTTGCGCGCGCCTTGGCTGAAGACCTGAGCCAGAGCAATGGTCCAGGAATGAGGCACAAGTTCCAGTTTCAGCTTGCCCTTGTTGAAGCGGTCGCCCAGCTTTGCGGCCGAGGGTTTCTTGTCAGACATGAGACGCGCTCCTTGTTGCGTTTAAGCTGACAATCTAGACAAGCGTTAGGTCGACGCCGGCATCGGCGAGCACTTTGCGCGCGGCGGGAAAGTCGTAGCTGTCAGGCTGGTAGTCATCATCCGGGGGCCGGGCGATCACGCGCGCGATACCTGCATTGCCGATTGCGTGAGCGCAGGAGAGGCAGGGAAACCAGTTGACCGCCAGAGCGGCTCCGCGCGTGGGCAGACCCCTGCGGGCGCATTCTTCGATGGCGATACGCTCGGCATGCCCGAGGGCGGTGAATTTCGGCTTGCGCTCCACGCCACGCGGGGTTGAGGCGTATTCGTGAACGCAGACGTCCGGGATATCATTGCTCGCCCAGATCACCGCCATGTTCATGTCGTGGGGCAGGATGGCGCATAGCGTGGTCGCATAGCCGCGGCGGCGCGCGTCGATGAACGCCGCAAGATCATCGAGCCAGTGAACGACGTTCACCGGCTGATACGGGACGATGCTGCGGTCGCAGGAAAAGGCGCAGCGGTTGCGGATGCGCTCGTCGATCACAGCAAGTCCCCCACATTGCGGCGCCGCGCCGGCTTGCCTATTGCGAGCGCATCGGCCGGCAGCATTTTGGGCCAGCCGTCGAACTCGTCGCTGTCGGTCAGCGCCTCGTCGCGGATGCCGGCGACGCCATAGAGAAAGACCGATCCTTTGAGGATTGGCAGCCCTTCGACATAGTCGGCGCGCTTTTCCTTTGCCGGCCGGCGCCAGCTCGACTGGCGAAAACCGCTCTCGCTCCCGTACTGGCCGTAAAAGCCGTTATGCTCATAGACGATCCGCATCACTAGGCCTCTATCAATAAGGGCGGGCGTTCAAACGATGGATGTTCGCCTCGCGCAGCGCTGCTTCCTTCGCCTGGCGAATCTTCTCAACGTAACCGCGCGGGGCGCCGTTGCGAAGATTGGAGCGCACGAAAAAGCGCTTGGAGCCGGGAAAAGTCTCGACTGCGCGAGCGTTGATTTTATAGCCCTTGGCGGCCCAGAACGCGTTAATGGCCTCGCACCGCTTGTCGACGACATGCTTGCGGTCGCCGGCCTGGTCCGAGCGCTCGCGCGCCTCGGCGAGCATCTTGGCGCGCTGAAGCTTGGCGGTGTTGGCGGACTTGCGGATATAGGTCACCGGTTATCTCCGTCGCCGCCCATCACGCCCCGCTCGTGCCGGTCGCAAGTCTTGTCGATGTTGATCTGGGCGACTTCGGCCAGGGTGCTGTCGAGCATCTCGGCGAGGCGGGCGATGTACCAAAGCCCATCGCCCAGCTCTTTCAGAAGCGCCGCGCGGCGCTCGGGCGCAAAGCGCAGTACGCTCAACCGTTCGATCAAGTTGAGCGTGTCGGGATCATCGCGCAGCGACTTGCCGAGATGCTCGTTGAACTCGCCGGCTTCGCCTGCGTACTTGGTCGCAAGATGGAAGAAGCCCATGACGGCCGAACCTTTAAGGCGGCTGTTCTTCCAGCTTACGTTGGATAGGTCAGCGTAGGCCTCGAAGGTAAGCGGGGCGGGACTGATGCCGGCGATCATGCGCGCCTCCGTTTGTCGAACTCCTTGGCGAGCCGTCGCTCTTGCGCCTTCCGGACTTTGCGGCTGGCGCTCTTATTGACCGCGTTGATTGTCTTGCTGATCCGCGCCGGGGGTTGCACGTTGGGAGCGTTCTTGCTCTCATGGCCTTTGGCGAGACCTGAGAAGGTCCGCCGCGCGTTGCGCGCGTCCGCAGCCTGAAAGGCTTGGGCGAACGCCGGCGGGACCTGCTGCCCGTCGTTATAACGGGCGCGCATCGCCTGGCGGAAGCGATATTGCGCCGTTGTCGTGTCGCGATCCGACCAAGGACGGTCTTTGCGCGGCGTCGGCGGCAGACGTTTTCCGCTATGTTTGGAAAGTTCAGCGGCGAAGCTGGCAACCTCCTCAAGGCTGAGTGCTGCTGGGGTCTGCAAGATCAAGTCTCCCTCGACTTAGGCGCAGGTTAGTTGCGTATAAGCTGACAAATCAAGCGCGCGCCCGCAACATTCGTCATCGACAAGTCCTTCGGATCGTCGATAGCCTCAAACGAACTGACCAGATTTGGCACAGGCGCCATGAACCGCCGCATCAGATCGCCGAACCCTTCGAGCGCGGCGCGATTACGGATCACGATGACCTTGAGCTGCTCCCTGGTCTGCATAGCGAGAGCATTTCAAGGACCATGCCAGGTCACAGCAGATCGCGGTCATCCTTATCCTCATTCATCCCCTCGGCCGCGCACAGAGACAACAGCCAGTCGGACGTCGCTGGAGCGATGCACTGCTTGAGCGCACGCTCCAGTATCGTCGCGGCCTTGGCCGGATTAGCTTTGAGCCAACGCACGGCGTCGGTCTCTTTTGCGATCCGCTGCTTGGTCACGTTGCTAATCCTCGAACATGCGCGCCAACTTCTTCGCGGTCTCCGCTACGGACGGCGCCCGCACGCGCTCGACATCCTGCTCAGCCCGTTTCACAGTACTCGTCCGTGCGGCAGCCTGGATCGTTCCGAGGACAGACAGCTCGCCAAAAAGACGTCGCCTGACAGCGCGCGGCACATCGTTGGCATGCTTCACGCCGCCCTCGATGGACTTAATCGCACGACGCGCCTTCGATCTTATAGAGGAACGAGCACGTTCAGCTACGACAGGCAGATTTTCGGTCGGCAAGCGTTTATACCCGACGCGGTAGACGCTCTCGAAAACAAGGCCGTACTCTTCGGTCGCCTCGCTCCGCGCGGCTTGGAGCACGTGACGCTTGGCGTTTATGTCGCCCCCAAGCACTTCGCTGATCGTCTTAAGAGTCAGAACTCCGCCAATTGGGGTGTTCTTCATTGCTTCGATCAGCTCGGCGCGCGCCTTGATGTTCTCGGCGCTGGCTGTGTAGTTCATTGTAGTTCCTTTCGTGTCGCTTCAGATCACTTCGGCCCGACTCGCATCCGGTAGGTTCGTTTCCCGTCGCTTCGCCTCAAATAGGGGCAAGTCGCCTAGTCTCGTTTCAATTCGGTTCGGGGAATTTCATGCGGCCAATTTGCGGTTGTCGGTCCACTTCATCCGCTCGATATGGAAACGGCCATTCATGCCGCCGTTCTGCGGACGGAAACGGCCGAGGCCGTTGAACAAACCTGCCAGCTCCACCATTTCGCGGAACACATCCTCGGTGATGATCGGATCGAGGATCAAAATCTCGAACGTCGTCGACCATTCCGAAATGATGGGGAAGCGTCTCGGAACGCGTTTGCCCGACCCGCGAACGCCGTCAGCGTTCGCGCTGATGTCGATAGGGCCGAAGTCTTCGGGCTTCACACCAAGATCGAGATCGGACATGACCATGATTCCGGCTTGGAATTTGGCTGTCCAGGTCGCTTTCCCTTGGCCCGGTATCTGGCGCTTTGAATACTTCGCGGCCGAGACCAACGCCTGATGGAACGCAAACGCAGGGATCAGGACATTGCCGTTGGCGCCGACTGTCAGCTTTGAACGCCAGGTTCTTTTGTCGTAGTCGTCCTTCCCCTCGCCTTCGAGATGGGGCTCGTCATGCTGACGACTCGCCGAATACGGAGAGTCACCTTTGATCGTGAGGATCACATTGGTCAGTTTCATATGTAGTTCCTTTCTGCGGTTTAAGATCGGTTCAGATCGGTTTGGGTCAGATCGACTCGCTTCGCCTCGCGGCGGGTCGAATCGGTTCGTTTAGACTCGCTTCGCCTCACATCGGATCGGTTCGCCGCGGATCGATTCGGCTCGAAATTAGGCAGTGGCTTGCGCGACGAGCCGGCGGATGAAGGCGCCGACAGGTTCGAGAAAGTCGCCGAGACTGCTGAAGATCACCCCGAACCCGACAGCCAGAACCGCGGCGCCGATGATGATGGTGAGGCCCTTCTGCGGGGTCCATTCGTATTCGATCTTCTCCCCTTGCCTGTTGTGGATCAGCGGCATGCGCATCCCGATGACGAAGGCGATGAGGCCGGCGAGGAAAAGGATCGAGCCGGCGACAAGACCCGATGCGGCGTCCGCCCAGATGCTGCGGGCGCCGTGCTGAAGCGCGAACCTGCCGGCCTCGCCTAGATCATTCAGCACTTTCGCGATGAGGTCGGACTCCATAGTCACGTCTCCTTCTGTTTGCGCCGCAGATCGCGGAGCTTCTGGTTGCGCTTGTGGGTGACGAGCTGCATGTGAGCGTCTTCCAAGCAGTCGCGCTGGCAGCATTTCTGGTCGAGCTGCTTGCGCGGCGGTATCGGACCGTGGTCGACGATCCAGCTTGCGATGTGGACGGCGACCGTGCCGCCATCGAGGTTCATGCGGCCGTAGGAATGCCCTCGTCCGTTGCGGCCGCGGCCGGGCTTGCCGCTGTTGGGACCTGTCCAGATTTTGCAGAGGCTGGGCTCGCCATTGTGATCGACATAGCCGCGATCCTGGCGCACGCAGCGGGCGTTGATCTTGTCGCGTATAAGCTGACGTCGCGAACACGGGTTTACCGGCAGAACCGCAGTCTGCCGGTAATCCTGAGGAAACACCGCATGCCCGGAAATGGCGCCCAGCATCGGAAACACACGATCCGGAACGTGATCGACCAGCAGTCTGCGGGGATCGAGCATCACCCATTCCTCCAGATCGAGGGACAGCGCCAGGCGCCGCCGGTGCGGCGATCTGCGAGCTGGCGGCACAGCCAGGCGCGCTGGTGCTTTGGAACGTCGCTTAGGGTCTTGACCCCGACCCGGCGCAGGAGCTGGTCGAGCCAGGCCCATTCGCCGGTGAGAAACACGACGCCGCGGCGACGGGTGTCTTCGACATGGAGGTCGAAGCAAATCTGGATGTCGCGCAGCGCGATCAACTCTGTCTCCGGCGTGTCGAGAATGCGCAACAGGCGCTGGGCCAGGCGGGCGCCCGGCGGCAATTGGGTCTGGCTTTTCCTCTTGGGCGCGTTGCTCATGATGTTGCGTTTTAGCTGACAACCGGTTGAAGCGGGGTTTCTTCCGGCAGTGAAATTTGCCGTGCAGTTGACATGCCAAGGACCGGATCGTACAGCGCCAGCGGATAATCGGCCGGCGCGAACAGCGGTTTGGCCTCAGGCGCTTTTGCAAAGCTCCCGCTATCCAAATACGCGCCTTTGTAAACCAGGCCGTCGCTGTCCTGAATTGCAACATCCGGCAGGCGGCATAGATCGCCGCGGGCGGTGATCACCACATGGCGGGTGAAGCCGACATAGATGTTTGCGATCTCCGCCATGACATGTCGCCGCGGTCTTTAAGGGCCTCGATGTGAGTGTCGGCGAACATAATCGCTTCGTCCAGCGAATATCCCCTTGCGACGAAGCTCTGAACCAGGCCGCGCCAGAACATGAAGTCTACGCCGGGAATGCGACTCATCGGCAGGATCATACCTTCGGACACTACCGAAAATTGATGACGGCTTTGCCGCCAATCGCTCACGGCGCATCATCCGTATCCTGCCAGCGCCAATACAACGCGGCGTCGCCGCCATCTGGCTTGGTGACGGCGATCTTGTTGTACGGGCCAAGCGTCGGGACATCGGAGAAGCCGGTAAAGTCGATCGTTAGCTGATCGCGCAGCTCGTCAAGCGTGGCGAATGATCCGTAATAGCGCGGCGTCTGGTTAAAGGGCGGCGGATCGAGCGGGTTGATCTGCCACACGACGTGGATGATCTTCATTCCTGGTTCAGACCTTCCCGCGCGCGCACAGCCCCGACCACATCTCTGTGACCCTGTTCGGCCTCTTCCCAGTCCAGGTAGTTGTGCTGCTCTATCGCCTCGTTATTCAGGAACACGATGGTTTCAAAGTTAAGCCAAACCGGTTCCCCGTTTCGGCGGCCCTGAACCGGAGCGAGCAGGAAGACGGTCGACACAACAAGGCCTCGCCCGAGTTGTGTGCGTGCGACGCCGCGATCAGGAACGGCAAGCATCCATTGGAGCCAGTCCTGATCATCGCATTCAACAACCTGCTTGCCTTTGAGCTTGAAGCGAGGAATGCCGGATGGTTGGGTCAGCGTCACAATGAAACCCGGCACCTTATGTTCGCTGCGACAAGCTTTGGCGTGAGCCAGGCCGGCGCCGAGATCGTCTCGCCCATGCCATCGCCCCCGCAGATCACCAGGCGGCCGGCGATGGGCTGCGGGTAATTCGCCAGCACAGTCATGAACAAGGGCGGCTCGCGCAGCGCGCCTTTACCGTCGCAGTAGATGTCGACTTCATCATGCTCGTGCCCGGCCGGGGCATTCCAGTCTGCCCCGCAGGTTCGGACGATGTCAAAAGTGTCGACCTGGTGGATGCCGCTGAGGATCGGATAGAAATCTGTGTAGTGCTCGCCCATGCGCGACTCGCAGACATGCTCGCCGATGAGGGCTCGCACCGGCGTTACGATGATTATGCGGCGCGGAAGACTGCGGTATCTGATCTGGCCGATAAGGACCCGGCGCAAATCATCCAGGCTCTTATTCCTGTATCGGGCCTCAGCCGCTAAAGCCAAGCGCATCAATTTATCCGCCACGACCTTCATAGCTTCACACCCAGTCTCTCCCACATGAATTTCAGCAGCAGCTCGTCGGTCTCGATGGCGGCTTGCTCGAACTCGTTCGGCGTCACCAGCTTTGTCGCCTGATCAACTGTGTGCGTCGCCAGAAAGTCGGCCTCGGTCCAGCTTTTCGACATCACGCGCGCTAGGCGGTGCCACACGATGGCGCCACAGTGTGGGCACGTCTCCTTCTCATAGACCGGCGTGCGCTCCGGCATCAAGGCGACGAAGGGCTGGTTGCAGCAGGGATAATCGCCGTAGATCATGGTTCGGATTCAATCTTGTCCAAAGCATTCTGGAAAGCGTCGGCCGCGGCGTCAAATTTTTGCGCTTCAAGCCAGGCTTCGCGCATTTCATGCTCCAGTTTCCCGGCGCGGTCGCGAAGGTCTTTAGCTCGTGCGCGACGCCAATAGATCGCGTACTTTAACGTTTTTTCCGGAGTATCCTGAATATAGTCCGCATCGTCCGGCGCTTTACTCATATGCTTTTCTTTGTCCGGCAGGGGAAGCGCAGCTCGTCCTGCGAGCAGTGCCCGCACTTGCCGAGCATCAGTTCGTGCGATGTGTGCACCCGCCCCGGCGGATAGGCGCGGTCGAGCATCGATGCGAGATTGCCGGCGATCATCATCAGCTCCAGCGGCGTCAAGCGGAACAGGGGCGACATGATCCCAAGCCGCGTCGCCGTGAAGCTGAAAGGCAGCCTTGCCTCGTCCTCGGGATAAAAGCGCGTCTCCACGACGCAGCTTTCGCCATGCTCGTTGAGGAACCGGTCTGTGCGGGCCAGCGGCCCGCGCTCGCGCAGCATGCTAAGAACGTTGTCGACGCTAAGAGCGCTCATAGGCTTCTCCAAAGTTTCTGTTTGAGGCCCACGCATCGCTTTCCGCCCGTCTTCTTATGGTGTTGAACGCTACGCACGCTTACGCTCGGCAAATTCCCGTCGAAGCCGGGTCACACTGCGCCCGATGCGGCGGACCGGAGCGACATCAGTCGGCGGCTTGATCAGGGCCAGGCTTCGGGTGAGGGCGCCAAGCTCGACGGCAAGCTGCTCGAACAGCTTGTCGATCTGTTCTTCCGTCGGCGACAGATCGTAGACGTCATTCATGATGCGCGGCTTCTGTGCTCTTTGGTGCGCGCCTCGCAGAATTCCGCGATCTCGCGCAAACACGTCTTCTCAAACGCACAGCCCGCCTGAGGGAAGAAAGAATACTGACGCCAAGACCCGAACCATTTGACGTCGCCGAGATGCAACCCGCCGCCTTGTCGCGTAAGCACGGCCCAAGTCATTGTCTTCTTCTGGGCGATTTTGGCGCGCTGGGCAAAGCAAATATAAGTGCCGAGCCGGTCGTCGGGGTCACTGCCTATCGGGGTCAACATCCAGCCTTATCTCCGGAACCCATGAGCCCAAGCTCCAATCATAAAAGCGCCGCGCGCCGTCGGCATAGACCAGCTCGGCGACACACGTGCCGTAGCTGTGCATCCAATCCTCTTTCACTGTGACGCCGCCCCATCCGCTGACGCGAGGCAGATATTCAAAGCCTTGCTCGATGGGCTCCAGCTCTTTGACCTCTTCGACGCCGGCCAGCGACAGGACGAACGTGAATGCCCCCATCATGCCCGGCGCAATCTTGATCTCTTTCAGCACCGGCTCGTTTTCCTTGAGCGCCTTTGCGGCTTTGGCCCAAGCCTCGCCGATGAGAGCGAACTGCGATGCATCGCCATGGTGGGGCTTGCGGATCATGCTGCGAGAATACCCCCGATCTCTTTGCGCCAATCGATCTCGAACTCGGCTTCCAGCTCGCTCTGTTCGCTGCGCATCACGGCCTCTATGCAGGCGAAGAAATAGGCGAGGGCAAGGGCGCCGCACCACTGCGCATATCGCCTCAGAAAGCGGACGCGCTCGACGGCCTTTACAAGATAGAGAAAGCGTTCCTCGCCCGACTGCATGCCCCAGACCTTGTCCGCGCCCCGAATCCAACCTTTTAGTTTGGCGCGGTTACCGAAACCTCAATTTTATTGTGGAGTTCCGAAGTGGGCGCAATCGGTTTTTGAAAATTGACTCGGGCGCGCCAAAGTGGGAATTGGCTCGTCAATCGTGGTTTTCCCTTAGGTGAGGCAAATTGACTCGGGCGCGCCAAAGTGGGCGGGAAAAATAATCCACAAGACGGCGCGCTCTGGGGCTTGCATCGAATCAAGGCTATCGGCATACATCGGCTTGCAGGCCCGTCCCCCCAACCCAGGGCCTGATGACTGGCAAAGCGCCGCTGAGACAGAAGGGGCGCCCGCACAGGCGCCCCTTCGAGTTTTCTGGGGCGAAGGGATCGCCCCCTGGACGCCCCCTGGACGCCGCCTGGACGCCGCCTGGACGCCGCCTGGACGCCGCCTGGACGCCGCCTGGACGCCGCCTGGACGCCGCGGCGATCCCGGCCAAATGGGAATCCGCTACCGTCCAATTGGGAATGCGATCCGCAGGTAAAGGGCTAGGCGCGCGCGCCAGCCGCCGGCAAGGCGGTTACGGCACCGCCCTTGGCCGAAACGCGCGCCAGCGGCCACGCCAGCCCCAGCAACGGGCAAAAGAAAACGGGCGCCGGGATGGTGCGGCGCCCGTCAAGTTTGGGTCGACGAGAGTCGGTCAGAGACCGACTAGCATCAACAGCAAGAATAACACCACGCCCCCCGCGGCGATCGCGGGAGCGTTCTGCACGATCACGGCGGCAATGGAAAAGATGACCGCGCCCAAGACGCCAAGCGAGATGGCAAAGCGCGCCAGCTCGCCAAGCGTGACGCGGGCGGACACATCTTTGTCGGTCCAGCCGCAAAGATAAGCTTCGGCCTGCGCCCGCGTAAAGAACGGCCCGGCCAAAGCTTCATCGCCCTGAACGATATGGAAGCCTTGAGCGTCCGACACGATGCGAAGCGACTCTCTCATGCGAGGTAGACCTTGCCGTCATCGCCCCGCATCACGTCGCGGTTCTCGAATTGCTTGCGCCAGCCGCATAACGCGCTCAACGCGTCGCGGTGCGGTTGCGGCCATTCGTCTTCCCAAAACCCGGCGCCGTGGCCGCAACGAGTCAGCCAAAAGTCATGGCCGCCCTGTTGCTCGATTCCGCCATCGCACGTCACTTCGGCAAAGGGCTCTGGATCGGACTCGAACGCGGCAAGCGCGGTGCGCCATTCGGGCGTCTTTTGGAAGGCTGCGCAGTCCGCGATTATTTCGGCCAGTGCATCGCCATCTAAATCACTAAAGCCGTAATCGCCCGGAAGCTCGGATATGCGGCCTTCGTGCACGTCTTCTTCTGAATGCGTCTCGCGAGTCGTGCTGGGCTCATTGTTCGTAAAAAAGATGCACTCAATGTAGGCGCGCGTGAAATCGTCGAGGTCGCTGAATGCGACTCCGTTCACGTCGCCTGCCGAGTCGAGGATGAATTGAGTCATGGTCTAGCGCTCCACAGTTTCAGAAACGCGCGCCTCTAGCGCGGCGATGGCTTGGACGACGTGCGGCATTGGGTTGAGTGAGCTAGCATCGCAAGACGAATGATATTCCGGCCCGCTAAGGCTGTATTCATCCGGAAGCGTTGCGGCTAAGGCAGCGCGCGGGGTTGCAAAAGGTCCGCGATCATCCGGGCCGCCATCCATCGCAACCCAATAAGCGCCGTTGGTGTCGCGATAAATGCCCTTGCCGCCGCTGTCGTGTATCCCTTCGTTTAGCTCATCAACCGACTCGCGATCATCGGCCACGGCCGAAGGATCGCCCAAGCGCACACGGTTTAGAAAATCGCGCCAGCCGTCATTGACGCGCGAGACGACATGAGCGCGGATCGAGTCGGGCAAGTCGCCGAATTGCAAGTCAACCGCGCGGCCTTGCTCGGCTTCCTCTTGCAAGTGCTGCACGTCGATACGTTCGCCCCATTGGCTGACGCCTAGGGGATGTGAAGGACAAGCCGACAGCGACAGATAATCGCCATCGCAGAATGCGACTGTGTATCTGTCCACAGTGGCGCCGCCATTGTCTTGAATACGGAAGATGTAGCCGCTAGCGGCCAGCTCTTTTTCAGAGTGAAAAAGTCGAAGGTCTTCAGACGTTGTCATTCGTGCGACTCCTTGGGAATCCAAGTCAAGAATTCTTCCGATAGCTTGCCCGCATCCGTGAACACAACGACGCAATCGTCGCCGCATTCTGCATACATCGGGTACGCGTCGCGTGCATTGAGTCCCGTGTAGCAGTGAAGCAATCGGCCTTTGTAAGTCACCGTGACGTTGCGCACGAAAATGGCGCCTGTATTCTCGTCTTGATCGATTAGGAAAGGCGCTTGCTCGCCCTCGTCATCAAACACCACGTGAAGGTTGCAGCGTAAGCCAGAAACCCCGCGCTCGGATTCGATGTATAGGGCGCCGAGACACTTCAAGAGTTTCGACTCGTTGAACAGGTCGCGCGGGATGACTCGAATATAGCTCATATGCATTGCTCCTATCAGACTTCCAACACTTCGCCGTTGCGCCAGCCGACATGTTCGGCAATCGCGGTCATGGCGTGCTTTATAGCTTCATCGCCGTAGCCATCGAAATGCGCCGCGAATTTCACGCCTGCCGAAGCGAAGGCCGCGTCAATCGCCGCACTCGGCTTGTGATAGTCGCATCCGTCCGCGTAGCCGTGGCCGCTGGCCGTGTCCGAATGGTCGGGCAAGTGAATCCAGACGCTCGCATAAATCCGCGCGTCTGCGTAGCGATTGGATCGGGAGCGGTAAACGCGGGCGACCACGGCTTGCGTGAAGCGTCCGCGCCATTTGTTCGCGTCATAGTTTGGCGTTGCGCAAATGTAGATGAATTGGCAAACGGTTTCTTTGTCTTCGGCAAAGTTGCGCCCGTTGCGCTTCGGCTCGAATGATAGGACCGCGTTTGCATCGTAGGGCATGCGTGGGGCTTTTGCAGTGTTGGTCATGTGCTGAGACTCCTTTGATTGGTAGGCTGATCAGTTGTCGGCAAGTCCGTCTTCGAAGCCGTCCCCGCGCTGATAGCGCTGTGTCAGCTCTTCGATGGATCGTCGCGCTTCGCAGATGGCCGCCCAAGCGTCCGCGATGTCGGCCCGGTAGAGCGCGCAAAGGCGAGCATAGGTCGACTCGTCTTTGCCTTGCGCCTTGGCGTGGCGCTTGGCTTGGCGAAACTCCGCCGCAGTGTGCAAAGCTTCGGCGCGCCTTTGCTTTATCTCGCGCCGCTGATCTTGCACGCGGGCGCCGGCTTGCCATGCCTCTCGGTAATCGCGCTCCTTTTCCGCTTCTATCTCCGCGAGTCGATCCGCATAGCGCGCGGCCTCGCGTTCGTCATCCGTGATGCTGGAAAAGTCCAGCACTGCGGCAGACTCTACGCAGCATGAATTGTGGAACGCGCGCGGACGGCGGAATTCTTCTCCCGCCTGATAGCCCGAGATGAAACGAGTCTTGCCGTGTTTGGCGACAAGCTGGAAAACAACGCCGCGATACACTTCCGGCGGATCGCCATCGGGGAAAGTGAACCATCCGCTATGGCGAAGCGGTAGAATCTCGTCAGCCCACCGCGGATGGCGCAAGACCTCGCGCGCGTTCTCGACCCAATGCAAGTGTTTGTCGCGCCCAAAGGCGGCGCCTGTGTTGCTGGCGCGATCCGGATATTGCTCGCGTGCTTCCTTTCTGGCGGTCTCGCGCCAATCGCCTGTCTCTTTCTTGAGCCGCGCTAGGCGCGATCCAAGATTGGCTAGGTTATCCAGCATGCGCCTCCTTCGGCGCTTTGCCTCCGCATCCCAATCGTCTTGGGTGCGGTTAGGAACGTGAATGAGTGAACCCGGAAGGAAAGGCATAAACTGAGACTCCTTGTGTGTTGCTGAACTAGATTACGGTCGGCAATACGTGGCGCTGATGCTATCGGAGTAGCCCTTGCGCACATATCCGCCCGCGATCAAATCGCTTTCGAGCGTGGCGAGCGCGGAGCGCATCGCTGTGCTCATGTAGCCCTTGCCGCTTTGGATCGTTAGGACGTCATCCTTGGCCCATACTTTGAGAGTACGGTCCCCCGCCAAGGATCGGTCAAAGCCAACCAAGCTAACGTAGTAGCGGTCCCGCCAAGGCGAGACAGTGTTGACGCCTTTGGACTCGTGCAAAAGTTTGAGTAGATCGGTCATAGGTAATGGTCCTTACTAGTTGCTGTGACGCCAGCCCAAGCGTTTGAGATGCTCCACAACCTTAGCGTGTGACGCATAAGGAACGGAAACCGGCCCGCTCTCGCGAAGTTGACGCACATGGCCTGTTGCTGAATTGGTGCAGATATCGTGGAGAAGCGCGGCTACATCGTCCGAATCGAAGCACATCAATTGCTTGTCCAGACGATTGGGGAAAGTGCGAAAGGTTTTGGTCATAGTTTGAGTCCTTTTGTTGCTTGCGGATCAGTAGACAAATTCAGCGTACCCAATGCGAGTCCAGGCGCCGCCTATGCGCTGGCATGTTTCCACGTCTGGCGTGTCGCTTGTGTAAGATGAAAAGCGGACGAGTCCTGCAGGCTTGCCGAGTCGTTCCGCGATTAGCTGCAAAGCTTTGCGCGAAGCTTCGGCGTCTGTTTCAGTGTCCAGCGGCCATTCATCCGGCCGCAGATGATGCTCTACATATTCGTTCGTGTAGAAATAAAGAGTGCCTTTCATTGTCTGACTCCTCATTCGTGCGCCCATTCCGGGCGCTCATCTTCAAAGGCAAAGGCCTTGCAGTCATCCGACATGACCGCAGCTTCCGGCCCGTCATCCGACTCCGGGCAGTCAGTATCAACGAGATTGCCTTCCTCATCGAATTCGAACCAGTAAGCCCGCGTGTCGCGCAACTTAGAACCCGGCCAACTGCGATTGAACGCGGCGACGCCTTCACGCGAAACGCGGACTTTGTGTTTCCCAATCATCGCAATGGGCGCCGCTTCGCGTTCAGCTTTGTTTTGCGCGGCCATCGTGCTTGAAACGATGCGCGCACACATCCGAGCGTCAAAGCCTTCAGCGTCGTTTAGCTCTGCGGCATGGGCTTTCATTTCATCCCACGTATCAGAATGCGCCCAATGAAACGGAATGGGCGTGTATCCGCGCTCATTGGCGATAGCGACGCCTAGCGCCGCATTGGGCGCGCTTTTCTGACCGGGCAAGACGGCAACGAAGCACCAAACCTTGCCCTTCACAACGTCTTCTAGCCCGCATTCAAAGCGGCCTTCTTTCGTGAACTTCCTAAGCATGTCTTCAGTCCTTTCTCTCTGGTTTTAGTGCAGCAATTGGCCGGTTTGCAGACTGCGAGCGTCGCTCAATATCGTTCCGGCGTTGCCTTCGCGAAGCGCCGTGCGTTGGCCCATGGCGAAAATGGTGCGGTAGGGGTCTTCCGAGTCATCCGTGTAATACGCGGAGTCCTCATCATCGGGCCATGCGATGCGGTATTCGCTTTCCCTCAATCTCACGCCTAAGCCGTAACGGCTCGCCGCGTCTTTCAACTGCGCCAGTGTGTAGGGCGTTTCGAGCCGGAAACTGTTTAGCCATGACGGCCCGTGCGAATTGCGAAGCGCGTAGACGTCAGTCAGGACCGCGCGCCAGTCTGCGGAATAAGCGGCGCTGATATCCGCTGATTGCCACAAGAGCCGCGCCTCTTCTTTCCATCGGCGGCCTTTCATGCGCGCAAATTCGCGAACGCTTGCGATTTGGTCCGCTGTTAGTGCTGCGTAGGTCATGTGTTGATTCCTTGCTCTTGTGTTTCAGTCATGAGTTTCACGAATGCGTCGCGCCATTCGTCCGCGGCTTTGGACACAAGCGATGGCGAATAGTAGGCAACAGGCTTTGCGCCGCGTCTCGGCTTCTCTTCACGGCCGAAGACCATGGAAAAACCGGCGATGTCTTTGACGCGGCCTTTCTTGACCGTGACCATGTCTTCGGGCCGATAGTGCATAGGCCATTCAGGCTCGACCACGGGCGGAAGGTCAGGGCACACACATTCAAGCGTGCGCCGACAATCGCGGAGGCGTTCGCGCTCATCGGAGGTGAGCGGCTTCACGCCGCGCACCATCGCTGTGTCTCGAATGTACAGATGGGCGAATGAATAGGCGACAGGCGCTAGCGCCTTGGCGATTGCTTGCCCTTGCAGTGTGATGGTGAGCGTCTTCATGTTAGCGCTTCACACTGAAGTAGACCGCAAGGGCGACGACGATAAGAGCGCCAACGGCGAGCGCGATGAAGGCCGCTTGGGGATTCACTTCGGCGACTCGCGCCGCTGTCTCTGCAGTCAGGGTCATTGTTCCATCCTTTCGCATTCAACGCTCCGCCTCTGTTGCAGGCGGAGGCAGTCATCAAGTGTGAGGTTGTGGTCTACCACATGGCGGGCGCCGTTCACAAAGACATGCACGGCCTGCCATGTCGCAATGCGTGCATGCGCTTCGCCGTAGCAGGCGCCTAGCCAGAATGCGCCGATAGCCGCTGCAACTGCAGCGCCTATGCTGGCCAATCTCTGTTGCATGGGCGAGAGCATCACAGCGCCTCGCCTGTGCAAGCTGCGCATTCGCATTCGCGGAGCATGTCCGCATCGTCATCCTGATCGATTAGAGACTCCGCAAAGGACTCCAGCTCTTCAGTCATGCGCGCCATCCGGGCGATAAAGGCCGGGGCGACAGCCGCGGCCGGGGTGCGTGTTTGTAGTCTCATTGGGTCTACTCCTTTTGTCTGAAAAACCCGCCGGCATGTTGCGCCTAAGCTTACAATTTGTCACGGAAAACGTGAGGTAAACGGGCAGGTTTTTCAGCGCGTCTTTGAGTGCGTAGACCGGCGCCTGAAGGCGCGTAACGCAGGGGCGAGGCTGCACTGGGACGGGGGTTAGGGGCGGCGGGGGTGGGCTGTTGGGCGGCGTCGCCGCCGCGCTCGCCAGCATGCTGGGGCGGAACGGCAAGCTCCCCTTAAAGGACACCCTGCACACTTTCCTGCCCCGCCTCTCCGCCGCGAACCTCACCCCGGACGTGGAGGTCCGGGTGTGGGACCCG
>Ga0081539_10000678_pt1 | contig 68256 bp, 60 predicted proteins | sample TabmetS4T2R2_FD_71023 | JGI IMG/M metagenome (GOLD analysis project Ga0081539, IMG submission 71023) | Tabebuia heterophylla rhizosphere microbial communities from the University of Puerto Rico - S4T2R2 | ecosystem: Host-associated > Plants > Roots > Rhizosphere ...
TTCGTAGGTGCCCTCTCGAACCAGCAGATGGAAGCGTCAGACACTTCGATCTTGCCAGCTCGGAGGGCATCCCTATACCCGGCGCACGGGCCTAAACGAAACAGTTACCCGTGGATCCAGGCTGAGAGTGGAATCGCCCGACGCTCTATACGAGGCAATTCTTCGACCGACACCTGACGACCGGCTCATCTTCGAGGACGAACAGGTGGGCCGTCACGACGTCAGGCTCGGCAGGAGAGGTCACTCCGAAACCGCGACAGGAAGCGCCGGCGGGCCCAGCGTCGAAGAAATGTTGGACTTGCTCCGCGGCGTACGTGTCTTCCACTTCCACGACACCAGCCCGACCGCACCGGTAAAGCAGCCGGGGCCGACAGCAGACACCATCCGTCTGCATGAAGACGCGAGAAATCTCGCCGCGGTGCTCTGGCGCCTGCGAGACAGCGAGCCAATGATCTTCCGGCAGATCGTTGGGGCGATCCGGCGGGTGGCACCATTCTTCCGCGACTTCGTCCTGGAGCCGGAGCGCTCAGACGAGATCCGGCTCAGATGGCGGCAGGCTGACTCGGATACCGTCTTCTCCGCCCATCAGATGTCGGACGGCACGCTGCGCTTCGTTTGTCTCGCCACCCTCCTGCTCTCTACCGATCTGCCGCACCTTGCCGCGCTGGACGAGCCGGAGTTGGGTCTCCATCCCTTCGCGATAGTGCAGTTGGCCGAGATGCTCCGTGCCGCATCCTCGCGAAGCCAAGTCGTGGTCGCCACACAGTCGGTGACCTTGATCGACCAGTTGTCGCTCGATGACCTGCTCGTCGTCGAGCGACAAGAGGGAAGCTCGGTGTTTCGCAGGCTGAGCCCTGACCAACTTGCCGACTGGCTCGACGAGTACTCCCTGGGAGAGCTATGGCAGAAGAACCTCATCGGAGGGCGGCCCCGCCGCGAGGTGGCCTGAAATGCGACGGCTTCATTTGCTTGTCGTGGGACAAACCGAAGAGGTGATCGCGGACGCGGTGTTCCGGCCGCCTCTCGAGTCGCTGGGTGGAATAGTCAGCGTCTCCATCCTGGAGACGAAACGCTTGGCGGGCGGTGGCAAACACAGAGGCGGTGTCAGCCAGTGGCCGCGCATCGAGCGCGAGCTACGGCGCTTGCTGGGCTCGGATTTCGATGTGGTTACCACCATGATCGATTACTACGGGTTCCCTGCCGATGCTCCTGGGATGGCGGATCGACCCCCAGCCGGGGCACGCGAAGGGGTGACCCACGTAGAGCGTGCCCTGGCGGACGCCATCGGCGACCGACGGTTCCTGCCCAACCTGGTGCTCCATGAAACGGAGGCGTGGGTCTTCGCCGCGGCTGGCGAGCTCGCCACCCTCGTCGGCGAGCCTTCGCTGGCCGACGACCTGCTGAAAGTGGTCGACGGAGCGGGTGGCGCAGAATTGATCAACGACAGTCCCGAGACCGCGCCGTCCAAGAGACTGGCTACCCGCATGCCGACGTACCTGAAGACACTGCACGGTCCGCTGGCGATCGAGGCACTTGGACTGGCGGCTCTCCGCAGTCAATGCCCACGGCTGGACTCCTGGGTGAGCCGTCTGGAGCAGCACGTACGCTCTTGACACATGAGCACACCGCGCCCGGTACTGGTTGTTGACTTCGGGGCCCAGTACGCCCAGCTGATCGCCCGCCGGGTGCGCGAGGCGAAGGTCTACTCCGAGATCGTGCCGCACTCGATGCCGGTCGCCGAGATGCTGGCCAAGGATCCTGCCGCGATCATCCTGTCCGGAGGGCCCTCCAGCGTGTACGAGGCGGGCGCTCCCCAGGTCGACGCCAAGCTCTTCGACGCGGGCGTGCCGGTCTTCGGCATCTGCTACGGCTTCCAGGCGATGGCGCAGGCGCTCGGCGGCACGGTGGCGCACACCGGGCGGCGCGAGTTCGGCGGCACCGCGCTCGCCGCCCGCCCCGAGGCCGGCGTGCTGCTGCGTGACCTGCCCGTCGAGCTGTCGGTGTGGATGAGCCACGGCGACTGCGTGACCGAGGCGCCGCCCGGGTTCGCGGTGACCGCCGGGTCGCCGGGCGCCCCGGTGGCCGCCTTCGAAGACGTCGCCGGCCGGCGGGCGGGTGTGCAGTTTCACCCGGAGGTGGCGCACACCGCGCACGGGCAGGCGATGCTGACCCGCTTCCTGTACGACATCGCCGGCATCGAGCCGACCTGGACGATGGGCAACATCATCGACGACCAGGTGGCCGCGATCCGCGACAAGGTGGGCGACAAGGAGGTCATCTGCGCGCTCTCCGGCGGCGTCGACAGCGCCGTGGCCGCCGCGCTCGTGCACAAGGCCGTCGGCGACCAGCTCACCTGCGTCTTCGTCGACCACGGGCTGCTGCGCGCGGGCGAGGCCGAGCAGGTCGAGCAGGACTACGTCGCGGCGACCGGCATCAAGCTCAAGGTCGTCGACGCGGCCGACCGCTTCCTCGCCGCGCTCGACGGGGTCACCGACCCGGAAGACAAGCGCAAGATCATTGGACGCGAGTTCATCCGGGTGTTCGAGGCCGCGGCGCGGGAGGTCGCGGCGGCGGGTGACGTGGAGTTCCTGGTACAGGGGACGCTATACCCCGACGTGGTGGAGTCCGGTGGCGGCACCGGCACCGCCAACATCAAGTCTCATCACAACGTCGGCGGTCTGCCCGACGACCTCAAGTTTTCGCTGGTCGAGCCGCTGCGCACGCTCTTCAAAGACGAGGTGCGCCAGCTTGGCCTGTCGCTCGGGCTGCCCGAGGCGATGGTGTGGCGCCACCCGTTCCCCGGGCCGGGGCTGGCGATCCGGATCATCGGCGCCGTCTCCGCCGACCGGCTGGAGGTGCTGCGCGCCGCCGATCTGATCGCCCGCCAGGAGCTCACCGCCGCGGGGCTCGACCGCGATGTCTGGCAGTTTCCGGTCGTGTTGCTCGCCGACGTGCGGTCGGTGGGTGTGCAGGGCGACGGCCGTACGTACGGCCACCCGATCGTCCTGCGCCCGGTCTCCAGCGAAGACGCCATGACGGCCGACTGGTCGCGCCTGCCGTTCGACGTGATCGCCAAGATCTCCACCCGCGTCACCAACGAGGTGCCCGAAGTCAACCGCGTGGTGCTGGACGTGACCAGCAAGCCCCCGGGCACGATCGAGTGGGAGTAGCTAGGCCTTGGGAGCGGTGGGCGGCTGCACCGGCCAGGCGGGTGCGTCCGCGGGCTCTTCCGGCATCAGAAACCACATCACCGGGTACGCGAGCGCGGCCAGCCCCGCGGTGAGCACCGTGGCCACCGCGAAGACGACCCGAACGAGCACCGGATCGACGTTGAAGTAACGGCCGAGGCCGCTCGCCACGCCCGCGATGACGCGGTCGGTGGTGGGGCGCCTGAGCTGCTTGTACGGAGGGTTTTCGGTCATGTCTCAACGGTCCCCGGCTGGGCCGGAAATGACCTCGGTGAGCGCCCGGATGACTACCCTGATACCTCCCCGATGGGCCCAAGGCGCCTTTCGCGTGGGATGGGAGCCGCGGGTGGGCACGACGGTGCTTGACCCGAATTCTGGGTTAGCCTTCTGTCAGGAATCTGACTGTCGTCACAGACTTGTCATCTCATTCGGGAAGAATGCCCCCCTGTGACCCCCGCGCTCGAGCCGCTCCGCAGGATCGCGGCCTATGCCGTTGTGTCCGATTCCGACGGTCAGGTGCTGCTCGTGCGCGCCTCCCCGCGCTCCGGCACGCCGGGCGTCTGGTCGCTCCCGGGCGGGGCGGTCGACCACGGTGAAGACCCCAATCACACGGTGGTCCGGGAGACCGCGGCCGAGACCGGGCTCTCGGTGACCGTTGTCGGTCTGCGCGACGTGCTGGCCGACATGCGGGCCCTCCCGCACCGGGGCATCACGATCCACACCGACCGCCTGATCTACGACGTGACGGTGCGCGGCGGCACGCTCTTCGACCGCGTCGGCCAGCCCACCGACCTGGCCCGCTGGCACACGATCGACGCCGCCGCGGCGCTGCCCCTGCGGCCGTTCACGGCGAGCGCGCTGGGGTTGACCGCCGCCGCCGTCGACCTGCGCCCCGACGAGGCGCCCGACTTCCCGTCGTTCTACGCCGTCCCCGGTCCCGACGGGCTCCACCGGGCGCAGCGCTTCGCGGCGTACGCGGTGGCCACCGACCCGGCCGGCCGCGTGCTCCTCACCAAGGTCGCCGACGGCTACCCGGGGGCCGGCTGCTGGCACCTGCCCGGCGGCGGCACCGACTACGGCGAGCAGCCCGGCGCGGCGCTGATCCGCGAGCTGCTGGAAGAGACCGGCCAGCGCGGGCGGCTCGTCGAGCTGCTGGGTGTGGCGAGCCACCGCGACGCCGCTTCGCTCGGCCCGGAAGGCTACCCGATCGACTGGCACGGCGTGCGCGCGTTCTACCGCGTGGAGGTCGAGGCGCCGGCGCCGCCGAGCGTTGGCGACGTGGGCGGCTCCACGTCCGAGGCCCGCTGGTTCGGCCGCGACGAGCTGTACGCGCTGGCCGCGCACGAGCTGACCGAGGTCACCGCGGAGGCCATGCGCGCGGCGCGCCTTTGAGGCGGATCGGCGCCTACGGCGTCTGCGGTGACGGCGATGGGCGGGTGCTGCTGGTCCGCGGCTCGCCGGCCGCCGCCCTGCCGGGCGTGTGGCAGTTCCCGGGCGGTGGCATCGACCACGGCGAGCACCCCGCCGACGCTGTCGTGCGCGAGTTCGCCGAGGAGACCGGCCTGACCGTGGCGGTCACCGGCCTGCGGGCGGCCGTCGCCGACGTGCTGTGGGGCGAGCACACCGACCGCGTGATCTACGACGTGGCCGTACACGGCGGCACCCTCCGTGACGAGCCGGAGGGCACCACGGACCTGGCCGCCTGGATCACCCCGGCCGAGCTGGCCAGGCTGCCGCTGATGCCGTTCACGGCCGAGCTGCTCGGGGTGCCGCCGGAGCCGGTCACGGCGCCCGCGCCGCCGGATTTCGGCCGGCCGCCGGACCCGCGGCCGTCCCGGGGCCAGCGCTTCGCGGCGTACGGCGTCGCCACCGACCCGGACGGCCGCCTGCTGCTCACGCTGATCGCCGAGGGGTACCCGGGCGCGGGCAAGTGGCACCTGCCGGGCGGCGGCACCGACCACGGCGAGCAGCCGGCGACCGCGCTGCTGCGTGAGTTGGCCGAGGAGACCGACCAGGTAGGGCGGGTGACCGACCTCCTGGACGTGACCCATCACCGCAACCCCCGGGCGCTGGGCCCGGAGGGCTACCCGATCGACTGGCACGCTGTGCGGGTGATCTACCGGGTGCGGGTCGACGTGCCCACCGAGCCCCGCGTGACCGAGGCGGCCGGCGGGTCGACCGCGCGGGCGGCGTGGTTCAGCGTGGCCGAGGCGGCCAGGCTCCGCTTGACCGACGTCGCAGAGGCCGCGTTATCGCACGTGACGGCCGGTTTGGGCGGCGCCAGCTAGAATATGTGGCTGCGTTCGTTGCCAGTGCCCCGCCAGGCGCGCTGGCGAGGCTATCGCCAAGCCCATCCGGACTGTGCGATGGTGTAGGCCGCATGCGACCGGGCGGCCGTCGAGGCGGCGGAGAGACCGATCCGGTCATGGAGGGATACGTGCCGAGAGCCCCTTGGCGCCGGCGTCGTGCGACGGATAGTCCACGCCCGGGAGGGCGCCGCTGGGCAGGGCGTTTGCGCCGCAGCGGCTCGTTCGCCCGGCAGGTCCTGCTGGTCCGTGTCGGCCGGCGCAGGCCGGAGTCGAGCGGCGGCTCTACGGTTGTCGTGCCAGCCCACTACGAGCCGGTCACCGACGACGAGATCGAGTCGCTTCTGCCGGTGAGCCCGGCTCCCGCGGGTGTGGCGGTCAGCGGCGGTCCGATCCCGCTCCTCCCTGGCGAGCAAACGCCCGCCCGACGGGCCATGTTCGCCCTCGTCAACGCCTGCACCCTCAGCAGCCTCACGCTCGGCATGCTCGCCGTCTTCCTGGCCATGCGCGGCGACGTGCGCGCCGGCGCCGTGTGCCTGATCGCCTGCGTGGCGTTCGACGGCCTCGACGGCGCGCTCGCCCGCCGCTTCGGCGTGGTCAGCCCGTTCGGCGCGCAGATGGACTCGCTCGCCGACATGTGCTCGTTCGGCCTGGCCGCGCCCGTGGTGGTGTACGCGTCGCTGGCCGACACGGTGCCCAGCGCGGCCGCCGCCGCCGGGTGCACGCTCGTCGCCGGGTGCGCCGCGATCCGGCTGGCCCGCTTCAACGTCTCGCCCAAGGACGGCCGCTACTTCTGCGGCGTGCCCACCACGATGGTGGCGGCGGTGCTCGCCGTCGGGGTGCTCATCGAGCTGCCCATGTCGGGTGCGGCCCAGCTCGCCGGGGTGGCGCTGCTGGCGTTCGCGATGGTGTCGAGCTTCCCTTACGCCAAGATCAGCCGGCTGTTCCGGCTGCCGCCGTGGCTGTGGCTACTGCCGGTGGTGGGCGCCCTGGTCGACCCGCGCCTGACCTTCGCCGCCTTCGTCGTCGGCTACCTGCTCAGCGGCCCGGTCCTCTGGCTCCGCCACCGCCACGCCGCCTAGCGGCGCCGGTGGCTTGCTGTTGATCAGGGAGTTGGTGGGCGTGTCGTGCGGTGTGTCGCGCCATCAAGTCCCTGATCAACGCTGGGATGGGCTTGCGAGCCAGCGGGCGATCACCGAGGCGCCGCCCAGCACGCGGTCGCCGGGCGCGACAAGGGGCTCGGCGGCCGCGGCGGGCAGGTAGACGTCGGTGCGGGAGCCGAAGCGGATGAGGCCGAACCGCTCGCCCTTGGCCAGCAGGGCGCCCACGGGCGCGCGCTGCACGATCCGGCGCGCCACGAGGCCGGTCCGCTGGGCGACAACCACGGTGCCCCGGGCGGTGTCGAGCACGGTGTAGGCCGCGACGTTGTGCTCGGCCTCCGGCCGCATGGCCGCGGCGAAGCCGCCGTCGGTGACGAAGTGGTCGACCACCCGGCCGGCGACCGGCGCGCGGTTGACGTGCACGTCGAACACGGACAGGAAGACCGCCACCCGCAGAAGCTCGTCCGGACCGAACCTGTCGTCGCGCAGCCGCTCGACCGAGAGCACCTTGCCGTCGCTGGCCGCCACGACCGCCGACGGGTCTTCTGGCACGTCGCGCTGCGGGTCGCGGAAGAACGCCGCCACCGGCGCGGCGGCCAGCGCGGGCACCAGCCACAGCCGCGACTTGGGGCGGGCGATCCGGGTCAGCGCGGCCAGGCCGAGCGCGATGCCGGCGGCGGCCACGCCGTTGGAGTCGATGTGCATGGTGCGGGTCAGCGGCACGCTCGACGGCCGGTACGCCGGCGCGATGTGGCTGGCCAGCGCCGTCTCCGCGGTGGTGAAGCGGAGCCGGTGAACGCGCAGCGGCGGATTGTTGCGCACCACGAGGTCGGAGCCGACGCCGAAGAGCGCGGCCTGCCTGCCGAGCTCGGCGGCCGCGCCACCGGTGAGCCCGGTGGCCACCGCCAGCACACCGCCCTCGACCAGGTACTTGGTGAGGCTCTCGACCGTCGCCCGCGCCTCCTCGGCGGAGCCCTCCAGCGGCTCGGCGACGATCACGACGTCGGCCGGGTCGGCCTCGGCGAGTGAGTCGGCGACGCGCACCCGCTCGGTCACCCAACGACTCTGCGTCGCGATGTGGTCGCGCAGAGCGCCCGCCGCGGAGGCCTCCGCCGGCACGACCCTGAGCGTGTCGCCGGGCAGCATGCCCTCGATGGCCGCCGTCAGCACGGCGGAGCGGCCGTGCGCGCCGACGACGAGGCCGGTCTTGGGACCGTTGTGCCGGGCCAGCTCGGCGGCGAGGGTGCGGGCGGCGCGGGCGGCGGTGCGGGTCTGAGTCACGCGCCCAGCATAGGCGGCATTCCTTACGCCATCAGGGCGTCCCACATGCGTGAGACGCCCTGATCATGCGGTGTGTCGGTCAGCCCCGGTCCTTGTCGCGCTTCGGGGGCTCCGGAGCCTTCTCCGGCGCTTTCGCGCTCTCCGGAGCCGGGGCCGCGCTGACCGGCGGCAGGTATGGCACCTGCGGGCCGGCGAGCAACTCGCGCACGATGTCGGCGTGCAGTTCGGCGGGCAGGCCGCTGACCGGGACGAGCGCCGGCTCAGGTGCGGGCGGCTCCGCCGGCGGCGGTGGCTCGCCCTTGCCGGAGCGGAGCGCGCCCATCAGGCCCAGCGCGCCGAGCAGGATGAGCGCGGTGGCCACGAACCACCCGACGGCCGGCAGCGGCAGGTGGAACAGCTGGGCGATGAACCACCAGCCGGCGATGAAGAGGAATACCAGCGCGAACGTCAGCGAGACGCCGTCAGTACGGTGCGGCTTCATCGGTGCACCTCCGCCGAGCCCGCGTTGACCTTGAGGGTGATGTTGAGCTTGCCGCCGCCCGCGCCGTCGGCGCCGAGGTCGGTGACCTCGTTGGGCGAACTTTGGAAGCCGCTCACGTTGCTGTCGAAGATCTGCGCTTCACCCGCGTTTACCTCGGCGCGCACAGTGGTGTCCACATCGGGCGGCAGGATGACCGTGAGATCGCCGAAGCTCACGTGCACGCTGAGCGACTGGTCCTGGTCGGTGAAGTCCACCTTGGACAGGTCGAGCACCGCGTTGCCGAAGTTGTGCTCGTATCGCTCCGCCATGGTCTGCGCGCTGACCGGCTGCCAGTAGACGTCGCTGCCGGAGCCCTCGTACCGGCCGACCTGGCTCTCCGCGATCGTGGAGATGCCGAGCGCCGCCGCGGCGATGAAGCCGAGCGCGATCAGCCACCTGGCCCGGCCGAACCACACGCCGATCAGCAGGCCGAGCGCGATCGTGAGGAGTACGCCGAAGAAGTAGGTGGAGGGCTTGATGGGGATGACGTTGGCCAGGTCGAAGGCGGCCACCACGCCGAGCGCCACGAAGATCATCGAGAACGTCGCGGCGCCGAGCGGCGAGCGCTCCTTCGGCGGCTTCGGCGGCTTGGGCGGTGGCGCCGGCGGTCCGCTGTAGCTGGGCGGGTAGGGGCCGGGTCCGCCGTACGGACCGTGCGGCGCGAACGGCGGGCGGTAGCCACCCGGCGGCGGCCCGGGAGGTCCGGGCGGGCCGGGCGGTGCTGGCGGGTACGGCGGGCCCGACCGGTGTGGCGGAGGCGGCGACATCGGCGGCGGGCTGGGTGGTTGCATGGGCGGCACCGGGGGGGTCGGGGGCACCGGCGGATGCGGCGCCGAGGGCGGGGGAGGGAAGGTGGCGGTGGACCGGTAATGCCCGGCGCCGGCCGGCTGAGGAGCGCCCGGCCCGTGCGGCGGATACGGCGGAGGGGTCGGCTGCCATGGCCGCCCCGCCCCGAACGGCACCCCACCCCCGCCGGGTGCCGCCGGGGCGGAGCGGCCGGGCTTCCGGTTGAGCAGCAGTGCCCCACCGATGAGCGCGGCCGCGCCCAGCACCACAGCTCGGAAGCCGTCCGTAACGATCAGGCCGAACATCACCACGACCAGGATGCCGAGGATGATCACCATGACCGGTGACATGCTCGACCGGCCGCGGCCCAGCATCGACTCGACCGGCGAGGCCGTGTCGCCCTCGGCCGGGATGATGAGCCACGCGGCGAGGTAGACGAGGATGCCGATGCCGCCGAAGAAGCCCAGCACGGCGAGGAGCACCCGCCACAGCACCGGGTCGGTGTTGGTGGCCCGCGCGATCGCCGCGCACACGCCGGCGATGTAGCGCCCCTGGCGCGGGCGGACCAGACCGTACCGCGAGGTGAAGGCGGCGCCCGGCGACGGTGGCGGTGGCGGCGGGGGTGGGGGTGGCGGTGGTGGGGCGGCACCGGGCGGCGGTGGCGGCGGCGCCTGATCGCCCACGGGCGTGTCCCGCAGCGTCGGGTCGGCCGCCCAGCGGTCGCCCACCGGCACCTCGGCCGTGGGCTCCTCGGCCGTGGGCTCCTCGGCCCGTTGCGAGGCCGTCGGCTCGTCGGGCCGCACCTCGGCCGTGGGCTCCTCGGGCCGCATCTCGGCTGTGGTCTCGTCACCCGCCGCGGAGGCGGGACCCGCCGAGGCTCCGGCCTCCGAAGGCGCGGGCGTCGCGGGGGTGGGCGGGGTCGTGTCGTCGCCCTCCGGTCGGCGGGCCTGGGCACCTTCATCCGTCATGTGTTCGATCCTCGCTGTTACCCCACCCGAACAGCCTCAGGCGGCAACCCTGACACCACCCTGAGATCTTCGGCGCCAATGTCCGGGGCGTCCCCGTGGCCAGGGGCCCATCCCGCGTGTGACGATCGGTGAACAGGCCGGACAGCGAAGGAGCGGAGCGATCGTCACCGTCGGGACCCAGCAGCCCCGCCTCACCCGTTCCCGCGATCAGCGGGTGGTGGCGGGCGTCGCCTCGGGCATCGCGCGCCACCTGGGCATCCCCCCGGTGCGGGTGCGTATCGCCTTCGTGGTCCTGCTCCCGCTCAGCGGGCTGGGGCTGCTCCTCTACGCGGCGTTCTGGGCGGTGCTGCCGCTCCAGGTGCGCACGGCCGCCGCCCCGCCCCGGCGTAACTTCATGCACCTGCTGCCGTTCATCGCGATCGGGCTTGGCCTCCTGCTCGTGCAGACGCTCGCGTTCGGCTTCGGCGCGCTCGGCGTCACCGGCCTCGCCGGCTGGCTCGTCGCGATCATCGCGGTCGGCGCCGGCATCATCTGGCACGAGTCCGACCCGGAGCGGCGCCGCCAGTGGAGCGAGACGCTGCCCCGCGTGCCATGGCTCGGCGCAGTGGTCGACGAGAGCGACCGGCGGGCCTTCCTGCTCCGCTTCATCGGCGGCGGCGTGCTCGTCTCGGTCGGCATCATCGGCGTCGTCGCCGTCTACTCCCCGGCGGAAAACTTCGGTGCCGTCATCAACGGCATCATCTTCGCGCTCGTGGGCCTCGCCGGCGTGGCGGTGGTGGCCGGCCCGGTGCTGTGGCGCACCTATAACCAGCTGCGCACCGAGCGCGAGGGGCGCATCCGGGAGATGGAGCGGGCCGAGCTGGCCGCGATGGTGCACGACCAGGTGCTGCACACGCTCGCTCTCATCCAGCGCAACGCCGCGGATGTCAAGGCGGTCCAGCGGCTGGCCCGGGGGCAGGAGCGGAGCCTGCGTAACTGGCTCTACAAGCCGATCGCCTCACCCACCGAGCGGTTCGCCGCGGCGCTGGAGCAGGCCGCGGCCGAGGTCGAAGACACCTACGCGATCACGGTGGAGACGGTCGTCGTGGGCGACCGGGAGACCGACGAGCGGGTCGGCGCGCTGGTGGCCGCGGCCCGCGAGGCGCTGGTCAACGCGGCCCGCCACGCGAAGGTGCAGACCGTGTCCCTCTACGCGGAGGTCGAGCCCGACCAGCTGAGCGTTTTCGTGCGCGACCGGGGCGCCGGTTTCGACCCGTCCACGGTGGAGGATCATCGACATGGTGTCCGCGGCTCCATAATCGGGCGGATGCAGCGACACGGCGGGCGCGCGAAGATCATCAGTGAGCCCGGCGACGGCACCGAGGTACGCCTGTTCCTCCCGACCTCACGGGAGAGCGTCTCCACCGGGAAGGACGGATCATGACCGACCAGGCTGAAGAGCGGCGACTGCGGGTGTTCCTCGTCGACGACCACGCGATGTTTCGGGCGGGCGTCCGCGCCGAGCTCGGCGTGCACGTCGACGTGGTCGGCGAGGCCAGCAGCGTGACCGAGGCGGTCTCCCGGATCGCCGCGCTGGAGCCCGACGTGGTGCTGCTCGACGTGCACATGCCCGAGGGTGGCGGCCGCGCCGTGCTCGACGCGATGCGCCGCACCCACCCGCAGGTCCGCTTCCTCGCCCTCTCCGTCTCCGACGCGGCCGAAGATGTCATCGGCCTGATCCGGGCGGGCGCGCGCGGCTACGTCACCAAGACCATCTCGCCCGACGAGCTGGCGGCGGCGATCCGCCGGGTGGCCGAGGGCGACGCGGTGTTCAGCCCCCGGCTGGCCGGGTTCGTGCTGGACGCGTTCGCCGCGCGGCCGGACGCCCCGGTCGCCGACCCCGAGCTCGACCAGCTCACCAACCGCGAGCGCGAGGTGCTGCGCCTGCTCGCCCGGGGCTATGCGTACAAGGAGATCGCCAAGGAGCTCTTCATCTCCATCAAGACGGTGGAGACGCACGTGTCGAACGTGCTTCGCAAGCTCCAGATGTCCAACCGCTACGAGCTCTCACGCTGGGCCGCCGACCGCCGCCTCGTATAGGGCCTCGCTCCACCGAGATCCAGGAGACGCCCTAATTTTCAGCGACAACCATCTGTGCCTGGGTCGGCGTTCATTCCGTACGTAGGACGGTGAACGCCTCGGCGAGTCGGCCGGCGGGCAGCCCGGCGGCCTCCGCGACGGCGGCGAGTCGATCGCGCAGCAGGGCGTCGAGGTCCAGATGGGAGGTTTGCGATGCATGCGCGCGCAGCGCCGCCATCTTCCTCGGGTACGCCTCCGTGACGTCGACCGCGTGGTCAGGGTCCGGTCCGCCCGAATACCACACCTCTCTCACCACCCACGGCTCCAGCCCTTCCTCCCGGAGCAGCTCCGGGTAGGCAAACGGGTTGCGCGCGTCCGGGTAGATGGCGCACGTGGTGGCCTCGCCCACCGTGAGGTGGTCGGGGTGGCTCGGGCCGGCCAGCCGCTCCCAGCGACGTAGCGGCGAGCTGGTGAGGATCCGGTCCGGCCGCCATCGGCGGATAGCCGCTGTGATGTCCCGTCGCAGCGCGAGGCTGGGTGTGACGGCGCCGTCCGCGTACCCATCCAGGAAGTTGACCTGCTTGACCCCGACGGCGTTAGCTGCTGCTCGCTGCTCTTCCTCCCGGATTATGGGGATTTGTCCCCTCGGGGTGTCGTCGAACCCACCAGCGTCGCCGCGGGTGACGATCAGGTAGGCGACCTCGATCCCACTGTCGACCCAGCCGGCCACGGTGCCCGCCGAGCCGAAGTCGACATCGTCGGGATGGGCGAACACGGCAAGTACACGTCGAACGTCGGAGAGTGCGGGTGCGGAGGGCGGAAACGTCACAACAACCGATGGTACGTCGGTGGCAAGTCTGGCCGTTCGTCGGAAAAAGCGCAGGTCAGAGGCTATTGATCCTGGGGAAACACGATCTTTACACAGTATCGGCAGCGTCCCGGCCGAGTATCGGGTTGATAACGCTCCTTCACGTTCGTGGCCGGGTGGTGTCACAGTGTCAGCACCTCACCCGCCCAGCACCGCGCCCAGGAGGCAAGGTCATGCACGCAGACGCCGCACCCAAGGCTGTCCGCGACTCAGGAGCCTCCGCGGCGTTCCGCGCGTCAGCGGTGGTGGCGGCCGATCTCGGCGGATCATCGACCTGTCAGGGCCCCGCCGATCCCCGGCGGTAGCGTGCTGGCAGCACATCCCGCCGCGGACCATCGGCCGGCACCGACCCGTAGCTGTGCGAATACCGAGGAACAAACAGCAATGACACAAGGGAGGCCCTGAGAAATGAGAGTCTCGAGGCGTGCGAGTGCGGCCGCGGCTGTGGCAGCCCTCGCGCTCGTCGCGGCAGGCTGCAGTGGCGGAGACGATAACAGCGAGGACACGGGCAGCGACAAGAACGCCAACGCCGCTATCACGATCAACGGCACGGAGCCGGAGGTTCCGCTAGTGCCGGCGAACACCACCGAGACCGGCGGCGGCAAGGTGGTCGACTACCTGTGGAGTGGTCTGACCCAGTACGACAACAACACCGGTGAGTCGAGCAACCTGCTCGCCGAGTCGATCGAGACGACCGACTCCAAGGTGTACACCATCAAGATCAAGAAGGACACCAAGTTCCACGACGGCACCGTGGTGAAGGCGAAGAACTTCGTCGACGCGTGGAACTGGGCGGCCTACACGCCAAACGGCGCGCAGGGCGCCAGCTTCTTCGCCGAGATCCAGGGCTACGCCGACGTCACGAGCACCGACCCGGACGACGACGGCCCGCAGAAGGCGCCGGAGCCCAAGGCCAAGACGATGTCCGGCCTCGCGGTCGTGGACGACTGGACGTTCACCGTCACGCTGGCCGAGCCTTTCGCGGTGTGGCCGGTCAAGCTCGGCTACAGCGCGTTCGTCCCGATGCCCGACTCCTTCTTCGCCGCCGCGGACAAGAACGAGTGGGGCAAGAAGCCGGTCGGCAACGGCCCGGTGAAGTTCGTCAGCTGGACCAACGACGTCGAGATCAACCTGACTCGAAACGACGACTACACGCTGTCGGACAAGGTCAAGATCAAGGACGTCAAGGTCAAGCTGTACCAGTCGGACGACTCGGCCTACAACGACCTGCTCGCCAACAACCTGGACTTCATGCAGCAGATCCCGGTGACGGCGCTGGCCGGTGACAAGTGGAAGTCCGACCTCGGCGAGCGGGCGATCAGCAAGGCCACCCCGGTGACCCAGATCATCGCCTTCCCGCTCTACGACAAGCGCTTCCAGAACCCTGACCTGCGCAAGGCGGTCTCGCTCGCGATCAACCGGCAGGAGATCGCGGAGAAGATCTTCTTCAACTCGCGCAAGCCGGCGACCACGTGGTCGAACCCCCTCGCCCCCGGCAACGGTGCGAACGACTGCTCGATCTGCACGTTCAACGAGGCCCAGGCCAAGGAGCTCCTCGCGAAGGCGGGTGGCTTCCAGGGCCAGATGATCTTCTACTACAACGCCGACGCCAGCCACCAGGCCTGGATGGAGGCCGTTGCCAACAGTGTGAAGAACGTTCTGGGCATCGACGCCGTCGCCAAGGGCATCCCGACCTTCGCCGCGCTCCGCGAGCGGATCAACGCGCACAAGATGGACGGGCCCTACCGGGCGGCCTGGCAGCAGGACTACCCGGACGTGGAAAACTGGCTGCGTCCGCTGTACGAGACCGGCGGTTCCTCCAACGACGGTGGCTACACCAACCCGCAGGTCGACGCGCTCCTCAAGGAGGGCGCCAGCGCGCCGAACGTGGACGCGGCACACGCCAAGTTCGCCGAGGCCACGAAGCTGATCGACGCGGACGCCCCGTCCATGCCGATCGTGACGGTGGAAGAGCAGTCCGGCTACTCCACCAAGCTGAAGAGCGTTGAGACCACCAACGTGGGCGAGCTCGACCTCTCCAAGGTCGAAATCGCCTGAGGCGGCTCAGCCCCGGGTCCGGCTCGCGCGTTCGCGGGCCGGACCTGGGGTAGTTCACGTGGAGCGCGTTAACACCCCCAGCGCGTGATCCACCCTTGTGTCTGGCGCCGGCGCGGCGCCCCCGTCCTGGAGGAACCCATGGGCCGTTACGTGTTGAGGCGGCTGCTCCAACTGATCCCCGTGTTCTTCGGCACCACGCTGCTCATCTACTGGCTCGTGTGGGCTGTCCCCGGTGACCCCTTCGCCGGAAAGTGTGGCGAACGACCGTGCTCGCCCGGATTCATCGCGACCATGACTGAGAAGTACCACCTGGATGACCCGTGGCCGGTGCAGTACGTCCACTACATGGCCAACCTGCTCACCGGCGACTTCGGCGAGACCTTCGGTCAGCGCCCCATTTCGGACATCATCATCCAGGCCTACCCGAATACGCTAAAGCTCGCGACCGTCGCGCTGACCATCGAGGCCTTGATCGGGCTCACCGCGGGTGTGGTCACCGGTCTGCGGCGTAACGGCTTTCTGGACAACCTGGTCCTGATCTCCACGCTCTTCCTGCTCGCGATCCCGGTCTTCGTCCTCGGCTTCGTGCTCCAGTTCCTTCTCGGCGTCCAGCTCGGCATCATCGAGCCGACGGTCCGGGATGGCGCACCGTGGGCCGACCTCATAGTCCCCGGCTTCGTGCTCGGCAGCGGCTCCATGGCGTACGTGGCCCGGCTGACCCGCACCAGCATCGCGGAAAACCGGCGCGCCGACTACGTGCGTACGGCGATCGCCAAGGGCCTGCCCATGCGCCGCGTGGTCGGCGTGCACCTGCTGCGCAACTCGCTGATCCCGGTGATCACGTTCCTCGGCACCGACCTTGGTTCGCTCATGAGCGGCGCGATCATCACCGAGGGCATCTTCCGGATCAACGGCATCGGCGGTGCCGTCTACCGCGCCATCACCACGAAGGAAAGCGCTACCGTGGTCGGCATCGTGGTGGTCCTGGTGATGGTTTACTTGCTAATGAACCTGCTGGTCGACCTCCTCTATGCCGCACTGGACCCGAGGATCCGCTATGAGTGACCCCACTGCTGCGATGGTCACCGCACCGCAGGCCGCAGAGCCCGGCGTGGTTACGGACACCCCACCCGATGCCGGCAGGCCCGGCGAGGGCGCGAGCAAGGACAAGCCCCGCGGCCTGCTCGGCGACGCGTGGTACGACCTGCGGCGCAAGCCTCTGTTCTGGATCTCGGCCGCGTTCATCCTGTTCTTCGTCATCATGGCGGCGTTCCCGTGGCTGTTCACCCAGACCGATCCCAACTTCGCTGAGCTGTCCCGCAGCCGGCAGGGGCCGTCCGCCGACGCCTGGTTCGGCACCGACATCCAGGGCCGAGACATCTACGCCCGAGTGATCTACGGCAGCCGCGCGTCGATCCTCGTCGCGGTCGCGGCGACCATCGGCACCGTGCTGATCGGCGCGACCGTCGGCGTCATCGCCGGCTTCCGCGGCGGCTGGATCGACCAGCTCCTGTCCCGGATCGGGGACGTGTTCTTCGGCCTTCCGTTCGTGCTGGGCGCCATCGTCATCCTCAGCCAGTTCAACGGGCCGGGCACCCACCGGGGTGAGTGGGCGATCATGGGCCTGGTGATCGCGGTGCTGATCATCCTGGCCTGGCCGGTGTCGATGCGGATCATGCGATCCACGGTGCTCGCCACGAAGAACGCCGACTACATCCTCGCGGCGCGGGCGCTGGGGGCCAGCAACACCCGGATCATCTTCCGGCACCTGATCCCCAACTGCCTGGCCCCCGTGCTCGTGTACGCGACGATCCTGGTCGGGGCGTTCATCAGCACCGAGGCCGCGCTGTCGTACCTCGGTGTGGGGCTCCAGACGCCGGTGGTGTCGTGGGGCGTCATGATCGCCAGCGCGCAAAACCTCATCCGGGTCTCGCCGTACATGCTGCTGTTCCCGGCCGGTGCTCTCGTCCTCGCGGTGCTCAGCTTCGTCATGCTGGGCGAAGCGGTGCGCGAGGCTCTCGACCCGAAGATGCGGTAGGAGACCCAGTTGTCCAATTTGTACGTGGCCGACCAGCCCGAAGCCGCGACCGCGGGGCACCCGACCGGGCGCCTGCTCGAGGTCGAGGATCTACGCGTCGAGTTCCGCACCCGTGACGGTGTCGCCAAGGTCATCAACGGCGTCACCTACCACGTCGAGGCCGGCGAGACGCTCGCCGTCCTGGGCGAGTCCGGCTCCGGAAAGAGCGTGACCGCCCAGACGATCATGGGCATCCTGGACACCCCGCCCGGGTTCGTCACCGGCGGCGCGATCCGCTTCCACGGCAAAGACATGCTCAAGATGTCGGCCGAGGAGCGGCGCCGCATCCGGGGCGAGGGCATCGCGATGGTTTTCCAGGATGCCTTGTCCGCGCTCAACCCGGTCTTCACCGTCGGGTTCCAGATCGCCGAGCAGTTCCGGGTCCGGCGCGGGATGAGCCGCAAGGACGCCAAGAAGCGTGCGGCCGAGATGCTCGACCAGGTCAAGATCCCCAACGCGACGCAGCGGGTCAACGAGTTTCCGCACCAGTTCTCGGGCGGCATGCGGCAGCGCGTCATGATCGCGATGTCGCTGGCCCTCGACCCCGAGGTGCTGATCGCGGACGAGCCCACCACGGCGCTCGACGTCACGGTGCAGGCCCAGATCATGGACCTGCTCGCCGAGCTGCAGCGCGAGCGCCACATGGGCCTGATCCTGATCACGCACGACCTCGGCGTGGTGGCCGACGTGGCCGACCGCATCGCGGTGATGTACGCCGGCCGCATCGTCGAAGAGGCCAACGTCCACGAGCTGTACGCGAAACCGGCGCACCCCTACACGCTGGGCCTGCTGGAGTCGATCCCGCGCATCGACGAGAAGGGGCAGCAGCTCCGGACCATCCGCGGGCTCCCGCCGAGCCTGCTGAAGATCCCGTCCGGCTGCCCGTTCCACCCGCGCTGCCCCATGGCACAACCCGTATGCCAGGAGAAGGTGCCGCCGCTGCTCCAGCTCGGCCCCACCCGGGCCAGCGCCTGCCACTTCGCCGAGGAGCTAGTGAAACGTGACTGAGACCATCCTCGAGGTCCGCGACCTGGTCAAGTACTACCCGGTGACCCGCGGGATCGTCTTCAAGAAGACGATCGGTCACGTGCAGGCGGTCGACGGTGTCTCGTTCGACCTGCACAAGGGCGAGACACTCGGCGTCGTGGGCGAGTCCGGCTGCGGCAAGTCGACGCTGGCCAAGGTGCTGATGCACCTGGAGAAGCCGACCAGCGGCGGCGTCAACTTCAACGGCCAGGACATCTACAAGCTGGGCGCCGGCGGCCTGCGGCGGCTGCGCCGCAACATCCAGCTGGTGATGCAGGACCCGTACACGTCGCTCAACCCCCGGATGACCGTCGGTGACCTGGTCGGCGAGCCGTACGAGATCCACCCCGAGGTGGCGCCCAAGAGCAGCCGGCGCCAGAAGGTGCAGGAGCTGCTGGAGGTGGTCGGGCTCAACCCCGAGCACATCAACCGCTATCCGCACCAGTTCTCCGGCGGCCAGCGGCAGCGCATCGGCATCGCCCGCGCGCTGGCACTGCGGCCCGAGATCATCGTCTGCGACGAGCCGGTGAGCGCTCTGGACGTGTCGATCCAGGCCCAGGTGATGAACCTGCTGGAGAAGCTCCAGGACGAGTTCGGCCTGTCGTACATCTTCATCGCGCACGACCTGTCCGTGGTCCGCCACCTCGCCGACCGCGTCGCGGTGATGTACCTCGGCAAGATCGTCGAGCTCGGCACCGAAGACGAGATCTACGAGCGGCCGACCCACCCGTACACGCAGGCCCTGCTCTCCGCGGTGCCGGTGCCCGACCCCAACAGCCGGAAAAACAAGGCGATCATCCGGCTGACCGGCGACGTGCCGAGCCCCACCAACCCGCCGTCCGGCTGCCGCTTCCGCACGCGCTGCTGGAAGGCCCAGGAGATCTGCGCCACCGAGGTGCCGCTGCTAGAGGCCCGCCCCGGCTCCGACCACCCGAGTGCCTGCCACTTCGCCGAAAAGCGCGAGATCGTGGTTTCGCACGAGGCGAGCGAGCTCACGGAGCTTCCGACGCGGACGCTGTGAGGGTTACCGAGCCAGGCGGGCCCGATCGCGGGCAGTAGTCGCCGCGCCGGCACCAGGTTCGCGATCTAGGACGGTTAGGGCGCTATATCGACCCTAACCGTTCTAGATTCACACCTACGGCCCAGAGCTGATTACGCTACGTTAGCGGCGGTGTGGCGACACTCGCACATTTCGACCAGTTTTGGGCTACCGCGAGCCCGTCGTGGTTCCAGGCCGCTGGCCACGCACCGAAAGATCCCCGCGCACACAGGCCCGGGGTGAGATTGCCCAGACTCGCAGTCGCCCCCACTCCGAAAGGTCTTTAGAGAGGCCCTCGCCCCGCGCGGAGGATCAGCAGAGCCAACTGCGTGCCGTCGGCGCCGAGGGCGGTGCGGAAGCGGTCGACGATCTCGCGCTCACGGGAGAGGACCAGCCTCGTGCCGCCGGACGCCAGGCGGGTGGCGCCCACGCGCTGGGACAGGCGGGCGCGCTCCTGCCAGAGGGCGATCAGCTCGTTGTCGATCTCGTCGATGCGTTCGCGCATGGCGAGGATGCTTTCCGCCGCGTCTGGGGCGTTCGTGCCCGTGTCGCCGTTGCCGCTAGCCGGGGTGCCGGGCTGTTCCGCCACGTCGGTGGCCATCGGGTACTCCCTGGGTGTTTGTCCGGTCGTCTGGAGCCCAGAGCGCCAAAAGCCCCGGGCTCCAGGAGCCCGGGGCTTTGGTAGGTCTTGTGATCAGGCGCGACCCACGGCTGCCGGACTCCCGGAGCCGTAGCTAAAGTAACGCCGCACCTGCTGCAACACGCGGTGAAGTATGCCAGCGCCACCGGGCCACGTGCAAGGAGGGGACCCCTAAGCCGGAATCCGGGTCGAGCACCGTCGTGCGCGGCCACGGCTCCCAGCGAAAGCGACAGGGTCCCCTCCTACCCGTTTTCAGGCGGTCTTCGTGATCCGGTTTTGCGGGCCGGGCGTCACCGGGGCGCCGCTACCCAGGTAGGCCACGAGCGCGTCGATGTCGAACCCGGGCGCGGTGGCCCGCGCCGTGCCCGCGGTGAGGCGGGTGAACCCGTCGCCACCGTTGGCCAGGAAGTCGTTCGTCGTCACGCGGTAGGTGGCCGCCGGGTCGATCGGCGTGCCGTTGAGCGCCAGGTTGCTCACCTTGGCGCCGGCCGCCTGTGTCGAGTCGTACGAGTACGTGAAGCCGGCCGAGATCTGCAGGATGCGCTGCACCGTCTGCCCGCCGAACCCGACGAACTGCTGCTCCAGCACCTCCTTGAGCTGGGCACCCGTGAGCGTTTGGGTGACCACCAGGTTGTTGAACGGCTGCACCGTGAAGCACTCGCCGTACGTGACGTCGCCGGGCGCCTCGCCACCGGGAGAGTTGGCGAACGTGATCGGGGCGCGGATGCCGCCCGGGTTCATCAGCGCGATCTGCGCGCCGGCCGCCGTCGCCGTGTACGCGAGCTGCGCGTCGGCGATGACGTCACCGAGCGAGCTCTCGCCGGCGGCGTTCGCCCCGGTGGTGAGGTCGGCGCTGATCTTGCCGACGACCCGGTTGGCGATGGGCGCTACCGCGGTGCGGTACTTGTCGGCGATCACCTTGGCGCTCGCGTCGACGAGGCCGGGGTTGCGGACGGGGACGCCGTTCGCGCCGACCTGCCAGCTGCCGTCCGGGTTGCGCACGCCGTTTTCCACGATGACGTTGCGGGCGGCGATCTCGGCGAACTTGCCGCTGCGCTTGTCCAGCGTGAAGTCGATGTCGGTCACCAGCACGCCGTTGCTGCCGGCGCTGGTCACCACCGTCGAGGCGCCCGAGGAGTTGGGCAGCTGGCACGAGTAGAAGCGGTGGGTGTGGCCGGAGACCACGATGCCGAACTCGGGCCGCAGCCCCGCCACGATGTTGGTGATCGGGCCGGCGAAGTTGGCGCAACCGTCGACCGGCTGCGGGGTCGGCGGGGCCGACTGGGCGCCGCCCTCGTGGATCAGCAGGACCATCGACTTCACGCCGACGAAGCGGAGGAGCGTGGCCCACTTGTTGGCGGTCTCGATCTCGTCACGGAAGTCGACGGTCGTGATGCCCGCCGGGTTGACGATCGAGGGCGTGCCCTTCAGCGTCATGCCCACGAAGCCGACCGGCACGCCGTCGACGATGCGGATGTCGACCGGGAGCAGCAGCGGAAGGCCGGTGTCCTTCTTGACCACGTTGGCGGCGAGGTAGTTGAACTTCGCGCCCTTGAAGCCGTCGCCGTCCTGGCAGCCGTCGACCGGGTGGCAGCCGCCGCGCTGGAGGCGGCGCAGCTCGTCGGTGCCCTCGTCGAACTCGTGGTTACCCACCGAGCTGATCTGCAGGCCGGCGTTGTTGAGCAGCTCGATCGAGGGCTCGTCGTGGAACGCGGCGCTGACCAGCGGGGTCGCGCCGACGAGGTCGCCGGCGCCGACGGTGAGCGACTGGCGCCGCTCGGCCACGGCCTCGGCGCGCAGCTTCTTGACCCAGCTGGTCAGGTACTCCACGCCGCCGGCGGGGGTGCCGTTGACCAGGCCGGCGCTGCCGGTGGGCGGGTCGACGGCGCCGTGGAAGTCGTTGAAGCCCAGCAGGTTGCCCTTGGCGGTCCGGTCGCCCTTGCCCTGGCCGGCCAGCTCGTACGACACGGAGACGGGGGACATCGGCGTCCAGGCGGCGGCCGCCTGGTCGGACTCGGCGGAGTCGGGAGAACTGAACGGCACTGTTGCGACAACGGCCAGCGCGAGGGCGGGTACGGCGAGGTTACGCAGCACCCCCCAGCCGCGCGAGCGCGATGGGGTCATGGTGTCTCTCCCTAATGTGCATATGCGCATGTGCGAGAACAAACAGAGGCCATGTTTCTCGACCAGGCATGATCGCACCAGACCCGCCGGGTGACGGTTTAGTAGCCATACGGCGCGCGCACGGGTTGTGACCGCCCTACTTCGCGCTGGTTGCCGCGTCGCGGGCCCGCGACGCGGCAACCAGCGCCCGGAAATGACGGTGGGGCGGCATAGACTCGGTGCCGCGATGCATGCTCTCTTCGACACCCCCGAGACCGACGCCCCGGCGGAGGGCGGCGATGCCGCCGCTCAGGAGCCGGAGGCGCAGCCCAAGCGGCCGCGGCGGCCCCGGCTCGACCCGGAAAAGCTGCTGGAGGGGCTCAACGGCCCGCAGCGCGACGCGGTCGTGCACGCCGGCTCGCCCCTGCTGATCGTTGCTGGTGCGGGCTCGGGCAAGACCCGCGTGCTCACCAACCGGATCGCATACCTGCTGGCCGCCCGCGACGTGCATCCAGGCCAGATCATCGCCATCACGTTCACCAACAAGGCCGCCGGCGAGATGAAGGAGCGGGTGGCCGCGCTGGTCGGTGGCCGGGCGCGGCTGATGTGGGTGTCGACCTTCCACTCCGCCTGCGTGCGCATCCTGCGGGCCGAGCACGAGCACGCCGGGCTCAAGTCGACGTTCTCCATCTACGACGCCGACGACTCCCGCCGGCTGATGCAGATGGTCGCCCGCGAGCTCGACCTCGACCCCAAGCGCTATCCGGCGCGCGGCCTCGCCCACCAGATCTCCAACCTCAAAAACGAGCTGATCGACCCGGAGAGCTTCGCCGACCGCGCCAAGGGCCCGGCCGAGCGGGCCATCTCCGAGGCATACACGCTTTACCAGCGCCGCCTCAAGGAGGCCCACGCGCTTGACTTCGACGACCTCATCATGACCACCGTCCACTTGCTCCAGTCACACCCGCACGTGGCGGAGACCTACCGGCGCCGCTTCCGGCACGTGCTCGTCGACGAGTACCAGGACACCAACCACGCGCAGTACGTGCTGATCAAGGAGCTGGTCTCCGGCACGCCCGGCCTGGAGCCGGCGGAGCTGTGCGTGGTCGGTGACGCCGACCAGTCGATCTACGCGTTTCGCGGCGCCACGATCCGCAACATCCTGGAGTTCGAGCGCGACTTCACCGACGCGCGCACGATCCTGCTGGAGCAGAATTACCGCTCCACCCAGACGATCCTCAACGCGGCCAACGCGGTCATCGACCGTAACTCGTCGCGCAAGCCCAAGCGCCTGTGGAGCGAGCAGGGGCAGGGCGAGCAGATCGTCGGATACGTTGCGGACACCGAGCACGCCGAGGCCGACTGGGTGGCCCGCGAGATCGACCGCCTCTGCGACGCCGACGAGGCCCGCCCCGGCGACGTGGCGGTGTTCTACCGCACCAACGCACAGTCCCGTGTGTTCGAAGAGGTGTTCATCCGGGTCGGGCTGCCCTACAAGGTGGTCGGCGGCGTGCGCTTCTACGAGCGCAAGGAGGTCCGCGACGCCCTGGCCTACCTGCGCGCGGTCGTCAACGACGACGACACGGTGAGCATCCGGCGCATCCTCAACACCCCGCGGCGGGGCATCGGCGACCGCGCGGAGGCGTGCGTCGAGGCGCTCTCCAGCCGCGACCGCGTCTCGTTCGGCGCCGCGCTGCGCCGCGCCTCCGAGGCCCCCGGCATCTCCACCCGCGCGGCCAACGGCATCGCCGACTTCGTCGCCCTGCTCGACAGCGTGCGCGAGCTGGCCGAGACCTCGCCGCCGGAGGAGGTCCTGGAGGCCGTGCTCCAGCGTTCGGGATACCTGGCCGAGCTGGAGGAGAGCCTCGACCCGCAAGACGCCGGCCGGGTGGAAAACCTCCAGGAGCTGGTGAGCGTCGCGCGGGAGTACACAGAGCGCGCCGAGGCCCAGGCGGAGGCCGACGAGTCGGGTGCCGGCGCCACGCTGGCCGGCTTCCTGGAGCAGGTGGCGCTCGTCGCCGACGCCGACCAGGTGCCCTCCGACGACCCCGACCACCAGGGCGTGGTCACGCTGATGACGCTGCACACCGCCAAGGGCCTGGAGTTCCCGGTCGTGTTCCTGACCGGCCTCGAAGACGGCGTCTTCCCACACCTGCGCTCGCTTGGCGACACCCGCGAGCTGGAGGAGGAGCGCCGCCTCGCCTACGTCGGCATCACCCGCGCCCGCCAGCGCCTCTACATCTCCCGGGCGATGACGCGCGGCGCGTGGGGCCAGCCGCAATACAATCCAGCCTCGCGCTTCCTCGCCGAGCTCCCCGGCGACCTCGTGCGGTGGGAGCGCACCGACGCGGCCTACACCTCGTGGTCGGGCACCGGCGGCGGCATCGGCGGCCGATCGTCCGGCGCGGGCGCGAGCCGCGGCACCTTCACCGGCGGCACCGCCAAGGCCGCCCGCCTGGCCGAGCGCCTGGGCGTCGACGGCGCCAAGCTCGCCACGGCCAGCGACCTGCCTCAGGTCCCCAGCGTCGCCGCCGGCGACCGCATCAACCACCAGCGCTACGGCATGGGTCGCGTCGTCGAGGTCGAAGGCTACGGCGCCAGAGCCCAGGCCAAGGTCGACTTCGGCGACCAGGTGATGTGGATCGTGCTCCGCCACGCTCCGATCGAGAAGATCTAGAGACCTTTCAAGCAGATTTGCCCGCGTCCGCGTCAGCTGTAGACCGTATGCTCCCGCGGGCACCGCTCCGGTCGGGGCTCCGGCGTCGCTGCGCTCGCCGAAGCCCCGACGCTCCGCTGCCGGGTCCGCGGTTCAAGCCCTTTCGGACCGTCCTGCGGGTCAGCAGCCGAGGTTGACGCCGTGGGAGCGCATGAAGGGGGCGGGGTTGATCTGGTTCCACAGGCCCTGGTGCACCTCGAAGTGGAGGTGGGGGCCCGTGGAGTCGCCCGTGGAGCCCTCGTAGCCGATGATCTGGCCGGCCTTGACCTTCTGGCCGGGCTGCACGACGGTGCGCGACTGGTGGGCGTAGTGGGTCAGGATGCCGCCGCCGTGGTCGATCATCACCGAGATGCCGTAGCCGGAGTAGACCCAGCCCGCGGCCAGGACCGTCCCCGCGGCGGCGGCGTGGATCGGGGTGCCTTCGTCGGCGGCGAGGTCGATGCCGGCGTGCAGTACACCCCACCGCTGCCCGAAGCACGACGTCATCGCGGCGCCCGGCATCGGGGTGACCCAGGCGGGAGTGGCCGCCTTCGGCGCGGCTGTCGTGGCCTTCGGCGCGGGGGCGGCGGCCTTGGGGGCGGCGGACGCCGGTGCGGACTTCGACGGCGACGCCGATGCGGACGGCGACGCCGAGGGGCGTTCGGCGCGGTCCGCGCGGTCGGCCGCGTCGGCCCTCGCCTGCTGGCCGGCGGCGACCGCGAGCGTGCTGGGCGGTTCGGCCTCGCCGCCGCTCACGGCCGCCGAGACGACGGCCACGGGCAGGCCGAGGAGAAGGACCGCCGCGGGTACGACGAAGCGGCCGCGACCGGAGAGCCGGGCGCGTACCCGGTGCCGGGTGACCTCACGACCGCGGGGGCGGGCATGGGTCGGTACATGGGGGGACGTGCTGTGCACGGGGGGACCTCCGTGGTTTGTCGGACCGGGAAATGTTTGTTTGCCGGCCGTTCACCACGGGGAGGGGTAGGAGGAGCCATCGACGGGGATTCGCTGGAGTGCGCGCTACTTTGCCCGAATTTGCGGCTTACTACCCGGTAACTCCGCTCACCTCAAGGGTGGCATCCGTCACACTTGAGGCTGTGACCAGGGAAACTTTGCCTGCTCGGGGGCATGAGAAAACCGCCCATGCCGGGAGGCACGGGCGGTCGGATGGACAATACGCAGGGTCAGGAGGCCGCTACTTCGGTGGAAATTGCCTCAACTTCTAGCTTGATGTCCGCTCCGCGGTCGCGGAACCACGGGATCGGGTCGCGAGGCTGGCCGTTGACATGCACCTCGAGGTGGAGGTGGTTGCCATACGCGTGGCCCGTGGCGCCGACGTATCCGAGCGTGTCGCCCGCCTTCACCTGCTGGCCCGCCTTCACCGCGACCTGCGACGAGTGGCCGTAGATGGTCTCGATGCCGTTGCCGTGGTCGACGATCACCGCGAAGCCGTAGCCGCCGTAGTAACCGGCCAGCTTCACCGTGCCGGCGTGCACCGCCATGTACGGCGTGCCCTCCGGAGCGGCCAGGTCGACGCCGGCGTGGAGCTGGCCCCAGCGCATGCCGTAGGCCGAGGTGAACTCGTAGCCGTGCAGCGGGAGCCGCCAGACGTCGTCAGGGGCCGGCTGGGCGGCCGAGTCGGACCTCCCGTCGCGGGACGCGCGACTGGCGTCTTCCGCGCGATCGGCGAGATCCTGCTGGGTCGAGGCCTGGTCGAGGTCGGCGATCGCCGACGGGTCGACGGTCTTCGCGTCCGGCATGGCACCCGCACCGAGCGCCACGATCCCGGCGCCGACGAACGCGGTCGTGACAACTGCCGCGTAGCGGCTGCGCGGGGGTGTGGGGACGCGCCGTCGACCGCGGTAGCGGTCGGGCTCAGACGACAAGCGCTGGCGCACGCACATCCTCCGTGATCCATAGGCTGGCGGCTGACGAGCGTCTCAAATGAGGGGGTGAACGCTCGGTCGCCGCGCCGTCATCTCGTGGGGGCCGGGATGACAGCCGTGGGACACGGTAACGAAGCCACCAGGCGTGTCACAACCCGAACGGGCAAATTCGCTACAGAACTGCGTACTGTCCGTTGTGGAATGCCGGAATTCGTTACTATTTGTGCGCCAACTCGTTAGTAGCGTTCAGTCACATCGAATAATACTGATAGTTATGTGACCCATTCAACAGCCGTAAATGCTTGCCTCCTTAAGGACGCCGGCCGCCCCTCCTGCTCCGCTGCGCGTCCGTGGGGTTACCGTTCGTTCAGGTGAGCAATGCGGTCGGGGTCGGGAAGGTGCAGTGCTGATGAGTTCTCGGATACGGGTCGTCGTCGCCAAGCCGGGTCTGGATGGGCATGACCGCGGTGCGAAGGTCGTCGCGCGGGCGCTGCGCGACGCGGGTATGGAGGTCGTCTACACCGGCCTGCACCAGACGCCGGAGCAGATCGTGGAGACCGCCATCCAGGAGGACGCCGACGCCGTCGGCCTCTCGGTGCTCTCCGGCGCGCACATGACGCTCTTCCAGCGGGTGCTGGAGCTACTGGCCGAGCGGGGCGCGAGCGACATCGTCGTGTTCGGCGGCGGCATCATTCCTGACGCCGACATTCCAGAACTAGAGCGACTCGGTGTAGCGAAGATATTTACGCCCGGTGCAACGACACAGTCCATCGTCGATTGGGTGCGGGCGAACGTCACGCAACCAGTGGGGTAGCATCACGCACCGTTGTTGTGCGGCGTTCCACACTGGACAGCGACAGATAAAGGGAGAGGCCGGACGCACCCCTCACACGTCCGGCCTCTCTATGCACGATGCCCCGCCGCCACCCCTCGACCGACAGGGCATCGGCCGTCTTCGTCGTCGCTGTATCGCTCAGACACTTGAATCAACGACGCCCTTCACAGGGGGTTACGCGGCCATCGCAAAAAGATTCCCGCGTAACGTGTGCGCTCGTGACCGTCCCCCCACAACCTCCTCAGGGCGGCTGGCAGCCCCCTCCGGGCGGCTGGCAGCCCCAGCAGCCGGGTGGATACCCGCCCTACCAGCAGGGCGGTTACCCGCCCCAACAGCCCGGTGGCTACCCGCCCCAGCAGCCGGGCGGCTATCCGCCCCAGCAGGCCTATCCGCGGCAGCCCCCGCCGCTGCCGGTGACCAAGCGGATCCCGGAGGACCAGCCCTTCGTCGCGCGCCACAGCGTGAAGAAGCGGGTGCTCCTCGTCGGCGGCATCTTCGGTGGCATCGCCTTCCTCTTCGCCGCCTGCATCGGCATCTCGTCGGGGGAGGCGCTCGTCGCGCTCGCCACGTTCGGCTGCTTCGTGGCCCTCTTCGGGCTCGTCTTCGGGCTGCAGATCTGGCTGCTCGCCTCCGGCGGCCCGGTGCTCGCGATCGGTCCGGCCGGCCTCTGGATCAAGACGCGCCCCACTCGCGGGCAGGCGATCTGGCTGCCGTGGGAGGCGATCGAGCGGGTGTACCAGCGGCGGTGGGCGTTCGACAAGAACCTCTGCGTCAAGCCGCGCGACCCACGTACCGGCGCCAACCTGGGCGCCTTCACCGCGCTCGACTCGGGCATGCAGCAGCTCGTCTTCGGCACCGGCTTCACCGCGCCACTCAACTTCGCCGACCGCCCGGAGGCCGAGATCATCGCGGCGGTGGCCCACTTCTCCGGCGGCCGGGTACACGTGAACTGAGCGGCGGTGTGCAGTACCGCACACCGGTCACCCGTTCGGTTGCCGGCTGTGCGGCTGTCGCTAGGCTGCGCCCAATGGCCTGTTTCTTTCCGATGACAGGCGTCAAACCGTTTTCTCACGCTGAGGGTGCTACGTGGACCTGTACGAGTACCAGGGGCGCGAGCTGTTCGACCGGCACGGGCTTCCCGTGCTGGCCGGTGGCGTCGCCACGACCCCGGAGGAGGCCCGCGCGATCGCCGAGCGCCTTGGCGGACGCGTGGTCGTCAAGGCCCAGGTGAAGGTCGGGGGCCGGGGCAAGGCCGGCGGGGTCAAGCTCGCCGACGACGCCGAGGAGGCGGTGGCCCGTGCCACGGACATCCTCGGCATGGACATCAAGGGTCACACGGTCCACAAGGTCATGCTGACGGTGACCGCGGACATCGCCGAGGAGTACTACTTCTCGTACCTGCTCGACCGCGCCAACCGCACGTTCCTCTGCATCGCCAGCGTGGCCGGCGGCATGGAGATCGAGCAGGTCGCCGAGGAGGCGCCGGACAAGGTGGCCAAGGTCGCGATCGACGCGGTCGAGGGCGTCACCGAGGCCACGGCGCGCGAGATCGTCTCGCGGGCGGGCTTCCCGGCCGACGTGGCCGACCAGGTGGTCGACATCGCCGTGAAGCTCTGGAAGACCTTCGTCTCCGAAGACGCGACGCTCGTCGAGGTCAACCCGCTGGCGAAGACCGACAGCGGGCAGGTGCTGTGCCTCGACGCCAAGGTGACGCTCGATGGCAACGCGGCGTTCCGCCACCCGGAGCACGAGGAGCTCGTCGACCAGGCCTCGGTCGACCCGCTGGAGCAGCGGGCGAAGGAGAAGGACCTCAACTACGTCAAGCTCGACGGCGAGGTCGGCATCATCGGCAACGGCGCGGGCCTCGTCATGTCGACGCTCGACGTGGTGGCGTACGCGGGTGAGGCGCACGGCGGCGTCAAGCCGGCCAACTTCCTCGACATCGGCGGCGGCGCGAGCGCGTCGGTCATGGCCAACGGCCTGGAGATCGTGCTCTCCGACCCGTCCGTGAAGAGCGTGTTCGTCAACGTCTTCGGCGGCATCACCGCCTGCGACGAGGTGGCCAACGGCATAGTGCAGGCGCTGGCCCTGCTCGAGCAGCGCGGCGAGCGGGTGACCAAGCCGCTGGTCGTCCGCCTCGACGGCAACAACGCCGACGCCGGCCGAGCCATCCTCGATGGAGCGGCTAACCCGCTGGTCGAGCGGGTGGACACTATGGATGGGGCGGCCAAGCGCGCCGCCGAGCTCGCCGCGGCAGGAGTCTGACATGGCAATCTGGCTGACCAAGGACTCGAAGGTCATCGTCCAGGGCATCACCGGTTCCGAGGGCTCCAAGCACACCCGGCGGATGCTCGCCGCGGGCACCCACGTGGTCGGCGGCACCAACCCGCGCAAGGCCGGTCAGACGGTCGACTTCGACGGCACCGCGCTACCGGTCTTCGCGACCGTGTCCGACGCGATGAAGGAGACCGGTGCCGACGTCTCGGTGATCTTCGTGCCGCCGGCGTTCGCCAAGGCCGCGGTCATCGAGGCGATCGACGCCGAGATCCCGCTCGCCGTGGTGATCACCGAGGGCATCCCGGTGCACGACACCGCGGCCTTCTGGGCGTACAACGTGTCGAAGGGCAGGAAGACCCGGGTCATCGGGCCCAACTGCCCGGGCATCGCCTCGCCGGGCGCATCCAACGCGGGCATCATCCCGGCCGACATCGCCGGCGCCGGCCGCATCGGCCTGGTGAGCAAGAGCGGCACGCTCACGTACCAGATGATGTACGAGCTGAGCGACATCGGATTCTCCACCTGCGTGGGCATCGGTGGCGACCCGGTGATCGGCACGACGCACATCGACGCGCTGGCCGCGTTCCAGGACGACCCCGACACCGACGCGATCGTCATGATCGGTGAGATCGGCGGCGACGCGGAGGAGCGGGCGGCCGAGTTCATCAAGGCCAACGTGACCAAGCCGGTCGTCGGCTACATCGCCGGCTTCACCGCGCCGCCCGGCAAGACCATGGGCCACGCGGGCGCGATCATCTCGGGCTCGTCCGGCACGGCCGACGCCAAGAAGGTCGCGCTGGAAGCCGCCGGCGTCAAGGTCGGCAAGACGCCAAGCGAGACAGCCCGCCTAATGCGCGACCTGATGAGCTGACCAAGGCACCTTCCAGGCCCGGGCCGCGCGCAGCGCGCCCGGGCCTCGCCTTTCCCGTTGGCCTCGGCTCGACCGACCCTCATGAAACACGCCCTAGCGCGTGGCGGCGTAGATGATGTTCCAGACGATGCCGATCGCGCAGCAGGCGAACGCGATGTAGGCCAGCGTCGGAGGCTTGCCCACCCTCCGCGCGTCGCGGAAGGAAAGGAACGCGAAGACGAGGCCGAGCGGCCAGCAGCAGATCAGCCCGATGACGATCCCGAGTACGCCCCAGAGCGTGGTGCGGTCGTTGGACGGTGCCGCGGCGGGTGGCGGATACGGTGCGTTCATGGGCTGAGGCTAGCGCTAAAACGTCCCTATATGCCCGCATATTGGCCTGAGAACACCATGATCGACGGTGGTGTCGCCATCGAGCGGGGCCTGTCGCGTGTCAAAGTAGGGCCTGATGCCAGCCACCACCCCTGACCAGCCCGAGCCGGAAAACCCGGCCGCCAGGGAGACTGTGCGCATCACGGTCCGGGAGCAGGAAACCGTCCGGCTGCCCAGCCAGCGCTCCGGCCGGGCCCGCGGCGCCCACCCTGGCCGCCCCGCCCGGCGGCCGCGCCGTGCCCCGCTCCCGCTGGCCGTCGCCGTGGCCACGTTGTGGGCCGCCCTCATTTCGTACGTGCCGGTGGCCGTCGTGCTGGGCATGGCCCAGTTCGCCGAAGACGCCGGTTCGCTCCCCGGCGCCGCCCGGCTCGGCCTGGCCGGATGGCTGCTCGGGCACGGCGTGCCACTCGACACCCCCACCGGCCCGATCGGCCTCGCCCCGCTGGCGCTCGCGGCGCTCGCGGCGTGGCGGGTGTCGCGGGCGGGCGTGCAGGTAAGCCGGGCGATCGACGCGCGCCACCGCGGCACGCCGTTGCAGGCGCTGTCCGTCGCGGGGGCGGTCGGCCTCGGATACGGGCTGATCGGCCTGCTCGCCGCCGTCATCCTCAACACCGGCAGCGTCTCGGCGTCGCCGCCCCGAGCCGGGCTGACGCTCGCCGCGTTCGGGGCGGCTGCCGCGCTGGTCGGGGCGCTCCGCACGACCGGGGCGCTGCGCCTCATGGCCCGCCGGATGCCCGGCGTGTTGCGCGACGGGCTGCGCACCGGGGTGGTGGCGGCGTTTCTCGTGTTCGGCGCCGGTGCGGGAGCGGCCGGGCTGGCCGTGGCGCTGGGCGGCGGCGACGCGAGCGAGATGCTCGGCGCCTACCGCACCGGGGTGACCGGCCAGGCCGGCATCACGCTCGTCTCCGTCGCCTACGCGCCCAACGCCGCGGTCTGGTCCGCCGCCTACCTGCTCGGCCCCGGGTTCGCGGTCGGCACCGACACGGTCGTGCGCACCACCGAGGTGTCGGTCGGCGCGCTGCCCGCCGTGCCGCTTCTGGCCGGTCTGCCGGAGGGGCCGGTGGGTGGGGCCGGCGCTGCGCTGCTCGCGGTCCCGGTCGTGGCCGGGATGGCCGCCGGGTGGCTGCTCGCCCGCCGCATGCTGCGCGCCGACCGGTCGGCCCGGTGGCGGGCGGTGCTCGGCGCGGCGCTGCTGTCCGGGCCGGTCGCCGGGCTGGTGCTCGGCGCCGGCGCGCTCGTCTCCGGCGGACCGCTCGGCGGCGGGCGGATGGCGGAGATCGGGCCGGTCGCGTGGCAGGTGGTGGCCATGTCCACGGTGGTCGTGGCGGTCGGCGCGATGATCGGCGCGGCCGGCACAAGGGCATTTACGGGTCCGTAAAGCCTCGGGGCGCCCCGGTCACCCGGAACGCCCCGACAGGGTCGCGCGAAGGCTCAGCGACCCGCGATGTAGATGATGCCGACGATCAGGTTGAGCGCGCTCGCGGCGAACGCGAGGTAGGCCAGCGTCGGCGGCTTGCCGGACTTCTTCGCCTCCTGGAGGGCCAGGATGCCGAAGACGATGCCGGCGGGCCAGCAGCAGATCAGGCCGATCACGATGCCCAGAACGCCCCAGAGCGTCGTCTTGTCGTTGGCCGGCTGCGCGGCGGGTGGCGGGTATGTCACTTTCTGTTCCTCCCCAATTTCTTTCTCCGATGGATAAACGTGGCTGGACGATGCTCGCGTTTGATCACTTGATCGTCAAGCCCCGCCGCCAGCGCGTCGCCTAGTAGTAGCTGATGTTGAGCACCAGGCCGAGGATGCCGTTGGCGACGCCGATGACCGCGCCGATGATGCCGGTGATGAAGCCGGCCTGCGCCTGACCGCGGTTGCTCGCCAGGCCCTGGTCGGCCTTGGTGCGGCCCATGTGGCCGAGGACCGCGCCGGCGATGCCCAGACCCAGGCCGACGAGGGCGCAGCAGAGCGCGAGCGGGATCGACGCGATGCCGAAGATCATCGCGAGCAGGCCCTGGGTGTTGTTCTGCCCCGTGGGCGCCGGCGGCCCGTAGCCCGTGCCCGGGTAGATCGGCGCCTGCGGGTACGGCTGGCCGGAGGTAGGCGGCTGCCCGTACGGGTCCTGGTACGGCTGCTGAGCGCCGTACGGATCCTGGTAGGGCTGCTGCGGGGCACCGTACGGATCCTGGTACGGCTGCCCGGAGCTCGGCTGGCCCGAGGTCGGCTGACCGTAAGGCTGGCCAGAGGTTGGCGGCTGACCGTACTGTGGCTGGCCGTAGGGTGGCTGTGCGTTAGGGTCCTGAGGCTGCTGGCCGTACGGGTCCTGGCCTGGATAGCCGGGCTGCATCGGAGCTCCTTGATGACGAGGGTGCTGGGTCCTCCTGCGGGGTGACCCACGGCGACCGGCAGCGTACCTGGTCATCGCCACTCCGTGAGGTCCCGGTAGGGTTTCGACGTGCGTGATCCCGCTCGTCTCGTGGTGCTGGTTTCCGGCTCGGGCAGCAATCTCCAGGCCCTGCTCGACGCCGCCGGTGACCCGGCGTACGGGGCCCGGGTGATCGCCGTGGGCGCCGACCGTGACGCCATCGCCGGCCTCGACCGGGCCGCGGCGGCGGGCGTGCCCACCTTCGTCGACCCCGTCCGCGCCTACCCGACGCGCGAGGAGTGGGACGCCGCGCTCACCGCCCACGTCGCCGAGTACAAGCCCGACCTCGTCATCTCCGCGGGCTTCCTCAAGCTCGTCGGCGCCGCGTTCCTGGACGCCTTCGGCGACCGCTACGTCAACACGCACAATTCGCTGCTCCCCGCGTTTCCCGGCATGCACGGCCCGCGCGACGCGCTCGCCTACGGGGTGCGGGTGACCGGCGCGACTCTGTTCTTCGTAGACGCCGGCGTCGACACCGGGCCGATCATCGCCCAGGTCGCGGTGCCCGTGCTGCCCGACGACACGGAGGAGACGCTCACCGAGCGGATCAAGGAGGCCGAGCGGCGCCAGCTCGTCGAGTCGGTCGGCCGCCTGGTCCGCGAGGGCTGGACCATCACAGGAAGAAAGGTCACCATTCCATGAGCGAGGGGCGGCGGCCGATCCGGCGCGCCATCATCAGCGTGTACGACAAGACCGGCCTGCCCGAGCTGGCCAAGGCGCTGCACGGGGCCGGCGTCGAGCTGGTCTCCACGGGCTCCACCGCCGCGGCGATCGAGGCGGCGGGCGCGCCGGTGACCCGGGTCGAAGACGTGACCGGCTCTCCGGAGACCCTCGACGGCCGGGTGAAGACGCTCCACCCGGCGATCCACGCGGGGCTGCTGGCCGACCTGCGGCTTCCGGCCCACGAGGCGCAGCTGGCGGAGCTTGGCGTGCGGCCGTTCGACCTGCTCGTCTCCAACCTCTACCCGTTTCGGGAGACGGTCGACTCGGGCGCGAGCGAAGACGAGTGCGTCGAGCAGATCGACATCGGCGGGCCGGCGATGGTGCGCGCGGCCGCGAAAAACCACGCTTCGGTCGCGGTGGTCACCTCCGTCTCGTCGTACCCGATGATCATGGAGGCCCTCGGCGGCGGCGGCTTCACGCTGGCGCAGCGCAAGTCGCTCGCGGCTCGCGCGTTCGCTGACATCGCCGAGTACGACATCGCGGTGGCCCAGTGGACCGCGGCGGTGCTCGACCCGGACCCGCGCGGCTGGCCGGCCTTCGCCGGGCTCGCGCTGCGCCGGGCCGACGTGCTGCGCTACGGCGAAAACCCGCACCAGGAGGCCGCGCTCTACCTCAACCCGGACTCGCCGCCCGGGCTGGCGCAGGCGGAGCAGCTGCACGGCAAGGAGATGTCGTACAACAACTACGTCGACGCCGAGGCGGCCTGGCGGGCGGCCAACGACTTCGGCGACCCGGCCGTGGCGATCATCAAGCACGCCACCCCCTGCGGCATCGCGATCGCGGGCGACGTCGCCGAGGCACACCGCAAGGCGCACGCGTGCGACCCGGTCTCGGCGTTCGGCGGGGTGATCGCGGTCAACCGCCCGGTATCGGTCGAGATGGCCAAGCAGGTGGCCGACATCTTCACCGAGGTGATCGTGGCACCGTCCTACGAGGACGGTGCGGTCGAGGCGCTCTCCGCCAAGAAGAACCTGCGCATCCTCGTCGCCCCGCCGTGGCAGCCGCTGCCCGCGGAGTGGCGCCCGGTCGGCGGCGGCGCGCTGGTGCAGATCAGCGACAGGATCGACGCGGAAGGCGACGACCCGTCCAGCTGGCGCCTCGTGGCCGGCGACCCGCTCGACGACCTGCGCGACCTGGCGTTCGCCTGGCGGGCGGTGCGCTCGGTGAAGTCCAACGCGATCCTGATCGCCGCCGACGGCGCGACCGTGGGCGTCGGCATGGGCCAGGTCAACAGGGTCGACTCCGCACGCCTGGCGGTGACCCGGTCCAGCGGCCGGGCAGCCGGCGCGGTGGCCGCCTCGGACGCGTACTTCCCCTTCGCCGACGGGCTGGAGGTGCTCGCCGAGGCGGGCGTGCGCGCGATCGTGCAGCCGGGCGGCTCGGTCCGCGACGAAGAGGTCATCGCCGCCGCCAACGCGGCCGGCATCAGCATGTACCTCACCGGGACACGCCACTTCTTCCACTGATCTTTCAACATCTGGGCCACCGCGACGCCCCCGGTGACCCAGACCCAATCCCACTCGCCTTGAGTTGACCATGGAGCCTCAAGGAGTTTCCCGGGAGCGGCCAGGCCACTGCTCCCGCGGCCTCACCCTGCGAGTCTGGGCAATCTCACCCCGGGCCCGGCTACGCCGGCCCCGAAAGGGGTTGCCCGGACTGGGCACGCGGAGATCCATTGGCGCGTGGCCAGCCGCGCGGATGGGTGCGGCCACGGGGAGCGGCGGCTTGGACCACGACGGACAGCGCGGTAGCCCAAAAAGGTCGAAATATGCGGGTGCCGCCGCACCGCCGGTAACGTAGCGTGATCAGATCCGGGCCGCAGGTGTGGATCTAGAACGGTTAGGGTCGATATAGCGCCCTAACCGTTCTAGATCACCAAGACCCACCCCCGACGCGGTGACGCGGCGTCACAGATGACGCTCTGCCCCGCCGCACGGCGGTTGGGCTTGGTGCGCGGACCTGGCAGCGGAGGTCGGGGATCTCGGCTCGCCCTGCGAGCCGCCGGCCTCCGCGTTCTCCGGCGGGAGCGGCGGCCCGCAGGTGACGCGGACCCGGGAAATCTGCCTTGTCTGTCTTGGGGATCAGGGGGCGGCGGTGACGGTGATCTTCGTGAGGCTGAGCCGGCCGTAGACGTCGAGCTCGACGCCCTTGACGCGCCCGGAGTAGCCGTAGTTGTTCTGGCCGAAGCGGAGCGGGATGACCGGCATGTCGCGGGCGAGGATGTCCTCCGCTTCCTGGTACTTCTTGATCGTCGTGCGCTCGTCGGACGCCTGCATCGCGTCGTTGACGAGGCTGTCGAAGCGGGCGTTGCGGTAGCCGGCGTAGTTGGACGATCCGGCGGTGGAGTAGAGCGGGGCCAGGTAGCTCTCCATCGACGGGTAGTCCATCGGCCACCCCATCCGAAACATGCCCGCCGTCTTGTGTTCCTCGACCTTGGCGAGCAGGTCGCCGAAGTGTGGCTCGGCCACCGCCGTGCACTGGACGCCGAGGTTGGCCTGGAGCTGGGCGCAGGTGGCCTCGACCCAGGCCTTGTGGCCGCCGTCGTCGTTGTAGCTGATCTCGAGCGTGGCCGGACCTTCGGCCTCGGTGTAGAGGCGCTTGGCCTCGGCGGGGTCGAACTGGCAGGCGGGGCCGCAGCTGTTTTCGCGGTAGCCGGTCACGACCGGCGCGACGAACGAGCGGGCCGGCTGCTGCGCGCCGTGGAACACCGACGTGACCATCGCGTCCCGGTCGATCGCCATCGAGATCGCGCGCCGCACGCTCCCCTTGAAGAACGCCGGCAGGAACGCGGGAAACGCGAGGAACTGGATCGTCGAGTCGGGGCTGCTCCCGGCCCGGCCGTCGAGGTCTTTTGCCGCGGTGGTGACCCGCTCCGCCGGGATCGTGCGGATCACGTCGAGGTCGCCGTCGCGGACGTCCTCGTACGCCTTGGCGAGGTTGTCGTAGACGCGGAAGGCGGCGCCGTCGACGCTGGGCTTGTCTCCCGGGTACGCGTCGTAGCGCTCGACCTCGATCGCCGACTTGTCGCGCCAGCCGCCCTTGAGCTTGAACGGCCCCTGCCCTACGATCGCGTCCTCGAAGCCGTCCGCGAGTACGCCCGGCTCCTTCCACGCCGTGGTGGGGAGCGGGTAGAAGGCGGTGTCACCGAGCATCGCCTTGAACTCGGTGAACGGGATGGAGAGCGTGACCTGGAACGTGCGGTCGTCGACCTTCTTGAGGCCGGAGAGCGTCCTGGCCTTCGGCGCGGCCGCCGGCTGCGGGCCGGCGCCGTCGGGGTCGGTGGGCTGGGTGTCCGCGTATCCGGCGATCTTGGCGAAGAAGTAGCCGTTGCTCTGCTCGTTGGGGGCGTAGGCGCCGTAGTTCCACGCGTTGATGTAGCTGTCGGCGGTCACCTTCTCGCCATTGTGGAACGTGTAGCCGTCTTTGAGGGTGATGGTCCATACCCTGCGGTCGGTCGACTTGATCGACTCGGCCGCCAGCTCGCGCGGCCGGTGCTCGCCGTCGTACTCCACCAGCGGGGTGAAGAGGGCCGAGAGCACCTGGGCGCCGTCCGCGTCGTTCGTGTTCGTCGGCAGCATGTGTCGCGGCTCGGCGATCTGCACGCTCACCGAGCGCGGGCCGGTGCCGCTCGCGGAGTCGCCGCCGAGCGGGTCGCACGCCGTCAGGGCCAGCGCCGGGAGGATCGCATAGACGGCGATCGCGCGTAGCTGCATGACATCCCTCATCAGTTTCTCTTCGGCTCCCTATGAGACCATTTGCGGCGTGACCGCGACACTCCTGGACGGTAAGGCAACCGCGTCCGCAATCAAGGACGACCTGCGGGCGCGGGTGAAGGCTCTCGCCGAAAGGGGCATCGTCCCAGGGCTCGGCACCGTGCTGGTAGGTGACGATCCGGGGTCACACGCGTACGTGCGGGGCAAGCACCGCGACAGCGCCGAGGTGGGCATCGCCTCGATCCAGCGCGAGCTGCCGGCCGACGCCACGCAGGAGCAGGTCGAGGCGGTCGTCGGGGAGCTCAACGCCGATCCGGCGTGCCACGGCTACATCGTGCAGCTGCCGCTGCCACCGCAGATCGACACCCAGCGGGTGCTGGAGCTGATCGACCCGGACAAGGACGCAGACGGCCTGCACCCGGTAAACCTGGGTCGGCTTGTGCTCGGTTTCGATGCGGCGCTGCCCTGCACGCCGCGCGGGATCGTGGAGATCCTCCGGCGACACGGCGTGGAGCTGCGCGGCGCCGAGGTGACCGTGGTCGGCCGCGGCACGACGGTGGGGCGCCCGCTCGGGCTGCTGCTCACCCGCCGGAGTGAAAACGCGACCGTGACGCTGTGCCACACCGGCACCCGCGACCTCGCCGCGCACACCCGGGCCGCCGACATCGTGATCGCCGCCGCCGGCGTGCCGGGGCTCGTCACGGCCGATATGGTCCGCCCCGGCGCGGTCGTCGTCGACGTGGGCATCACCCGCGTGGTCGGCGCGGACGGCAAGGGTGTGTACACGGGCGATGTGGCTCCGGAGGTCGCCGAGGTGGCGGGCGCGCTGGCCCCGGTGCCGGGCGGGATCGGCCCGATGACCCGCGCGATGCTCCTGACCAACGTGGTGGAGCGCGCGGAGCGCATCCGATAAGTCGGACTTTCCCGGCGCGGCGGCGTGACCGACCCGTGGCCTTTGTTCATGATCGGGTCATGCGACTCCCTATCGCGATCATGGCGTTGTCCCTGGTAGGAGTGGCGACACCGGCCCATGCGGCGGCTCCGCGCGACGGGCTCGTCGCGGCCGTTGTCGCGCGGCTCGGGCCGAGCGTGCAGGTGAACGTCGCTCCCCGCAGCACGGACAAGTGGGGCTTCGGCACCGCCGTGAGGCCGACCTCCGCGTACCCGGAGGGGTGGCTCTTCGTCGCGCGGCGGGAGACCGGCGTCTGGCGGATCGCGCTGGAGGGCGAGGCGGAGTTCGCCACGCTCAGTGCCGCGTCCGCGATCCTGACCGGCGACGAGCGCCGCACATTGGGGGCGACCAAGGCCGGCGCGCGCGGGGCCGAGTCCACCACCGACCGGCGTACCGGGATGCGGCTGCCGTTCGCGGTCGGGCAGACCTGGCGGTACACCGGCGGGCCGCACCCGATGAGCGGCAGCGCGCGCAGCTCCATCGACCTGGCGGGCGGCGACGGCAAGGTGTTGGCGGCGCGGGCCGGGCTGGCGTACACGATGTGCAGGTCGGGCCGGGGCTGGGTGCGCGTGGTGCACGACCGCGGCTACGCCACCGACTACTACCACCTCGAAGGCAACATCAAAGTGGACGGCAAGCGGGTGGCCGAGGGCGCCTTCCTCGGCAACATCGGCAACGACGTCTCCTGCGGCGGCCGCTCGACCGGCAAGCACGTGCACTTCTCGCTGCGGCGCGACGGGGCGTACACGGCGATCGACAAGTACTCCTTCGGCAAGTGGGTGGTCGTCGCGTCCGGCGGTGCGTACGACGGCGCGGCGCTGCACGGTTCGAAACGCGTCGTGGTGGGTGGCGGCCTCTACAACTACGGGGCGCTCGGCCTCGCGCAGGGCGTCGTCGACACCGACGGCGGCTCGACGCTCAACCGCCGCTCCGGGCCCGGCACCGCGAACCCGGTGGTCGGCACGGTGACCGACGGCGACACGGTGACGATCACCTGCTCGGCCCGGGGCACCACGCACACCGGCCGCAACAGCTACGCGACGGACCTGTGGAACAAGCTGGCCGACGGGAGCTGGGTGAGCGACGCGTACGTGTGGACCGGCACAGGCGCCCCGGTCAACGGACTCTGCACCTGAGCCGGCTGATACGGTCCGGAAAAGAGTGCCGTCCGTATCAGGGAGTGAGACGACCATGGGCAAGAAGGTCACCGTCGTCGGCGCCGGCTTCTACGGCTCGACGACGGCGCAGCGGCTAGCCGAATACGACATCTTCGACACGGTTGTGCTCACCGACATCGTCGAGGGCAAGCCCGAGGGCCTCGCGCTCGACCTCAACCAGTCGCGGCCGATAGAGGGCTTCGAGACCAAGGTCGTCGGGCAGACGACCGGCCCCAACGGCGAGGGCTACGAGGTGATCGAGGGCTCCGACGTCGTCGTCGTCACCGCCGGCCTGCCCCGCAAGCCGGGCATGAGCCGGATGGACCTGCTCGGCGTCAACGCCAAGATCGTGCGGCAGGTCTCCGAAAACGTCGCGAAGTACGCGCCCAACGCCGTCGTCATCGTCGTCTCCAACCCGCTCGACGAGATGACCGCGCTCGCCCAGCTCGCCACCGGCTTCCCGAAGAACCGCGTGCTCGGCCAGGCCGGCATGCTCGACACCGCCCGCTTCAGCCACTTCGTGGCCGAGGCGCTGGCCGTGCCGGTGGGCACGGTCAAGACGCTGACGCTCGGCTCACACGGCGACACGATGGTGCCGGTGCCGTCGAAGTGCACGGTCAACGGCAAGCCGCTCGCCGAGCTGCTGCCCGCCGAGAAGATCGAGGAGCTCGTCGTCCGCACCCGCAACGGCGGTGCCGAGGTCGTGGCGCTGCTGAAGACCGGCTCGGCGTACTACGCGCCGTCCGCGGCCGCCGCCCGGATGGCCCGCGCCGTCGCCGAGGACTCCGGTGCCGTCCTCCCCGTCTGCGCGTGGGTCGACGGTGAGTACGGCATCTCCGGCGTCTACCTCGGTGTCGAGGCCGCGATCGGCGCCAACGGCGTCTCCCGCGTGGTCGAGACCGACCTCACCGACTCCGAGCTGGCCGGCCTGAAGGAGGCCGCCGAGGCGGTGCGCGCCAAGCAGGCCGACGTAGCGAGTCTCTGAATCCAGATGTCCCGGGTCCGCGTCAGTCGCTGACCGCCGCTCCCGCCGGAGACCGCGGGAGCCGGCGGCTCGCAGGGCTCGCCGAGATCCCCGGCCCCCGCTGCCAGCGCCGCGGGACAAGCCCACGACTGGAACGCTATGGCTGTTATCGCGGTGTCTTGACAGCCATAGCGTTCCAGTCGTCGCCCTAGCTTTGGGAGACCACCGAGATGCCGGGCTGGCCGGCTTCGACCAGGAACTGGGCGGCCGTTCGCACGTTCGCGGTGGGTGCGCGCACCGTGTCGACGAGGCGGAGCGAGCTGAGCATCCGCTCGCGGGTGACGTCGCAGACCACGTAGCCGCGCTGGTTGTCGATGTACTTCCAGTGCGGGCTCTCCGCCATGATCGGGTCGTACGTGTTGTGGAACGGCACCGGGTCCGCGTCGCCGCTCGAGGTGATCGACGTGCCGGTGATCTCGGCGGCCACCACCGGCGACGACGGGTCGTCGAAGTCCGGCTCGAGGTCGCACACCCAGGTGCAGTGGCGGTCACCCGTGATCACGACCGGGTTGTCGACGTGGCCCGAGCCGAAGTACTCCAGCAGCCGCCGCCGCTGGACCCGGTACCCGTCCCAGTTGTCGAAGTCGTAGACCTTCTCCGGCCCGGCGCGGCGGTCGTTGGAGGCCCACATGACCTGGTTGGCCAGCACGTTCCAGGTGGTGCCGGAGGTGCGCAGGCCGCGCACCAGCCACTGCTCCTGCTCGGCGCCGGTCATGGTGAGCGCAGGGTCGTTCGCCGCCTCGATCGTGGCCGGCTGGTCGCTGCGGTACTGCCGGGTGTCCAGCACGTGCACGCTCGCCAGCCCGCCGAAGCGGAGCCGCCGGTAGAGGCGCATGTCCAACCCCATCGGCAGCGACTCGCGGCGCAGCGGCATGTGCTCGTAGTAGGCCTGGAACGCCGCCGCCCGCCGGGCCCGGAACGCCTCCGGCGCCTGCAGGTCCGGGTCCTGCGGGATCTCGTCGGCCCAGTTGTTGTCGACCTCGTGGTCGTCGAGGGTGACGATCCACGGAAACGCCGCGTGCGCCCCCTGCAGGTCCACATCGGAGCGGTACTGGGCGTACCGGTTGCGGTACTCCACAAGCGACATCGGCTCGCCGGTGCCCTCGTGCTGCCGGTAGGCGGCCGGGTTGCGCGGGCTCTCGTAGATGTAGTCGCCGAGGAAGGCCACGAACGCGATGTCCTCCCGGGCCATGTGCTGGTAGGCCGTGTACCTGCCGGCCTGGTAGTCCTGGCAGCTGGCGAACGCGAAGCGCAGCTGCCTGGGCCGGGCGTGCGGCGCCGGAGCGGTGCGGGTGCGGCCGACCGGCGAGATCTCGGTGCCGGCGCGGAAGCGGTAGTAGTACTCGGTGTCCGGGTGCAGGCCCCGCACGTCCACGTGGACGGAGTGGCCGAGGACGGGGTGGGCGAGGGCGGCGCCCCGCTGCGACACCCGGTGGAATAGCTCGTCGGTGGCGACCTCCCAATGCACGCGCACCGCGCGGTCTGGCATGCCACCTCCGGCCAGCGGCCGTGGAGCGAGGCGGGTCCAGATGACGACGGCGTCCGGCAGCGGATCGCCGGAGGCCACACCGAGCGTGAACAGGCCGGACGGGAGCGGGCCGCCGGCGGTCGAGGGCACGTGCGCCTCGGCGCCGTCGGGGAAGAGCAGCATGGGTCCGACCACGAGGCCAGCGCCTGCGGCGACGAAGCGTCGCCGGCTTAGGGGGTACGGGTTAGCCATGCACTGACACTCGTGGATTGCGGTGAATCGCCCCTTACACCCGCACGAACGGCTCGCTCAGGTGAGGTGTTGCGAGAGTGATGCCGGCTTTCAGCAGCTTCGTCCGGGAGTAGGGCACGGGTGAGTGGCATGCTGGGCGGTCTAGGCCGTGCAGTACGCTCGTACTGCTATTACACGTCCCGGAGAGGAGCGCCGGCTCGATGGCGAAGATCAAAGTAGCGAAACCCGTTGTCGAGCTCGACGGCGACGAGATGACCCGGATCATCTGGAAGCAGATCCGGGAGCAGCTGATCCTGCCCTACCTCGATGTCGAGCTCGAGTACTACGACCTTTCGATCCAGTACCGCGACGAGACCGACGACCAGGTCACCGTCGACGCGGCCAACGCCATCAAGCGCCACGGCGTGGGCGTCAAGTGCGCCACGATCACGCCCGACGAGGCGCGGGTGGAGGAGTTCGGCCTGAAGAAGATGTGGCGCTCGCCCAACGGCACGATCCGCAACATCCTCGGCGGCGTCGTCTTCCGCGAGCCGATCATCATGTCCAACGTGCCGCGGCTCGTGCCCGGCTGGACCAAGCCCATCATCATCGGCCGTCACGCCCACGGCGACCAGTACAAGGCGACCGACTTCGTGGTGCCCGGCCCCGGCACGGTGACCATCACGTACACGCCCACGGACGGCAGCGCGCCGATCGAGCTCGAGGTGGCGAAGTTTCCCGGCGGCGGCATCGCGATGGGCATGTACAACTTCGACGAGTCGATCCGCGACTTCGCCCGCGCCTCGTTCCGCTACGGCCTCGACCGCGGCTACCCGGTCTACCTCTCCACCAAGAACACGATCCTCAAGGCGTACGACGGCCGCTTCAAGGACCTGTTCGCCGAGGTGTTCGAGGCGGAGTTCAAGGACCAGTTCGCCGCGGCCGGCCTCACCTACGAGCACCGGCTGATCGACGACATGGTCGCGGCTGCGCTGAAGTGGGAGGGCGGCTTCGTCTGGGCCGCCAAGAACTACGACGGTGACGTGCAGTCCGACACCGTGGCGCAGGGCTTCGGCTCGCTGGGCCTGATGACCTCGGTGCTCATGACGCCCGACGGCCAGACCGTCGAGGCCGAGGCCGCGCACGGCACGGTCACCCGGCACTACCGGCAGTGGCAGAAGGGCGAGAAGACCTCGACCAACCCGATCGCCTCGATCTTCGCCTGGACCCGTGGCCTGGCCCACCGCGGCAAGCTCGACGGCACGCCGGCGGTCACCGAGTTCGCCGACAAGCTGGAGCAGGTCTGCGTCGAGACGGTCGAGGGCGGCCAGATGACCAAGGACCTGGCACTCCTCATCTCGCGCGACGCGCCGTGGCTGACCACCGACGAGTTCATGAACGCGCTCGACCAGAACCTCTCGAAGAAGCTGGCCTGAGTTTTCGCAGATCGCCCCTCCTCCGCCGTTAACGCGGCTGGGGAGGGGCATTCTCGTGCCGCAGTACGCGGGAAGTGGGGCGCGGGGGGCCCGGGACAGGGCCCCCCGCTGGGAAGGGACGGCAGGCTATTCGCCATTGCCGTAAGACCGACGGCCGGCGCGGTGTGCGGCCATGACCGGCGATCTCACTGGACGTGACTGGCACCACGTCCACTCGTACTAACGACCTCCTCGATCCCCGGTGACGGTCACTCTCGTTCAGAGAACGGCGTGGGCGGTGGTGGATCGGCGAGTAGGCGGCGGGTGGTCTCCAGGCCCCACTCGTCCAGGGCGGCGATGCGGTCGGAGCTGACCCGCAGGCCGCCGAAGCGCTCGACCACAGACGCCCACTCCGCGCGGCGTTCGACCTCCGGGCGGGCGATGAGGCAGTCCGGGTCGTTCACCCAGAAGCGGCCGTGCTGCCAGGCCCGCGCCTCGGTGGAGAGGGCGGCCCCGCGCTGGGAGGGCTGGGAGAGGTCGCCGTCCGGCGGCTCGTACGCCGGGCTCGTGTCGGCCGATACGCGCATCGCGTCGAAGAGGCCGACGCTGGGGAGGATCGGCGCGCCGCAGCCGAGCAGGTACGCGTCCGGGCCGATCACCTCGCGGACCAGGGACACACCGCTCCGGTACGCGGCCAGCGGCTCGACACCGGTGTGGCGCGAGCCGGTGAGTGCGGCGGCGTACCCGAAATCGATCTTGAAGTAGTCGAACCCGAGACCGGCCAGCCAGGCGAAGACCTCGCGCAGGTAGTCGGCGGCCTCGGGGTTGGTGGTGTCCAGGCCGAACGACGGGGCGCCCCAGTGCTCGCCGGCCGAGACCGGCAGCCCGTCCGGGCCGGCGATCAGCCACTCCGGGTGCTCACTGGCGAGCCAGCTGCCCTCCTCGACCCAGAACGGTGCCACCCAGATCCCCGCCCGCAGCCCCGCGCCCCGGATCCGCGCGGCCACGTCGGCCAGCGAGGCGAACCGGTCGGAGAGCCGCAGCCAGTCGCCCACCGCGCGCTGCCAGCCGCCGTCCACCTGCACCACGTCGACCGGCAGGTCACGCTCCCGGATGGCGGCGATGTTCTCCCCGATGTCCGCTTCGGTGACCCGGTCGAAGTAGTGGTACCAGGAGCACCAGGCCGTCGGCGCCTCGCGGGGCAGGTCGGCTCCGGCCGCGCGGGCGAAACCGGACGCCCAGTCGCCCAGCGGCACACCGGTGTGCGCGGTGACCGGCCCGGCCGCCGCGATCACCAGCCGGTCCTCCACGAGCGTGGCGCGGATCGACGGGACGGTGAGCGGATCGGGTGCGGCGTACAGGCGCAGCGGCCCGCCGTCACCGGGGTCGACCGCGAGCAGGCCCTCGCCCTGGAAGCCGCCGCCCGGCGCGGCGATCTCCGGGCGGTAGTTGCCCCGCCGTCGCCACTCGGCAGCGGGCCGGGGTGGCGAGGCGTCTACTGGGTACCAGGAGGTGGGTGACCATGACTGCCAGCCCTCCTCGTAGACCTGGGCCGTACCCACGTCCACCCGGACCTCATCGATGATCTCGAAGAGCACGGCCACAGGATTTCACACGGGCTGGGCGTGCGGTACTGTTCGATTCTGTTGACTTACGTTAGGGGGAGGTTGGGGCGAGTGGCGCTCTGGTACGGCGGCGACTACAACCCCGAGCAGTGGCCGGAGAGCGTGTGGCCGGAAGACGTGCGGCTCATGCGCGAGGCCGGCGTCAACCTGGCCACGGTCGGCGTCTTCGCCTGGGCCTGGCTGGAGCCGGCCGAGGGTGTGTACGCCTTCGACCGCCTCGACCGTATCCTCGACGCCCTCCACGCCGGTGGCATCTCGGTCGATCTCGCCACCGCCACCGCCTCGCCGCCGGCCTGGTTCTCCCACGCCTACCCGGAGACCCTCCCGGTCGACGGGAGCGGGCGGCGCCTCACGTATGGCAGCCGTCAGGCGTTCTGCCCCAGCTCACCCCGTTACCGCCAGGCGGCGGCGCGGCTCGCCGAGCAGCTCGGCCGGCGCTACCACGGCCACCCCGCGCTGGCCATGTGGCACGTCCACAACGAGTACGGGTGCCACAACGCCCACTGCTACTGCGAGGTCTCCGCAGAGGCGTTCCGCGACTGGCTCCGCGTGCGGTACGGCGACCTCGACGCGCTCAACGACGCGTGGGGCACCTCGTTCTGGTCGCAGACCTACACCGACTGGGCGCAGGTGCAGCCGCCCCGCGCCACGGTCACGTCGTCCAACCCGGGGCAGGTGCTCGACTTCAAGCGGTTCAGCTCGGACGAGCACCTGGCCAACTTCACCGCCGAGCGCGACCTGCTGCACAAGCTCTCGCCGGGCGTGCCCATCACCACCAACCTCATGACCGCCGCCTGCTTCGACCTCGACTACTGGGCGTGGGGGCGGGAGATGACCGGGCCCGACCGGCTCGTCTCCAACGACCACTACGTCGTCGGGTTCGACCCGCGCGAGGCGCCGGCCCAGTCCGCGTACGCGGCCGACCTGACCCGCTCGCTCGGCGGCGGCGCGCCGTGGCTGCTGATGGAACATTCCACCAGCGCGGTCAACTGGCAGCCGCGCAACCTCGCCAAGCGCCCCGGCCAGTTGACCCGGGAGAGCCTCGGCAACGTGGCGCGCGGCTCCGAGGGCGCGATGTTCTTCCAGTGGCGGGCCAGCCGCGCCGGCTCGGAAAAGTGGCACTCGGCGATGCTGCCCCACGCCGGCACCGACTCGAAGATCTGGCGCGAGGTGGTGCGGCTGGGCGGGCTCTTGAAAGACCTCTCCGAAGTGGAGGGTTCGCGCACGGTCGCCGACGTGGCCCTGCTGCTCGACTACCCGAGCGCGTGGGCGCAGGAGGCGCAAAACCAGCCGAGCGTCGACATGACCGCGTTCACCGAGATCATGCGGTGGCACGCGGCGCTGTGGCGGGCCGGCGTCACCGCCGACCTCGCCCACCCCGGCGCCGACATTTCCGGGTACCGGCTCGTGCTCGCCCCCGCCCTGTACATGCTCACGACCGCGGCCGCGGACAACCTGCGCTCCTATGTGGAGGGCGGCGGCACGCTCGCCGTGGGGCCCTACAGCGGGCTCGTCGACGAGCACGACCGCGTGCACCCGGCGCCGCTGCCCGGCGCGCTCGCCGCCCTGCTCGGCATCCGGGTCGACGAGTTCTACCCGGTGACCGAGCCGGTGCCGCTCGACGACGGCTCGACCGGCACACTGTGGACGGAGGCGCTGGAGAGCGACGGCGCCGAGGTCATCGCGCGATACGCGGCCGGCCCGCTCGCCGGCGGCCCGGCACTCACCCGCCGCGGCACCGCCTGGTACACCAGCACCCGCCTCGCCGACCCCGATCTGGCCCGCTGGCTCGGCGCGGTGGCGGAAACGGCCGGCGTGGCGCCAACCCACCCCGTGCCGGCCGGCGTCGAGGCGGTCCGCCGGCGGCACGCCGGCGGACGCACCTACCTTTTCCTGATGAACCACACCGACGCCCCCGCCGAGGTCGAAGCCACCGGCACCGACCTGCTGGCCGGCACGGCCTGGACCGGGCACCTCACCCCCGGCGGCGTCGCCGTCCTGCGGGAGGACTGATGCTCGCACCACAGCGCCAAGCCGCCATCCTGGACCGGGTAAGAGCCGCCGGCGGGGTACGGGTCACCGACCTGGCCGCCGAATTCGGCGTGTCCGACATGACGATCCGCCGCGACCTCGAGTCGCTCGCCGACCGGGGCCTGCTCTCGAAGGTGCACGGCGGCGCCACCACGGTGCACCCCGGCTCCACCGACGAGCCGGGCTTCGCGGCCAAGTCGATCCGCCAGCGGTCGGAGAAGGCCGCCATCGCGATCCGGGCCGCGCGGCTCGTCACCCCCGGCACGGCGGTCGCCCTTTCCGCGGGTACCACCACGGCCGAGCTGGCCCAGCGGCTCGTCGACGTGCCCGACCTGACCGTGGTGACCAACTCGATCCCGGTCGCCGACGTCTTCTACCGCGCCGGCCGGCCCGACCAGACGGTCGTGCTGACCGGCGGCGTGCGCACCCCTTCCGACGCGCTCGTCGGCCCGGTCGCGCTCGCCGCGATCCGCTCGCTCCACCTGGACGTGCTCTTCCTGGGGGTACACGGGATGAGCGAGCGGGCCGGCTTCACCACGCCAAACCTGATGGAGGCGGACACCAACCGGGCGCTCGTCGCCGCCGCCGAGCGCCTCGTGGTGCTCGCCGACCACACCAAGTGGGGCACGGTCGGCATCTCCTCCATCGCCGAGCTGTCCGAAGCGCACGTCGTGGTGAGCGACGCCGCCCTGCCCGAGGCCGCCCGGGCCACCCTGACCGAGCACGTCGAGGAGTTAGTGATCGTCCCGTGAGGAAGACATCCACCACGCTGGCCGACGGCCGCGAGCTGATCTACTTCGACGAGCGCGACGACGTCGAACGCGATGCCGTGGACAAGCGCGACCTGCCGCCTCCGCCGCCCGCCTCGCAACTGCGGTACGACGCGCTGGTCGACGAGTGGGTGCCGATCGCCGCACACCGGCAGACCCGCACGTTTCTGCCGCCGGCCGACGAGTGCCCGCTCGACCCGTCGCGCGACGGGCGGCAGACCGAGATACCCGCGTCCGACTACGACGTGGTGGTCTTCGAAAACCGCTTCCCGTCGTTCAGCGACCGCCCGGTGACGCTCCCGGAGGGTATCGTCGCCCGCCCGGCACAGGGGCGGTGTGAGGTGGTCTGCTTCACGTCCGACCACGACGCCTCGTTCGCCACGCTGCCACCCTCCCGGGTGCGCACGGTGCTGGAGGCGCAGATCGACCGCACCTTGGCACTGTCCGCGCTGGACGGGGTCGAGCAGGTCTTCTGCTTCGAAAACCGGGGCGTCGAGATCGGCGTCACGCTGCACCACCCGCACGGCCAGATCTACGCGTACCCCTTCGTCACCCCGCGCACCCGCGCGATGCTGGCCGCTTCGCGTGGCCGGCCGGTGTACTCGGAGCTGCTGGCCAGCGAGCGCGAGGCCGGCGTACGCGTGGTGGCGGCCAACGAGCACTGGACCGCCTTCGTGCCGGTGGCCGCGCGGTGGCCGTTCGAGGTGCACGTGGCACCACACCGCCGCGTGCCCGACCTGCCCGCCCTCGACGAGGCCGAGCGCGACGCCTTCGGCCCGCTCTACCTTGACGTGCTGCGCCGCTTCGACGCCCTGTTCGGCGTGCCGATGCCGTACATCTCCGCCTGGCACCAGGCCCCGGTGCACACCGGGCGCGACGAGAGCCACCTGCACCTGCAGCTCTTCAGCATCCGCCGCGCCGCCAACAAGCTGAAGTACCTGGCCGGCTCCGAGTCCGCCATGGGCGTATTCATCAACGACATCGTCCCCGAGGACGCCGCCGACCAACTCCGCGCAGTCGGGTAACCGCTGGAATCTTGTCCCACCCTGCGCCTAGATTCATGTGCGTGGACCTGCGTGTGGCGGTTGGTCAGGGCGTTCATCTGCGGGTGCGCAGGCACGACGGCGCGCGCGAGCCGTCCTTCCTCCTGGTGCACGGCCTCGCGTCCAACGCGCTCCTGTGGGACGAGGTGGCCGCCGAGCTGGCGAAGGCCGGCCACGGGTCCTACGCCGTTGATCTGCGCGGCCACGGCGAGTCCGACCTGCCCGAGACCGGCTACGACGCGGCCACCGCCGCCGCCGACCTGGCGGCCGTGGCCACCGCGCTGGAGCTGCACGATCTCGTGGTCGCCGGGCAGTCCTGGGGTGGCAATGTCGTGGTCCGGCTGGCCGCCGAGCATCCGGCGCTGGTCAAGGCGCTCGCCCTCGTCGACGGCGGCTGGATCGACCTGTCCGCGCAGTTCGACACGTGGGAGGAGTGTGCGAAGGCGCTGCGCCCGCCCGATCTCGACGGCCTGCGGGTCGACCAGATGCGAGGGTTCCTGCGGCGGGCACATCCCGACTGGTCGGCCGCCGCGGTCGAGGCGACGGTGGCCAACCTGCGGGTCGGCCCCGACGGCACGCTGACGCGACGGCTGCCCATCCCGCGTCATATGGAGATCGTCCGCGACATGTGGGACGACCCACCCCAGCGGTTCTACCCCGCGCTCGCCATGCCGGTGCTGCTCGTGCCGGCGATGCCCGCCGACCCGGAGCGGTCGGCGCGGAGCCGCGAGCGGGTCGAGGCCGCAGCGCGGGTGCTGGCTGACGCCACCATCCGGGAGTACCCGGGTGGTGACCACGACCTGCACGCGCAACACCCGCGCGAGTTGGCAGCCGACCTGCTGAGGCTCGCATGAGCGGTCTCCTTGTGATCATGGGGTCGGGGGAGACCGCGCCGACGATGGTCAAGCCACACCGGGCGATCCTGGAGCGGGTCGGCGAGCGCCGGGCCGTGCTGCTCGACACGCCGTACGGGTTTCAGTCCAACGCCGACGACATCTCGGCGCGCGCGGTCACCTACTTCGCGGCGAGCGTGGGGCGGCAGATCGACGTGCTCTCCTGGCGCCGCCCGCCCACCGACACGCTGGAGCGGGAGCGGGCGCTGACCACGCTCCGCGAGGCGGGTTGGGTGTTCGCCGGTCCGGGCAGCCCGACGTACGCGCTGCGCCAGTGGCGCGACACCCCGGTGCCCGACCTGATCGCGGGCAAGCTGCGCGACGGCGGCGTGGTCTGCTTCGCCAGCGCCGCGGCGCTGACGCTGGGCAGCCACGCCATCCCCGTGTACGAGATCTACAAGGCCGGCACCGAGCCACACTGGGTGCCCGGCCTCGACCTGGTCTCGTCGCTGCTCGGCTTTCCCGCCGTGATCATCCCGCACTACGACAACGCCGAGGGCGGCCACCACGACACCCGCTACTGCTACCTCGGCGAGGGCCGGCTGTGCGCGATGGAGGCCGAGCTTCCGGGGGAGACGCTGATCCTCGGTGTCGACGAGCACACGGCCGTGCTCTTCGACCTCACCGCGGGCACGGCGGCGGTCCTGGGCAACGGCCGGTTCACGGTTCGCCGGGCCGGCGAGAGCGCGGTCCACCCGCCCGGCTCGGTGGTCGGCATCGCGACTCTGGCCGCCGGCGGATCCGCGGTGGTCCCGGTGCCCGCCGATGCCGCGCCACCCGCCGAGGCGCCGGCGGAGACGCTCCCTGAGTCGTCGCTCAAGGCGGCCGCCGACGCGCTCGAGGCCCGCTTCGACATCGCACTGGCCAGGCGCGACGTCGACGGCTGCGTGGCGGCGATCCTCGACCTGGAGCAGGTCATGGTCGACTGGTCCGCCGACACCAACATCTCCGACGAGGGCGAGCAGGCCCGCGCGGTGCTCCGCTCGATGGTCGTGCGCCTCGGCGAGCTCGCGCAGGGCGGCGCCCGCGACCCGCGCGAGGTGCTCGGCCCCTACGTGTCCCTCCTACTCGACCTACGCGCCAAGGCCCGCGCCGCCCGTGACTTCGCCACCTCCGACGAGATCCGCGACCGCCTCACCACCGCCGGCGTAGAGGTCCGCGACACCCCCACCGGCCCCGAGTGGTCGATCTAGAGACCTTTCGGGCTCAGGGTGGCGCCCATCGCGACGATCCTTTGTAGATTCTTCCCACGCCCGTGTCACCTGCGGACCAATCCCGACCCCCGAAGGTCTCAATAGAGCTTCCGCGCCGACCGAGCCGGGCGGGTCTCGGTCGCGGGCAGTAGCCGCCGCGCCGGGTAACGGGCACCACGTTCGCGATCTAGAACGGTTAGGGCGCTATATCGACCCTAACCGTTCTAGATTCACACCTACGGCCTGAATCTGATTACGCTACGTTACTGGCGGTGCGGCGACACCCTCATATTTCGACCATTTTGGGCTACCGCGACGTCCGGGGTGGTCGAAGCCGCCGCTGCCCGTGTGGCCGCACCCGTCCGTCGCTGGCCCGCGCGCCAAAGGATCCCCGCGCGCACAGGTCCGCGCGGGGTGAGAGTGCCCAGACGCGGAGGGTGAGGCTGCGGGAGCAACGGTCCGGACCACGACGGACATCGCGGTAGCCCAAATCTCTTTGTTTGGAAAGGGTTTCCGTCGCCACACGGGCCAAGGCTTCAACCAGACTCCGACAGGTCTCTAGACGAGGCCGGTGCGGACGGCGTAGAGGGCGGCTTGGGTGCGGTCTTGCACGGCGAGCTTGCCGAGGATGGCGCTGACGTGGGTCTTCACGGTCTTCTCCGAGACGGCCAGTGCCTTGGCGATCTCGCGGTTGGAGCGGCCGCGGGCCACCTCGATCAGCACCTCGCGTTCGCGGGCGGTCAGCGGCGGCGCGGCCGGTGGGGCGTCGCCGGCCGCGAGCAGTCTCGCCACGTCCGGGTGGAGGAGCACGTGGCCGGCGTGTACCGCGCGGATCGCGGCGGCCAGCGCGGGCGGGTCGACGTCCTTGTAGACGTAGCCGGCGGCGCCCGCGCGTACGGCCGGAAGCACGGCGGTCGGCTCGGTGAAGCTGGTGATCACCAGGACGCGGGGCGGGTCGTCGAGCTCGCGCAGCCCGTGCAGGGCGACGATCCCGTCCGCGCCGGGCATGCGCAGGTCGAGCAGGACGACGTCGGGGCGGAGGCGTTCGGCCTCGGTGACGCAGGCCGCGCCGTCTTCGGCCTCGCCCACCACCGCGATGCCCTCCTGCACGTCGAGGAATGTGCGCAGGCCCTGCCGCACGACCGGGTGGTCGTCGACGACCAGCACGCGGATCGGTTCAGCCACCGGTGGGCACCTCCAGCCGCACGCTCGTGCCGGCGCCCGGCGCCGACGTGATCTTGAGGGTGCCGCCGACGGCCGAGGCCCGTTCGCGCATCGAGGTGAGTCCGAGCTTGCGGGCTGCGAGAGCCGGGGCGGCCGTGTCGAAACCACTGCCGTCGTCGTCAACGCGCAGCACCACCCTGCCACCCTCGGCGCGCAGTTCGACGGCGACCGAGGAGGGTGCGCCGTGGCGGAGCGCGTTGTGCAGGGCCTCCTGCGCGGTGCGGTAGACCGCTTCCTCGCGCGCGGCGGTGAGGCGGGGCACCGGCGAGCCGGTGAAGCGGACGGTAGCCGTGTGCACCCGGTCGAGCAGCTCCGCCTGCTTGCGCAGCGCCACGTCGAGCCCGTCGCCGGACAGGTCGACGGGGCGCAGACCGTCCACAATAGAACGCAGCTCGCCGGCCGCGTCGGCCGCCAGGCGGCGTACCGTCTCGAGCTGCGCGGCGGCCGCCGCCGGGTCGCGGTCGACGAGGGTCGCCGCGGCGTCGGCCGTCAGCCGCAGGCTGAAGAGCTTCTGCGTGACCGCGTCGTGCAGCTCGCGGGCGATCCGGTTGCGTTCCTCCACGATGGACAGCTCGCGACTGCGCTCGTACAGCTGGGCGTTGACCAGCGCGATGGCCGCGTGCGCCGCCAGCAGCCGCAGCAGCTCCTCGTCTTCGGCGGTGAAGCCGCCCGGCTCGACCTTGTTGGCCAGGTAGAGCTCGCCGAGGATCTCGTCGCCGTCGACGATCGGCATGCCGAGGAAGTCCTTCAGCACCGGGTGCGCCTTCGGCCACCAACCGAAGCGGGGGTGCTCGCGTATGTCGTCCATCCGCACCGCGTGCGGGGAGCGGAGCATCTCGCCGAGCACGCCGTGCTGGCGCGGGAGCGGCCCGATCGCCCGCCACTGCTCGTCGCTCACCCCGTCGGCGAGAAACTCGGCGAAGCCGCCGTCGCTGTCGGGCACGCCGAGCGCCGCGTACCTGGCGCCGAGCAGGCGGCGGGCCGAGGTGAGGATCGTCTGCAGCACCTCGCGCACGGACAGGTGCGCGGTGACGGCCAGGACCGCCGCGCTCACGTCGCGCAGCTCACCACGATCGCACACAACCTCAGGCTACCCACGGTGACGCCGATCCGGATCGGGCGGCGGACCTAGGTCCAAAGACCGAGGCCCGGCCCGGCCACGGCCCGATGTCCGAGGACGCGCGGCTACCTAGCGTCGAGGGCATGCCTGTCGCAATCATCACCGGCGCCTCCCGGGGGCTCGGGCTGGCGCTCACGAATGGACTCGTCGAAGCCGGCTGGGAGCTCGTGGTCGACGGCCGTGACGCCGCCGCGCTCGCGGAAGCGGCCGCGGGGATCCCGCGGGACGTTACCGCCCTCCCCGGCGACGTGACCGACCCGGCGCACCGGCTGGCGCTCGTCGCCGCCGCGGACCGGCTTGGCGGCGCGGACCTGCTGGTCAACAACGCGGGCATCCTCGGGCCCAGCCCGCAGCCGGCGCTCGCCGACTACCCGCTGGACGCGCTCCGCGAGGTGTACGAGGTGAACGTCGTAGCCCCGCTCGCGCTGGCCCAACTCGCCCTCCCCGGCCTCCGCGCCCGCGGCGGCGCGCTCGTCAACGTCACCTCGGACGCGGCCGTCGAGCCCTACGAGGGCTGGGGCGGCTACGGCTCGGCCAAGGCCGCGGTCGAGCAGGCCAGCCGCGTCCTCGCCGCGGAGGAGCCGGCGGTACGCGTGTGGTGGGTGGACCCGGGCGACCTGCGTACCCGGATGCACCAGGAGGCGTTTCCGGGCGAGGACATCAGCGACCGCCCGGAGCCGCGGACGGTCGTGCCGGCGTTTCGGCGGCTCGTCGAGAGCCGCCCGCCGTCCGGGCGGATACGCCTCGCCGACCTGCTCGCCGGGACCCCGGCGTGAAAGCACCCCAAAGAACCGCTCCGCTTCGCTCCACGTTTCCCCGGGGGCCCCGCAGCGTGCCGACCTTCACGCTCCCCGCCGAGTTGGAGGCGCACGAGCCGCCGGAGGCGCGCGGCCTGGCCCGCGACGGTGTGCGACTGCTCGCCGGTGAGGTGTCCACCGGCGCGGTCGCCCACCGGCGCTTCACGGACCTGCCGCGCCTGCTCCGCGCCGGGGACGTGCTCGTGGTGAACACCTCGGGCACGCTCCCCGCGGCGGTGCCGGTGGTGGGCGCCGCCCTCACGGTGCACTTCAGCACGCGGCTCGACCGCGGGGAGTGGCTCGTGGAGCTGCGTCAGGCGGCGGGCAAGGCGACCCGGCCGTACGACGGGGGCGTCGCCGGGCAGCGGTATCCGTTGCCCGGCGGCGGGTCGGTGCGACTGCGCGAGGAGTACTCCCGGGGTCGACTGTGGACGGCCACAGTGGACACCGGCGGGCCGGTCGAGGGATACCTGCGGGCGTACGGGCAGCCGATCCGGTACGCGTACGTGCCGCGCCCGTGGCCGCTTTCCTACTACCAGACGGTCTTCGCCACCGAGCCGGGGAGCGCGGAGATGCCGAGCGCGGCCCGCCCGTTCAGCGAACGGGTGGTGACCCGCCTCGTCGCGGCCGGAGTGCTGCTCGTGCCGGTGCTCCTGCACACGGGCGTCGCGTCGCCAGAGGCGCACGAACGCCCGTACCCGGAGCGGTTTGTGGTGCCGGAGACCACCGCGCGCCTCGTCACGGAGGCCAAGGCCGGCGGCGGCCGGGTGATCGCGGTCGGCACCACCGCGGTGCGCGCGCTGGAGACGGCGGCGACCGGCGACGGCGTGGTGGCCGCGGCGAGCGGCTGGACCGAGCTGGTGGTGACTCCCGAGCGCGGCGTGCGCGTGGTGGACGGGCTGCTCACCGGCTTTCACGAGCCGCGCGCCTCGCACCTCGACCTGCTGGAAACGGTGGCCGGCCGCCCGCTGCTCGACCGGATGTACGCGGAGGCGATCGGGTCTCGCTACCTGTGGCACGAGTTCGGCGACGTCAATCTGATCCTCCCGTAAATGCGTTGCCCGGCACCGCGAATACTCGGAGCATCGACGTCATGACCGTGCTCGAGGCTGTTTCGCTGACGAAGCGGTTCGGCCCCGTGACGGCCGTCGACGGGGTGAGCTTCAGCGTCGGCGAGGGAGAGATCGTAGGTCTGCTGGGGCCCAATGGCGCCGGCAAGACCACCACACTGCACATGGTGCTCGGCCTGACCACGCCGGACGCCGGCACTGTCCGGATGTTCGGGCGTGATCTGGCCAAGCACCGCACCTGGGCGCTGTCCCGGGTCAACTTCGCGGCGAGCTACGTGAGCCTGCCGTGGGTGTTGCGCGTCGACGAGCTGCTCGACGTGTTCGCCCACATGTACGGGCTGCGTAACCCCCGCCGCCAGGTGGCCGAGGTGACGGAGCTGCTCGATCTCGGCGAGCTGCGCGACCGGCGCTACGGGCGGCTCTCGTCCGGGCAGCAGACCCGGGTGCAGCTTGCCAAGGCGCTGCTCAACGAGCCGGGGCTGCTGGTGCTCGACGAGCCGACGGCCAACCTCGACCCGGATGTGGGCGACCGGATCCGCGAGCTGCTGCTCCGCGAGGCCCACCGCACGGGGCGGGCGATGCTGATCACGTCGCACAACATGCCCGAGGTCGAGCGGATGTGCAGCCGCATCCACTTCGTCTCGGGCGGCCAGATCGTCGCGACCGGCAGCGCGGTGGAGCTGGCCGGGGCGTACGGGGTAGACGATCTGGAAGCGGTGTTTCTGAGGGTGGCACGAGGATGACGTCCCTTCTTCTCGACGGGGCCTCGGCGCGGCGCCAGCGGATCGCGAGCGTGATCCGGCGCGACTTCTTCGCGCTGCGCCGCGACCCGCCCCGCATCATCGACATGGCCTTCTGGCCCACGGCGGAGCTTGTGCTGTGGGGCCTCGTCTCGATGTACCTGCAGCAAAACCGCGTGCACATCGCCGTGGCCATGCTGCTCGGCGCCGTGCTGCTGTGGCAGGTGCTGCACCGGGCGCAGGGCGAGGTGACCTTCGGCTTCCTCTTCGACGTGTGGAGCAGCAACCTGCTCAACGTCTTCGTCTCGCCGCTGTCCACTTTGGAGTACGTCGCGGGCCTGCTGCTCGCCAGCGTGGTCAAGGTGACGGCGACGATCGGCGTGATGTCGGTGCTCGCGTTCGCCCTCTACGGCTTCGGCGTGCTCACGATCGGTCCGGGACTCGTGCCGTTCATGGCGGTGCTGATGGTCATGGGCTGGGCCCTCGGCGTCGTGGCGATCGGCGCCGTGATCCGGTTCGGGCAGAGCGCTCAGATCGTCGCGTTCATCCTGGTGTTCGTGTTCCAGCCGTTCGCGGCGGTCTTCTACCCTTTGTCGGTGCTGCCCGCTCCGGCGCAGGCGGTCGCCGCGCTGGTGCCGGCGAGCCACGTCTTCGAGGGCATGCGCGGTGTGCTCCAAGGCGGCGGCGTGTCGTGGGGTGGGCTGGCGGTCGCGGCGCTGCTCGACCTGGCGTACGTCGCGGCGTCGCTCGGCTTCCTGCTCTACTCGCTGCGCTACGCCCGCCAAAAGGGCAAGCTGTCGCGCTTCGGCTCCTGACCGCGAAAGACCGCACTAGAGATCTTCCGGGGTGGGGTCCGCCTTCGTGCCCCTCGAAACCCAATTTCCGAAGATGTGGGCTACCGCGATGCCCGTCGTGGTCCAGACCGCTGCTCCCGCGGCCTCACCCGTCCGCCGCTGGTCGCGCTCACCCGGCGGCTGCGCCGGGCTCTATGGCCCGGCTTACGCCGGCCTCAGCCCTTCGTCGCTGGTCGCGCCCACTCCGGCGGCTGCGCCGGGCCCTTGCGGCCCCCGGCTGGGGTAGGTGCGTGCGGGATGCGTTTGCTCTGCTTCCCTGGAGTGGTCACCCCGGGTCGGCCCGCCGCCGGCAGGGCGTTGTTTTCGACAGTGCCCGTCGCCGGCCGAGTGGGTGGGCAAGGTCCGGGACCTTTGCCCACTGCCCCCTACGCCTCGACGGCGTGGACGCATTGATGCGCGCAGCTCGACAGCCTTCCCGTACAGACCAGCCGCAGCCGGCCCGCGAAGGTCTCCACCTGAAGTCCTTGGACCGCGGACCCGGCAGCGGAGCGTCGGTGTTTCGGCGAGCGCCAGCGAGGCCGAAACACCGACCGGAGCGGTGCCCGCGGGAGCATACGGTCCACAGCTGACACGGACGCGGGAAAATCAGCTCGAAACCGAAACGACCCGCGTAACCCCAAAAGGTCTCTAGATGCCGCGGCCGCGGCGGTGGAGGGCGGCCAGGACGTTCTCGACCTTGACGGCGCCGCTCATCGCCGCCAGCGCTATCGCGGCGCGGGGTTCCTTCCAGTTGGCGCGTACCGCCTCGCGGGTCCACCGCCACGCGTCGCCGCGGTTGCCGGTGGCGGCGGACCAGCAGGCGAGCTGCCCGTACACGCGGGCCGCGCCGGGCGGGCAGCCGTGGATCTCCGGGTGGCGGGACATCATCCAGCGCAGCGAGGAGATCTTCGTGTCGTACTCGTACGCGTAGTGCGAGGTGCGCCCCCACAGCACGCGTACCAGCGGCTCGTCGACGTGGACGATGGGCGACCGGCGGGCGGCGCGGAAGAGAAGGTCCCAGTCCTCGTTCTGGCTGCCGGGCGCGTCTTCGGCGACCAGCCCGAGCCGCCCCGAGTCGACCAGCGCGGCCCGCCGGACGAGGAAGCTCGACGAGTGCAGCATCGCCATCCGCGAACGTGCCAGCTGCTCCACCGTGACCCGGTCGCAGCCGGCCAGGCGCGGCGTGCGGCGGTCGCGAAACTCCACCTCGATCGCGCACGTGGCGAAGTCGCCGCCGCCGAGCGCGGCGACCTGGCGGCGGAGCTTGTTCGGCGCCCACCGGTCGTCGTCGTCACAGAAGGCCACGAGGTCGCTGTCCAGCGCGAGGATCCCGGTGTTGCGGGCACCCGCTAGGCCGGGCGTGCGCCAGTTGGCCACCACCATCACGGGTACGCCCTCGGTGGTGGCCAGCAGCAGGTCCGGCTCGCTGCGGTCGAAGACGACGACGATCCGTACGGGCCCCGGGTAGTCCTGCTCGCGCACGCTCTGGATGGCCCGCCGCAGCAGCTCGGGGCGGTCGCGGGTGGGGATCACCACGCCCACCGAGGGCGTCACGGCAGGCTCCGGCTGCGCAGCGGGTACCCGTAGGCGCGCAGCAGCGGCGCGCAGACCGTGCCGACCAGGCGGCGCTGCACCGGCGGCAGCGCGTCGCGCCACGCGTCGTCGCGGCGCAGCGGCACGCGGCCGACGGTGAAGCGCATCGGGTTGCCCGCGGCGCTGTGCCCGGGGCGGAGCTCGGCCTCCTCGCCGTCGACGAACTTCAGGTCCGCCACCGTGATGTCCAGCCCCGCGAACGCGGCGAGGTCGAGCAGCCCGGTGCGCGGGTCGGCGACGAATTCCTCGTACCGGATCCGCCGCACCGGGACGCCACGCCGGCCGAGGAGGGCGAAGGCCGCGTTGTGGGCATTCCAGAGAAGGGCGGACCGCGCCGGCGAGTAGCGCGTCATCTCCGACGGCACCTCGGCCTCCGGGCGCACCACGGTCTTCGTCCACGAGTACGCGACGCCGCGCGCGTCCCGCACGACGTGTACCACCCGCAGGTCGAGGCCGGGCCACCAGCGCAGGCAGTGGGCGAGCGCGCTGTGCTTGGAGGAGTCGACCACCACCTGGGCACCGGAGACGACGGCGGCCGCCTCGTAGATCGCCGCGTAGTAGCCGGCGTACTCCTCGATCAGCGCCACGTGCTCCTCGGGGAGCCGGGAGGCCGCGAGGCGGGGGATGTAGCGGGTGCGCTCGACCGCGTTCCGGAGCGCCAGCACGCGGTACACGTCCACCTGGTGCCAGCCGCCGAAGGCCCGCTCGCCGACCGCGTCCCAGAAGTCGCACGCGGAGAAGCGCGCGCCGCAGCCGCAGCGCTCGTCGTCGCGTACGTCGCGCTGCCACAGGTGCACGATCTCGCCCAGCGCGCACACCCCGGGCAGCTGGCCGAGGAGGCGTTCGACCAGCGTGGTCCCGCTGCGCCCCAGACCGCCAAGAAACAGGACCTGTGCCACTTTCCCCACCTTCGCTCGTTCTGTCCTAATAACGAACGATCAAGCCATAGGACCGCTATGTCGGAACGAATAGTGCTGGACGGCGTCTCCGTGGACGCCATCACCGAGGCGGAGGTGGTGGCCGCGGTCCGCGCCGCGCTCGATCGGGGCGAAGGCGGGCGCATCGTCACGCCCAACGTCGACATCCTGCGCCGCGCCCGCCTCGACGCCGGGATGCGCGCCTTCCTCGACGACGCGACCATCGTCGTCGCCGACGGCACGCCGCTCGTCTGGGCCAGCCGCCTGGCCGGCACGCCCCTGCCCGAACGGGTCACCGGCTCGGACCTGATCTGGTCGCTCTCGGCGGGCCTCGGGCTGGACGGCCGCTCGGTGTACCTGCTCGGCGGCGAGCCCGAGGACCCGGGCTGGGTGGACGGCGCCGGCCGGGCCGCCGCCCGCCTCGCCGCCGAATGTCCCGGCCTGCGCATCGCCGGCTGGCGCAGCCCGGAGTACGGCTTCGAGCACGACCCCTACCTGCTCGCCTCGGTACTCCGGGACGTGGTGGAGGCGAAGCCCGACCTCGTGTACGTCGGCGTTGGCTTCCCCAAGCAGGAGTGGCTTGTGTCACTGCTCCGGCCGGAGCTGCCGTTCAGCTGGTTCCTCGGCTGCGGGGCGGCGATCAACTTCGTGGCGGGGGATCGCGAGCGGGCGCCGGAGTGGATGCAGAAGTCGGGCCTGGAGTGGGCACACCGCCTGAGCAACGAGCCACGGCGCCTGGCCAGCCGCTACCTCCGCCACGACGCCCCGTACGCCCTCCGCCTCCTGGCCAGCAACGCCGTCCGCCGGTAGGAAACTCGGCTGTGGCACAATGCGGCGCGTGCCAAGCCTCCATCGCCTGCGCACCGCTCTCACTCCGTACCGACACCGCCTCTTCGCCGCGCTGCTGCTCGGCGCCATCGCCGTCAACGTCGTCCAGTTCCGCGGGATCGACCGTGAGCGCTACCGCGAGTTCCAAGCCGTCGGGCGGTACGAAACGGCCGACATCGCGCCGGTCATCTACGAAAACGGCGGCTGGCACCGGCAGCGCTACGGGCTCTACCTCGGACTCGGCACGCTGGCCCCGGGTGCCACCGTCTACATCCCGATGACCGACGCCTACGCGGACGACCGGGAGACGGCCGACGAGGTCGCCACCCGGCTACGCGTCTTCGGCCGGGCCAGCCGCGTCGAGTGGGTCTCCGCTCCCGCGGTCGCCGCGGGGCCCGGCTTCGATCCGGCGCCCTACGTGGTGGCGAGCGGCGTGGGCGGTGCGCGAGGGGCGCCCTGGGCGCTCGCGGTCGACCCGGCGCGACCGCGGCCCGGCGGCCCGACCGATCCGGACGACTACCTGCGCGACATCGTGACCGGCGAAGGGCCGCGTCGGTCGGCGACCGCACGGACGTTCGCGCTGATCCGGTGGCCCACGCCCCGCCCAGGCCAGACCTACGCATACCAGGAGCTGCTGGTGGAGACCTCGCTGTTGCCGGCTCCCCTGCGGGACGAGCTGCCCCGATGATCACCGAGCTGCTCGTGGTGCTCCTCGTCTTCGGGGGCGGCTGCGCCGTCATGCGCACGGCCGGTGTCCGGGGTTGGGGCCTGCCGCCGTTGGGCTTCCTGGCCGGCGTCTGCCTCCTGGTCGGCGTGGGATTCGTCCAGGTGACCACCGGGCTGCCCACGACGCCGTACGTCACGCTGGCGGTGGTCTTCGGCGTGCCGGTGGGCTGGTGGGCGACGCGCTGGCGAAGGGGCGGCGCCAAGGTCTCCGTACCGCTCGCCCTGCTGAGCCTCGCCGCCGTCGGGGGTGCGGTGGCCGTGCTCCGCGTCGCCAACATGTTCAAGTGGCACCCCGACTCCATCACGTACCTGATGGCCGGGCGGCTGCTCGCGGAGGACCACTACCGGTCCACCGCGTCGACCGAGCTGCTCACCACCCGGGTGCTGGGGGTGCCGCTGCTGCACGCCCCCGCCAACCTCGGCGGTGCCCTCTACCTGCGGTCCATCACGCCGTTGCTGGCCGCCGCGACGCTCGCGGCCGTGGTCTGGTTTCTCTGGCAGGCCCGGCGCACCGCACTCGGCGGCCAGCGGTTCGTCGCCGTCGCGGCCCTGGCCGGTTTGCTCCTGCTGACCAACAACCGGGTCGTCTTCAGCTTCTTCTACCTGAACGGGCACATGCTGGTCGCCGCCTGCGTGTTGCTGGTCGCGGCGAGCGGATGGCTGCTCGCCACCGGGGCAGCGGGCGACCGGATCCCCCGTCAGGCCCTGATGACCATGCAGATCCTGGCGATACCGGTCATCGTCAGCACCCGGCCGGAGGGCTTCCTGGTGGCCGTGCTTGTGCTGCTTCCGACGGTCTTGTCGGCGCGGATCCCCCGGCGCCATCGTTCGGCCGTCCTTGCGGCATTGGGCGGCACGGTCCTGCTGTGGGCCGCCCTCCAGGTCTGGTTCTTCCTCGATCGAGACACCGGCGTCCCGGTTTCCGTGGCTGGCTCCGCGGTGCTCGGTGTCGCCGCGTTGGCCGCCATCCCGCTTCTCAAGTGGACGGTCGTCGAGCGTCAGGGCGGGCGGCTCCTCGCGGTCGCGGAGGGCGGCATCTGGCTCGGCCTGCTCGTGCTGGCCGTGCGCACGCCGGACACCCTCGTGACAAGCCTCGACGCCTTGTACCGCAACGTCTTCGAGGGCACGGGCGGATACGGCCTCTCCATCGCGATCCTGGGCGGGCTGCTCCTGCTCGGCTGGTTGCTGTCGCCGGCCCTGCCACACCAGGCGCACCTGCGGTTTCCGCTGACCACCTTCGTGCCGTTCGGCCTGATCCTGGCCTACCTGCGGGAGGGCGCGTACCGGGCCGCCGACGCCGACTCGATGAACCGGATGATCATCCACGTCGTGCCGCTGGCGGTGCTGTTCCTGTTCGTCCTCGTCACCGGCGGCGTCGGGCAAACCGCGGGGCGCCTGGCCGGCTCCGGCGCGACCCTCGCTACGCCTACCAGGCGAGCGATCTACCGAGTCTTGGACCAGAGGTCCGGGAAAGCGGACGGGTCGCCGGACCGGCGGAAGTCGCCCGTCGGGCCGTTGTCCTCGTTGGATTCGAAGTAGGCCTCGCGGTCCGCCGTTAGGCGCCAACCCTCGCCCCTTCGGTCGTTGTGTTCATCTATCCCCCTGCCGGCTAATCGATCTGTACTCTCCGCCAACTCGGGCGGGAGACACGGGGGAGGTCTACTGTGGATCTTCATGCCGGCAGACGCCGGCTCATCGCCATGTTCGCGCTCACAGCCAGCGCGGCAGGCCTGACTGTCGCGGTCGCCGCACCGGCGAGCGCCGGGAGCGGGCCGATCAGCGTCGCGGCGCTGGCGTTCGCCGAGCGCCACGTCGACACCACGAGCGACTCCGTCGTGGTCGCGCTGGAGTTCACCATCAAGGACACCAACGCCGCCGCGGACGACATCTCCGGCGAGGTCAACGTCCGGTTGGCGGGCAGCACGCCCGGCACGTTCGTCGGGCAGACCCACGAGATCCAGTTCGACCACGAAACGACCGGCTTCGGGTACGCCGACTGGATCTCCGGCACAGCACAGCGGTCGACTTACCGGTACTCGTTCGTGGTGCCGCAGTACGCCAACGCCCGCCACGCGAGCTGGGTGGTCACGGCCGTCACCGCGCGGGACGACGTCGGTGGCTCTCTGTCCGTCGACCGGGCCGGCCTGCGCCGGTTCAGCCGCTCCACGCTCGCGACCACCGCGCTTGTCGACACCACTCCGCCGACCCTCGGCCGCATCGAGCGCGAGACCTACATCGGCGTCCTCCGGCCGTACGTCTACGTCGGCGGCGGCAACGCGGAGGTGCGTTACTACGTCGACCTCTCCGACTACCAGACCGGGATCTGGCGCGGCGCGCTCACCCTGACCGGCCCGGGCGGCGCGACGATCACCACCGAGTTCGCGTCACAGGTCGACGACCGCGAGCGGTCCTGCGGGTACTCCTATCCCTACGACGCCTTCTCCGGGCCCTGTGGGGTGCTTGTCACGCCGCCCGCCGGCACCTCGGCCGGGACCTGGCGGCCCACGTCGCTCCTCCTGGTCGACAACGCCGGCAACGCCGTCACGATCGCCAACCCGGATGCGGCGCCGATCGTGTTGACCGCCAACGCGGTCGTCAGCGCCAGCGACTTCACGGTCACACCCAACCCGGTGAACACATGGACGCAGACCGTCGACACCCGCATCGGGATGGCGGTGCACGGCGCCCAGCAGGGGGTCAGCGAGATCATCGTCGACTTCGACAACATCGGCGGCAGGTGCGACCAGATCTCGACCACGCCGACCGCCGAGCCGGACGGCACCTACTCGGTCCCGGTCCGGGCGTACGAGGGCGCCCGCCTGTGCACCGCGCAGGGCGTCGCCGTCGTAGACGGTGCGGGAAACACGGCGGCCTACGGAAACCAGTACTTCGGGCCGGACCCGGGCGTCAAGATCATGCGGCTGCCCAACACCACGCCACCCGTCGTGACGGCGGCGTCGGTGTCACCGGCGACCGTCTCCGAGAGCCAGGCCACCGAGACGATGATCACGCTCACCATCCAGGTGACGGCGCCGATCGCCCCGGTCGACGGCTACGACCTCTTCGTGTACGACGCGGCGGGCAACGAGGTGGTGCGCCAGCTCGGCGGCCTGAGCATGTACAACGGGGCGGTCGAGGTGTTCTTCCGCTTCTACGACCCGGCGCCTCCAGGTGAGTACACGGTGGGCTTCAGGCTCTCCGACGCCAGCCGCCTCACCTCCTCATGGGGCATGCCCGGCAGCCCACCCGTGCCGGGCGGCCCGCTGACGATCACCGTCACAGCCGACTGACCAAAGCGCGTTGGGGGGCAGGCCGCCGCACCCGGCGACCCGCCCCCTTAGCTGGAGCGGCGGCGGGGGTTGAACCAGGGGTCCTTGCTCAGCTCGGCGAACGCCTCGAAGGCCGGGCCGTCGCCGGTCAGGCTGAAGTGGCCGGTGGGGCCCTTGTCGTCGTCCGACTCGAAGTAGGAGACGGCCTTGATCTGGGGGTTGGCCCTGAAGGTGCGGGCCGCGTCGCGCAGCCACTCCGCCCGCGCCGCCGAGCCCCAGGCACCCGCCACGCCGAACTCGCCCACGATGATGGGCTTGTCGTGTCCGGCGGCCCAGCGCAGAAACGGTGCCATCAGCTCGCCGATCGGGCGTAGCTCGCTCCCGGCGTACACGTCGAGGCAGGTCCAGTCGACCGCGTCGTCGCCGGGGTAGAAGGCTGGCGCCTCGCCGCTGGCGAAGCCCTCGGCGGTCGGGCACCACACCCAGGAGGCGTTGCGGACGCGTTCCTCGGCGAAGATGGCGCGGACGTAGCGCCAGGCGGCGACGAAGTCCTCGGCCGACCACATGGTGGCGCGCAGGTTGGGGCGGTCCATCTCCCAGCGGAAGCGGAGCAGCACCGGCGCGCGAGCCTTGCGCACCCGCCGTGCCTGCGCCCGGATCAGGTCGTCGTGGCGGCCGGACGTGATCGACCTCGTGTCGCCGGAGGCCCAGCTCAGCATGATGGTGAGGCCCTGCCGGACGAACTCCTGGTCCGACTCGGTGCCGAAGTCCTCGTCGAAGCGCCGGTACGTGTTCACGATGTCCAGCCGGCGCCGCAGGTCGCGCTGCAGGCCCTCGACGGCCGCCAAGCGGCCGGGCTGGCTGTAGCTGGCCGGCTTCACCCACGCTCCCAGCAGCGCGCCGCGAGCGGGTGGGGTGACCGGCCCGGCGTCGTACGGGCCGGTATGGGTGGCCGCGACCGTCGGGAGTGGAGGGTCGGCGTCCGGCGCCGGCCCGCCGCAGGCCGCCAGCGCGAGCACCACCGCCAGGAGCGCGCGCCTCATCGAAGCAGGCCCAGCCGCCGGCGCATCCGCCACACTCCGGTGGCGTAGGCGGCGAAGGCCAGGGCAGCCGCCGTGAGCACGGCCACCGGGCCCCGCCCGGCCGCGGCCGCGAGCGCATGCGGGAGTACACCGAAGCAGGCGACCGCCAAGCCTCCCGCCGCCACCGTGCCGGGGCCGAAGGGGTGTACGCCCAGCGACCGTCCTACCTGGACCAGCGGCACGATGTTGTTGACCAGCACGGCGGCGGCCAGCCCGACCGCGGCGCCGACCGCGCCGAACGGCGGGATCAGCGCGAGGTCGAGCGCGACCATGAGGGCGAGCGCGGCGGTGACGTTCCCGAGGTTCCACCGGGTGCGGCCGGCCATCGACAGGACCATGTCGACCATCCCGCAGCCGGTCGCCACGAGCATCGCGCTCGCGAGCACGACGACCACGGGCCCGCCGGCGCGGTAGCCGTCGCCGAAGAGGCCCAGGTAGACCGGCGCGTAGGTGATGACCATCAGGTAGAGCGGCCAGGTCACCAGCACGAGCCAGCCGGTCGCGGTCTGATACAGGTGGTTGGCCGCCAGGCGGTCCCCAATGGACAGTGCCTCGGCCAGTCGCGGCTGCACGCTCTGCGAGATGCCCTGGTTGGCGAGCTGGCCCAGCACCACGAAGCGGCTGGCGACCGCGTACACGGCGGCGGCGGCCAGCCCGCCGAGCGTGGCGACGAGCAGCACGTCGACCCGCTGCAGGGCCAGCTGGGCGACGCTGGCGAACGAGCGAGGCCCGGTGTACCGCCAGAACTGGGCCCGCAGCGCCAGGTACGTCTTGTGCCCCGGCCGCCGCGCCGGGGTGGGCACGGAGAGGTAGGCGCGGCGCAGGGCGTACCCGGCGAGGAGCGCGACCGGCAGGTACGGCCCGACCCAGGCGGCCGCGTACGCGCCGGGCGACGAGACGGCCGCGACCGCCAGCGCCGCGATCGTCAGCACCTGCATGGCCGGGCGGGCCACGCGTTCCAGCAGGAGGGTCGGGCGCAGCTGGCGGTAGCCGCGGGTGCCGGCGAGCGCGGCGTCGGAGAGCGCGGCCAGCGGCAGAAACAGCGCGAGTGAGTCGAGCGGTGCCGGCGCGGCGAACCACAGCACCGCGGCCAGGGCGACGGACGCGGCGGCCACCGGGACGAGCCCGATCCGCAGGCACGCGCCGAGCAGGCGGGTGCGCTCCTGCATGCGCAGCCGCGCCACCCAGTACACGAGGCCGGTCTGGGTGCCGAGCCGGGCCAGCCCGCTGGCGAGCACGAAGCCCGCGGTCGCGGCGAAGAACGCGCCGGCCTGCTCGGCGCCGAGCGCCCGCGCGACGAGCCAGGTGACCGCGACACCGGCCGCTCCGCTGAACCCGGCGCCGGCCATCCCGGCGATCCCGCGGCGGGCCATCCCCGCGACCGACCGGCGCCGCTCGGCCGGTGCGAGTACGGCGGTCACCGTCGCCACCGGGGGACGGCGCCGAGCCACGTGGTCAGGGCGGAGTCGTGCGGCTCGTAGTAGGCGGCGAGCTCGCGCCGGATCCCCGGGTCCATATCGGACGGGCGAGGCCGCGCGTTGTGCCGCTCGAACGGGGGGTCGCCCAGAGGGGGCAGGCCGAGGAAGTCCAGGACCTCGCGGTACACGGTGGACGGTTCGGCGAAGAACCGCTCGCTCTCCACCACGTGGATCCGGCCCCGCCCGACCCGAGCCGCCATCCGCGCGAGGTACGTGGCGTACTCGCCCCGGGCCCGGTACGCGTGGTGCTGGTGGGCGAAGCTGTACGCGCGGGGGTCGGCGGTGAGCCGCGCCTCCTCGCCGGCGAGCCGGGCCGGCTCCAGCGCCAGCGCCTTGGCGAACGATGTCTCCGACTCGAAGCCGCGGGCCAGTTCGTGCGCGTGCTGGGAGTACGCCCGCTCGACCGGATCGCGGACCAGCGCGACGAGCCGCACGCCGGGCAGGTCGCGGGCGATGCGGGCCGGCGCCTGCGGGTGGTACATGTAGTACGGGCTGGACTCGAACGTCTGTGCCGGCACGCCGAAGCGCTGCTCCACCTTCACCGCCGTCCGGCGCATCGGAAAGTGGGCGCGATACCAGGCCATGCCCCGGTGGTACGAGGTGTCGAAGTAGTGCACGCCCTTGTGCAGCACCGCCTTCAACACCGCGGGGTGCGCGGCCAGCGCCCGGTAGAGCGACGTGGTGCCACACCGCTGGCCGCCGCAGATGAGAAACGACGGGAGCATCCGGGCCGGCGCGGTGACCCGGCCGTACGAGCGGGATCCGAAGTGGACGACCCGCTTCACCGGTGCGGGCACGCGCCCACCACGCCCGCTCACTGTGCCTCCGGGTTCGCTCGTTCGTGCGGCGCTGAAGGCGACGTCTTCCTCCGCCGCCCCGAAACCCCGACTTCGTCGGCGGGGCGGCTCCGTCCAGACGCCGCCGCGCCAACTCGCTCGCTCACTGTGCCTCCAGGGTTCGCTCGTTCGTGCGGC